>Ga0066709_100005829_pt1 | contig 10255 bp, 10 predicted proteins | sample GraSoiAngelo_158_FD_79665 | JGI IMG/M metagenome (GOLD analysis project Ga0066709, IMG submission 79665) | Grasslands soil microbial communities from the Angelo Coastal Reserve, California, USA - 14_1009_16_30cm | ecosystem: Environmental > Terrestrial > Soil > Grasslands | place: USA... | reverse complement strand
AGGCAATGGGTCGCGCATCCAAGACACGGCGGTGACCCCTACGTGCGCCCACACCGGGAACTCGTAGAGGGGGATCATCCGCGGCCCCCGAGGGTGAGCGAACGCGCGTGGCGGAGCAGGCGGTCGCGGTCGTCCGCATCGTAGTAGCCGCGGATACGGCCCAGGCGGTCCACCAGGACCAACCGCTCGCCGTGCAGGATGTCGAACGCCGCCATGCGCGGGTCGGCATCCTCGTGCGGCACCTTGGCCATCGCGGTGTGGAAACCCCGGACCACCGTCCGCTCCACTTCGCCCTGGTCGCCGGTGAGCGAGCGCCAGAGGCCGGGGCGCGCGCCGAAGTTTCCGGCGTACTGCCGGAGCTTCTCCGGCGTGTCCCGCTCCGGATCGACGCTGATCGAGAGCAGGCCGATGTTGCCCCCCTGCTCGGCGGGGATGAGGCGGTCCTGGAGCTTCTTCATCTTGGCCTGCAGGCGCGGGCACGCGTCGGCGCAAGAGGTGAAGACGAAGTCGGCAATCCAGACCCGCCCGAGCAGGTCGTCCTTGCGGAACGGCTTCCCGTCCTCGGCCACCAGCGAGAACGAGGGCAGGTCGCCGAGGATCGGAAGCTCGGGCGCCGCGGTCTGACGGAAGAGGAGCGCGCCCATCGGCAGCGCCAGCGCCAGCGCCGCGAACGCGATCCAGCCAGGGTGGAGCACGAGCTTTCCGGGCTTGTCGGCGAGGGCCTGCACCGCCCGAGTTATAGTCCGCCGGCCGGGTCCGGGCAGCAGGAAAGCGACCGACCGTCGTCCAAGCATGGCCGCCAAGCCGCCTCCGGCGGCGGCTACATCGTGAGCAGGCGCTCGCGATCGAAGAGGCGCACCGCGACGAAGATCAACGCCACGTCGGCGAGGGCGACCCCCACGGCGAGGGCGAAGTAGAAGCGTGGCCCCAGCGCGATCCGTCCCGCCAGTTGGAAGACGAGCAGGGCCAGCAGTGGCAGCACCGTCATCGCCGCGAGGTTCTGCGCGGCCCTGGGATCCAGCACGCGGGAGGAAACCACCACCGCGGTCGCGTTGCCGAAGAGCGCGAGCAGCGGGGAGAGCACCAGCGTCCCGAACAACCAGGCGGAATCCGGCAGCAGTGCCTGTCCGGCCACGGCGTCGACCCCCAGGCAGAACAGGGCGGCCGCAACCCAGGTGAGGGCGAGCGCGGGCAGCAGCGCGGCCAGGCTCTTGCCCAGGATGATGCTCGAGGTGGCCACCGGCGTGGCCAGCAGCGGCTCCAGCGTCCGGCGCTCCCGCTCGCCGCCGATGGACTGCGCGGCGAGCAGGATGGGGAGGAAGATCGGGAGCACCAGGAACATCGGGAGCCAGTTGCGGGCCAACGAGACCGCCACTCCCGCCATCGCTCCGCCCGGCGCCCGGTCCCCGTACACGTCCTGGACGAAGACGAGCGCCTGCTCGGGGGCGGCATGGACGAGCCAGGCCAGCAGCGCGACGGGCACCGCCACCACGGTCACTGGCAGCGAGACCATCGAGAGCAGGAGCACCGGCGAGCGGCGGAGCTCGAGCAGCTCCTTTTTCAAGATCACGTCGATCATGGCCCGCGGGCCTCGGCCAGGAGCTGCAACCAGGCGTCCTCGAGAGGATCCCGATGCGGCGTCACCGATTGGATGCGCGCGCCGGATCGGACCAGCGCCTCGACGATCTCTGGAACCGTTGCGCGCGGCTCGATCAAGAGCGTGCTGCCCTCGAGCTTCAGGGAGTGGCAGAGCGCGCGCAACCCGTCCGGCTGGAAGGGCGCGGCCAGCTCGATCCGGAGCAGGGTCTCGCGCCGGATCTCGTGCACGGCCACCAGCCGCCCCGCGATGAACGCGGCGCGGGAGCAAAGGCGCTCGACTTCCTCGAGATGGTGCGTGCAGAGCACGATGGTCGCGTGCTCCGCGGCCAGTTCGGCGACGAGGCTGCGCACCTCGCGCGTCGCTTCCGGGTCGAGCCCGACGGTAGGCTCGTCGAGGAGGACCACCTCCGGTTCGTGCACCAGCGCCCGCGCGATGGCGAGCTTCTGCTTCATCCCCCGCGACAGCTCGGCGAACAGCCGGTCGGCATGCCCGGCCAGCCCGAATCGATCGAGCAGCGCGTCCGACCTCCGCTCCGGCTCGGGCGCCCTCTGCAGCCTGGCGAAATGGACCAGGTTCTCGCGCGCGGTGAGGCGGTCGTAGAAGCCCGGCGCCTCCGTCAGCAGCCCGACCCGCGCGCGCAACTCCGGACCAGGGGCGCGGCCAGCGGAGATCTCGCAGCCGGCCACCCTTGCCCTGCCGGCGTCCGGCGCCAGCAGTCCCGCGAGCATGCGGAGCGTGGTGGTCTTGCCGGCGCCGTTGGGCCCGAGAAGGCCGAAGACTTCGCCCCGCTCCACGGAGAAGGTGACCTCGCGGCACGCCGGACGGCCGCCGAACGATTTGCCGAGCCCGTGCGCCTCGATCGCCGCCAAGCGGCGGCGATCCTACCCCTCTGCCTTGCCCGGCGTCTTGCCTGGATCGGATCGCTGCGCCGGATCCTGCGCGCCGGACTCGGCGGATCCGGGCGTCTTGCCCGCGGGGTCGGTCACGATCGCGGGATTCAGGGCGTTCCCCAGGGGCGGCAGCGAGCCGTCCGCGTTCGGCCGGGGCTCGACGCCGCTGCGCGTCTCTCCGGTCCCGATGCCGCGCTCGTTCTTGATGACCTTGATCTCGTCAGTGTCCGCCATGGCGCAAACCTACGCACTCCGCTAGAAGGGCGCGAATGCGGAGCCAGGCAGACGTGGTGGTGGTCGGCGCCGGCCATAACGGCCTCGTCGCCGCGCTGGTGCTCGCCCGCCGCGGGCTCGACGTCCTGGTGTTGGAGGAGAAGGAGGTCGTCGGCGGCGCCGCGCGCACCGAGCGGCCCTTCGCGCGGGTCCCGGGGCTCGCGGCCTCGACGGGCGCCTACCTGCTCGGCCTGATGCCGCCCGAGCTGCTGCACAAACTGGGCGTCGAGATGCCGGTGCTGCGCCGCGATCCGCACTACTTCCTGCCCACCACCGGCAAGCGATACCTGCTCTTCGGCTCCGACACGGCGGCGATGAAGGAGCAGTTCCTCGCTTTCTTCAGCGCCCAGGACTGGCGCGCGAACGAAGCGCTCCAGGCCGAGATCGCCCAGATCCGCGATGACGTGGCGCCCACCTGGCTGGAGGAACCGCTCTCGATCGAGGACAGCGCGGAGAAGTACGTCCGCCCGGCGCTGCGGCGGGTGTTCGTCGATCTGTGCCGCAGGCCGGTAGGAGAGTACCTGGATCGCTTCGCCTTCCGCAGCGATCTCCTCAAGGCGATGTACGCGGTGACTGACGGCTTCTCCGGCCTCAACGGCGATTGGGAGACGCCGGGCACCGGGATGAATTTCCTCATCCACAACATGTGCCGGCTGCCCGGGAGCGACGGGACCTGGATGATCGTCAAGGGGGGCATGGGAACGGTCACGCAACGTTTCGCCGCGGCCGCGCGCGAGGCGGGCGCGGGAATCGAGACCGGCCGCGCGGTGCAGGCCATCGCCCAGGGGCCCCTCCGCGTGCAGCTGCGGGACGGGACCGAGGTGCGGGCCCGCGCCGTGGTGGTGAACGCGGATCCCTTCCGCCTGGGCGCGCTGATCGGCCGCGAGAAGCTGCCCGCCGCGTGGAACGCGCGCGTCGACGGGTACCGCCGCGACGGAACGACCTTCAAGCTCAATCTCGCCCTCCGGGAGCTGCCCCGCTTCACCTGTCTTCCCGAGGACCGCGGACAGTTCGGCAGCACCATGCACCTCTTGCCCGACGAGCGCGAGGTGATGCCGGCGATGCGCAAGGCCTTCGCCGAGGTGAAGGCGGGACGCCTGCCGGAGTTCCCCACCATCGAGTGGTACGTGCACACCACGGTGGATCCGTCGCTACGCGACCGGGAGGGGCACCACAATTCGGCGCTCTTCGTGCAGTGGGTGCCCTACGAGCTGAAGGGAACGAGCTGGGACGCGGAGGAAGAGCGCTACGTGCGCCATCTCCTGGGAATCTGCGACCGGTTCGCGCCGGGCACGTCCGCACTCGTCGCCGACACCTTCGCGCTCACGCCGCCGAAGATCGAGAAGCACTTCGGAATCACGCGCGGGCACATCCACCACGTGGACAACGCGTTCGGCTTCGCCGACCGCCTCCCCTATGCCACGCCGATCGAGGGAGTGTACTCCTGCAGCGCGGGGTGCCACCCCGCAGGGTCGGTGATCGGGGCGGCGGGCCACAACTCGGCGGAGCGGCTCCTGCGGGATCTCGGCCAGCGCTACCGATAGTTACGCGGCCGACGCAGATTGATTCAATGCCCCCGCCCGAAACGCGCGACCCCTTCACGCGCTGGAGGGAATCCTCCCGCTCGTCCGCGCTGGCGGTGGTCGAAGCGGGAGGCGTCCGAGAGGGAAACGCGGGCTTCGCTGCTCTCGATGCGGGGGGAGGGCCCTGGCGCTGGATGGACGGCCCGCACGCCCGGGTGCAGTACGCGACCCTGGCGGATCTGCTCCGCGGCGAGGCAGCGACCCTCGCCCCGGTGCCCTACCTGGCGCGGTACCAGCGCGGTAACCAGGTAATCGAGGTCAGGCTGGAGCGGCTGGAGAGCGGGGAGGCCATCGCCCTCATGCACGACGTGAGCGCCGCGCTGGGCCGGCAGCGGGCGCTCCAGCGCGAGCGCGAGGCCCTGCTGCACGAAGAGCGGATGCACGCGATGGGCGTTCTCGCTTCCGGCGTGGCGCACGATCTGAATCATGCGCTCAACCTCATCTGCCTGCGGGTGGCTACCCTTCGCGCCGATCCCCAGCTCGGCGGGTCCCGCCGCGCGCTCGACATGCTCGCTCGCGTGGTGGCCGACGCGGCCAGGATCGTGGCGCGGCTGCAGGATCTGGCGCGCAGGCGGCGCGACCGTCCCAGCGATCCGCTGGACCTTGCCGCGGTGCTCACCGGCGCCGTCGAGATGGCCCGCACCGAGGCCGACACGGCGGACGTGCGCATCGACGCCGACGTTCCGCCCCTTCCTCTGGTCCGCGGGACCGCGGCCGAGCTCGCCCACGTGTTCGGCAGCCTGCTCCTGCACGCGCAGGAACAGATGCCGGAGGGCGGTGAGATCCACGTCAAGGCCCGCGAGGACCGCGGGCGCGTCCTGGTCACCATCCGGGACGACGGCGAAGGCCTGCAGGAGGAGGACCTCGCGCAGCTGTTCGACCCATTCTCCGGCGTGGCGGGAGAGTCGGCGCTAGGGCTGTCGGTCGCCTGGGGTGTGATGTCGCGGCTGGGCGGATCGCTCCAGGCGCAAAGCAGGCGCGGCGAAGGGACCATGTTCACGCTGATCTTTCCGCTGGCCGCACCCCCGCGCCGCGAGCCGCCGCGAGCCGCGGCGATCGAGCGCCGCACCCGCCGCATCCTGATCGTCGACGATGAGCAGGACAACCTGGACGTGCTGCGCGAGGTCCTGGAGCTGGAGAACCAGGAGGTCGAGGCAACCCGTGGGGGGCCGGATGCGCTCGCGCTCCTGGCCCAGGGGGAACGGTTCGATCTGGTGCTCTGCGACGTCGGGATGCCGGAGATGAGCGGCTGGCAGGTGGCGCGCGAGATCCAGCGGATCGCTCCGGGTACGCCGGTGTGGATGCTGACGGGCTGGGCGAACGAGATCGGCGAGTCCGATCCGCGCCTTCGCTTCGTGAAGGGCGTGCTGGCGAAACCGCTCGACCTGGATCGGCTCCGCTCGCTGCTCCATTCGTCGTCGGGCGGGACAGCCCCCCAGCCCGACGTCTCGGCGGTGCACTGACCGACTGGGCGGAGCGGGCTACAAGCCGGCCGGGCACTGCGCCGCGCTTCCGAGGAGGCAGGGCGGCGTGATGAGGAGGCAAGCGGCGGTGAGCGCGAACGGATCGTCCACGAACGTCAGACAGCCGCCCGGGTCCCAGCACTGCTTCACGTCGCCGTAGTCGATCAGACCACAGCGGGCGCGGAAGACGTCCCGGCCCGCGCCCTGGGCATTGAAGAAGGTGGTCACGAAGATGGTGCAGCCGTTCTTGGGGTCGGGGAAGGCATAGTCGAACTGGCCGTGGCCGTCGGCGTAGCCAGCGAACCAGTAGTCGAAGGAGATGAGGCCGAACGCGTTCACGCCGGCGGTGAGATCCAGCGAGATCGTGCGCGGGTCGCCGCTCAGGTCGTAGTAGATCCGCGCCGGGAAGGCGGGGTCGCCCGGCTTGTTGATGCCCAGGCTGGTGGTGTTCTCGAAGTGCAGCGCCAAGCGGCCGATGCCTTTCCGGGCCTGCGCTCCGAAGAACTCGCCCTCCAGGATGGGCAGGAAGGGACCCGCTCCCTTGGCCCCGGAGATGGTGTAGATCCAGCGCCAGGGCCTGAGCGTCGCGTCGAGCTCGCGGACCATCACCACCTTCATCCGGACGTCCGGGTGATCCTTGTCGGCAAACGGCCCCCAGGTGCGCGAGTCATCCCCGCGGCTGGTGGGGGTCACGGTCCGGATGGCGTCGACCATGGCGAGGATGGCGTCGACGCCGGCGTTGATGGAAGTGCCCGTCGTCTTGGCGCTGGTGAACACGTCGGCCGGACCAATGGCGCACAGGTTCTGCGAGGCGGATCCCTGCGGGACCTGCACGTGCAGCTGCTGCTTCTGCGGGATCGCCTCCACGAAGGCGATGTCCTCGTTGGAGAGATTGCCGCAGGCGCAGGCGAGGATCAGGGTCGCGATCCCGCTCGCGAGGCCGGAGCTAGAATCCGAACGCATAGTCCACCCCCAGGGCAAATTCGGCGTAGCCGAGGTTCTGCGCCTTGTCGACGTTGTAGAAGAGGTAGTTCACCCGCGCGCGGGCCACCGCGGACCACCGCTCCGAGAAGCGCCAGCCGAAGGCGGTCTGCAGGCCCGGCGTGAGGGTGAAGAAGCTCTGCGAAGGCAGGTCGGGCCGGTTCTCGAAGGTGCGCGCGAGGTAGATGAAGGCGACCCGCGCCCCGAACGAGACCGTGAACGAGTCTCCGACGGGGAAGTCGCGCCAGAGCGAGGCGCCGCCGGTCAGCTCCAGGAAGCGCTCCGGGATCGGGGTGACGCCGGGAAGGGTCAGCGTCGCCGCCCCTCCGCCCACCGAGAGATCCAGTCCCCAGGCGAGGTCGTGCCCGAGATCGTCCCGCACCGCCATCTCCGCCCCCGCCAGCACGGCCGGTGGAAAGAGGCCGTTGCGCGCCGCCGAGTCGAAGAAGAACTGCCCGCCGCCGGTGGCCAGGAGGCTCCAGCGGGGACCGGAAGGTCCCTTCTGCGGGTCCTCGCTCAGCGGCCGCCGCGAGAGCCGGGCATCGGCGATCTCCACCGGAGCGTCGGCGAGGCTGAAGCTGCCGATCAGCAGGGTGTCGCCGTCGCGCTTCTTCACCACGTAGTCGCCCGGCGCGAGCGCGAGGCGGCGCTGATCGCCGCGCGGCTTCGCCACCTCCGCCACCGCCCGGCGCGATCCGTCGAGCACCACGTACACTCCTTCGCCACCCACCGGGAACACCAGGGAGCCGCGCGCCGGAGCCAGCTCAGTGAGCACCACGTCGCCCGCGCCACCCAGGTCGTAGAGGTAGACGGGATGCTGCGCGCCCGCGCGCGTCTCCGCGGTCTCGCCGACCGTGCGGGCGTACGCGTACGTGTACGCCTCCGCCAGCGTCACCTTGCCGTCGCCGCTCGAGTCGGCGTCGCCCAGCAGCCCGGAGGCGAGATAATGGGTGAAGAACGACGCGCCGATCTCGTCCGACTCCTGCGACTCCTCGTCCGCGCTGGAGCTGGCGATCAAGACCAGCCCGCGCGGCCGGGTCGAGGCGGCCTGCGCTTGCTGCACGTCGAAGGCGGGAGCGGCGCGGACTCCCTTGGCGCGGGTGATGGCGCCGGACTGGCAGGAGTCGAGCAGGCCGATGCGGACGTCCGCCGGAGCGTTCCGCAGGGCATCCCGCAGCTCGAAGAGCGACATGCGGGTGTCGCCGAGGCGGAGATCGCCGTCCTTGGCGTGCCCGGAGTAGTAGACCAGCAGCACGGTCTCGTGGCCGCGCGCCTTGGCCTGCTCCGCGCGCTCGGACAGATCGGCGATGGCCGCGCGCACTTCGTCGGCGGTTGCGGCCGTGAGCAGCCGTGCGTCCTCGGGGCGAACGCCTCCCAAGCGGGTGAGGATCGCGTGCATGCGCTTCGCGTCGCGCTCGGCGTACCGGAGCGGGCGCGTTCCCGCCCCGCCCTTCGCGTCGCCGACCACGAGCGCGAAGCGGCGCGCTTCCGCCACGGCGGGGAGCGCAACCAACAGCGCCGCGGCGCAGAGGGCACGGGCAAAGGTCATCTCATCGCCGGAGCGTGAACTGGAGGACTTCGGCGCCGCGCGGGACATCGTCCCTCGATCGGATTGTCTTCGCGTCCACTGGAGAATCGGACAGAACCAGCAGCAGGGTGGCCACGCCCTTCCCGGTCCACTCGAACGCCTGGGGCAGCGTCCCCTTCACCGCCGGCCCCTGGTAGATCACGTTCGCCTCGCCGGTCTCGATCAGCACTGCGGCAACTCGCTTGTGCTGTTCGGGCCGGAGCGAGACCAGCAGACGGGCCCCATCCGGCACCCATTCGTCCGCGGCGGGCCCATGCACGCCGGTCTCGTCCTGCACGAAGAGCTGCGCCGACGCGCTGCCTTTGATCTGCGTCCCCGGTCCAGTGTCCGCCGGCCGCAGGACCAGGGCGGTCCCCGCCACCAGCGCCAGGCCCGCCGCCGCCGCCAGCGGAGCCCAGCGGGAGACGAAGTCCCGCCGCGGCCGGTGCGCCAGCTTCTCGGCAACGCCCGCCGCGAACTCCGGGAAGGGTACGTCGCGCCGCAGCGCTTCGCGCTCGGCGGCGATCTCCTGCCGCACCGCCGCGCACCGCTCGCAACCCGTCAGGTGCGCCTCCGTGCGCTCCTTCTCCACGCCCGAGAGCTCGCCGGCGAGCAGCCTGCGCACGCGCAGGGCCGAGCAGCCGGGCCCGGGTCCGCCAAGGTCGAGGTTCACAGGTCGCCTCCTTCTTGCAACGGGACGCCCAGCGCCTCGCGGGCGCAGGCGAGGAACTCGCGCAATCGCTTGCGGATGGTGGGCAGGCTCCGTCCCATCTCTTGCGCGATCTCCGCCTGCGTCAGCTCGTCCACGAAGTACAGCACCGCTACCTCCTGCGCTTCCTCCGGCGCCGCGGCGAGCACCACCCGCACCAGCTCGCGGCGATCCGGCGATTCCGTCTCCACCCTCCGTTCCGCCTGCACCGTCCTGAGCTGCTCGCGCCAGAGCGCCTTGTGGGCGCGGAGCAGGTTCAGGCAGTGGTGCGTGGCGATCCGGAGGATCCAGGTGCTGGGCGAGGCCGCCGCGCGGAACTCGGGCAAGGCCCGCAGCGCCTTCACGAACACGTCCTGCAGCGCGTCCTTCGCTTCCGCGTCGTCCTTCAAGAGATAGCGGCAGCGGCCGTACACCGCTGCCGCATGCTTCTCGTACAGCTCGGCGAGGAGCCCCGCAGGCGCGGGCGAACCGGGCCCGGCAACTTCGCCGGCCCGGCCGCCCACCACGACGCGGAGTCCCAGCACGCTCACGGGGCCGACTTCGAGGAAAAGGCCGCCGGAGCGTACGCGCACTGCGCCTCGGAGCCGGAGTCCGGTCCGCCCCAGGGCGCGACCACCACCTTCACGCTGGAGCTGAAGTACACCACGTTGAAGGGCGCGGCGCCCCAGCATTCCGAGAGCGAGAGGCTGCCGGATCCGCTCGTCAAAGCCGCCACGTCGGCGCGGCCGCGGCCATCGTTCTTCCAGCGGGAGTGGACGGAGTAGCGGTCGTCGCTGGTCGTGTTGTGCACCGCGAAGTCCAGGTCGCCGCCGCCGGCGTTGTCGTTGGCGTAGCTGTAGACGATGTTGTTCTTCTGACCCGGGTGGTCGGTGTCATTGGCGCCGGTGAAGTTGACGTCCAAGTGCGCCGGCCCGACGTTGGAATACGAAGTGACCACCATCTTGCCGGTCGCGTCGCCGGCGATGGCGAGGAGCCCGGCCTGGTCGAAGTCCAGCGTGAAGCTGCCAGACCCGTGGTGCCGCTGCGGGCCGGGCGTGGCCACGCCGGTGGCGAAGGTCACGTACTCGATGCCCGGCTTGATGGCGCCGGAGAGCGCCCAGTCGAAGCTGGTGCCGTCCGCGGCGCGCGAGACGACCAGCTTGTAGTTGACCGGATCGAGCGCGCCCGAACCGGACCAGGTGCAGCTGCT
>Ga0066709_100005827_pt1 | contig 10258 bp, 10 predicted proteins | sample GraSoiAngelo_158_FD_79665 | JGI IMG/M metagenome (GOLD analysis project Ga0066709, IMG submission 79665) | Grasslands soil microbial communities from the Angelo Coastal Reserve, California, USA - 14_1009_16_30cm | ecosystem: Environmental > Terrestrial > Soil > Grasslands | place: USA... | reverse complement strand
TTCGTCGACGGAAGATCGGCGCGCGATCGGCCTGCGCAGTCTGAGCCTGATCGCGACCACGGTGCCCCTGGTCGTGCTGGGCGCCCTCTTTTTCGTCCTGGCGCTTCGGATCGCCTGAGAGGCGGATCATCCCGCTCCCTCAGCGGCCTACGATATACTTGACCGGTCTGATCAACTTTTAGGACCTCAGCGATGCGAATGCGTTTTTCGATGAAAACCGAGTACGGGGTTCGGGCCATCGTGGAGCTCGCCGCCAACGCCGGACGCGGCGCCCTCCAGAGTGGCGAGATCGCACGGCGCCAGAGCATCCCGGGCCCGTTCCTCGACCAGGTGCTGATGACGCTGCGGCGCGCCGGCCTGGTCACGTCGACGCGAGGCCCGCGCGGCGGACACACGCTGGCGCGACGGCCGGACGAGATTCGGCTCGACGAAGTCATCACCTGCCTCGAGGGAAATGGACGCGACAGCCGGCAGCCGGATGGGGCCGCGGCCGGTGACAGCCGGGTGCTCGCCCAGGTAAGTGAGAAGGCCGAACAGGCGGCCCGCGACGTCTTCGCCTCGCACACGCTGGCGGATTGCCTGCGGCTGCGGCGGGTGGAGCCCCGCGTCTTCCACGGCATCTTTCACTCGGCTCCCGCCGGGCCGAAAGGCAGCTGATGGCCGGATCTCCGCTGACTTCCGAGCAGCGGCAGCGCTACGCGCGCCACCTGGCACTGACCGAGATCGGTCCCGCCGGCCAGCAGCGCCTGATGCGCGCGCGCGTGCTCGTCGTTGGGGTCGGCGCTCTCGGCTCGCCGGTGGCGCTGTACCTCGCGGCCGCCGGGGTGGGGACGCTCGGCCTCGCCGACCACGATCGGGTGCGGCTCTCCAACCTGCAGCGGCAGGTGATCCATTCGATGGAAGGCCTCGACCAATCGAAGGTCGATGGTGCGGCCCGTACGGTTTCCGCGCTCAACCCCGACGTCACCGTGGAGACCTTCACAGAGACGGTCAACGCGCACAACGCGATGGCGCTGTTGGGTGCCTTTGATGTCATCGTCGATGGCACCGACTCGTTTGCCGCCCGCTATCTGCTGAGCGACGCCGCATACCTGCTGCGCAAACCGCTGGTGCACGGCAGCATCTTTCGGATCGAAGGCCAGGTCACGGTCTTCATTCCCGGCCGCGGATGCTATCGCTGCCTCTACCCGGAACCCCCGCCGCCCGGCGCGATCGAGGAATCCGAGCAGGTTGGCGTGCTGGCCGCTCTACCCGGGATCATCGGCACCATCCAGGCCGCGGAGACCATCAAGCTCATCACCGGCGTCGGTGACGGCCTGGTCAACCGGGTATTGCTCCACGACACCATGGCCATGACGTTCCACGAGGTTCGATATCGTCGCAATCGCGCCTGCCCGGTCTGCGGTGACCGGCCCACGGTTCATCAGCTCGCGGACGACGCCGTCCGGGGCGTGGGTGTGGCGCGATGAACGATGCTCGGCACCACCGGCAGCGGATCCTGGCCGAGGTCGGTGAGGCCGGCCAGCAACGGCTCGAGCGGGCCTCGGTGGCGATCGTCGGCCTGGGGGGACTGGGTTCACCGGTCGCCCTCTACCTGGCGGCGGCCGGGGTAGGGCGGCTTGGATTGATCGATGAGCAGCCGGTGGAGCGCTCGAACCTCAACTGGCAGATCTTGTTCGAGGAGGGCGACGTGGGCCATCCGAAGGTCGACGCGGCGGCCCGCCGATTGCGCGCGCTCGACTCGAGCCTCCGCCTGGATGCGCGCCAGGAGAACGTACGCGCGTCGAACGTGGAGGCTGTGGTCGCGGAGTACGACCTGGTCGTGGACGGCACCGATTCGTTCGAGACGAAGTTCCTGTTGAACGACGCCGCGGTCTTGCTGCACAAACCCCTGGTTCATGGCGCCGTTCTGCAGTGGGGCGGCCAGGTCACCACCGTGCTCCCGGACGAGCCGTGCCTGCGCTGCCTGTTTGGGGGCCCGCCCGATCCGGACGATATCCAGACCTGTGAGGAGGCCGGCATCATCGGCTCGGCGACCGGAGTGATCGGCAGCGTCATGGCGGAGGAGGCGCTCAAGGTGCTGCTCAAGACCGGCACGCCACTGAGCGGCCGCATCTTTCAGCACGACGGCCTGGCCGGCGAATCCCGGGTCACGAGTTTTCCGCGGGATCCCGACTGCCCCGTCTGCTCCCCGCGAGCACTGATCACGGACCTGGCGCGTTACGAGGAACAGGTCTCGCCACGTGGTCAGGTCCTCGTGTGAAGCCCATCACCGCAGAGATTGGCATCTTCGGTGGGTCCGGCTTCTACGAGTGGCTCGACGCCGGCGACGAGGTCGAGATCGCGACGCCCTATGGGCCACCCAGCGGGTCGATCGCGCTGGCCGAGGTCGGCGGGCGCAGCGTGGCGTTCCTGCCCCGCCATGGACCCAACCACGAAGTCTCGGCGCCCTTCGTCAACTACCGCGCCAACGTCTGGGCGATGCACGAGATCGGGGTGCGACGGATCATCGGCCCATCGGCGGTAGGGAGCCTCAAGCCCAACCTGCACCCCGGAGACCTGGTGATCTCTGATCAGTTCTTCGATCGCACCAGCGGCCGGGCGGACACCTACTACCCCGGCCCCGACGTGGTTCACGTCAGCGCCGCCGACCCGTATTGTCCGGAGTTGCGCGAATTGGCGGGTCGCATCGCCGAGCAGCAATCGCTGCACTTCTCGCCGTCGGGAACGGTGGTCGTCGTGCAGGGGCCGCGCTTCTCGACGCGGGCGGAGAGCCGCTGGTTCAGCCGGATGGGATGGGACATCGTGGGCATGACCCAGTATCCGGAGGTGATGCTGGCCCGCGAGCTGGAGATGTGCTACCTCAACCTGTCCCTCGTCACCGACTATGACGCCGGGCTCGAAGGCTCGCCAAACGTCGCGGCGGTGCAGGCCCAGGACGTGATGCGGGTACTGGCGGACAATATTGCCCGGGTCCGCAACCTGCTCGCGACGCTCATCCCGTTGATACCGATGAGCCCGAGCTGCAACTGCCAGCGATCCCTCGAAGCGGCTCGGGTCTAGCCCGAGAAAAAGAGAAAGGCCGAGATTGGGGTCTCGGCCTTCAAGGAAGGGGAAGCGGGGATCACGATAAATGTGGGGCTGTTAAGGAGCCGTGAAGAGCCGGTAACGGCGCTGTCACGGCTGTGGATCGAGGCGTGATCAGGCGTGAGCTATAGTCCCCAGCAATGAAGGTGCTGATCACCGGCGGGGCCGGGTTTATTGGTCAGCGCACCGGCCAGCTGTTCCTCAAGCAGGGGCACCAGGTCACCGTTCTGGACAACCTCTCGCCGCCGGCGCATGACCGGCCGCCGGCGTTGCCCGCCGGGATGGAGCTGGTCGAAGGCGACATCCGCAAACGCGAAGATTGGGTCAAAGCGCTCAAGGACAACGAGGTCGTGCTGCACCTCGCCGACCACCACGACTACCTGCCGGCGTTCAGCAAGCTCTTCCACGTCAATGCGGTCGGCACCGCGATTCTCTTCGAGCTGCTGCTCGAAGGCAAAACGTCGGTGCGACGGGTGGTGCTGGCCTCGTCGATGGCGGTCTACGGTGAGGGGAAATACCGCTGCGGCAAGGACGGCGATGTCTATCCCCAGCCGCGCCGGCTGGATGCGCTCGAGCGCGGCGTCTGGGATCCTCCCTGTCCGATTTGCGGCGGCGCCGTGACCCCCATGGTCACCGATGAATCGGTGGCGCGCCCGACCAGCGCCTACGGCCTGAGCAAGCTGGCCCAGGAGGAACTGGTCCGGTTGCTGGGGGAGCGCCATGGGATCGAGTGGGTGATCCTCCGCTATGGGGCGGTCCAGGGCCGAGCCCAACCGTTTCAGAATGCGTACTACGGGGCACTGCGGATTTTTGCCCTGCGTCTTTACCATCATCAACCGCCGCTGCTGCTGGAAGACGGCAACCAGCTGCGCGATTTCGTCGACGTCGATGATGTGGCACGAGCGAACCTGGCGGCGCTCAGCGACCTCCCCACGGGGGCCTACAACGTCGCCAGCGGCCGGGCGCATACCGTGATGGACCTCGCCCGCACCCTGTTGCGCGCCGCCGACAGCGCCATGACACCGGAGACGCCCGGCCGATACCGGGTCGGTGACGCGCGGCACGCCGTGCCCGACGTTAGCCGGCTGAAAGCCACCGGCTGGGACGCGCAGTCGGGCCTGGAGGCGATGACGAGGGAGTATTGGCACTGGCTGCACGAGCAACCCAACCTCGACTCGTATTTCGAAGGCGCCGAATACCTGATGGAGCGCACCGGGACCGTTCGCGTGGCTCGATGACCCAGGGCGGGACCCGCCGCTTTCCAATTCGCTACTCGATTCAACGGTGGAAAGACGGCATCTGGTTCTACGGCAGCTTCTTAGTCATCCTGGTGGTGCTGGTCGTCGTCAAGCTGTTCACCAACCAGCCGATCATCTCCTTCATTCCGGTGCTGGTGCTCGACGGCGGCATCCTTGTTGTCTTCTGGCTGATGCGGCTGTCCTCTTACGTCGAAATGTCTGACGAGGGATTGCGCGTTCGCTACCTGCTGCGGCGCCTGGACCTTCCCTACACCGCCGTCTCCCGCGTCCGGCGCCAGCCGCTGGAGGTGGCGTTCCAGCCGGCCGAGCGACGACGGTTCGTCAACCGCTTCGTCCGGCGGCTGGCCCGCGAGCCTGCCGTCTACATCCGGCTCGACCGCCGGCAGGACAACCTGGTCGAGCAGGCCGAGCGGCGGCTCGGGCCACGCTTCGTGGCCGGCGCCGACGTCGTCGTCCCCATCCTCGAGGCCGACGCATTCGTCAACGAGGTGAAGGGCCGGCTTCGCGGATCCGCCGGCTGATGGGCATCGATGCGCCCGTCGTCGCCGCGCGGCCCAGGGCGGCGCGGAGGTCGAGAGCTGTCTGGTGGCGGATTGAGCGCAACGATCTCTACTGGCTGATCGCGCTCACGCTCGTCGCCGGCATCCTGCGGTTCGGCAGTCCGATCTTTCTCGACATCTTCGCTCACCCCGGAACCGCGGCGCCGATCAGCGCCTGGGGGATCGGGCACAACTACCAGGATCCATCGCTACCCGGGTTGGGCAAGCCGAACGACATCGCGCCCAACTCACCCTTCGTTTTCGACGAGCTCTATTTCGCCAACGATGCGCACAAGGACCTGCTCGGCCAGGACTATTTCGATCCCGAGCCGCCGCTGGCCAAGCTGATCATCGCCATCGGGATCAAACTGTTCGGCTTCAACTCCTTCGGCTGGCGGTTCATGCCGGCGCTCTTCGGCACGGCGCTGATTCCGCTGATTTACCTGCTCGCCCGCCAGTTGCTCGCGGTGCGATTCTTCGCCATCGCCGCCGGCGTGTTGGCGGCGTTCGACGGCTTGACCTTCGTCGAAGCGCGCACGGCCGTCATCGACATCATCCCGATCACGTTCGTGGTGCTGGCCTACCTGCTCTTTCACCTTCATCTGAACGCCGACACGGTGTGGCGGCGACGCTGGATGATCATCGCCACCGGGGTCGTGCTGGGGCTGGCGATCGGCTCCAAATGGACGACGCTCGCCGCCTACGGCACCATCATCGTGATCCTGGTGTTTCGGTTGACCGTGCGCTGGACCCGCTATGACCGGAGCACCGGCGCCATCGCCTTGCTCAGCCTCGCCCTGCTGCCGGCCATTTTCTACGGGCTGTCCTTCATCAGGTACCTCACCATCACGCACGACATCACCCACCTGTCGCAGCCGGCGCTGTCGTTTGCGCCCTTCCACCTCGACCTCGGTTCGGCCTGGGCCGAGCTGCGCGAGTGGCACTGGCAGACCTGGCACTACCACGTCACGCTGACCGCGCCCCATATCTTCTACAGCCCCTGGTGGTCGTGGCCGCTCGACTTCCGCCCGGTCGTCTACTACTACACCAACCAGGGGCTGGGCATCGATCAGTCGACCGGGTCCGCGCTGGTGGCGGAGATCTTCAACCTGGGCAACCCGCTCACCTGGTGGGCGGCGAGCGCGGCGTTGATCGGCCTCGTTGTCGGGCTCCCGGCGTTGATCAAGGACTACCGCGTCCGGCACCAGCTCGACACGGAAGCGGTGGTGCGTCGGGACGTCGCCGGGGCCGTCGACCAGCGGCTCTACACCACGATCTTCATCCTGGTGGCCTTCGCCGCCGCCTGGCTGCCCCTGTCGCGCGTTCCCCGCGGCCTCTTCCTCTACCACATGCTGGGCGGGTTGCCGGCGATGTTCCTGGCGCTGGGCCTGGCGCTCACCTATCTCCGGTCGCTGCGCGGCGCGCTGCCCGGGATCGCGATGCGGCTCAGCGGCGCGGTGCCTGCCTATGCCTCTTTGCTGATGGTGATCGCGTTCTTCGTCTATTTCTATCCGCTCTGGACCGGGGTGCCCATGACCTCGGACGCCCTCAACAGTCACGTCTGGTTCGTGTTCATCAAGCCCTGGCCCAACTGGTGTCTTTGCTACTGGACCTCCCCGGGCTAGCGCTCGTGGCCGGCTGCCTGGTCCTCGGCCTGGGCCTGGCCGCCGGCGGGCCGCCCTGGCTGTTGGCGGGGGAGCGGCTGGTGATCGGCATCGTGGTCGCCGTCGTGGCGTTGACCGTGGTCGGATACCTGCTGGCGCTGCTGATCGGGGTGACGGTCGGCCTGGTTCTCGTGCTGGCCGCGATCGGGTGGCTGTCCGGGGGCGTGTTGATCAGCCGGCAGCTTCCGCGATTGCGCCAGGATATCGGGCCGGCGTCATGGGGGGTGCTGGCCGCCGTCGCGCTGGTGGCCCTGGCGATGGGTTATTTGTTCACCCGGGCGGTCGAGGTCACGCCGGACGCCTGGCTCGCGCACTACAACAACACCTGGTCGGACTGGGCGTTCCACGCCAGCGCCGCCACCGGCTTTGCCTACGGCCAGAACCTGCCGCCGCAGAATCCGCTGTTCGCAGGGACACTATTCCGGTATCCCTTCGCTCCCGATTTCGCCAGCGCCCTGCTGATCGGCGGCGGCTGGGGCATCCCGGCCGCCTTGATCTGGCCGAGCTGGGCGATGACGGTGCTCGCGCTCAGCGGCTTGATCCTCTGGGCCCGGCGTCTGACCGGTGGCATCGCCGCCGGGGTGATCGCGGTCACGTTGACCCTGCTGGGTGGTGGGCTCGGGTTCCTCCTCTTCTTCGGCGATGCCGCGCGGCTTGGCTTGACCACCGCGCTGACCCACATTCCGCAAACCTACGACCGCCCGCAGGTGGGCGTCCACGACCCGCTCGCCAACATCCAGTGGTACAACCCGATCCTTTCTTACTACCTCCCGCAGCGGTCGTTCGTCTTCGGCGCCGCCATCGTGATGGCGGTCTTGCTGCTGCTGACCCCCGGCCTGCAGCTCACGCCCTTCTTCGATTGGGGTCCGACGCTGACAACCATCCGGCGGTCATGGCGACGGTGGGCGCTCAAGAGCGAAGCCGTCGCCTTCATCGTCGCGGGAGCCCTGGCCGGCCTGCTGCCGCTGTTCCACATTCACAGCCTCGTCGTCATCGGCCTCGTCGCCGGTTGCTGGGCGCTGCTGTTTCCTCGGCCCGCCTGGATTGGTTTTTTCACGGTCATGCTCGTCGTGGCGGTGCCGCGCTTGTTGATGGCAGTCCCCGGTGACCCGGGGGCGCCGCCGGAACATCAGTATCCCCGCTGGCTGATCGGCTGGATGTCGGGGACGGATTTTCCGCCGTGGTTCTGGATCAAGAACACCGGGCTGTTCTGGCCGTTGCTGCTGCTCGCCCTGCTGAGCCCGCTGGCGCTCACCCGCCGGGCACGGCTGTTGATCGCCCCCTTCAGCGTGGTGTTTGTGGTCGCCAACCTGATCAAGTTCCAGCCGTGGGACTGGGACAACAGCAAGCTCCTCGTTTTCTGGTACCTGGCCAGCGCCGTGGCCGTTGGAGCCCTGCTGCTTCGGATCTGGCGGGCAACGGTCGTTGGAGTAATCGGAGCCTCGATCGTGTGGCTCACCCTGGTCGCCGCCGGCGCGCTCTCGCTGCTCCAATTCCTGCCGCTGCAGGGGCCGGCCTATGTGTGGTTTTCTGCCGAGGATGTCCAGCTGGCCGCCCAGGTTCGGCAGGCCACGCCGGCGAAGGCGATCTTCGTCACCGGTGAGCAGCCGAACAATCCCATCGCCGATCTGGCCGGCCGGTCGGTGTTGATCAGCTATCCGGGCTGGCTCTGGAGCCAGGGCGTCAACTACTCACGGCGCGAGGACGACCTGCGCCGCATCTATCGAGGTGGCGATGTAGCGCTGCGGCTGCTGCATCAATACCATGCCGACTACCTCATGGTCGGTCCGAACGAGATGGCGACGCTGAGCCCCAATCTCGATTACTTCAACAGCACCTTTCGGCTCGCGCTGCGCACCGCGAATTACCAGGTGTTCGCGGTGCCGTCAGGTTGACAGGACCTAGAATGCACGCGTGCTGACGCGGTTCCTGATCCACGTCGTAGCGCTGCTCTTCGTCTTCGCCTTCATCTGGCACGTTCACGGAGGCATTCTGTGGGCCGCCGTCGTGATGGCGCTGGTGCTCGCCCTGATCAATACCATCATCCGGCCGGTCCTGCTGATCCTGACGCTCCCGGTGACCATCCTGACGCTCGGCTTGTTCGTGCTCGTGCTCAACGCGCTGCTCTTCGCCCTGTCGTTCGCGGTGCTGCAGGGACTCCTGGGGGTGCACTTCGACGTCGGTTTCTGGCAGATCGTGATCGGCTACGTGGTCTACGTCGTGATCAGCACCGTGCTGACCAACCTCTTCCGTTAGAACGCCCAGTAGCCCCGGCCAAAGGCCAGCCCGAAGACGATCTGCGCCACGAACGCGGCGCCCAGCAGCCCGAGGTAGATCCACTGGTTGCGGATTCGCCCCACCAGCAGGAAGAGTGGGTACAGGCTCAGGAGGTAGCGGGGAATGCTCAGCCAGAAGGGAAGAAAGGTCACCATCGCGGTGAGCACCGTGGCGTAGGCGGCGTCCGACGGGCGCAGCCGCAACCAGCTCAAGGTCGTACTCGCATAGGCGATGATCCCCCCGGCGATCTCGCCACCCCCGACCGTCAGCTTCTCCCAGGGCACTCGCCAGCTGATGCTGTGGATCGCGGACGCGAGGCCGACCCAGGGTGCCGCCAGCGAGTGTGACCAGTGCTCGCGCTGGATGGCGACGAACGCGAGCGGGTTGCCCAGCACCAGTGCGTTGGTCATCAGATAGGTCGCCAGCCCGAGGAGGACCAGGAGCGGGGGCACGATCGCGTGCCAGACCGGACGGAGGACGCGGCGCGCCAGGATCATCTCGATCACGATCACCGGAAGGAGGGCGACGCCGGTGAGACGGGCGGCCGCGGCGAGTCCGCCGAGCATCCCCGAGGCGGCCCACCGCTGCCGTCGGGCCTGAAGCACCGCGCCGAAGGCGAGGGCGCAGAAGAGTGCCTCGGTGTAGCCGACCATCAGAAAGTAGGCCGTGGGAAAAACCAGGAAGAAGGCGGCTGCCCTGAAGGCCGCCTTCTCGCGACCATCCGTTCGCGCCAGCTCGTAGAGCACGATCGCCGCCACCACCCCGGCGACGTTGCTCACCAGCAGGGCGGCGAGTCGGGCGGGCAGCCCGATGGCGGCCACGGCGCTGATCACGGCGGGATAGAGAGGGAAGAAGGCGATCAGGTTCCGGGCATCGCCCGTCGCGCTGTAACCGTGGGTGGCGAGATACAGGTAGTGCGTGGCATCCCACTGGTTCCACTCCCGGCCGAGGGCGGTCAGGGGATCCGGGCTGGCGCCGTAAGCCACGAGCGTGAGCGCCACCAGGAGAGCTTTGACCAGGATGGCGAGCCCGGCCAGCCGCAGCCAGGGGCGCTGGCGTTCGGCTCGCGATCGGGGCTCGAGCGAGCTTGGCGTAGGATAGCGAGTCAACGGCGTGCCCGCCGTTTCACTCAGTGTCCTCACAAGACTGGCTTCCCATCTTCCGAGCCATCGCCGCGGAGGTTCGCGCCGCGATCCCACCAGTGGCCGGCACGACGAAAGGTCGACAGGTCGTCGGCAGCGGCGCCGGCGGCGACCAGACCATCTACCTGGATCAGGTCGCCGAAGAGATCGTGGTACAGCACCTGGAAAGAGCCTATCGCAGCGGTTTCCGCTTCCGGCTGATCTCCGAGGAACTGGGCGAGCGGGACTTCGGGGGCGACCCGCTGGTCCTGGTCGATCCGCTGGACGGCAGCTTCAACGCCAAAATGGGA
>Ga0066709_100005826_pt1 | contig 10259 bp, 8 predicted proteins | sample GraSoiAngelo_158_FD_79665 | JGI IMG/M metagenome (GOLD analysis project Ga0066709, IMG submission 79665) | Grasslands soil microbial communities from the Angelo Coastal Reserve, California, USA - 14_1009_16_30cm | ecosystem: Environmental > Terrestrial > Soil > Grasslands | place: USA... | reverse complement strand
GCGCGATCGTGGCCTCGGGGTCATCTTCATCACCCACAACCCGCACCACGCGTATCCAGTGGGCGACCACTTCATCGTGTTGAACCGCGGGCGCATGATCGCCGACCGGTCGAAGCGTGAGATCACCCGTGAGGAGCTGACCAGCCTGATGGCCGGCGGCGCAGAGCTGGAAGCGCTCAGCCACGAGCTGGAGCGCAGTACCGACCGCAGCCTGGCCGCGGTCGGGCAGCCGCTGGAGGCTGAAGCGCACGAGCTGGGCATCGGTACGCCGGCAGGTGGCGCATGACCGGCCTGCTGCTCGGAACCGCACCCGATTCGTGGGGTGTGTGGTTCGCGGACGATCCTGCCCAGACGCCATGGCAGCGCTTTCTCGACGAGGTGGTGGCGGCCGGTTACGAGTGGGTCGAGCTCGGGCCGTACGGCTACCTGCCGACCGATCCACAGCGCCTCGGCGACGAGCTGGCGAAGCGCGCACTCAAAGTGGCGGGCGGTACGGTCCACGGCGTGGGCGGCTTGCACAACCCCGCGGATTGGCCGGCCGCGCTGGACAAGACCCGCCGCGTGGCGGAGCTGACCAGCGCTCTGGGTGGACGCCATCTGGTGTTTGTGCCGGTGCCCGGCTATCGCGACGACAACACGGGCGCCTACCTGGAGCCGGCGGAGCTCGATGCCGACGGATGGCAGACGCTCATCCGCGCGTCCGACGAGTTGGGCAAGATCATCGCTGAGGAATACGGCGTCAAGGTCCACTTCCACGAGCACGCCGACAGCCACGTCGAGACACAGACCCAGATCGAGCGTTTTCTCGACGGCACAGACCCGCGCTACACGTCGTTGTGCCTGGACACGGGCCATGTGGCGTACCGAGCCGGCGACAGTGTCGCGCTCATTCGCAAGTATCCCGACCGCATGGGCTACATCCACATCAAACAGGTTGACCCTGAGATCTCGCGGGTGGCCGGTGACGAAGGCATCCCGTTCGGCCAGGCGGTCAAGCGTGGAGTGTGTGTGGAGCCGCCAAACGGTGCGCCGGCCGTAGGGTCGGTGGTCGAGGCACTCAACGCGCTCGACCGTGAGCTGTTCGTCGTCGTCGAGCAAGACCTGTATCCGTGCGCGTTCGACGTGCCGCTGCCGATCGCTGTGCGGACTCGCGAGTACCTGCGCGGCTTCGGTCTCGGCGCAGGCACCAGCCAAGCCGCGCCGGTCACCCGGGAGGTGGGACGATGAGCGTGAGAGTTGGCGTGATCGGAGTTGGAAACATCGGCCAGGAGCACGTCCGCCGGCTGACGCGCACGGTGGCTGGTGCGCAGGTGGTCGCGGTGACCGACGTCGACCTGGACCGTGCGCGGAGCGTGGCCGAAGGTGTGCCGGGAGCGCGAGCTCTGCCAACCGGCCAGGCGCTCATTCGCGCCGATGACGTGGACGGAGTGGTCGTCGCGTCCTGGGGCCCGACCCACGAAGAGTACGTCCTTGCCGCGATCGAGGCGCGCAAACCGGTCTTCTGCGAGAAGCCGCTCGCGCCTGAGGTCGACGCCTGCCTGCGCATCCTTGACGCGGAGATGGCCAGCGGTCGTCACCTGGTGCAGGTCGGCTTCAACCGGCGCTACGACTCCGCCTACCGTGCCATGAAGCGCACCCTGGACGGAGGCAGCCTGGGTCCGCCACTCATGGCGCACTGCGCGCACCGCAACCCGTCGGTGCCACCCCACTATGTCGGCGGGATGCCGATCACCGACACCGCCATACACGAGATCGACATCGTGCGCTGGCTGTTCGACCAGGAGATCACCGCTGCGCAGGTGCTGAAGCCGCGCAAGACTTCGCGGGCCAAGGCGGACCTGCAGGACCCGTTGATCGTGCTGATGGAAATAGCCGACGGTGCGCTCGTCGACGTGGAAGTCTTCGTCAATCTGCCGTACGGCTACGACATCCGCTGCGAGGTGGTGTGCGAACTTGGCACCGTGGCACTGGGCGACGGCAGTCTGGTCGTCCTGCGCAAAGACGGATTCCGCTCGGACCACGTGCCGGATAACTTCCAGGAGCGCTTCGAGCGGGCCTACGATACCGAGTTCCAGGAATGGGTTGACAGCGTTGTCGCGGGCCAGGCCACCGGCCCAAGCTCGTGGGACGGGTACGCCGCCACCGCCGTGGCCGACGCCTGCCTCGCGGCACTGGATTCCGGGGCACGCGTTCCGGTCCAGATGCGACAGCGTCCGGCGTTCTACGCACCGGCTGGATTGCGGACGCCGGTTGGAGCAGGACGATGAAGCTCACCATCGATCCGTACATGTTCCGTCACCTGTCACTGCGGGACATGGTCCGCAGCGTGGCGGAGATCGGCTATGAGTACATCGAGCTGTCGCCGCGCGAGGACTTCATGCCGTTCTTCCTCCACCCGCGTGCCGACCGCGCGCGCGTGGCGGAGCTCAAGTCGGCGCTGCGTGAGACCGGCGTTCAGCTCTCATCGCTGCTACCGCTGTACCGCTGGTCGGGGCCCGACGAGGATGCGCGTCAGGCGGCGGTCCGCTACTGGAAGCGCGCCATCGAGCTCGCCGTCGAGCTCGACTGTCAGGTCATGAACTCCGAGTTCAACGGCCGGCCCGAGCGCGCCGCGGAAAGCGAGGCGCAATTCTGGCGGTCAATGGAGGCGCTGCTGCCGATCTTCGAGCGCGAAGGCGTCACGCTGCATCTCGAAGCCCACCCGGACGACTTCGTCGAGCAGAACACTCCAGCGGTGGACCTCGTTCGCGGCATCAATTCATCGCAGGTACGCTATCTGTATTGCGCCCCGCACACCTTCCACCTGGGCGACGACGTCGCCGCCATGCTGCGCTACGCCGGTCCGCTCCTCGCCCACGTACACATCGCGGACAGCTTCAACCACAAGGGCTCCTCCGGACTGCGCTACATTATCAATCCGCCCGGCTCGACGGCGCGCATTCACCAGCACCTGGACATTGGCCAGGGCGAGGTGCCCTGGGACACGTTCTTCGGCACGCTGCGTGAGCTGGGCTTCGACGGCATCGCCACCGCGTGCGTGTTCGCCTGGGAGGAGCGCGCGCGCCAATCATCAGCTTTCATGCTCGAACAGATCCACACCCGACTTCTCGCTGAACCACAGTCTACGGACGGGGCGCTTGCCGCCGCGCGGGGGTAAAGGGTGGACACCTCCTATGACACCCTCGCCCGCGAACGGGCACGACAGCCGTGAGAGCACTATTGGCACATAAGGAGCGATCTCATTGTGACGACAACCCTTGACCGCACCACCGCCGACCGGTCGAGAGTGACCGCGAACGCGGTGAGAAATTTCATTGGCGGCCGCTGGGAACAGCCTGCCGCCGCCCAGACCGAGCCCGTCTACAACCCCGCCACCGGTGAGGTGATCGCCGAAACTCCGCTCAGCACCGCTGCGGACGTGGATCGCGCGGTGCAGGCAGCCGCCCGCGCATACCCCGCATGGTCCGGCACGCCGGTGATCCAGCGTATCCAGATCCTGTTTCGCTTCAAGGCGTTGCTCGAGGAGCACTTCCAGGAGCTGGGTGCGATGGTCACGCTGGAGAACGGCAAAGGCATCGGCGATGCCACTGGCGAAGTACGCCGCGGTATCGAGGTGGTCGAGTTTGCGTGCGGCATGCCGACGTTGATGATGGGCGAGACCGTCCGCAACGTCGCCAATGGCATCGACAACCTCAGCTACCGCTTTCCGCTTGGCGTGGTCGCCGCGATCGTACCCTTCAACTTTCCGGCGATGATCCCGCTGTGGACCCTACCGATCGCCATCGGCGCCGGCAATACGTACGTGCTCAAGCCATCGGAGCGCACGCCGCTGTCGTCGCAGCGCATCGTCGAGCTGCTGATGGAGGCCGGCCTGCCACAAGGCGTGGTGAACATCGTCCACGGCGCCAGGGATGCAGTCAACGGCATCCTCGAGCATCCGGAGGTTCGCGCCGTCTCGTTCGTCGGCTCCAGGCCTACCGCGGAGCACATCTACCGCACCGCCGCCGCTCACGGCAAACGCGTCCAGGCGCTGGCGGGCGCGAAGAACTCACTGATCGTTATGCCGGACGCAGTTCTGGGCAAGACCATCGACAACATCATGAGCTCGGCCTTCGGTAACGCCGGAGAGCGGTGCCTGGCAGGCAGCGTGGTGGTGGCCGTCGGCAGCAAGGCCGATCAGTTGGTGGAAGCGCTGCGTGAACGGGCGCGCGGACTGGTGGTCGGTCCAGGCAGCGATCCCAAGAGTGAGCTGACGCCGCTGATCCGCGAGACCCACCGTAAGAACGTTCGACAGTATGTAGATCTGGGTGAAGCCGAAGGAGCGCAGGTTGTCCTGGACGGCCGCACACCACCGCGCCCGGAGGGTTTCTACCTGGGGCCGACGCTGCTCGACCGCGCCAACGGCGACATGCGCGTGGCGCGTGAAGAGATCTTCGGACCGGTGCTGTCGATCGTGCGCGCAAAGACGCTCGATGAGGCGATCGCGTTCACCAATGGCTCGCCTTTTGGCAATGCCTGCTCCATCTTCACCGACTCGGGCGCCGCTGCGCGCCACTTCCGCGAACACATTCAGGCTGGCATGCTGGGCATTAACATCGGCGTGGCCGGACCCATGGCGTTCTTTCCGTTCAACGGCATCAAGGGCTCGTTCTTCGGCGACCTGCACGCGATGGGCAAAGACGGCGTGCGCTTCTTCACCGAAAACAAGGTCGAGGCGGTGCGCTGGTTCTCACGTCCCGAGGCTGCCCCGTCGGTGGATGCGCTGACTGAAGCAGGCGCCTGACCCGTGGCCTCCGATACGTACGACGTGCTCACGATGGGCCGATCGTCGATCGACCTGTACTCGAATGACGTGGGCGTTCCATTCGTCGATATCAAGAGCTTCGCCGCGTACGTCGGCGGGTGCCCGACCAACATCAGCGTCGGCACCCGTCGGCTGGGCCTCCGCTCGGCGCTCTTGACCGCCGTCGGTGAGGACGTGGTGGGCGATTTCGTCCTGCACTTTCTCGAGCAGGAGGGCGTCGAAACCGCGTTCATCCCGCGCAAGCCGGGCCGCCGCACGAGCGCGGTGGTGCTCGGCATCGAACCTCCAGACAAGTTCCCGCTCGTGTACTACCGCGACAACAACGCCGACATCGCCCTCAACATCGACGACGTGCTGGCGGCGCCGGTCGCCGCCAGCCGCGCGCTGCTGATCAGCGGCACCGGCATGAGTGGCGAGCCCAGCCGCTCCGCGACACTCTTCGCTGCCGAGCGGGCGCGTCAGATGGGCGCCGAGGTCGTGCTGGACATCGATTTCCGACCCGACCAGTGGTTCGACGCGCGCGCGTTTGGCGCCACCATCCGCTCGGTGCTCCCGCAGGTCAACATCGTCATCGGCACCGACGACGAGATCAACGCGGCGATGCTGACCGATCCGGCCCAGATTTCGCTCACCCACTCTCAGATCTCCGATGCCCGCGTGGGCGGCGACGTGGATCGTGCAATCCACGGTCTATTGGCGCTGGGGCCACGCGCGCTGGTCGAGAAGCGCGGCGCCCACGGCGCGCGGGTCCACCTGAGCGGCGCCGCCGAGGCGCCTACGCCCATCGACGTGCCCGGGTTCCCGGTGGAAGTAGCCAATATTCTGGGCGCTGGCGACGCGTTCGCGTCTGGCTTCTTGTTCGGCCATCTGCGCGGCTGGGACTGGTACAAAGCCGCGCGGCTTGGCAATGCTTGCGGCGCGATCGTGGTGACCAGACACGGCTGCGCGAATTTCATGCCGACGTACGAAGAGGTGATGGCGTTTGTCGAGCAACACGGCGGTTTCTGAGAAAAGAGATATCTCCATGCGCGGGCCAACCCGGCGTTTGACGATGGCCCAGGCAGTCGTCGCGTTCCTCAAGAACCAGTACGTGGAGCGCGATGGCTCCGAATACCCGTTCTTCGCCGGGTGTTTCGGCATCTTTGGCCACGGCAACGTTTCCGGCATCGGCCAGGCGCTCCAGCAAATGCCGGAATTTCGCTACTACCAGTCGCGCAACGAACAGGCACAGGTCCACGTTGCCATCGGCTACGCCAAGATGAAGAACCGGCTCCAGACTTTCGCCTGCACGTCGTCCATTGGACCCGGCGCGACGAATATGCTCACCGGCGCGGCCACCGCGACGATCAACCGCTTACCCGTGCTGTTGTTACCGGGCGACATCTTCGCCAGGCGAAATGTGGCGCCCGTCCTGCAGCAACTGGAGTCGGAACACTCCCAGGACATCTCCGTCAACGACAGCTTCAAGCCGCTCAGTCGCTACTGGGACCGCATCAATCGACCGGACCAGCTGGTGACTGCCTTGCCGGCGGCGATGCGCGTGCTGACCGACCCGGTGGAGACCGGGGCGGTGACGGTGTGCCTGCCGCAAGACGTGCAGACAGAAGCGTATGACTACCCTGAAGCGTTTTTTGCGAAGCGGATCTGGCGAATTCCGCGCAACCGTCCCGATCGGGCGGCGCTGCAGCGCGCGGCAGAATGGATCCGCGCGAGCAAGCGCCCGCTGATCGTCGCCGGTGGCGGCGTGATCTACAGCGAGGCGACCGAGACGCTGCGCCGATTCGCCGAACAGACCGGCATTCCGGTGGGCGAAACGTTCGCCGGCCGCGGCAGCCTGCGCTACGACCATCCGCTCAGCATGGCTGCCGTCGGCGCCACCGGCACCACCGCCGCCAACCGCCTTGCACGCGATGCCGACCTGGTGATAGGCATCGGCACCCGCTATGGCGATTTCCCCACAGCGTCGAAAACGGCGTTTCAAGATCCGGACGTGCGCTTTATCAACATAAATGTCGCCTCGTTCGACGCCGCCAAGCACAGTGCGCTGCCGCTGGTCGGCGACGCGCGCGTGACGCTGGAGGAGCTTGGTGAGGGGTTGGCCGGCTATCAGGTGGACTCTGCCTATCGCAGCCGCGCCGAGGCGCTACACGCGGAGTTTCAGGCCGAGATCGATCGGGTGTATGCGATTCGCAATCAGCCCCTGCCCAGTCAGGGCGAGCTGATCGGCGCGGTCAATCACCACGGCGATCCCGACGCCGTCATGGTGTGCGCTGCTGGCAGCCTGCCCGGCGACCTGGACAAGCTGTGGCGCGCGCGTCACCCCAAACAGTTCCACCTGGAGTACGGCTACTCGTGCATGGGCTACGAGATTCCCGGCGGACTTGGCGTCAAGATGGCCGATCCGAGCCGCGAGGTGTACATCCTGGTGGGCGACGGGAACTACCTGATGATGAACGGCGAGATCGTCACGTCCATCCAGGAGGGCTACAAGCTGACCATCGTGCTGATGGACAACGACGGCTTCAAGAGCATCGGCGCGCTCAGCCGCTCCGTCGGCTCCGGCGGCTTCGGGACCCGCTACGTCTACCCGCGCGACGGTGTGCTGGCTGGTGATGACGCCGATGGCAGCGTGCGCACGCTGCCGGTGGATCTGGCCGCAAACGCGCGCAGCCTCGGCGCGCACGTCATCGAGGCTCACGGGTATTCGGAGTTCTTGAGCGCCCTGGACGCCGCTCGGGGCATCGACCGAACAACCGTCATCTACGTGCGCAACGATCGATTGCAAGGGGTGCCCGACTACGAAGGCTGGTGGGATGTCCCGGTGGCGGAGGTCAGCGACATGCCGTCCGTACAGACCGCACGCGCCGAGTGGGAGGCCATGCGCGCACACGAGCGCGACTACCTCCAGGGAGGTTGAGGAACGATCGCATGTCCATCGCACCATTCCGTGACGGCCAGGTGGGGCTCGTCGAGCGCGTCTCCGAAATCCGCGCCACGCGTCCACACGCGATCGCCGAGGCGCTCGAGCGGCGGCGCCGACGCCCGCTGCTGAATGACAACGGCGTCATGTTCCTCGTCGCGGCCGACCACACCGCGCGCGGCGTGCTCAAGTCGGGCGCCAATCGGATGGCGATGGCCGACCGCGGCGAGCTGCTGCGGCGGCTGATCGTCGCCCTGGGTCGACCGGGCGTCGACGGCCTGCTGGCGACGCCGGACATCGTCGAGGACCTGGCGCTGCTGGGCGCTCTGGACGACAAAGTTGTCTTCGGCACCATGAATCGCGGCGGACTGGGCGGCGCGTGCTTCGAGCTGGACGATCGGTTCACGGCCTACACCGCCGAGGCCATCGCCGCGGCCGGTCTGGATGGCGGCAAGATGATGGTCCGCATCCACGACGACGATCCGGGCACGCTCTCCACGCTAGTCGCGTGTGCCGAAGCCATCACGGCGCTCGCCGCCCGCAGGCTACCGGCCATGGTCGAAGTGTTCGCCAGCAGCGATGATCCGGATGCCTTGATTCGCGCGGTGGCGATCGCCTCCGGCCTCGGCACGACTTCGGCCTACACCTGGCTGAAGCTGCCCGCCGTTGACGATATGCAGCGAGTGCTCACCGCGACGACGTTGCCAACGGTCCTGCTCGGCGGCGATCCGGGCCCGGACGCGGTGTTAGTCGATCGGTGGGCGCAGGCCATGGCTGCCCCGCAAGTGCGTGGGCTGGTCGTCGGACGAACGCTGCTGTATCCGCCCGACGGTGACGTCGCGGCAGCGGTAGACGCGGCGGCCGGCGTGCTCACCAGAAAGAAGGTCGCGGCATGACCACAGTCACGATGCCCGGATTGCTCGTGCGCGGCGCTGGCGGCCCGGTGACGGTGACGCCCGAATCAGCTGGCTGGCGGCATGTCGGCTTTCAGACGTTCCGTCTGCGCGCTGGCCAGCGCCTCGCGCGCAAGACGGTAGGCGAAGAAGCGTGCGTCGTCATGCTCGCCGGCCGCTGTCGCGCCGAGGCGGCCGGCCAATCCTGGCCAGAGACCGGCGGCCGGGCGACGCCCTTCGACGGTCCGCCCCACGCGCTGTACGTGCCGCTGGGAACGGAGTACGTCCTGGAGGCGCTCGGCGACGACGTGGAGCTTGCCATCGGCACTGGCCCGGTGGCCAGGCCGGGCGAAGCTCGCGTCCCGCGGCTGATCACTCCGGCCGACGTTCGCGTCTCCACCCGCGGCTCCGGCAGCATGGAGCGCACCATCCACGACATCCTCATGGAGGACCAGCCGGCGGAAACGCTGCTGGTGACCGAAGTGCTGACGCCCGGCGGCCACTGGTCGAGTTACCCGCCCCACAAACACGACACTGAGGACCTGCCCCGCGAGACGTATCTCGAGGAGCTGTACTACCATCGGCTGCGTCGACCGGAGGGATGGGCCATTCAGCGCGTCTACACGCGCGATCGCGCGCTCGACGTGACCGTAGCCGTGCACGATGGCGATTGTGTGCTCGTGCCGCGCGGCTACCATCCAGTCTCGGCGGCGCCTGGCTTCGACCTGTACTACCTGAACATCATGGCTGGACCGGTCCGCCAGTGGCGGGTCACGCTCGATCCCGATGTGGAGCGTGCGCTCCAGTGACATGAAGCCCTTCGTTCTCAACAGCGCCGGCCGCATCGTCTTTCCATCGAATTTCTTTCCATCGCTCGGCTTCGCGGTATTCGACTCGCCCGATCAGCTAAACGCCGTCATCCACCGCGACTTCGATGCGTAGAAGTTCGGCCGACAAGCCGTTTTTCCGCACGAGACGCAGTCGGCCGAACTTCTGTGACAGACTTTGCCCAGGAAGGCGGCAAGCGCGCTCGGAGTCCTCCCGGTGGTTGTTGGCCGCCTTCCTGGGCGCCCACTGGTGCCGACCTCCTGGAACGCGCCGAGTCGGGCGCCTATCACGGCCGCTACGAATTGCTGCGCGATGTGGCGCTGAATCTGTTGTGGGTCGATCGATACGCGATCACCATGTACGCGCGACGTCCGACGCGCTGGCGAGACGTGGCGCGGCAGCGTGACGACGTTTTCTTGCCGGCGCTGACGCCCTGGCTGGAGGGCGAGCGAAAGGTTTCGGCGATCGAGGCCTGCTACGCCTCGCTGCCAGCCACGTGGGATGCTGAGGCTGAGGACCGCATCTTCCGCATCCTTTTCGACGTCTTTCGCCACCGCCCGGGCTCGACCAGATGGCGTTGCTCGCGGCGCGCGCAGCGCTGAACAAGGCGCGCCGCGACGCTGCTGACATCGGAGCAGTCCTGTTCTGTTCGTGTCCCAACACGCGCCAGATTCCGTCGATGGCCACCTGGCTCTCCGGGCAGCTTGGGATCTACCAGACGCACGCCTCGTATGACCTGGTCGCCGCCTGCGCGGGTATGCCGTACGGCCTCAGTGAAGCAGTCCGGCTGCTGCAGGAGGTCGAGCGGCCGGTG
>Ga0066709_100005825_pt1 | contig 10259 bp, 5 predicted proteins | sample GraSoiAngelo_158_FD_79665 | JGI IMG/M metagenome (GOLD analysis project Ga0066709, IMG submission 79665) | Grasslands soil microbial communities from the Angelo Coastal Reserve, California, USA - 14_1009_16_30cm | ecosystem: Environmental > Terrestrial > Soil > Grasslands | place: USA... | reverse complement strand
CATGTCGAACTGCGTTGTCTCGGGATAGCGGCTGTCGCCCAGGACGATGCTGGGGCGGAAGACTGTCTTCGGCGTGTCGGGGAGCAGGACGCGCATCATGTGCTCGCAGAACTTTTTGGTGCGAGCGTATGGATCGTAGTCCGACCGGTCCCACTCGATGGCACGGTCCTCGGTTACAACCTCGTTACTGCGCTTCCCTGCCACCGCGACCGTGCTCACCTGGCTGAAGCGACGCAACCCGTGATAGTGCTCGACGTGCCGAGCTAGCGTAAGGACTTCGAGCGTCCCTCTCAGGTTCACATTCAGGCAGCTTTTCTCCGACTTACGGTTCAGCGAGGCGGCGCAATGAATAATCGAATCCGTGGTGTGCACCAGGCGGTCGTACTCGTCGCGACCCAGGCCGAAACCGGGCGAAGTCACGTCTCCGCGGAAAACGCGTACGCGAGTCTGAAGAAACTCGTAGAAGCGCGGAAACTCCAGGTGCAACTGCAACGCCTGCCAGAGGCGCAATTCGGCATCGCGCGCGTCGCGAGCCCGCACCAGCAGGTTCAGCGCGGCACCGTGGCCTTGCAGCAGGTTGGCGGCGACGTGCGCCCCGATGTATCCGGTCGAGCCGGTCAGGAATATCGCCACGTGGCTCCGTTGGTGCCGGTCTTAACAGCTTCGCCGTTTGCCGGTGCTAGTTGAAAATTGCGAGGCGGCCGGGCTTCGAGGGGACGGCCTTCGATCAGCGGATAGGTCCATTTGCGCAGGGCCGGGATGTGGATATTGATCCAATAGTCCCACCAGTCAAGAGACCGTGTGTCGTACGCGAACTCGTTGTGTTCTTCGGGCAGAAGCGCATGGGAAAGCTTCTCCACATTGTCCGCGGCAAAGTCATGCTCATTCAAGAGAATGAAAGGTTCGAACAGTTCGATCAGCTTCTCAACTCGTTGCAGGTTGCGCTCGGCTTTCACCAGTGGTGTCTTCTTAAGCGGCAAAGGCGCCATGATGCGCTGAATCGACTTTACTATGGCTTTCTGCGCCGGCGCCGACATGCGGTTGTAACGGGTCTTTGACACCGGAATGGCGTCAAACCGCAGCCGCAGCCAGGATTCCAGCCCCTCCTGCGCGCGGTAGTGCTTGCGATGCGCCAGCGACGTCAGTTCAATGGAGCGCCCCATGTCGCACGGATTCGTGACTGAGGTTGCCAGCTGATAGACAAGCTCATGTTGGCGCTCGATGACAACGGCGGCGATCAATGTCATTCCTGCGCACACCGCATCCACCGGGATGATATCGAGCCGCTTGCTTTCATTCGAGGGCAGTTGGCGGAAGTATGTTCCCAGGAGATAAGACAGCGAGGCAGAGGTGTTGATGCCTTCATTCCACGCCGGAAACGGCTTGGCCACAGAGGTCTCGACGATCGCAGGGCGCACGATCGCTATCGGCAAACCAGTGCCGCGCTTGGCGATCAAGGATTCGGCCAGGCTTTTGGTCAAGGTGTAGGTGTTGGGCCAGCCGAGTTCGTGTGCTCGCTTGGTTCCAGCGTCCGTAAGGTAGGTTTTGAGCCAGCGGATCTTGTTCTTGCGAACCTGGTTCTCGAGAGCAGCTCCTTGCAAGTCTTTGGCCGCGTGCTCTTTAGCCAGCGCCTGCTTCCTGAGTTCCACATTAATTTCATGCGACTCGGCTCGTTCTTCGGCTTGCTTCACCAATTCGTGCAAATCCTGCCACTCTTTTTCAGCGTCGAATCCGGGCAGGCGGCGCGGATTGTAGTTCGGGGTCAGCCTCTCGGAGACTCGCCCGTCATGTTCACCGGCCACGTAACAGGTGGAAAGATGTAGCAAGCCGGCATGAACCGAAGTGCGCACAAACTCCAGAAGGTTGAGAGGGGCGTCTGTATTGGCAGCCAGCGCGTCGCGCAGGTCAGGATTGAAATCAGTGAGGCCTGAGCTATTGATGATCAGATCCAGATTCTTCTGCAGGCGACGGGATGTATCCGCGGTAAGCCCGAGTCCCGGCTGAGTGACATCGCCTTCTATGATCTCAACCTTCTCGCGCAGGAAGTCGGGGAACTCCGATCCGTAACGTTCAAACAATGGATCGAAAACTGGCGACTCTTCCACCATCTTTTCGAAGCGTCGCTCCGCTGGATTCGACTTCTGCCGGCGGATCAGCAGGTAGATCCGCCCTAGCTCCGGCAGATCGAGAAGCGTATTTGCCAGCCAGACTTTACCGATAAAACCTGTGACGCCGATCAGCATTACGTGCTTGCCGGCGAATGCACGCCGCACCGAGAAATTACTGGCTTGGCGCTGCCCGTCAAAGTAGACAATCGGTCGCGCCGGAGCTGCTGCCTGCCGCCCGGCGGGGATCACGGCCGCACGCAGAGCATCAACGGAGATGTCGAGATGCCGCGCCAGCGTCTTCGGAGCGCGCCGCCCGTCCGGAGTCTGTTCCCGGATCAGCGCGAGTGCTCCACGCGGCCGGATGACCGGCTCCAACAAGCGGCCCGTAGCTACGCCATCGCGAAACTCCAACCGGTTGGCTACGATATGTTTCACCCCCAGATGCTTGGCCAGAGGACGCATAATGTGATCGAGTCCCTGGCTCACCAGCACCACGTCTGCGCCCGCCAGTAGAAGCTCCTGCACCTTCTGCACGCCGCGCGTTTTCAGGAGTGGCAAGAGCTTGTACTTAAAATATTCTTCGCCCAGCAGATCGAGGCGGTCGCGAGTGACGCCCCGCAGGCCGGTATGCACGACTCGAGTGGCAAACTTTCGGTTGGTCGAATATAGAAATGGCCGCAACAGCGCCATCAGAAGGATGAGCCCGCGTCTCTGGAAGCGTTCGATGAACGTCTGGGCATTCCAGGTGAAGAATGCCACCGGCTGGACTACGGTCAGGTCGAGGAGGCTACCCTCCACCCGCCAGTACATACATGGAGACGCGCCGGAATTGTGGTTTGGCTGTTCCAAAATTGACGTTCGTCCTAACAAAGGGCTAATCGGGTTGCCGGGCGGACGAAGTTCTTATTGTAAACAATTGAACCGATTGAGCGAAGTCGGATGCGTGGTCTTGGGGTTCTAAACGCAAGGCACGGTCAGGGCGCCCTCTGAGCATCACGGTTGGTCCCGACCACCAGCGCCAAGCAGGCACTTAGAGCCATAACCGCTCCGATCGCCAGTAAGCCTCCGCGAAATCCGCCGCTTGCAGACCGCGCCAGCCCGATGATGTAAGGACCAAAATACCCTCCCAGGTTTCCAATAGAGTTGATTACCGCAATGCTCGTTGCAGCGGCCAGGCCGCTCATTCGCGAGGTCGCCATAGCCCAGAAGGGCCCGACCATGGACTGTGCACTCAGCATGGCGACGCTCATTCCAGCGATCACACCGAGCGGAGCGTGACTGTAAGCCGCCAACACTAATGCCAGGGCTGCGCTGAAGCCCGCCAGGGCGTTATGCCAGCGGCGTTCGCCGGAACGGTCGGAATGCGTCCCCATCAGCACCATGGCGATGGCCGTGAGCAGGTACGGGATCGCGGCCACCAGGCCAATGTGAGAATTGCTGAGGCCAGACAGAGCGTGGATCGCAGTCGGCAGCCATAGTGTGATGCCGTACATGCAGGCAGGAATGCCGAAATAGACGAGCGACAGCAACCACACTCGCGGACTGCCGAGAACGCGCCAGACTGCTCCTTTCTCTTCTCCAGAACTAGCGCGGCGCTCACTCTCCAATTCGTCGATGAGCCAACTTCGCTGCTCTTCGGATAACCACTTTGCGTTTGCCGGGCTATCGGCCAGCACCCAATACACAGCGGTTCCCAGCAAGATCGCGGGCAGACCTTCCATGAGGAATAGCCATTGCCATCCCGACAGCCCGCCGCCGCGCATTCCCAGCAACGCGCCTGAAATCGGGCTGCCGATAACGCCTGCCAAGGGATTGGCGGTCATGAACCAGGCCACGGCCCGCGCCCGTGCGCTGACCGGGAACCAACGCTTCAGGTAGAGGATCATGCCCGGGAAGAACCCGGCTTCGGCGGCTCCCAGCAGGAAGCGCAGCACATAGAAGCTGATGGGGCCGCGAATGAAGATCATCGAGCACGAGACCACGCCCCACACCAACATCAGTCCGGCTATCCAGCGGCGCACTCCTACTCTTTCGAGCACCAGATTGCTGGGCACCTGGAAAAAGAAGTAGCCCGCAAAGAACATTCCGGCGGAGCGTCCGTAGACGCGGTCGGTCAAGTGAAGTTGCTCTCGCATCTGAAGGACGGCAAAGCTCACGTTGATGCGGTCCAGGTAGGCAACGATATACAGCAGGAAGAGAAACGGCATCAGCCGCCCCATCAGTCGAGATACGACAGCGGATTCGAGACTGCCTTTGGAAAAACTTTGCAATGAATTCCCGGGCGTAATTTGGATGAGGAAGGATTCTACGCCACGCGGAGCTGCTTTCGAATCTCCTTCACAATCTCCTCGGGCGGCCTGGCAATATCTACGGGGATCGCGTCCTCTGGCTCTTCCAGATCTGCCAACTGGCTGGCCAGAATCTGCACGTCAGCAAAGTGGTCGTGGCGAGAGCGTAAACGTTCGGCGATGAGGTCCCCGTTTCCTTTCAGGTACACAAACTGCAGTTCCGGCCCGACCTGCAGTTCCTGACGATAGCTGCGTTTCAAGGCTGAGCACGCCAGAACCAGGTTGCATTGACGAGTCACGCAATCGAGAAGGAATTCGCGAAGGCGATCAAGCCAAGGACTGCGGTCATCGTCGGTAAGTGGGATGCCTCGGCGAATCTTCTCGATATTCGCCAGTGGATGAAAATCATCGGCATCCGCAAACTGCCAGCCGAGTTCCTGCGCCAGCAGTTGGCCGACGGTCGTCTTACCGGCGCCGACTACCCCCATTACGATCACAATCATCAGTGAAATGTTCGATTGACTTCCGCGTTTTCCACACGCGCGATGCGCGTTGTATGAGCCGTCAGTTTACAGGAAATATCCACAGAAGGAGCCCACCGCGAATTCCGTATTCGCTGTAATTCCATTCAGGCAAGTTTCGTGGATGTGCACCGCAAGGCAGTCGAGCAGGCCGACGGACTGGTGGCGTTGACGATGAAGAGGCTCTCGGAAGTCTTTGCGCAAGAGCGAACCAAGCCAGAGCAGCAGTGGATCGGGGGGGCAAAGTCTCCACGAGGATCTGCGCGTTGCTTTGCAGCGGTATCAGGCTTTCTTCCACCGCCTACTGTCCATCTGATTGGTTGTGATTCCTTTTAGAGCCGCCTCCGGGCGGCTCTTTCTGCTTCATCTCGCAAATCGGCTATCATGCCAGCTTGAGTTTGTCGAAGCGCAGAGCATTCATAGCGTAACGGACGAGGCTGCAAGTTGAAGCTTAACGAAGATCCGCACAGAAGGCTCAATCCACTGACCAATGAATGGGTGTTGGTTTCGCCTCATCGTGCTACGCGTCCCTGGCAGGGAGAGGTGGCGAAGCTCACGACCAACACCGAACCGGACTACGATCCTGCCTGCTATCTCTGTCCGGGAAATGCGCGCGCTGGCGGTGTTCGCAATCCGGCCTACTCAGGGACCTTCGTCTTCGACAATGATTTTGCAGCATTAAAGCCAAGTGTCATAAAGAGCAGGCTAGACATTGATAACACAGGTGTTATGGTTGCTGAATCTGAGACTGGGAATTGCCGCGTGATGTGCTTTTCTCCGCACCATAACCTTACCCTTTCGACCATGTCGGTGAATGAGATCGAACTTGTGGTGCGTACTTGGTCCGATCAGTTCCGTGAACTCGGGGCTCGCGATGACATGAATCACGTGCAGATTTTCGAGAATCGCGGATCGATGATGGGCGCTAGTAATCCGCATCCCCATTGCCAGATCTGGGCGACTTCCTCCATACCTGAAGCTCCGGCTAAAGAGTTGGCGTGCCAGCAGTCCTATCTAAAGTCACGCGGCAGTTGCCTGCTGTGCGATTACCTGGCGATCGAATCGCGCGAAAAAGTGCGCCTCGTTTGTCAGAACGAGGGCTTCGTGGCTGTGGTTCCCTTCTGGGCTGTTTGGCCTTTTGAAGTGCTGGTGTGCAGTCGGCGGCACTTGGGAAGCATGCTCGAGTTCACGGCGAATGATGTCACTGCCTTGGGCGAACTCTTAAAGCGGGTGACTTCCACCTACGACAAAGTCTTCGATGTTCCCTTCCCTTATTCCATGGGATTTCACCAGTGTCCGACTGATGGTGTCGCCCATCCGGAATGGCACTTCCATGCGCACTTCTATCCGCCGTTGCTGCGGTCGGCGACGATTCGCAAACACATGGTGGGATTTGAAATGCTGGGCACGCCACAGCGTGACATTACGCCGGAGATTGCGGCGGAGCGATTACAGGCGCTGGCGGGAAGTTAGAAGGTGTCTCTCTACCTCACCGGCATTCGTCTCGGAATTCGGAAAAGGGTGTTCAGAGGCCTGTGCCTTGGACGCCGGGCTTCGCCCTGGCTTGGACAGCCGAGGCGGCTGTCTCTACGTGTGTCGTTTGCGCTGCTAGAACGATAGTCGTGCACTTAATTGGATTTCCCTGCCTGGCGTTGTGCTTTGCGTGATGGTGCCGAATTGCGGCGTGTTCACGAAGCGGTCCGGAGTGCCCAGGTTGGTGTGATTGAGGGCGTTGAAGAATTCGCCACGGAACTGGAACTTCGCGCGCTCCGTCACGTTGAAGTCGCGAACGATTGCCAGGTCTAGCGTTTGCAGGCCGGGGCCGTAGATGGAATTGCGTCCGACGTTTCCGAAGGTGTAGGCGGGAGGCGCGGCGAAGGCGGCGGTGTTGAACCAGCGATCAGCGGTGCGGGTCCCCGGGCCGAAGATGGGCTGTCCGGTCGTGTTGGCGCGAATCGGATTTTCGCCGAGCACGGTGCCGGAATTCGCGGTGTCACCAAAGACGGAGATGGTGAAGGGAAATCCAGTCTGCACCTGGTAAACGGTGGAGAGGTGCCAATCTTTCGTGACGGCCCGCACGGTGCCGGAATGGTCCCAGGCGGGGAGATCGTAGACGGCACTGAGAGCGAAACGGTGGCGGATGTCGCATGCCGGACCTCGCTCGCCGGCGAGGTCACTGTTGTTCTGGGGAATCGAGGGTTCAAACATGGGCGAGCGGAAATCGGGCGCGTCGCTGAGATCCTTTGCCCAGGTGTAATTCGCGAGGAAGGTCAGACCGCGCGAGTAGCGGCGGCGGATGTTAACGTAGCCAGCATCGTAGTAACTCTGCGCGGTGTTCTCCAGCAGGTTGATGGTGCTGACGGGAAAGCATATCTGGTTATTAGGGCAACCCGTGGTGGGCGGGGTGTAGGTTACGTTCGCGGGCAGAACGGTGCCGGCGACGAAGCTGATCTTTGGCAACGGTCGTCGTGGGCCAATGGCTCCAGGCCCTGGAGGCGCGTTGTTGATAAGGTGCGCCCGCTGCAGATGAACGCCGTGCGATCCGAGATAGCCAATTTCGAGTGTCGTCTGATGGCCCAGACTTTTCTCCACCGAACCGCTCCACTGCTCGATGTATTGCGAGGGTGCGTGGGGATCCATGGCAGTGAAACTTACCGTCGTTTGACCTAGTACGGCCTGACCAAAGTTCAGGTGGTTGGCGAGGATCGATGCCGACGGTGTGAAGTTGTCGCTCTGCTGGGTCTCCGGGAAAACGTACGGAACATTGTGGCGCTGGTTGCACCACGTGTTCATATCGACCGGCGTGAAGAAGATGCCGTAGGCAGCATGCAAGACGATTCCCTGGTCGCTGAAGGCCTTGGAAATTCCGAAACGCGGAGCGAAGTTGTGCGGGTTGGAATACTTCAGGCCTTTGGGGAAGCCGTTCTGTCCACCGATGAAAGCCGACGGAGCACCACTACTAAACGTGAGATTTGAATTGGTGTAGCTGATGTCGAGCAGCGGCTCCATGAATTCGTAACGCAGTCCCATCTGAATCACAAGCGTGGGAGTCACGCGAAAGCTGTCCTGGACGAATCCATCGACATACCACTGTCGAAGCTGCATCTGCGGAATGCCCGCCTGGCGCTGCTTCACGGCGGGAAGGCCGAGTAGGAAACTGGCGAGCGCCGACCCGGTGCCGTCGTTGGTGCCGTTGTCGGTGGTGAAGCCGTTGGTGAATTGGTAGTAGCCGCGGTTCTGGAAGAATCCCCACATGGGCCAGATGTAGCGACGATAGCTGCCGCCGAATTGCAGGTTGTGGCGGCCGTGCCGCCAGCTGAGTTCGTCACGGCCTTCGAGAATTGTGTCCCAAGCCTTCATTGGCGTTGCCGAGTAGTTATCGCCCATCGGCGAGTATCCCTGCACGTTGAAAAATGGCGCGCCAAAGGCTCCCGCCCCCCCAAAGCCCGCACCCTGAATGCCAAGTTCAGTGACGATGTCTTTGGTATACGCGTTCTGGTCGTAACGGTGCATGGCCAAACGCGAGACCGTGATTGCCGCCGTGTTCACCAGGGTGGGGCTGAGAATCTTTGTCCAGGAAACAGCGCCCTGCTGGGAAAAGTTATCGTTGTAAGAGCCAAAGCCGGGTAACAGACTGCCTACACCGCCAGGAGGCATTTCACCGGGCGTGAAGCCGGTCTCGCCGCTGAGCGAATAGCGGGCGGCGAGCGTGTCGCCTTTCGCGAACATCTGATCGACACGGACCGTGCCCTGGTTGTTTACTTCGAGTGCATTGCGCTGGTCCATGTAGTTATTGCAGTCCATTCCGGCGCCGACCACTCCTGGGTTCCCCATCATGGCAGCGCCGCAAGGCATCGTCATCCCCATCGTCACGTTGGGCTGGGGCACGTACTTGTGCAGGAAGGCCTGGGCGGCAGGATTGATCTGCGTAGGGGGAATCACATTCATCATGCCGTTGTACTGGAATTGAGCGCGATTGTTGGTAGGGTCATAAATATTCACGCCGCTCATGCTGAAGTCTCCAGCTACTTCCTCCGGGGTCGGAACCGTGTCGATCATGCTATGGGTCATGGCGTGACGGAAGCCTTCGTAGTTAGCGAAGAAGAAAGTCCGATTATGGATGATCGGGCCGCCGAGCGAGGCGCCAAAATTGTTCTGCACCATGTGGTTGTTGCCCATGGACTGGAAGGAAGTGGCGTCCATTGCGCCGTTGCGCAGGAACTCATAGACCGTTCCGTGGAATTGGTTGGAGCCGGACCGCGTGACGATGTTGACCTGGCCGCCGCCTGCGCCTCCCATTTCCGCAGAGTAGCTTCCGGTTTGCACCTTGAACTCCTGCACGGCGTCAGGAGACGGACTCAGGTTCAGCGTGTTGAAAGTCGGATCGGTATCGGTGGTTCCATCCAGCAGGAAGTAATTTGCATTGGGACGATTGCCGCCAATGCTCACGGCCGAGCGTTGCCCAGGGCGCCAGTAAAGAGGATTCATGTTTCCGGTTTGGGCGCCGTGGCCCGCGTGTGCCCCGGGTACCATCAGCATCAGGTCAACGAGCATGCGGCCGTTGAGGGGCAAGTCGTGAACTGCGACAGGCTCGATGACTTCTCCCACGGAAGCGTCGGTGGAATGGAGGGCAGGCGCGACGTCGCCGACTTCGACGACGTCCTTCACTACGGCAACCTTGAGGGTAAGATTCAGTGCCATGCGCTGGCCTACCTCAAGGCGGAGGCTTTGGGTTAGAGGCGCAAACCCTGGGGCTTGCACGTTGAGCTCATAGTCACCGGGGAGCAGGCTGGTGATCTCGAAAATTCCCTGGTCGTTGCTGGAAGAGCGGCGTACGGCTTGCGTGCTGGATGCGGTGAGTTGCAGATCGGCCCCGACGAACGGCTTGCCCTGCGGATCGGTTACAGTGCCGCCCAGTCCGGCATAATTGCTTTGGCCAAACGCGGACAGACAAATCAGTAGAGGAACGAATAGCAATTTACTCAAGCCCCACCCCCGCAGAGATCTGTATTCTGTCCCCAAAAAGAAGAACAGGCAGAAGCTTATGCGCGCCAGAACAGCAGCATTGCGCAAAGCTTCTCGATAATGTTGGTGGAAGATTGAATCGCGAACAGGACTTCAAGGCAATAACAGAAAAGGACTATGGCGCGAAAGAGCTCGCTCGAAGAATTCACCGCGGCGTGTTTGTTTCCTTCCGGTTACCAATCGCGATCAGAGTCAAACCTGCGGCCGACGAACTCTTCCATGTGACTCGGGAGGAGACGGCTCCCTTTCCCGGCGATTGGGCGCCTCTTCGCGGTAAGAACGTGAAACTCATTTCGGTGCAGAGGACTGATGAATCT
>Ga0066709_100005823_pt1 | contig 10259 bp, 10 predicted proteins | sample GraSoiAngelo_158_FD_79665 | JGI IMG/M metagenome (GOLD analysis project Ga0066709, IMG submission 79665) | Grasslands soil microbial communities from the Angelo Coastal Reserve, California, USA - 14_1009_16_30cm | ecosystem: Environmental > Terrestrial > Soil > Grasslands | place: USA... | reverse complement strand
CGTCTACTCCCTCTTCGGGACGAGCGACGTGTGGCGGATTCCTCCGGGAATGTCCGGCACCTATCGCGAGCTGATCCGGTCGATCCGAAAGCGCGGGCAACTCGATCCCGGATGACTCAGCGTTAGCCTGGCCGTCTGAGACGTGCTCCCAACAGCTGGGTCAGAGACCCGGCCCTTTGCGGCGGTGATTGACTACCGCGGTGCGCGACACGCTGGGCGATCTGCTGAATCGGGAACTGGAACGCTTCGACCGGGAACATCCGCGCTCGAGGGAGCTCTCGAAGCAGGCTCAAGCGTCGATGCTCGCTGGTGTTCCGATGCCCTGGATGATCCGCTGGGCCGGAGGGTTCCCCGTGTTCGCCGCGGACGCGCAGGGCGCCGGCTTCCGCGACGTCGACGGCCGCGAGTACGTCGACTTCTGTCTCGGCGACACAGGCGCGATGACCGGGCACTCTCCGGAACCCACCGTGCGTGCGGTTGCGCAGCAGGCCGCGCGCGGCATCACGCTGATGCTGCCGAGCGAGGACGCGCTCTGGGTCGGACAGGAGCTGACGCGCCGATTCGGTCTGGCGCGCTGGCAGTTCGCCTTGACGGCAACCGACGCGAACAGATTCGCGATCCGACTGGCCCGAGAGCTGACCGGACGCCCGAAGATCCTCGTCTTCAACTGGTGCTACCACGGCACCGTCGACGAGACGTTCGCGACCCTCGACGGCGGCACGGTGCGCTCGCGGGAGGGAAACGTCGGGCCGCCTGTTCCCCTTTCCGAGACGACCCGCGTCGTCGAATGGAACGACGTCGAGGGACTCGAGCGGGAGCTCCAGCAGGGTGACGTCGCCTGTGTCCTCACCGAGCCCGCGCTCACGAACATCGGGATCGTGCTGCCCGAGCCCGGGTTTCACGACGCGCTGCGCGAGCTGACGCGCCGGACGGGCACTTTGTTGATCGTCGACGAGACGCACACGCTCTGTGCGGGGCCGGGCGGCTACACGGCGGCACACGGGCTCGAGCCCGACCTCCTCACGGTCGGCAAGGCGATCGCCGGCGGCATTCCGGCCGCCGCCTACGGGTTCTCACTCGACGTGGCGGAGCGGCTGGAGGCACTCCTCCCGCGCGACGAGCGCGCCGACGTCGGCGGGATCGGAGGGACCGTCGCGGCGAACGTCCTTTCGCTCGCGGCCATGCGCGCAACTCTGGCGGACGTGCTGACCAACGACGCCTTCGAGCGGATGATCGCCCTCGGCGAGCGCTTCGAACGGGGCGTTGCAGACGCGATCGACCGCCACGGCCTCCCGTGGCACGTGACTCGACTCGGCTGCCGGGTGGAGTACCTCTTCAGCAGCGACCGTCCGCACAACGGGAGCGAGGCGGCCGCGGCGGGCGATCCGGAGCTCGACCGTCTGATTCACCTCTACGCGCTCAACCGCGGCATCCTCCTGACTCCGTTTCACAACATGGCGCTGCTGTCTCCTGCAACGACCGAGCAAGACGTGGACACGCACACCGCCGTGTTCGACGAAGCGGCACGGGAGCTCAGCTCACTCCTCGCTACGGCGTCTTGACCCAGTCGGTTGTTCCCACGCTCCCGCGTCGGCGGCAGGTACCGTGAACCACGTGCCGGACGTCCCCGCTCCCAAGGCCGCGCACGAGGTCGTGTGTCCGCACTGCAAAAAGTCGTTCACGGCTGAGCTGATCGCCGGACAGACCGAACGGCACCGCGGCTTCAAGTGCCCCCACTGCAAGCTCTTCGTCCCGGTAGACAGAGCGGCTAAGTAGCCGCGGCCGGGCTGCCGATAGGCCCTGCGTGGCCGTCGACGTTGCTTCTTCACGTGCGGACCAGCACGTTCCCTCCGCTCCGCGGGCGTTCGCGCGTGTTGCCGCGGTCCCGGGCTGGGTCTGGGTGTCCGGGATCATGCTCGCGAGCTTCGCGGGGCGCTTCCTCGCGGCCGCTTCTCGCCCGGCGCCCTACTACCTCCCGGACGAGTACATCTATCCGTCGCTGGCGCGCAGCTTCGCGGAGCACGGTCGGCCGCTGATCCGCGGCGCCGCCGCGCACTTCCCGGCGCTGCTCGATCCCATCGTCACCGCTCCGGTCTGGCTCTTCACGAGCGACACGGTCAACGCGTTCCGGCTCACGCAGGGGGTGCACGCGCTGCTGTTCTCCCTCGCGGCGATCCCCGCCTATCTGCTGTGCCGCCGGCTCGGGCTTCCGCTGTGGGTCGCGGTTGCGGTCGCCGCGCTGACGGTCGCAGTGCCAGACGGCGTCTACTCGTCCACCATGCTGGCCGAGCCGCTCGCGTATCCGCTCGTCCTCGCCGCCGTCTACGCGGGAGTCTGCATGGTCAGCGAACCCACGATGGGCGCCCAACTCGGGTTCGCGCTCTTCAGCGCCCTGTCAGTTGCAGCGCGTATCCAGTACGCGATCGTCCCACTGGCCGTGCTCGCAGGCGAGCTCGTCGCCGACCGCGGCCGCATTCATCGGTCCGTGCGCCGGATCTGGTTCGCCCTCACCCTGCTCGTCGGTCCCCCGGTCGCGTTGCTCGCGACGCTCGGGTCGAACCGCGTGCTCGGCGTCTATGCGCACCCGAGCAGCGCAATCGACGCCGGCGCAATCCTGCACTGGATCGGTCTCGAGGCGATGCTCCTGACCTACGCAGGAGGCTGGGTGATCGTTCCGGGAGCGCTCGCGGGGCTGACGCTCGGGCTCTTCCGGTCGCTGCGCCGGGCGGAGCTCGGCTTCACAGTCACGACGGTGGTGCTCGCTTGCGGGCTCCTGCTCGAGTCGGCCCAGGTCGCGCAGACCGACTCGCAGCGCTTCCAGGAGCGCTACCTCTTCACGCTCGTTCCTCTCCTCGCCGCGACCTTCGGCCTGTACCTCAAGCGAGGCCTGCCCTGGCGGATTCCCGTCGGGCTGGTGTCCGCGGCCCTTCTGTTGATCGCCGCGCGCGTGCCTCTGTCCGGGTACGCGGCGGCGCACAACAAGGACGACTCCCCCACGCTCTGGGCAGTCATCCGGCTCGAAGGGCTCGTCTCCGTGGGGAACGGTGCGCTGGCCGTCGCACTGGTCGCAGCCGCACTCTCGATTCTCGCAGCGCTCCTCGCGTTCAGGAAGGCGCCGGCCGCGCTCATCCTCCTCGCGGCGATCGCCGCCTGCTGCTCGCTCTCGGCGGGCGCGTCCGCGTTCGACTCGCGGACGAGCAGAAGCCTCCGCGGCTCGCTGCCGACCGATCTGCGCTGGGTCGACCACTCGCACCTCGGCGCGGTCGACCTCCTGGCTCCGCCCGGCTCGCGCAAGGAGCAGTCGTGGGAGCAGCTCTTCTGGAACACCTCCGTCAAGCGCCTCCTGCTGCTCGGCAGTCCGCCGATCGATCGGTTCGCGGCGAAGCAGGTTCGAGTCGCGCGTGACGGGACGTTGCTCGTCGACGGCCGGCCGGAGCCCAGACCGCTCCTCGTCCAGACCTACGCCTCCACCGTCCAGCTGAGCGGCATGCGCCGCGTGCGGCATCAGCTGATCTTCGACCTGTACCGCGCGACCGGGACTCCACGCCTGCGGCTGGTTGCGGCAGGACGCTACGCCGACAACTGGCTCGCTCCACGCGGCGTGATCACGGTGTGGACCAAGACCGGAGGCACGCTCGAGCTCCTCCTGGCGCAACAGGCCGGCACGCAGATCACGCCGATGCGGTTCACGGCCCGCGGCGTCGAGCGCCGTCTGCAGCTCCATCCCGGCCACCGCGTCACGCTGACGTTCCAGGTGCCCGCCGGTGGCGCCTGGAACCTGCACTTCAGGACGACGAAGCCCGGCTACCTCGGCGACCGCGCGGTGAGCGTCATCGCCAAGAGCGTCACGTTCCGCCCGCGCTGACACTTTGTGGCTCAGAGCCACGAACATGCTTGCGCCGGAACGAACGCGAGGCGCCTAGCGGGTTCGCTCGACTTAGTGGCTCAGAGCCACTAAGTCAGACGCAGTCCTTCAGGCCCTGTGCCTCGGGTAGGGACTCCAGCTTCTTCAGCGTGTTGTTTTCGATCTGCCGGATTCGTTCGCGCGTGACACCGAACGTTCGGCCGACCTCCTCGAGGGTGCACGGCTGCGCGCCCGACAGGCCGAAGCGGAGCTCGATCACCTGCCGCTCGCGCTCCGGGAGCGCGGACAACGCATGCTCGACGTCCTCGCGACGCAAGGAGAGGGTCGCTGTGTCGAACGGCGACTCCGCGGACTCGTCCTCGACGAAGTCGCCGAGCTCGGACTCCTCCTCCTCGCCGATCGGCTTCTCGAGGGAGACAGGGAGCTGCGACATGCGCAGGATCTCGCGCACCTCCTCGGTCGTCATCTCGAGCTCCTCGGCAATCTCGTCGGGACGGGGCTCTCGGCCGAGCCGCTGCACCAGCTGCCGCTCGATATGCACGACCTTGTTCAGCTTCTCGACCATGTGGACGGGGATGCGGATCGTCCGCGCCTTGTCGGCGATCGCGCGCGTGACCGCCTGCCTGATCCACCACGTCGCGTAGGTCGAGAACTTGTAGCCCTTCCGGTAGTCAAACTTCTCCACCGCCCGGATGAGACCGAGCGAGCCTTCCTGGATCAGGTCGAGGAAGCTCAGGCCGCGACCGAGATACGACTTGGCAATCGACACGACGAGACGAAGGTTCGCCTCGATCATCTGCGTCTTCGCAGACATGTCGCCGCGCTCGATGCGTTTCGCCAGGTAGACCTCCTGGTCGGCGGTGAGCAGAGGCACCTTCCCGATCTCGCGCAGATAGAGCCGCAGCGAGTCAAGAGACGGCTCGACACTCAGGTCGAGCTTCGGACCCTTTTCTTCTTCCGGTGTGGGGAGCTGTTCGTGCGGCGGATGCTTGTGCGTCTCGCCTTCCATCAGCTCGACCCCGTGGTCGATCAAGTAGGTGTAGAAGTCTTCGATCTGCTCCTTCGTAAGCTCGACGTCTTCGAGCCCGGTGGCGATCTCGTCGTAGTTGAGGACGCCCTTCTCGAGACCTTCCTGAACGAGCTTCTGCAGTTCCTCGACTTCAGGAAGAGAGATTTCGACGGTGAGCAACGGCGGCTTACCTCCCGGCTTCGCGAAGGTGGACGGGGACTCGATCGACCTTTTGCACGCGAAGAGCCGGTGCACGTTTCGCCCGGCTCCCCCTCTCGCGTCCGGATATTACAGAGGTCGCGGAAAAAGCAAAGAGCGATTTTTTGAACGTAGTGGTCTAGACCCTGATCTCGCCCACGCGCCCGCCACGGCTGTTCTCCAGAGGGACAACCCCGAGGTCCGACAGGTCGAGCTCGAGGCGCCCGAAAAATGCAGCAGCGGCCGGCCCGAGGCTCCGCCCGTTGCCGTCTTCCGCCTTGAGCGCGACCCCGATTCCGTCCCCCGCGGCGCACAGCAGACCCTCGGCGCCGCCCTTGGCGATCCAACCTGGTAACGCCTGCATCAAGCGCGTGTCGCTGGCGAGCGGCCCCCGGATCAGAGCCGGATGCCCGCGCATCCCGGCGGCCACGCGGTCCCCACCCTCGAGCTGCGGCAGACGCGAGAACGCATGGGCCATTCGCTCGAGCGGCAGCGCGAACGTAAGTACGCCGCAGCCGTCGATCGCGCTGCGGATCTCGTCCTCGGCGACCTCTGCAGCCTCGGCGTGGACGGCGAGCATCTCGCGCTGCACGCGGTGCCCCTCGAGCCGGTAGCCCTCGCTCCGCCAGCCATGGACGCGGCAGAGGGCAAGCATGCCGGCGTGCTTGCCGGAGCAGTTGTGCTTGAGCGGCGACGGAGGATCCCCGGCCGGTCCGCACTCCAGCTCGCTCTCGCCCGCGGGCGCCTTGGCGAGCAGCGCGCGCACGGCCGCGAGTTGCTCCTCGTCCGCGAGATGCGAGGCCGAGGCGATCGCGAGGTCGCGATCGTCCACGTCGGCTCGAGCGCGCGCGAGCGGAATCGCCTGCAGCGGCTTGGAGGACGACCGCATGAACGCCACGAGGACAGAGTCGCCTGACTCGGCAATGACCGCTCCGTCCTGCACGGCGACCGCGTGCACGTGGTGGACCGCCTCGACCACGTTTCCACGCCACACGGATACCCTGATTGGCTCCATGGTTCGGAGCCTAAAGACCGCCGATGCCTGAGCTTCCCGAGGTCGAGGCGTGGCGGAGAGCGCTCGACGATCCGGTCTCTGCTTTTCCGATCGTCAAGGCAGGTCCCGCGCACGTCGCCACGCTGAAGACGTTCGACCCGCCGCTGTCCACGCTGGAGGGGCGTCGCCTGGCAGGTGCCGAGCGGCGCGCGAAGCGCCTCTTCTTCCCGACCGAGGACGCCGAGCTCGTCGTGCTCGTGCATCTGATGACGGCCGGGCGGCTCAAGTACCTCAAAGCTGGTGAGGCCGGCCCGAAGACGCCGGCCTTCCAACTGGTCTTCGAGGGCGGCGGCCGCCTCGTCCTGACCGAGGCCGGCGCCAAGAAACGCGCGGGGGTCTGGCTCCTCAATCCGGAAGAGGCGAAGCAGGAGCTTGCCCACCTCGGCCCAGAGGCCCTCGGACTCGGCGAGGAGCGGCTGGTAGAGATCTGCGCCGGCGAATCACGTCGGCTGCACTCGATGCTGCGCGACCAGCGTGTGATCGCGGGCATCGGGCGAGCATGGGCCAACGAGATCCTGCATCGCGCCAAGCTGTCGCCGTACGCGCTGACGCACGATCTCTCACCCGAGGAGATCGCGCGGCTGGCAGAGGCGATCGACCTCGAGCTGACCCGTGGGCTCGAGCTGCGCGAGCAGGGCGCGAACGACAAGCGCACGTACCGCGTCCACGACAAGCTCGGGCAGCCGTGCTACGTCTGCGGGACGCCGCTCGCGCGCGTCGACTTCGAGGAGCACACGATCTACTACTGCCCCGAGTGCCAGACCGGAGGCCGCGTGCTCAAGGATCGTCGTCTCTCCCGGTTGCTGCGCTGATGTCCGAGCTCCTCGAGGCGCTGTACCAGGGACAAGAGGGGCGGGTCGCGGAGCTCCTGGCCGCGGAGCCCGAGCTCGACGTCTTCGAAGCCGCTGCGCTCGGCAGGACTCCACGCCTGCGCGTCCTGCTCGAAGAGGAAGCGGGGCTTGCCAACGCGTTCGGCGGCGACGGCTTTCATCCGCTGGGCCTGGCGTGCTTCTTCGGACACGCGGACGCCGCCCGCCTCCTCCTGGAACACGGCGCCGACGTGAACGCCCTCTCGCGGAACGAACACATTCAGACCGCGGCGATTCATGCTGCCTGCGCCGCCCAGGGCGTGGACGAAGCAACGCGATACGAGCTGGTCAAGCTCGCGCTCGAGCATGGCGCCGATCCAAACCTTCCGCAGGGAGGCGGCTTCCCCGCGATCGACGCGGCAAGGCAGAACGGTGACGCACGTGTCGAGCAGTTGCTGCTCGAGCACGGCGCCGCTTCCGCACCGCGCGAAAGCTGACGCTTTCGCGCGGGAATAGGAACGGCGCTTGTCGCGCGGAACGTGCGCGGGCGGAGCCCGCGCACTCTTTTTGGTGTTGCTGCAGAGGCGGTTGTTCCCTTCCGTGCGGGCACGGGCGCCGGAGGCGTCCGCGCCCGGATTGGGTCGCCTCCCGCTAAGCCCGGCTACGCCTGGTCTTAGCGTCCGGCCTTGGTGTTCGCCGGTAAACGCGCGTCCACCACCAGCACAGCGGGCCGGAGCGTAGACCAGGCGCAGCCGGGCTACGAGGAGGCCGAAGTCACACGGGCGGCGACGCCTTTGGCGCCGCCGCCCGTGGACCACTCCCGCCGCTCGGAACAAACCCCAAAGAGAGCGCACGGGCTCCGCCCGTGCGCGTTACGCGCGAAGCGCCGAACCCAAACCCGCGCGAAAGCGCAGCTTTCGCGCGGCGGGAGCTAGCGACCCTCCTCCCACGCGTCGAGCAGACCCTCGACGTGACGGCGCTGCTCGACTGTGAAAGGCACATCGGCGAGCAGCCGCCTGACCTCGCTCGGATCGTCGTTCTCGACCGCGGCCTCGAGGTGCTCGCGGCCGGGCGTCGGCTGCTGCAGTTGACGCCTGAGCCAGCGGAGCAGACTGACCTGCGCCGCCCGACTCACACTGCGAGGCGAACGGAGAGGATGTCTCCGTCCAGTCCGACTGAGCCGCCGTGTGCGCCGACGACCAGGACCGCAACGGCCGCGCCGAGATCGCGCAGATCCTCCCCCAACAGCACCGGACCGGAGGCCGGAGTGACGGGCGAGATCGCGATCGTCGGTCCGTCGACACGCACGTTCACCTGCTCAAGGCCGCCGTGCCGCAACGCCGCCTGCACAAGGGCGGAGACCCCTCGCTGGATCGCGTCCCGATCGACTTCCACGCTCGCGCCCTCGCCCTCGACGACGACGCGCTCCGGCCCGAGCTCCTCGGCGGCGCCGGACGCGAGCTCACGCGTATCCGCTGGTTGCAGGTTCGGCTCGTAGCGCCCGCCCTCGATCCGCGCGGCCAGGCCGAGCTCGTCCAACAGCTCGGCGAGCTGCCGGGAGGCGACGTCGATCATCTCGAGGTAACGCTGCTTCGGTTGCCCCAGGTCACCCATCCGGACGAGGGTCTGGGCAAAGCCGTGAATCGTCGCCAGCGGTGTGCGCAGGTCGTGCGCGGCGAGCGAAACGAGCCGCGGAAAGGATGTGTCCGCGTTCACCACTGAGCGTTCTGACACTAACCTGTCCCGCATGGCCGAGTCACGTCACCTCCTGGACGATCTGCAGGCCTCCCCGCCGGAGGTGCGCCTCGGACTGTCGCGCGCGGGCGTCCAGGGCGTCGGCAAGGCGATTCGCCTGCGCTGGGGGGGAGCGGAGAAGCTGATCTCCGCCGAGATCGACTGCACCGTCGACCTCGACCCGGCTCAGAAGGGCGTGCACATGTCCCGCTTCCCCGAGCTGTTCGAGGAGGCGATCGACGAAGTCGTGATCGGGGAGGCCTTCCTCGTCGAGGAGTTGGCCGAGCACATCGCCCGCCACATCGTCGCTCGCCAGGCGGCCGGCCGCGCGGAGGTGCGCATCGTGGCCCGCTATCCGCTGGAGCGGCGCACGCCGGTGACCCGGCTGGCGACGCAGGAGCTGATCTTGATCATCGGCATCGCCGTCGCCTCGACAGCCCAGGTGAGACGGGTCGTCGGCGTCGAAGCGACCGGCATCAACGCGTGTCCATGCGCGCAAGGACTTGTACGGAGCAAGTCGACGGAGCGCCTGCTCGAGGCCGGCTTCGACGAGCCCGATGTCGAGCGGATCCTCGAGCTCGTTCCGATCGCGACGCACAACCAGCGAGGCCGGGGCACGCTCTACGTCGGCAGCAACCATCCGGTGAACGCCGAGCAGCTGGCGACGATCGTCGAAGGCTCGATGAGCTCGCCGATCTACGAGCTGCTCAAGCGCCCCGACGAGCTGTTCGTCGTCGAGCATGCTCACCTGCAGCCGCGGTTCGTCGAGGATTCGGTGCGGATCTCGCTGCAGGCTGCGCTCGAGCGCTACGCGGAGCTCGAGGACGTCGACTTCCTGCTCGCCCGCCAGGTGAACTTCGAGACGATCCACTCACACGAGGTCGTCGCCGAGCGCTACGGAACGGTCGGCGAGCTGCGCGCGGAGCTCGAGAGCGGCGAGCCGGCCGCACGGCACACCGAGCTACGCGAGTGGCTCGCCGCGTAGTCGCCTGAAGCGGAAGCGGTTCTCCGTCCCGGCGCGGAGCCGGGCGATGTTGGCGCGATGCAGGACGACCACTCCGAGTGCCGCCACCGCAGCGAACACGATGACTGGCCAGGGCTCCTCCAAGAGAACGGCCGCGAGCGGCAGGGCGAACGCGGCCACGATCGACGCCAGCGACGCGTAGCGAAAGAGCAGGAACACGGCGATCCAGATCGCGGCACCGATGCCGCCGACGACGGGCGCGACGCCGAGGAAGGCGCCGCCGCAGGTCGCGACCATCTTTCCGCCTCGCTGCCAGCGCAGGAAGAGGGGGCGCCAGTGCCCGAGCATCGCCGCGCCGCCCGCCAGGACGCCGACGAGGTGAGACACGGCCATCGTCGCGACGAAGGCCGGGACGAACCCCTTCGCCGTATCGAGGAAGACGACCGGGAGCCCGAGCCGCCAGCCGTAGACGCGCCAGACGTTCGTCCCGCCGATGTTGCCGCTGCCCTGGTCGCGGATGTCCTGGTGCTCGATGAACCGCGTGAGCCAGTAGCCCCACGGCATCGACCCGAGGACGTAGCCGGCGACGATGAGCAGGGCCGTCGTCATCCGAGCTCCTTGGACAT
>Ga0066709_100005822_pt1 | contig 10260 bp, 13 predicted proteins | sample GraSoiAngelo_158_FD_79665 | JGI IMG/M metagenome (GOLD analysis project Ga0066709, IMG submission 79665) | Grasslands soil microbial communities from the Angelo Coastal Reserve, California, USA - 14_1009_16_30cm | ecosystem: Environmental > Terrestrial > Soil > Grasslands | place: USA... | reverse complement strand
GCGATACGTCACAAGCACAAACGGCACGAACGAGACCGTGAGCAGTGTTGCGACCGGCGGCGGGCTGCTGTTTCTCCCGCTGGTGCTGATGCTCTTGTTCCGGCAGAAGTATCCCCGGTGGTGGTTCGACTGGAACCTCCAACTCCTCCGCTTCTCCAATCGGGTGACCGCCTACGTTGGATTGCTGGACGACCACTATCCATCAACGGATGAGGAACAAGCCGTTCATCTCGATTTCCCCTATCCGGACGCCGGGCAGCTGAACCGGTGGCTCCCCTTGGTGAAGTGGCTGCTCGCGATTCCCCACTACATAGTGCTTTTCTTCCTGGCGATTGGAGCCGTGGTGGCGGTCATCATCGCCTGGTTCGCCATCCTGTTCACCGGGCGGTACCCGCGCGGCCTGTTCGACTACGTGGTGGGAGTCATCCGCTGGAGTAACCGGGTCACCGGCTATGCGATGGTCCTGGTCACCGACCAGTATCCGCCGTTCAGCTTGGATTAAGAATGATCCGGCAGGCTCACGTTTTGGAGACGGACCTGGCCGCGTGCCACAAGCTTCCCATCCTCGCGGGTAAGGGTCACCTGCCAGAGCTGCTGGGTCGCGCCCTGGTGGATCGCTTCCGCGATTAGCGTCAGGCGACCGCTCACGATCGGGCGGAGGAAGTCGGTGTTGTTGTTGACGCCGACCGCGAACTGGCCTCGATCGACCACGGCCAGGGAGGCGCCCACGCTGGCCGCGCTCTCGATGGCGGTGGTGAAGGTTCCCCCATGCACAACGCCCCACGGCGTGTGATGGTCGGGCCCGACATCGATCGAGCCCACCACCCGGGCCGGCTCGATCACGTCGAATTTCATGCCGAGCGCCTTGAGAAACGCACCGGGCCGATCGAGCTGCGGCAGACCAGATTGGCTCGAGCCTGCACGCATGCTCATATGACCCATGCTACTGGCTTGATCATCGTATTCTGATACCGCAACGATGGCAACCGAGACTGGCCGAGGACCTGCGAGAAAAGGCGCAATCGCTCCTTATGCCCTCAAGAAACGAGAGGGTTGGGTCTACGACCTGGGTGTTCCGTTCACTGTCAAATTGGGAGAACGGGGACACGGACGGCGATTCGCTGTTCTCGAGTACACGACGGACCAGGATGAGTGGCCGGGCCATACTCACCCGACTGAAGACGAGGTCTTCTATGTCTTGAAGGGGGCCCTGAGCTTCCGCTGCGGCCGTGACGAGTTTGACGTCGATGAAGGCGGCTTCGTCTTCCTTCCCAGCGGTATCGAGCACGGCTACAGGATTCGCGGGGGCAAGCCGGCCCAGCTCCTCATCGTGACGGCACCGGCGCCCGAGCCCGGCTCGACTGGGGGCTGGGACGGTTTCGTCTCCGGATTAGAAACCGGCGCCGAGCCCGAGTAGCGGATCAGGGCTTCGCCGAAACCTTCGATCCATCCCTTTCGGCGGTGCGCACGAGGGCGTGGGCGATCGCTTCCACCACCGATTCCTCATGGGGGCGGAGGTAGGTGCGAGCCTCCCGCTGGAGCCGCTTGGGCACCATCTCCCGAATAACCTGTTCCATTGCTCTCGCCCACTCATCGGTCAGGATGTGCGTCAACTCGTGGACGATGACGACATCGCCACGTTCGAGAAGGATGTCTTGCCGGAACTGGAGCTCCGCTTCCAGGAATTCGGGGCTGATTTCAGCGTAGCCCTCGGCACCCCGCAGCTTGGGCTTGTACGAAGCGCGGATGGTCCAGGCGCCGAGACCCATCCGCTGCACCCAGGCGGCTTGCCGCTCCTGGAACCATTCAGGGGGCTTGAGCTCACGGTGGCCCGGCGCTCGTTCCTGTGATTTCGACGAACCTGAGTCTGCGGGGGCTTTTCGCTCCGCCTCGTCCATTGGTCGAGGGTACCACCGAGCGGGCGGTGCGATCCCAGGATTAGAACGGTGGGTGCTCGCTGGGAAGATTCAGGAGGTCGCGGATCTTAAATGTGCCTGGCTGGTGTGACGGGAGCGTCGGACGCCAGGAGGGATCGTTCGCAAGGTAGGACTCGGGATCCTTACGTACGATCTCGACCACAACCTCGGCGACGATCCGACCGCCGACTTCGCCCAAACGGTCGCCGCCACCATTGACGGCCGCCTCTCGCAGGATGTAGAGCCAGAGCGGCGTTTCACCCTGCCACTCACCAAGTGCCAGTTCGGCGCGCGTCAGAGGCTTCGCACCGACGGCGCGGGCGACTGCCTCGCCGGACGGGAGACCGGTGCCCTGGCCTCGCTGCAAGTCGCGCGCGGCGAGCGAGCGATAGGCGTTCACCTCGACGGCGCCCGTGATGGACTCGGGGAGCCGGATCAGCGACGCTGGCAGCTGGCCGTCGATCGGTTTGGCCCGCTGCGCCGGTGAGTGACCGGGCAGGTCGAAGAGCAATCGCCAGTCGACCGCGTGCTCGGAGGCGAGTGGGCGAAAGCCGGCCAGGTCCGGAAACACCGGGAAACGCGGGCCACCCTCCTGAAGCTGGTAATCCGCCTTGATCTGCGAGTGGCCGTAGCGGTAGGCGCCGTCGGCAAACTCCACCGGAATGTACGGCTCGCCCTCCGGACGGAAAAACCGCGGCCCGTCCTGTAGCACCGTGGCGGTGAGCTTGTTGCCCACCAGGGTTGGCAGGAAATCGTGGAGGATCACCCACTGGTAATGCCAGACCAAGGCCAGCCGGGCATACTCGAACAGGTCCGAGTCGGGGACGCCGTCGGCTCGCAGGCGGTCGACCAGGTAGTTGTGGGCGCGGATGAAGGCCAGCTGCAGTCCCGTCATGAAGGCGTGGACATCGTTGCGGGGATCGCCGATCAACGCGATTCCCTGCTGGTTGCGCGGGAGGTCACTGTCGACGCCAAGCAAGAGTTTCGCGGAATCGGCCTGATCGAACAGGTAGGGCGAGCCGACTGGGCCACCACCGTAGAGCGCTTCGAGGTTGGCGCGGGGCGAGCGGACGTTGCGCAGGACATTGATGTCGGCGTGGGCCCGCAATGGCGAGCGATCGGCGGTGATGTCGTGGGCCAGGTACTGCCCGAAGAAGGGCTGGCCTGCCTCGACGTGGCTGTCGGCATCGCACCGACCGCCGTCGCAGATGCCTCCGGCCATGCCGAGGGCCAGCAGACGATCGGCGTCGAAGCTCGCGGCCGGGAGGTCCGCGAACATACGGCCATAGCGGCCTCCCTCGACGACGGGGGCGTCGATGGTGCGGCCGGGCGCAAGGCACAGGTCCCTCGCCGGACGGGCGGTCTGAGGACGGGCTGTCGATGCTGCCAGGGCCATTACCGACTCATAACAGTTGCCGCTCGAAACTTCAAATGCCGATTTGATTCAGCGTACGCTGGATCGGTGAGCCGGCGATGGACGCGGACGGAGCTGGCGGCCCGGATCGATCACACGTTGCTTGATCCCGCGGCGACGAATCACGACATCCTGATGGCCTGTGAGATTGCGCGGCGAAACCATTGCGCCACGGTCTGCTTGAACTCGAACCGCGTGGCGGCGGCTCGCGAGGTGCTGCGGGGAAGCGGCGTCGGGATCGCTGCTGTGGTCGGATTTCCGTTCGGCGCGTCTCACGTCGATGCAAAGGCGCACGAAGCCACGCTCGCCATTGCCGATGGCGCCACCGAGATCGACATGGTGCTGGACATCGGACGGCTTAAGGACGGCCAACGGGAACCCGTCAGGGCAGATATCGCGAGCGTCATCGCTTCTGCCGCAGGGCGGCCGGTCAAGGTCATCCTTGAATGCGCCCGCCTGACGGATGATGAAAAACGGACTGGATGCAGGCTCGCTGTCGAAGCCGGTGCTGCTTTCGTCAAGACATCGACCGGCTATCTCGGCCACGGCGCGACGGTTCATGACGTCACCTTGATCCGGGCTGCCGTCGGGCCCGACCTCGGCGTCAAGGCCAGTGGTGGCATCCTCTACTACGAAGACGCGGTGGCGATGCTGGAAGCGGGCGCGACAAGACTCGGAATGAGTCATACGCAGCAGGTCCTGGATTCGATTCCGATGTAGACGGCCTCCGATGAATTTTCTGCAGCCAGGCCGTCTAAAGAGACGGACCTGACGATGCCGATGCCGGAGCGGGGCGCAATCACCCTCGCGATTGACGTGGCTGGCGTCCGCGCGAACGCGGGGACGGTCGACGCACTCGCGCGTCTGCAACTCGCGGCCCGCCGCCAGGGCTGCCAGGTCAGGCTGACGGGCACGTCCCGCGAGCTGCGGGAGCTCGTCCACTTTATGGGGTTGCGCGACGTCCTGCCGGAACGGCGTTAGGACTCGAGGCGGGCGGGCAGACCGAACAGCGGGAAGAGCCGCTCAGTGTCGAGGAAGAATGTGAACTCAGCGATCCGGTCGCTGCCGAGTTCGAGGACCATCACGGCCCACGGGTCGTGGCCGCTTCCTGAAGCGCTCGGCCTGTAGTGCCCGAACGCTACCGAGCCGTTCGCCGCCACGGCGGGGACGAGCTTGGAGCCGCGACAGGTTATGCCCGGCCCGAACCACCACGTCAGGATATCCTCGCGGCCTTGCAACCAGAGGTCATACGGCGGCATCGACTGCCGTGCGTCCTCCTGGATCAGCGTGGTGAGCGCCTCGAGGTCGTAGCGCTCGAAGGCCGCGACGTAACGGGCGAGCAGCTCGCGCTGCCGATCATCCATGGGCGGCATCGGATCGGAGGAGCTGACACCGCTCGCCTGCAGCGTCACACGAGCACGCTGCAAGGCGCTGTTCACCGATGCCACGCTCGTGTCGAGGAGTTCGGCGACCTCCTTGGCCTTCCAGCGCAGGACCTCGCACAGGATCAGCACAGCCCGCTGGCGGGGAGGTAGATGCTGGAGCGCCGCCACGAACGCAAGCCGTATCGTGTCGCGGGTCACCGCCACTTCGGCGGGATCACCCTCCGGGGCAAGCAGGCTGTCCGGGATCGGTTGGATCCATGTCGCCTCGGGAAGCGTGTTGAGGTTCGCCGCAACGGGAGCTCGAGCGGGGCCGAGATCCATCGGACGCGCCCTCCGCGCGCGCCCGTCGAGCATGTCGAGGCAGACGTTCGTCGCGATCCGGTAGAGCCACGAGCGTAGCGCCGCGCGACCCTCGAAGCGATCGAAGCCGCGCCATGCCTTTAGCAGCGTCTCCTGGACCGCGTCCTCCGCCTCGAACGGGGAGCCGAGCATCCGGTAGCAGTAGCCGATCAGCTCCGCCCGGTACTGCTCCAGCCGAAGGTCGAGTTCGCTCGGTGCGGCGGTTAGAGACGAACGTTGCATCGAGATCATCCTAAATGACCATATCGATGCACCGCGGGCGCGATCTCAGTCCCTTGCTCCCTTGGGTCTGACCGCAGTCATCTGCCTGTTCCATGCCCACAGGTAGAAACTCGCCAGGCTTCGGTTGGGTCGCCACTTTTCTCCGATCGCCTCGACTTCCGATGGACTGGGCAGGTGGTCGAGCCGGTGTAGCCGCTGAACCGCGGAACGGATGCCGAGGTCGCCGATAGGCAGGATGTCGGGCCGCTCGAGGTTGATCAGCAAAAACATGTCCGCGGTCCACCGCCCGAGCCCTTTGCTGGCCGTAATTTGCTCGCGAACCTGGTCATCTGACAGCTCATGCAGGTGCTCGATGTCGAGCTCGCCCGAAATGATGTGTTCGGCCAGCGACCGCAGGTATTCGATCTTCATGCGGGACAGTCCGACGGTTTTCATGGCGTCGGTATCCAGGGTGAGCAGTTCGGCAGGCGTGGGCATCCGGCCGCCAAAGTGTTCCTGGAGGCGCCCGGCAATCGCCCGAGCCGCGAATCCCGAAATCTGCTGGCCGATGATCGAAAAGACCAGCACGCTGAAGGCGTCGCCTACCGGACGGCTGCTTCGCCAGGCCCCGGGATCGATGGGCTCGGTCGCATCGATCAGGCGCGCCAGCTTGCGGTCGCTAGCCTTCAAGGCGGCCAGCGCTTGCTTGCGACGTGACGGCGCCCGTGCGCTGGCCATGGCCCATCGTAGCCGGAATCCTGAGCTCGCTAGCCGCTCAGGATCGATAAGTCCAGCTGGCGAATCCGCTCCCGGTCGGCGATGAGATCGATGGCGACGATCCTGCCGCCGGCGATCGTGAAGCCGAATATCATACGTGGCCTTCCACCCGGAGCCCACACGAGTCCGGGTAATCCGTTGACGAGCGCCGGCTGCGCGGCTCGTGCACGCCCTGAGAAAGTTTCGGCTACGGCCGCGGCGCCACGGACCTCGCTCGGTGCTCCAACCTTCGCCGCGGCACGGTCGACTCGCAACACGACGTCGGAGTCGAGTACCGCGAGAAGCGCCCCGAAGTCACCGCCGCGCGAGGCGGCAAGGAACGCGTCGACGATTTCTCGCTTGCGATTGCCATCGGCGTCGGGGACCGTGCTCGATCCCTGCACCCGGCGCCGCGCGCGGCTGGCCAGCTGCCGGGCCGCCGCCGGCGAGCGTCCCACGATCGGGGCAATCTCGTCGAAGGGTACCGCGAACATGTCGTGCAAGACGAACGCGACTCGTTCGGCTGGTGCCAGAGTCTGCAGGACCACGAGCAGGGCGGAACCAACCGAGTCGGCCAGCAACACTTCGCGCTCCGGGTCAGTGCCCTCCTCGTGGCCCACGATTGGCTCGGACAGGCGTGCGGGCAGTGGTTCCTCGCGCCGGGACTTTCGCGAGCGCAGCATGTCCAGGCATACTCGGGCGACAACCGTCGTCAGCCAGCCGCCCAAGTTCTCGACGCCGTTGGCGCCGGAGCGGCTCAGTCGAAGCCAGGCCTCCTGAACGGCGTCGTCCGCCTCGCTGGGCGAGCCAAGCATCCGGTAAGCCACGGCCCGCAGGCGGGTCCGGTTATTTTCGAACCGCTCCGCCAGCCAGTCCTGTTCGCCCATGGTCACCTTTCCCCGACTCGTCCCATCATCTCAATGACGATTGAAACCCAGCCAATGTGACGACAAAGCAGAGACAGATCAAACCCGCCCCGAGCCTAACGTGCGAAAATTCCGGCTACGTTGAGCGCACAGAGTGCCGGGTTGGTTCTCTACCGAAAGCGGGACGGGAAGCTGGAAGTGCTCCTGGTCCATCCAGGTGGTCCTTTCTGGCAGAAACGCGACGACGGTGCCTGGTCGATACCGAAGGGCGAGCTTGCCGAGAGCGAGGCCGGCATCGACGTGGCCCGACGCGAATTTGAGGAAGAGCTCGGTGTGCCGGCTCCCGACGGCGAGCTCACCACGCTGGGCGATGTGCGCCAGGCCGGGGGCAAGGTTGTCCACGCGTGGGCGGCACCCGGGGACGTCGATGTCACGCGGCTGGCGAGCAACACGTTCGAGATCGAATGGCCGCCCCGCTCGCGCAAGATGCAGCGGTTTCCGGAGGTCGATCGCGCCGCCTGGTTCGATCTGGATGCGGCGCGCCGCAAGCTCCTGCCAGCGCAGCGCCTGTTCCTGGATAGGCTCGAAGACCAGCTGTGACCGTCTCCGAGTTGAGTGCCTACCTCGACCGGCTGGAATCGACCAACAGCCGGAACGAGCTCGTGAAGACGCTCGCTGAGCTCTACTCGAAAAGCTCGCCGGATGAGATCCAGCCATTGACCTATTTGATCCAGGGCCGCCTCGTTCCTTTCTTCGAACCGGTCGAGATCGGCCTCGGTGAGAAGCTGGTCATCGCGGCCATCGCCCAGGCGTTCGCCACGCCGATCGATGAGGTCTCGAAACTCTTCGGCCAGATCGGCGACCTGGGCCAGGTGGCCGCAAAGCTCTCGGCGCATGGGTCGAGCGCCGCGCTGCCACTCAGTGAGGTGCACGCGAGATTGATGGAAATCGCCGGCGCGGCCGGCGCCGGCTCAGTGGAGAAGAAGCGCACGCTGTTCGCGGCCTTGCTAAAACAGGTCGACCCCACCTCGGCCAAGCACCTGGTGCGCATCGCGCTTGGTCGCCTGCGGCTAGGCATCGGCGATCCCACCGTGCTGGACGCGCTCTCGTTTGCCAGGAAGGGCGACCGCTCTCTTCGGCCGGTGCTGGAAGGCGCGTACAATCGCGTGTCCGACCTGGGACTGATCGCGAAGACCTTCTGGTCCGGCGGCGAAGAGGACGTGAACGCGCTCAAGGTCACGGTTGGAAGGCCGATCCGGAGCCAGCTCGCAGAGCGCCTGCCAAACCCTGAAGCGGTAATCAAGAAGCTTGGTATGGTCGCGGTCCAACCGAAGTACGACGGGATCCGGGTGCAGATCCACAAAAACGGCTCGGAGGTGCGCATTTTTTCGCGCAACCTCGAGGACTACACGCTGATGTTCTCCGAGCTCACTGCGGCGGCTCGAGGGCTGAAGGACGAGACGCTCATGCTCGACGGCGAGGCGATCGCCTACAGCAAGGAATTGGAGGAATACCTTCCGTTCCAGCTGACCGCGAGCCGCCGGCGGCAGCACGGCATCGAAAAGGCCGCCCAGGACCTGCCGCTGGTCGCCTTCATCTTCGACATCCTGTACCAGAACGGCCGGGACCTCACGGAGCTACCGTACGAGCAGCGGCTCGCGCTGGTCGACGAGGTGATCGCCGGCTCCAGCGTTCTCCTCCCTGCGCCGATTATCAAGACCGACTCGGTCGAGGTGCTCACCAAGACGCTGCTGGACTCCATCAGCCAGGGCCTGGAGGGAGTCGTGGTCAAGCGACCCGAATCCAAATACCAGGCGGGCGCGCGCAACTTCAATTGGGTGAAGCTGAAGCGCCACACCAGCGGCGAACTCAACGACACGGTCGACCTGGTCCTCCTCGGCTACTACTTTGGCAAAGGCAAGCGCGCGGAGTTCGGCGTGGGGGCGCTGCTGGCGGGCGTTTACGATGCGGAAAACGACCGGTTCGCAAGCATTACCAAGCTTGGTACCGGCTTGTCCGACGCCGAATGGCGGCAGATCCACGAGCGTGCGGACAAGCTGCAGGTCGATCAGCGACCGGCGCGAGTGGATTCGATCCTGGTCCCCGATGTGTGGCTCGAACCCGAGGTGGTGGTCGAGGTGATGGCCGACGAAATTACGCCCAGCCCCAGACATACAGCCGGCAAGGTTGGCGATGAGCCGGGGTTTGCGCTTCGATTTCCACGGGTGGTTGCCTTCCGCGGGGCGGACAAAAGGCCGGAGGATGCGACGACGGTCAAGGAGATTGCCGAGCTGTTCGGTCAGCAGCGCGAGCGCAAACAACCCGCCTGAACTACTCGAGGCGCGATCTGGTAGACGCCCGCACCCCTTAGCGCAGTGAGACCGCGACTTGCTCGAGGTGGTCCATCGCTTCCTGCATGCCGCCTTCCATGCCCGAGTTGATGACCGCGTCACGGTCCGCCTGGCTCTGGAGCTGCATGAGGATCGTGAGCGTGGTGTGTCCATCTTTTTCGCTGAACGTGTGCGTGACTACCGCTTCCCCTTCCGGCATGCCCTCGTAGACCTCGGTTGTAACGAGGCGATCGTTCGGTACGACCTCCCGGTACTCGCCGTGGAAGCCGACCTCGAACCCGCCGTTTGCCGTCATTACATAGCGCCATTTGCCACCGACGCGCAGATCGACGTCGGCTTTCGTGACCTCGCCTCGGTCTCCGCTCCACCAGCGCTTGATGAGCTCGGGCGTGGTGTAGGCCTTGTAAACCAGGTGTCGGGGTGCGTCGAACTCCCGTGTGATCAGGATCTGTGTGTCGGTGGGGAGCGTCATCACAGCCGTACCGCTACTCGTCTTCGCCATCATCGTCCTCCTTCACTTCTTTGAGTTCTTCCAACACAACATCCAACCGATCGAAGCGCCGCGACCAGGACCGCTCGTAGGTCTTCACCCAGTCGTGGATTGGCTTGAGCGGCTGGCCATTGACCGAATACATCCGCTGCCGCCCTTCGTCGCGAACACCGACCAGCCCCACTTCCCGCAGCACCCGAAGGTGCTTCGAGACCAAGGGCTGGGCCAGACCGACCAGCCTGACCAGGTCATTCACGGGGCGTTCCCCTCCGGAGAGGACGTCCAGGATCTGCCGGCGTCGGGGCTCGGCCACGGCGTTGAACGCATCGGCCGTCGTTGCCGCTCGTGCCATGGAGGAATTATATACCGATATAGGAATATGTCAAGTCTCTCAACGGCACATACCGCGCCGTATTGACAAAGGGTCCTCCTGGGCGCAGGCTCAGGCCTCGATGTCAGCGGTACGCCCTGGCCACGGTCTGACCCGCGCCATCGCCACTCATCCCGTTGGCGCGTACCTC
>Ga0066709_100005821_pt1 | contig 10261 bp, 10 predicted proteins | sample GraSoiAngelo_158_FD_79665 | JGI IMG/M metagenome (GOLD analysis project Ga0066709, IMG submission 79665) | Grasslands soil microbial communities from the Angelo Coastal Reserve, California, USA - 14_1009_16_30cm | ecosystem: Environmental > Terrestrial > Soil > Grasslands | place: USA... | reverse complement strand
GCTCGGCACCGGCTGCATCACCCAGCTTGCCGTCGCGAACAGCAGGATCGCCGCGAAGCACGAGCCGATCACGCCGCCCGTGCCGCCCGGGAAAGAGCGGATGTTGAACCGCGGGAAGGGCGGCATTTTGCCGAATCTGAGGATCTTGGCGCTTGAAAGGGGACGCGGATTCGCCGGATGCGACAGGAAGCCCGCATAATGCGTGACCAGCGGTTCCGGCTCGAAGCCCATATGCTCGCCATAGATGCCCACCATCTCGAGCGCCGCCAGGCGTTCGGGCATCCGCGTCAGATCGCCCATTTCGATGGCTTCGACATGATAGGGATGGATGCCGGTAGCTTCACCGATCTGGTCGAGGGTGAGACCGCGTCTTTCGCGCTCACGCTGCAGGTACCAGCCGGCTTCTCCGGCGGGATTGAGATCGCCATCCGGCTTGGGCCGGAAGAACGGGGTCGAGTCGGCAAACGTGGGCTCACCGTCACGCTCGCGACCAGCGGAAACAACATCCATGGAGCACTTCCCCAGACAACCGGCTTAACCGGCCGGTAACGCTAACACTGTCTCGAACATTGCCTCAGAATGGTAAGCAGAAGGCTAACAACGATCGATTTCGAGATTAAATCAGCCGAATGCCGGCCGACTTCGCATAATGGCTGAGGACGTCGCGCAGCGAATGGTCCGGCTTGGCCAGCAGCGGCTCCATGAAGCCCCATAAATCTGCCCGGTTGGCGGAAAGGATCATGGTCTTGACCGGGCCGATCGCCGCCGGCGCCATGGAAATCGAGGTCAGGCCGAGACCGATGAGCGCCATGGCCTCGATCGGCCTTCCCGCCATCTCGCCGCACAGATTGACATGCACTCCATGCTTCTCGCCGGCCAGCACGATCATGCGGATGGTCTTGAGGACCGCCGGTGACAACGGATCATAGCGATGCGCGAGGCGCGGATTGCCGCGATCCGAGGCATAAAGGAACTGCACCAGGTCGTTCGAGCCGATGGAGATGAAATCGAGTTCCGGCAGCAGCTGATCGAGCTGCCATACCAGTGCCGGCACTTCGACCATGGCGCCGAGCTCGATTTCGGACGGAAGCTTGTGGCCGCGGACCTTGAGGTGGTGCTTCTCCTCTTCAACCATCGCCTTGGCGGCGAGGAATTCATGCACCTCGGCGATCATCGGAAACATGATGCGCAGTTTCTGTCCGGCACCGGCCTTGAGCAGCGCCCTGAGCTGCAGGCGCAGCAAGGCCGGCCGGTCGAGCGCCATGCGGATGGCGCGCCAGCCCATCGCCGGATTGTCTTCTTTGATCTGGCGCAGATAGGGGAGCAGCTTGTCCGCCCCGATATCGAGCGTGCGGAAGGTCACCGGCCGCTCGTTGGCGGCGGCGAGGATGCCGCGATAGTGTCTCACCTGCGCATCGAGGCGCGGAAAATGCTGCGCCATCATGAACTGCAATTCGGTGCGGAACAGGCCGATGCCGTCGGCCCCTGAATCGCGCAAATGCGGCAGGTCGACCAGGAGGCCGGCATTGATGCCGAGATCGATCTTGACCCCGTCTTTGGTTATCGATGGCGTATCGCGCAGTGCTGCGAATTGCGCTTGGCGGCGCGCATTGAAGCGCGCCTTGTCGGCATAAGCGCGTTCGATCTCGGGCGACGGGCGGACATAGACCTCGCCCACCGTGCCATCGAGGATGAGCGGCGTGCCGGTATCGACGACATCGATGATCCCCTCGCTCTGCCCCATCGCAGGAATGCCAAGCGCCTTCGCGACGATGGCCACATGGCTGGTGCTGCCGCCCTCCTCGAGGATGACGCCGCGCAATTTGGTGCGGTCATAGTCGAGGAGTTCGGCCGGCCCCATATTGCGGGCCACCACGATGGCGTTCTGCGGAAGATCGCCGCGCGAGGCCGTCGCGATCTGGCCGGTCAATATGCGCAGCAGCCGGTTGGCCAGATCGTCGAGATCATGCATGCGTTCGCGCAGATAAGGATCGGGCGTGCGCATCATGCGCGCACGGTTGTCGCTCTGCACGCGCTCGACCGCGGCCTCGGCGGTGAGACCCGTCTCCACCGTTTCGCGCAAGCGGTTCACCCAGCCGCGGTCATGCGCGAACATCCGGAAGGTCTCAAGCACCTCCGAATATTCGCCGCCGCGTGTATCGCTACCGTCGACCAGTTCATCGACATGGGCGCGCAACTGCTCGATCGCGCCATCGAGCCTGAGCTTCTCCTTGGGGATATTCTCGGCGATGAGATTCTCGACCACCACGCGCGGCTCATGCAGCACGACGTGGCCCAGCGCTATGCCATCGGCGAGCGCTTCGCCTTTCACATGATGGCTGCGCACATGGGCGATATCGGCGGCGACGTCACGCGCCACATCGGTGAGGCCACCCGATGCGATGATCTCGGCCAGGACCATCGCCGTCGTCTGCAGCGCCTCTTCCTCTTCATCGCTGTAATGGCGCCGCGTGCGGTTCTGCACGACGAGCACGCCGATAACGATGCCGTTGCGCAGGATCGGCACGCCGAGGAAGGAATGGTAGGCTTCTTCGCCGGTTTCCGGCAGGTATTTGAAGGCCGGATGGGTCTGCGCGTCGGCGAGATTGAGGAGCTGGGCCTCTGCCGCGATGGTGCCGACGAGGCCTTCGCCGACCTTCAGTTTCGACAGGTGGACGGCTTCGCGCTTCAAACCTTCGGTGGAATAGAGTTCCAGCACCTGGCCGGGCCGCATCACATAGATGGAGCATACTTCCGCGACCATGTTGGCCGCGATCAACACGACGATCTTGTCGAGCCGTTTCTGTGCTGTCTCCGGCTCCGCCATGACCTCGCGGAGCCTTCTGAGAAGAACACGCGGGCCTAAGGCGGATGCGACCATCAGGCGGTGTCCTCCGGCATTGCCGGTTTCCACGGGAGGGCTTGGCAGCCTTTATGGCGAAGCGCCATCGTCATCGCTCAATTGACTCCTTCGAGCCCATAGGCCGTATGGAGCGAGCGCACGGCGAGCTCCGTATAGGCCTCATCGATCAAGACGCTGATCTTGATCTCGGAGGTGGTGATCGCCTGGATATTGATGCCCTTTTCGGCAAGCGTCTTGAACATCTTCGAAGCGACGCCGGCATGGCTCCTCATGCCGATGCCGACCACCGATACCTTGGCGACATCAAACGAATGGGTGAGCTCGTGATAGCCGACCTTGTCTTTCAGTCCCTGCAGGACTTCGAGCGCCTTGCGCATGTCCTTGCGCGCCACCGTGAAGGTGATGTTCGCCGTCTCGCCGTCGCTCGACACGTTCTGGACGATCATGTCGACGCTGATATCGGCCTCGGCGAGGGGCCCGAAGATCGAGGCCGAAACGCCGGGCTTGTCCTTCACCTTGCGGATCGAGACCTTGGCTTCGTCCTTCGTATAGGCGATTCCGCTTACAACATGCTGTTCCACGATACTGTCCTCATCGCATACGAGTGTTCCGGGCCCGGAGCCGTCCGGCCGGTTCTGACTGGCGGCATCGGGCGGCTCGAAACTCGAGCGCACCTGCAAAGGTACCTTGTAAACCATGGCGGGCTCAACTGATCGTGTTTGCAGGACCTTGGCGCCGAGGGAGGCCATTTCCAGCATTTCTTCATAGGAAACCCGGTCGAGCTTGCGCGCCTTCGAGACAAGGCGGGGATCGGTCGTATAGACGCCATCGACATCGGTATAGATGTCGCAGCGCGCCTCGAGTGCTGCCGCCAGCGCCACGGCCGATGTATCGGAACCGCCGCGCCCCAGAGTGGTGATTCGCCTGTCGGGGCCAACGCCCTGGAAGCCCGCCATCACCGCGACCTGGCCCTGTTCCATCCGCTTGCGCAGATCCGTCGCATCGATCGACACGATACGCGCCGCGCCATGGACGCCATCGGTCTTCACCGTGACCTGCCAGCCCTGCCAGGACCTCGCCGGTATGCCCATATCCTGCAATACGATCGACAGCAGACCGGCGGTGACCTGTTCGCCGGACGCGACGATCGCGTCATATTCGCGGGCGTCATGAACGCTGGCGGCTTCCCGGCACCACGAGACCAGCCTGTCGGTCGTTCCCGCCATCGCCGAGACGACGACCGCAACCTCATGGCCTGCCCTGACTTCGCGCTCCACATGGCGCGCCACATTGCGGATGCGCTCGACATCGGCAACCGAAGTCCCGCCGAATTTCATCACCAAGCGGCCCATGGCCCAAAACCTCTTCATTCACGCGCACGGGGCCCAAACGGCCCCGGCACGCCTTGTCCTCGAACCTTGAACGAACGATGGGATGCGGCGCGGCGTACTCATAGATGACGGTCCCTCGCTATGCAATAATAGGCAACGTTTTTTAGGAGCCGAGATGACGCCAGTCCTTGAGTCCCGAAGCCTCGATCCGGCCGAGGTCGAGAAATTCTCGAAAATTGCCGCCGAATGGTGGAATCCGAAAGGTAAATTCGCCGTCCTGCACGTCTTCAATCCAGTGCGCCTCGCCTATATCAAGGAGCAGGTGACGGCCCGATTCGCCCGCGATCCCTATGCCAGGCGGCCCTTCGAGGGTCTCAAGTTTCTCGATATCGGCTGCGGCGGCGGGCTTCTCACCGAACCGATGGCGAGGCTTGGCGCGGAGATTACCGGGGTCGACCCGTCCGAGAAGAATATCGGGACGGCCCGGGTCCATGCACTAGAGCAGGATCTCGCCATCGACTATCGCGCAGCGAGCGCCGAGCAGCTGGCCGAGGCCCAGGAGACCTTCGATGTGATTCTCAATATGGAGGTGATCGAGCATGTCGCCGATCCTAAGGCCTTCGTTTCGACCTGCGCCCGTCTCCTCAAGCCCAACGGGCTGATCTTCATCGCCACGTTGAACCGGACGCTCAAATCCTTCGGCCTTGCCATTGTCGGCGCCGAATATGTCCTGGGCTGGGTGCCCAAGGGCACGCATCAATGGGAAAGGTTCATCACGCCCGAAGAGCTCGAAACCTGGCTTGCGGCAGCGGGCCTGAAGCAGCTCGACCGCACCGGGGTGACCTATAATCCGTTTTCAGGCGAGTGGCGCCGCGCCCGCGACATGGACGTGAATTATATGCTCGTTGCGCAGAAGCCTGGCAATTAGCTAAGATGGCTGCGGGTTGGAGGGATGAGGCTCAATTCCCGTCTTCGGGCAGGACAGGCAGGGGATGGATTTCGATCCCCTCTTCGATCAGCGCCCTGGCGTCCGACGTCGTGGTCTCGCCATAAATGCCGCGCTTCTCTGCTTCCTCGTAATGGATCTTGCGCGCCTCATCGGCAAATTTATTGCCGACATATTCGGCGTTCTCTTCGACCGCCTTGCGCACTTCGCGCATCAGCTGGATGAGCTTCTGCTGGCGCGGATCGAAAGTCGAGGCGAGCATCGGCTTTGCCGCCTCCGTCTTGCGGTTGCCTTTGACCGGAATGCCAGGCGCCATCAACCGCTTTTCAATCTTCGTCGATCCGCAGTGGATGCAGGAGACAAGCTCCTTGCGCGACTGCTCGTCAAAAGCCGCGCTGTCGGAAAACCAACCATCGAATTCATGGCCATCTACACAAATGAGATCGTAACGGATCATGACTCCTAGGTAGCAACCTCGGCCTCGGCATTCAAGGTGAACCGGCTATCCTGCGCGGCGAGGACGGGTATGCGCCGCCGTGCTTCCAGGACTTGCGAGCGGTCGATCACCACCATGATAATTGCGGGTTCCTGTCCACCTTCTGCTATTGTTTGACCCCATGGCGAGATGGCAAGACTCATGCCAAAGGTCTCGCGCCCGCATTCGTGCAGGCCGCCCTGCGCCGGAGCCAGGATGAAGCTTCCCGTCTCGATGGCGCGGGCTTTGAGCAGCACTTCCCAATGGGCTTCGCCGGTGATCCTGGTAAACGCCGAAGGCACCGTCAGCACCTCCGCCCCCGCCTCGGCTAAAGCTCTGTAAAGTTGTGGAAATCTTACATCGTAGCAGATGGTGAGACCGACCGTGGCGAAAGGCAGCAGCAACACTGGGACCGGGCGGCCGGCATCATAGGCAGCCGATTCACGCAAACGCTGGCCGTCCGGCAGATCGACATCGAACAGATGCACCTTGTCGTAGCGCGCCGCTATCCGGCCATCGGGGCCAAATAGCAGCGAGCGATTGACCAACTTGCCTTGCGGGCCTCTGAGCGCGACCGAACCTGCCAAAAGCCAGATGCGTCTGCCACGGGCAAGTTCGGCAAAGGCTGCGACCGAGTTGTCCTCGCTTTCCGGACGTACCAGTCCGCGCAGTCTGTCGCGATCCGTCTCAAGGATATTGGTCATTTCGGGGGTCAGCACGAATTCAGCCCCCTGGCGCACCGCTTCCTCGATCAGCGCCGAGGCATCGGCGATATTGCGCGCCATGTCCAGGCCCGATCGCAGCTGGATGAGGGCGGTCTTGAAGCTCACGCTGGAGCGGCGCCGGCAAGCAGCGGATCGAGTTTGCCCTGCCGGTCGAGCGCATGCAGTTCATCGCTGCCCCCGACATGAGTTTCGCCGATGAAGATCTGCGGCACGGTGCGCCGGCCATGCGCTTTCGCCATCATGCGCCGGCGCTCTTCCACATCGTAACCGACGTCGATCTCGGCGAATTCCACATTCTTCCGGCGCAGCAGAGCCTTGGCCGAAAGACAATAGGGACAGAAGGCCGTCGTATAGATGGTGACCTTGGGCATGGCGTCACGACAAGGGACAACAACGATGCCCTAAATATGGAGCTGCTTCGGCTTGGGCACAAGCGCGAAGGTCAGGACGTCAACATGGGCAGCCCCCGCCGCCTTGAGCGCCCTGGCGCAGGCTTCGAGCGTCGCTCCGGTAGTGCGGACGTCATCGATGAGGACCAAGGATTTCCCCGCCACAGATGCGCGGCTTTGGTTGGGCACGATGAAGGCGTTCCTGACATTGCGCCGCCGCTCTTCATGATCGAGCCCGGTCTGGGATCGTGTCGAGCGCAGCCGGCGCAGAAGTTCGGGCCGAAAGGTCTTGTCTGTATCCCGGCAGATCTTGCGGGCAAGGAGCGCCGATTGGTTGTAGCGCCGCCGCCAGAGCCGCCAGCGATAAAGCGGGACCGGGATGATCGCATCGGCGGATTTGAGGATATCGGCCCCCGCCCTGACCATCAGACGCGCCATCAGGAGACCCGCTTCATGCCGGTCGTGATATTTCAAGGCATGGACCAAAATTCGTGCCGCGTCATCGAAGAGGAGCGCTGAACGGGCACGATCCCATGGCGGCGGATCGGCCAAAGCGGCGGCGCTGACCATTTCCTCGCCCTGATCATAAGGGAACGGTGTTGCGAGCTTCTCGCAGAAGGGAGCTTCGATGAAGGAAAGCTTCGACCAGCAGGTGACGCAAAGGCCCGAGGCTTCGGCAATGTCGCCGCGGCAGACCAGGCATTGCGGCGGGATGAGCCAGTCGAGGCTCCATTTGCCGGCGCGCCTCAGGCCTTGGGAAATGTGCATGAGCGTCAGGGCCGCCATGCTTTATTGTATCATGGAATCCGGCATGGGCCTGGACTAGGTTTTTTCGATGACGTCCGACGTTCCCCAGCTTTTCGACAAGGTATTACGTCGAAGCTACTTGACCCGATCGGCGGGAGGCCGGCCGCCTTTCTTCGCCCAGGCCATGGCGGCCGAAATCGAAAGCCGTCTCAACCTGATCCTGCGCGAATTCAAGAAGACGCTTATTTTCGGACCGGCTTCCGGCGAAGTCAGAGCCAGGCTTGCCAAGCTCGGATGTCTTGGCCAAATCCTGGCCGCAGCCCCTGCCAGGGAAGCGGATGTCGATCTTGTCTTCGATGATGAGGCCGTGCCTTTGGCTGACGAGAGCCTCGATTGCATCATCAGCCTGTTCAGCCTCAACAGCGTCAATGATGTGCCGGGCAGCCTCGCCCAGATCCGCGCTGCACTGAGGCCGGATGGACTCTTTCTCGGCTGCCTGTTTGCCGGCCGGACACTTCTGGAATTGCGCGATGCCTGGCTTGCCGCGGAAGCCGACATCACCGGCGGTGCCAGTCTGCGCGTCGCCCCATTCGCCGATCTGCGCGATCTGGGCTCCCTTCTGCAGCGTGCCGGCTTTGCCTTGCCCGCCGTCGACATGGATGTGACGACCGTCAGATACAGGGACTCGCTTGCTCTGATGCGCGAGATCAAGACGTTGGGACTTCAGCATGCGCTCGCCGAAAGATCACGCCGGCCGGTGACCGCTTCGCTCCTCGCCCGCGCCGTTGCTCTCTATAATGAGCGCTACCGCGATGCCGACGGCCGCATCCGGGCGACGGTCGAAACCGCCTGGATCATCGGCTGGGCGCCGCATGCATCCCAGCAGCAGCCTTTGCGCCCGGGCAGCGCCAAAGCGCGCCTCGCCGATGTGCTGCGGACGGAGGAAGTGAAGCTCAAAGGCGATTAGTTGTCTTTTTGAGATAGTCGGCCGAATTCCCAGCTCAGCAGTTGACCTTATGCGATTGCGACTCTCGCTGACCACGAAAGCGTCGTCATCCTGCGCGTGATCCATGCGGCTCGCGATTGGCCCGCCGAGGAATGGCCCCAATGACCCAGGCAAGTTTCTGGCCCGCGTGACGGGGAAATTATCGCGAACTAGGCGGTCACCGACAGGCTTGCCGTTCCCAGCCCTTCGACTTCAATCGCCACTCTGTCGCCGGCATTGAGCCATTTGGTTTCGACGAGGCTGCCCAGGAACACGAATTCGCCGCGACGCAATCCCTGGTCGCGGGTGCTGCGCGAATTGGCAAGCCAGGCCAAGGCCTCGAAGGGATGGCCCATGACCATGGCTCCCGTCCCGCGACCGACCTCACTGTCGTTGATGCGCATGTGACCGGTGAGGGCGGAGAGATCGAGCTTTTGCCAGTTCCTCACCGGAGCTCCCAGCACGCAGCCGGCGTTGAAAAAGTTGTCGGCAATCAGGGTGCAGGCGCCGAGCGAGCGGTAGTCCGAGTAACGGTCATCGACGATCTCGATTCCCACCATGACGGCCCCCACATGCGCTGAGAGCGTGCGGCGCGTGTTGCTGCGGCGCTGCGGTTCAATGTCCTTGCCGATCTCGACGACGATCTCACATTCGACGCCGAGCTTGCGATAGGCGGCCCGCGAAATGATCCCGGTGCCGGTGAGCACCGTGTTGGAGAAGACCTGACCTGCGCATGGATTTTCTATCCCGAGAAATTTCTGCATGACCGGCGTCGTGCAGCCGATCTTGTGGCCCGAGGCCATGCCCAGTCGCGTCTTCGCCAGAACCGCATTCACCTCACCTTGGAGATCATAGGCTTCGCCTTCATCGGCCGGCCGCTGATCGACCTCCAAATTTATTGGTGAAAGCGAGAGCCGTTGCTTCGCCAGGATTTCTGCCGCGCTTTGGCTGGCCATCACAAATTCCTAAAGCAAATCGATCAGATGCGGGATCAGCGGGAGGTCCGCCGGCGGCATCGGATAATCACGCAGCCGGTTGGGCCTTACCCAGGCGAGTTCCTGGCCTTCCAGCGAGGTCACCATGCCCTTCCAGCGCCGGCATACATAAAGCGGCATCAGCAGATGGAATTTCTCGTAAGCATGGCTGGCGAAGGTGAGCGGCGCCAGGCAAGCCTCGGTGACATCGATGCCGAGCTCTTCCTTGAGCTCGCGGATGAGCGCCGGTTCCGGCCGCTCGTCCATCTCGACCTTGCCGCCCGGAAATTCCCAAAGGCCCGCCAGCATCTTGCCTTCCGGCCGCCTGGCGATCAGCACGCGTCCATCGGCATCGACAAGCGCCACGGCGGCAACGAGTACGAGCGGCAAATGTGCCGGCATCAGCTGCGATAGGAGCCGTTGATGTCGATATAGCGATGGGTGAGATCGCAGGTCCACACCGTCGCTCGGCCGCGACCCACTCCCACATCCGCCTTGATGGCGATCGAGCGGCCTTTCATATGCGGCACGATGTCTTCTTCGCGATAGTCGGGAGCGCGCATGCCGTTCCTGGCTAGTTGCACGCCGCCGATCCAGATCTTGAGCTTGTCGCGGATGGCCTTCTCGCCGGATTTGCCGATCGCCATGACGATGCGGCCCCAATTGGCGTCTTCCCCGGCGATTGCGGTCTTGACCAATGGCGAATTGGCGATCGCCAATCCGATCTTGCGCGCCGACTTGTCATCTTCGGCACCGGTGATCGCGATCTCGATCAGCTTCTCGGCCCCTTCACCATCCCTGACCACTTGCAGGGCCAGATCCTTGC
>Ga0066709_100005820_pt1 | contig 10261 bp, 9 predicted proteins | sample GraSoiAngelo_158_FD_79665 | JGI IMG/M metagenome (GOLD analysis project Ga0066709, IMG submission 79665) | Grasslands soil microbial communities from the Angelo Coastal Reserve, California, USA - 14_1009_16_30cm | ecosystem: Environmental > Terrestrial > Soil > Grasslands | place: USA... | reverse complement strand
TCGAGAGTTATGCGTATGCGCGTATCCATTTGGAAGGCATAGGTTTCGCGCTCAAACTGCTCAATCTCGTTGAGAGAAGCGGCCGGAAAGTTTGTATCTTCCAGAAGCGCCGACAGTGCATTTGGATCATCTACCGGCTCCACCTCCGTGCCATTGTCAGCTCCAACCGATGAACTCTTCTGCAGGGCTGCTTTTAGAAGCTTGGGGTCGGTGAAGTTTTGAATCAAGCTCAAGCGCCGGCCAAGCAGGAACACCGCTACCGGCACATCGTCGGGAATTGAAGCCAGCATTTTGATCATCTGCCGGTGCACTTGCATCTGCGAGGCACGATCGGTGTTGAGGCCATCCACCAGCAGGACAGTTGGCGGCACAGGGGCTTTGTCCATGGTGACAAGATTGGTGTAGACGCCTGCGGGTAGAGTCAGCTTGCCTTTGTCCTGTGCCGCAATTTCGGCGACACTAACGGCGCGAAATGCCGCAATCTTCTGCGGGTGCTGTTCTCGCTTGCCGCCAATTTGTTCGGACACCTGGAAGTCATCGGCTGTAAGACCTGAAATGGCCTGGCCTTTGTGATCTCGCGCGACAACTTCAACCGCAACCATGCGGGATGACGCTTTGAACGTTGCCGCGGGTGGCGGAGTAGATGCGGTCGAGCTGGTAGCGACCGGTGGCACCGAGGCCGAAGCGGCATTGGAGGGGGCTGCAGACTGTTGTGCCCCTCCTGTCAGTGCGTTGGTGAGAAGGAAGAAAATCCAGAAGCGGGACCAAGTTTCCACAACTTCATTTCGAGTCACCTTTGTCCATTCTGCGGGCTAGTTGGGCGAAGCCAGCACATCATCGTAATAATTCAGCATGGCGCGATGGGGCACATCTCTTAAGCCCTTCAGTGGAATCTTTCCTTCCGTTGGATTGTTGCCGTCAAGTCTCACGCGACCTAAGAACATGGTCTTGCCGTCGGCGAGTTCAAGATAGACCGGCACCAACATGCGGAACTTATCATCCACCTCGGATTGAGTGACCTTGAAGCGAAAGACCACATCACCGTCCGGGCCCTTCTCGAAATTGGAATCTAGTTTGTAGCGAGGCAAAGCCGTTCCGTAAACGTACTCATCGAAGAACCAGTCCATCTTGCCATCACCGATCCGCTGCATGTCGACGGTCATGTGCTTCGCTACTGTGGCCTTGAAGTCCTCGGTAGTTGCGGCATGTCCCGCGTAGGTCTTGACGAAGTCCTGCATCGTTTCTTTGAAGTTCTGATCTCCCCCTTGATTACTCCACATCATCATCCGGAGCATGTGAAGAATGTAGGCGCCTTTGGGGTAGATTAGATCCACGCCGACATTCCCTCCCACCTTACTATTGTCGAGCCGGTATCCCATGGTCACCGGCCCAACGTCAATGGCACGATAGCCGAATTGGTTGCGTTCGGTGATGGATTTTCGCTCGTGGTCCCAAAACTCGATGAACTTCTTGTTCCCCTTCGCTCCATAGGCGCTTTGTAAGAAGAGAGCGGCCGAGAAATCTGCGAAGCCTTCGGTCATCCATTGATCGCGGTAGGAGTTGAAGCCGACGAGCTGTCCCCACCATTGGTGCGCTACTTCGTGCGGAGTCACTACATCCCAATAAATATTGTCCGACCAATCGAGACCAAGGTAATGGCGGACAGTAACGTCGTAGAACGAGCAGATCGGTAACCATACCAGCCCAGGCCAGGACTGTCCGTAGTTGCAAGCTGTTTGCTGGGCCACATTGAGGCGCTTGAACGGAAGCGGGCCGAAGTAGTTCGTATAAAGCGGAATCGCGAATTGCGCCTCGGCAAGCGGCTGTTTCATCATAGAAACTGTGCTCAAATTTCCCATAATTCCGGTCTTCGTGAACCGTTCAGCCCAATCCGGCGGTTCTTCATTTGCATAGGTCGCGATCAGGAAGTCCGTGATTTTAGCGTCCTCTTCCTTCATTCGTCCAAATTGAAAACCCGCGACCGGCTCTGGAACATCGCTCTTCCACACAGTAAGGCTTGAGCCAGAATCGGTACTCTCGCTGATAAGGCTTCCAGAAGCGGCCATCTTCATCCCTTTCGGAATGTGGAATGTCATGTCGAAACTGGTGTAGTCGCCGAGGCCCGCGCCTGCATTTGCTGGATACCAGTTTTCTCTCGCGATGGGATAATAATTACCGCTACCCTCGTTTTTGATCGCATCCTTGCCGCCATATGTGGTCGTTATCGTGTACTTCTCGCCTTTTGCAAGCGGCTGGGGAAGCAGAACGTAGAAGTCGGGATCATCGTCCTTATCTTCCTGCACAAATGCGAGCGCTTGACCGCTCTGATTAGTAACGCTCTGGACGCGCAGGGTACCAAACAGATCGAATGGAACGGCACGAACGTCGTCGCTTAGTGCAACAAAGGTTGTGATTGCCTTGCCGGTCATATGCGCGTTCTTCTCGATACTCGTGTCGAGCTGTTGGTGCTCAATGTGAATTCTGCTATGACCAAGTTCTCGAATCTTGTCCGAGTCGCTGCGAAATGCAGCCCAAGTTCCAGACTTGTTCTCGTTATAGGTCATTAGTTCGATCTCATCGGGGGCAGCGTCCCAGGCGCCGTTGGGATCGACCATGAACAGAAGCTTGCTGTCGTATCGCTTGCCATGAACGAACGCTACAAACAGGCCGCCCTGCTTGCCGCTCAGGAGATCCTCAAGGATCCGAGCACTAATATTGGTGTGTAGTTTCTTGCGGGTCGTGTGCTGGCTATCCTGGAGCAAGCCGGGATCACAACCGCCCGTTGTCGACGCGCCTGCCTTTTTGACTTCATCGTAGGTGGAATCGGTGAAGCGCAGCACCAGGCGTTCAAAGTCTTCATGAAACTCATTTTCTTTAGTGAGCAGTTTCAGGCTCTTCGCTTCGTCCAGGCTGGGCGGCTCCAAAAGCATGTTTCCGTCTCCCACAAACACCGCGCCCGTCACCTTTCCATTCACCGGCGCGGCAAAGCAAACGGTCCCGGAGTGAAGATGGAAAGTTGCGGCATCGCGCTTGAGGTCGAAATTGCTGACCGTCACCGACTCGCCGCCGAGTCCGATATTGCGGAGCTGCTGGTAAACGGGATCTGAGTTAGGGCCAGCGGCGGGTGCGGTCTGGCCGTAGCCTGTGGACGATGCCGCAAATAAAGACACTACCGCCAGAGACAACAGAACGTTCGATTTTTCGCGCAAAGGAGCCCTCCGGGCGCGGGGAAGCACGGTAATTCTGCCTCAGAAGAGGGGCACAGGCAAGTGCAAACTAAGCGGTGGTTCAGCTCCGCGCGGTCTTAGCGTCCATGTTGCTGATGCCGGTTCGGCGGTGAGATCGATTTTCAAACGCTGCTACTCATAACCCAACGTGTCGCTTCTTGACGCTTTCCTTCCATCCAGAAATGGCCGAATTATGGATGCACCACGTACACAGCGCGCTGTTTCGTGCGACGCCTTACCCCGTCCTGCTCGGGACAGCGCGTTTTATTGTGCCGTCGTCATGTTGTTAGATTTCAAGTCGAAGTGGTTCCAGTCCTACTGCCGCGCAGTGATGGAGAGCGAACCGGACACGGCGCGCGTCTACATCCGAGACGCCTTCATCGAAATTAACGAGCGCCTGCACGCTTCCGATGTGACTGCTTCCGAACGCGAAGCACTCTCTGTTGCAACTCGCTACTTAAGTCTGATTCTCAGGGTGGAACTGGCCAAAGCTTCACGATTCTGAGGGCCGTCCCCCTTCCACAACAATCGGCTCTGTGGCGTATGTTGACGCTTCGCCGGCGGCGATGCTGCCCGATAGTAAAGGAAAGCACCTTTTAGGAGACCTACATGGAAACGCAGAGAAGCCCTTCGCCTTCGCCGCACAAGCCAGAGACGGGAGCGCCGTATTGTTCGGACCCAAACTGCCCGTCTTGCAAGGAATTGCGCGAGACCCACGAATTAGTTCGTACGGGAAGGCCAATCCCTCAGACCATGAAGCGGTCTGCCTGAGAAGCCTTGGAGCCGCACCCTTTACGCCGCGGTCCTAGTTGACCTGCTTGACCGCACAGCGGGAGAAAACCAACGTGTTCCTGGTTGCCACGATCAGACGATGGCTCTCAGCCAGCAGCTGACGTGACCTCTCGATGAGTTGGTGGCTGGCTTCACGGGAATTGCCCGATAACTGGCTTTCTATCAGTTCCTTGGCGAACTCCCTTGATCCCTTTACAAACGCCATAGCACTATTGTGCTCACGCTCCTCAAGCCAATTGCGAGGCCGGGACCGGTGAGTATCGGTTTCTGGCGATTGGTTCCAGAGCTGCTCCTGGGACGAATTCCGATTAAGTTGCATGTTTGTCACGCCCTAAGTCTAGTTCAATTAGATGACGGCCTCGCATAGCGGTTTGGCGGGCCACCATCGAAAAGGCGCGGTTTTTCTGATCTTTAGCCTGCACCAATCTGGGCATTTGTCACCCAGCGTCACCCTAGAACACCTTACTTCCCAGGCTTTGTCTGTTGAGGCCCCAATCCCGGTGGCTGATTGCCGCTCGCAAGCAAGGCCTTGCAAAGCGTTAAGCGTGCATGCAGAATAGCAACTCAGGAAGCTTATACTACCAGCGGCATTGCAAGTTACCGCAAAGCGTACGGGGAGCGGTGCATGGCGCAAGCAGCCGAAAAGCCACAAATGCTGAATTCCTGGAAGGAGATTGCGTCCTTCCTCGACCGTGGTGTGCGCACGGTACAGCGCTGGGAACGCGAGTTGCAGCTTCCGATACATAGAATCGGGAAGGGGCGGCGAAGTCCGGTGTATGCCCTGGTGCCAGAGCTAAAATTCTGGATCGCAACCTCCGGGCTAAATTCCGCTCCGCACCTGCGTGTAGTTGACCCAACCGCCAAGTTGCCGGTTGCGAAGCAAAATTCCAGCACGCCGCTCGAGATCTCTCATCGCCTTATGTCACAGTCTCTGGAACTCGTTCGCGCAGTTGCGGAAGCCAGTGTTCGCCAGCAACGCCAGGCGGAAATCCTGCGGAAACGTCTTCGGGAGATCAGATCGCGGCTGAGGTAGGCTTCTCTCTGATTTGAAATTCTATTTTTGAAAATAAAGGCAATCACGCGGGGACAGCCGTCCTCGGCTGTCCGGTGGAGCAGAGCTCCGCAAAATGCACAAAACACTCGGCAAGACGGAGAGAATTATTGCGCTTGGCGAGCAAGCTCGCCTGGACAGCCGAGGGCGGCTGTCCCCAGGTAGACTATCTAGACTTCTTCTCCTAGCCGCTGAAGCTCAGATCTCAAATGTTCCAGCCTGGAGTTGATCTCGTTGGTTTCGTCGGGCGATAGCGCTACCCGCGGAACGAAACGCTTTACGGCGTCATACGCCTTTCTCGCGTTCGCGCAATTGCGGTTCCTTCTGGCCTGGTCTCTGGAATCCAGTGCGATTCCGGTCAATGTGAGGCCGGTACTCAGTTCGGAGCGAAGAAAATCTCTTTCGGCTGAGGTGGGATCAACAAGTTTCAGTGTGGCGGCTTTCATGGTAGTTTGCCTTGGCTCTGAGCTGGAATGCGCTCATTCTTTCCTCAGGGACTTGTAATTCGCCTCGGCAAACGTAAGTCTTGTTGGATTGATGCGCTGTAAACCGGGTTGGTCAACCGCGATTTTTTTTCTTCTTTGCGACTGGTTTTTGCGCCACTGCGCGTTCCGGCGAGCGGGGGTCGAACATGATGAGCACGCTCTTGCTGTGATCTTCTCGCGGAATTACGCTGAAATGAATGTCAGCCGTAATGTTCAATTTGCCGCCAAGGTGCTGGTCTCTGGTGATCATGGGCGCCTGTTTAACCAGGACGGTGCGATGCCTTCGCACCAGCGCATTCCGTAGCTCCGGCGAGAGCGGCAACTGATCGATGGTCAGCTCCATCGGCGGTTTGTTCTTGAACCCGAACAGGCGCAGCGCTCTGCTGTTCCAAAATTCAATGCGGCGGTCCTGGTCCACCAACATGACCGGCAGACGCATTTGCTCCAGCGTTTGCGAGTACACGCTGTTGACCTGATCCAATTCTTTAGTGCGCTCCTCCAGTTCCTGATTGGTGGTTTCTAGTTCTTCGTTGAGCGATTGCAGTTCCTCGTTGGTGGTTTCTAGTTCTTCGTTGGTTGACTGCAGTTCTTCGTTTGTAGTCTCCAGCTCTTCATTGGTGGATTGGAGCTCTTCGTTGGTGGTTTCAAGCTCCTCGTTGGCAGACTGCAAGTCTTCGCTGGTGGATTCCAGCTCCTCGACAGTGGTCTGCAGTTTTTCCTCGAGAGTCTGGTCGTACAGATAAATCAGCGTACCGGTGCGACGGCCTTTTTCGTCCTGGGTGGGCCGGATCGTGATTTCCAGCAGCTTTTCACCTGACGGAGTCTTGATCCGGGTCTGCAATCGAGAAGGCTCATTATTGTGTCGCGCCTTTTGCAGCTGCGGCCCAAGATCGGGAATACGGGTAAAGAGCTCGGCCTCCTGCAACCGTTTGCCAACCAGATCGGCGGCAGGGAGTCCACAAATGGTAAGCGCCGCGCTGTTGTTCTGCGTTATCCGGTCGTCAGCGTCAAGGATGATGACTCCAATGCGGAGCATCTCCAGCAAATAACGCTGCTGGCGACGCACTCCGTCCATTTCGTCGTTTGCCGGTGAGGAAGGCCCCATCTGCTCTCTATTATTATCCTCTTGGGGATTATTGTCTCGCCTTGGCTGCGGCTGCTCATCGGAAGGCGCCGAGTCTGTAATCCGCTGAAAAATTCGCCAGCGCGCGTTAACCCGGCGGAATTGCGATGACCTGGCCAGCTGCGATTCGGACTTTCCCAAAAACAAAATGCCACCTGGCTCGAGCGCATAGTGCAAGCGCTTCAGGATTTGCTTCTGTAGGTCGGAATCAAAGTAGATCAATAGGTTGCGGCAGATCAGCAGATTCACGTGCGAAATCGGAGCGTCCTGGCCGAGATTGCTGCGGCCGAAAATGACCAGGCGGCGAACGTCTCGATTTATCCGTAACAATCCCTCTCCATGAAAATATTTACCCTGCCATTCCGGGCGGACACGCTGCACTGAATCGAGAGAATATTCGCCTCGACGAGCGGTGTTCAATGCGTCCTCGTCTATGTCCGTCGCGTAAATCTTGACGTCGTATTCCTGGATATGCGGCCCAAAATGCTCGGCCAGCAGAATGGCTGCCGAGTACGCCTCCTCGCCGCTCGCGCAACCGGCGCTCCACACCCGAAATGAGTGGCCGGTCTTGAGAGGCTTCAATAGGGGAGGCAAAATTTCGTGCCTCAATATCTCCCATGCCGGGGGATCACGGAAAAATCCCGTGACATTGATGAGGATGGTGTTGAGAAGCTCGTTGATTTCTTCAGGATTGTTGCGGATGTACTCTGAGTAGTCGGCGTAATTTCCGACATTGAGCTGAAACATGCGCCGGCGGAAGCGGCGTTCTAGGGTGGTTTTCTTATACCCGCGAAAGTCGAAGCTGCGCTGCTCGGCGAGTTCCTGCAGCAGTTCCGTCAGCGAAACATCTCTGGCCATTTCCTGGTCTTGCCCTCCACGAAGAGCCTGGAAAGAACGCTGCCCATCTGGTCGAGCGGGACTACCAGGTCAACGCATCCGGTATCAATCGCGGCTTGCGGCATTACGCGATACTCTGCGCTAACCGGATCTTGCGCAATGGTGACTCCGCCCGCTCGGCGAATAGCTGCAATACCATCCGCTCCGTCACGATTAGAGCCGCTAAGAATAACACCGATTGAATGCTCTCCGTAAATGGCGGCGACCGCTGCAAACAGCAGGTCAATGGAAGGACGAGAAAAGCGTATGAGCCGGGAGTGGGCAAGCTGAATCCTTCCTTGCGCCACCAGCAGATGTTCATCCGGAGGGCCAATATAAATCGTGCTCTGTGATATTGGTTCGCCGTCTTCGGCTTCTTTGACCGGCTTTCTGGTCTTCCGGGCGAGGACTGAAGCCAGGTGGCTCTTGTGATGTGGATCCAGGTGTTGCACAACCACGATAGGCGGGAACTCAGAATTCAATCCGTCAATTAGAGCGGAGAGCGCGGCCAACCCACCCGCGGACGCGCCAATTGCAACAAGTCTGCACCAAGGACTCCGCCGCGGTCGCGCTCGCTTTGTTTTGGTTGCCACAACCCCAACTTGCGCACAATTGTAGTCGCGGCAGAGGCGGCGGGGGGTGGAAATCGTTGGAATCTAGGGAAATAAGCCAAAAGCTAGAGCCGAGGCTGCACGTTTCTCACTTCGTAATCAGCTCGCAATTGGCCGTGCACCGCAGAGTCTGTAACTCGACCGAGGCCTTCTTGTGCGAAGGCACGCCAGTATCTGGAATTACCACCAGCGACTGTGGACCATCATCAATGTTAAGGCTGCAGTCAAACGAGAGTGACTGCACTCCGCGCTGCTTGCACGAGGAGGTTTCTAGAGCAGAGTTTAGGCTGGCCGGACTGCTGTAAAGCTGGTCTGCTACTTTTGCCGGAAGCACGGCAATGGTCATCGGAACCGGCGCTTTGAATTTCACATTGATGCGCTGGCCATCGTGCTCTGGAGTCAGGACGTTGTACATCTTGGGCACGGATGTCAGCTCGTATTTTTCCTTCACCAGACGCGTCCACAAGAATTCAGGCTGAACGCAGTTGGCGACGCAATCCCAGCGATAGTAAGTGATATGCAAATTGTTCGGTGGCATGTATTGCCTGGCCGTCTCGACGATTACTCCCCAGCGCGTCTGTACCACGCGACGAGGCGCGCGCTCGTCGCGGACCAGCAAGACCATGGGCGTTGATGGCGGCAAGGCACACTCATACGTGGTGCTCAACACGTGCTCGCGCACGCACGACAAAGTCAGGTCCGGCGCGCTCTCGGGATGCTGCTGGGCATCGGTCCAGGCTTGTTCGGTCGTCATGGCAATGGTGACAGGCTGGGTTGCAGCGATATCAACGTGCAGATTTCCACCGTCGTAGCCGGGATGATAAACGCGGCCGGCATGAAACGCGGCCGGATCAAGAACCGACGTTTCGTCGCTGGCCTGTACCCAGTCGAAGCTGCGCGGCGGTACGGCGAATGCACCGGCGCTAAGCAAACAAAGCATCGCCGCCAACATGCGTGTAGCTCTCATGATTTGTAGTTCTCCAGCTTGTATTTTGAGGCGACTACACGGAGGTCGCTACGGTACGTCGGGCGCTGTCCTGTTGAGGCAGGCGCGGGGATCAATAGGTTAGAAACCAGTAGCTTCTTTGACCACCAGATCGGCCGATCTTTTCTTGTTGGTTGCTCTCCTTAGACTGGTGGCCGGCTTCGCTCTGAAAAGCGGAAGTAGAGGCTGTGCGCTTTTGTCAGCGTTTCTAATGCTGGCCCTTTGGAGTTGGAGCGAAATGGTGGCGTGAAATTCCGCCAATCAGTGATATGGAGATTTTCTGCTAGTCATGTCGTTTTGATGATCGCTCAAACCAAGTGCTTTCGTATATGCCGTCTGCGCGACGATGTAATCTAACTAAGAACATAGAAACGCATCCCGATATAGATTGCGTCGCTTTCTTCGCCTGCGACGGAGTTCGGATATAAGATTGGCATTTCGTGCTGTTTATACAATCGCACCACACTTCCGTCTGGCCGGAGTGTAACCGCTCCATTTGATACCGCAATCAAAACTGAACCATTGTTTTCAAGCAACGCAGCGAAAGGAGCGGAGTCCAGATCGGCGATGCGGGTGATTTCACCGTCATCACCAGTTGAGCGAAATAGATATGCCGCTCCCCGGTTGTAACCCATATGTGCAAGTCCCGTAAACACGAGCACGTCTTTGCCTCTCAGAACGAATGCCTGTACGTTTCTCTCGGGTCAACGGTTTCGTGCGTTTACCGTCATGACTCACCCACCAAAGTCCGCCACCAAACTCGCCAGCATCAAACCCAATGAGCCAGTCACCACCCGCTCTAGCCGTCATTGCACGCCCAATCATGTCTTTGGTCCGGTGGAAGGAGGGAACACCAGGCCCGCTTCTTCGTGATCGCGGCTGCCATCCTCCGTTATCTCAAGCCCCCCTGAGGACACCCTCACGCGCCACTCGTGTCTGGAGTAATTTGCTTGCCTTAGCTTTGAGTGTTCCTCGAACGGGCCGCTTGATTCGGCTGTTGCAATCCATCCGGTGGGCATCGTAAGTGTTTGGGCGTGGACAGGAGTGGACAGCAGTGTCGAGGCGAGACCTAGCGAAATGCACGTGATCCCGACGACGAAGGTTGCCATCG
>Ga0066709_100005819_pt1 | contig 10262 bp, 12 predicted proteins | sample GraSoiAngelo_158_FD_79665 | JGI IMG/M metagenome (GOLD analysis project Ga0066709, IMG submission 79665) | Grasslands soil microbial communities from the Angelo Coastal Reserve, California, USA - 14_1009_16_30cm | ecosystem: Environmental > Terrestrial > Soil > Grasslands | place: USA... | reverse complement strand
ATCCTCCCCCGCTTTACGCCCGAGGCACGCAAAGCGAATCAGGCGTTGGTTGATTTGTTAGGCGAGATCGCAAAACGGAAGAAGGCGACACCTGCCCAGATCGCGCTTGCCTGGCTGATTGCTCAAAAGCCTTGGATTGTTCCAATTCCAGGAACCACGAAACTGAAGCGCCTCGATGAAAATATTGGAGCGGCTTCAATCGAACTTACACCAGAAGATCTCCGCCACATCGAAAGCGTTGCATCAAAAATCTCTGTGCAAGGAGCCCGATACCCGGAACACATTGAGGAAAAGACAGGACGGTAAAGATAGTGAGCAGTGACGAGCGCCCCGCCTACGCACGAGACTAAGGCGTGACAGGCGAGTGACGAAGAAGCGTGCGAGCATCCAAATCACGATGAGTAATAAGATCAAAGGGAAAGTCGTCGTCATCACCGGCGCGAGTAGTGGGTTGGGGGAGGCAGCGGCACGACTCCTGTCCGTGGAAGGCGCGAACGTTGTCCTGGGTGCCCGACGTAGCGAGCGTCTCAAATCGTTGGCAGACGAATTGAATCGTGACGGCGGCAAGGCACTCGCGATCACGACGGATGTTACTCACCGCGATCAGGTAAAAAAATTAGTCAGTCAAACGGTCAAGGAGTTCGGACGCGTCGATGTCATGATCAACAACGCCGGGATCATGCCGCGCGCACCGCTTGAGCGTCTCACGATCGATGATTGGGATCGGACGATCGATGTCAACATCAAGGGCGTTCTGTACGGAATGGCCGCGGCGCTGCCGTATATGAAGCAGCAAAAATCGGGGCACATGATCTTTGTCTCGTCTGTCGCCGGTCACAAAATAGGTCCCGATTTCGCCGTGTATGCGGCGACCAAACATGCCGTGCGCGCTCTCGCCGAAGGATTTCGTCAGGAAGTGAAGCCATACAATATCCGCACGACGATCATCTCACCGGGCGCAGTCGACACAGAATTGCCGGCCAGCGTTACCGAGCCGGATGTCGCTGAAAAGATCCGGCAGTATTATTCGGAGATCGCGATTCCGGCCGAATCATTTGCGCATGCCGTGGTGTTCGCGATGAGCCAGCCGGAGGAAGTGGACATCAACGAAATCCTATTCCGGCCCACGCGCCAGATGCTGTAGTATTCGATCTAGCGTTCAAATCTTCCGACGCCGCGTTCCGGGAGAAAATACATCGCTGCTGGTAACGCGATCAGGAGCAACGCGAGGGGTGTGTAGATGAATGCGGCCGCAATGGCGGCAAGGTAGATCACAATCGAAATAAGATTTTTGCGAGCCATTCTCTTGTTCAAGCGCTTGAACTCCGGTTCGTGATGATGCCGTGCGATCGATCCGCGCAGCAGGAAGAACGAAACCGCGCCGGCAGTCGAGACAGCGGCATACAGCGCGACCGGAAACGGCAGGGCGTGATTGTCGCCGAGATAAACCGTGACCCAGGGAATCAGCGAGATCCAGAAAAGCAGGTTCATATTCGCCCAAAGAATGACCGAATCGACGTGGGTCACGAGATGGACGAGGTGATGATGGTTGACCCAGTAGATCGCGATGATGACGAAGCTAAGAACATAGGCGAAAAAAGTCGGCCACATCCGCACCAGCGAAGCGGGATTTGGATCGTGCGGTGCCTTCAGCTCGAGCACCATAATTGTGATGAGAATGGCCATGACGCCATCACTGAACGCTTCGATCCGGTTCGTTTTCATTCCATGGCAACTTTAAGACGAAAACATGTAGTGACGAGTAATCACACGCCGGAAGTAGTTAGTCGCCAATTATCTTAACGAGTATTCGTTTGCGCCGTCTTCCATCGAATTCGCCGTAGAAGATTTGTTCCCATGGTCCAAAATCAAGTTTGCCCTTCGTAATCGCGACGACGACTTCCCGGCCCATGATCTGACGCTTGAGATGGGCGTCAGCGTTGTCTTCGCCCGTCTGGTTGTGTCGATATGCGGTCGTCGGAGCGTGCGGAGCAAGTTCTTCCAACCACATCTCATAATCGTGATGAAGGCCCGGTTCGTCGTCGTTGATGAATACCGAAGCGGTGATATGCATTGCGTTCACCAGACAAAGACCTTCGGTCACACCGCTCCGGTGAACGAGCTCCTCAATCTTCGGTGTGATGTTGAGGAACCCGCGTCGATTCGGCACCTCGAACCAAATATGTTCTGTGAGCGATTTCAATGACGAGACCTGTGCGCGTAAAAGTGAATGACAAAATGCGCGGGCCTGCACGAGAACAAAATTATCGAATTTCTTGCCGAAAGTTCCGCAATAGCGAAAGTGAAATTGCGGGCGTTCTCTGGCGCGCTACGTGCGATGGCTGGGCTTAAGCATCCCGAGTTTCATTCTGTCGTCGCGGAGATCGATGGGCGCATGGTTGGCAGCAATTTTCTGGGCGGACGCAACACGATCGCAGATGTTGGGTCGATTACCGTCGATCCAATGGGGCAGAATCGCACCGTTAGTGGCTTCGCGGTCCGCTGGTATCTGGGCGAAGCGCTCTTTGGCATCGGGTGGCGGCGCTGCTGTCGTTCTTCATCGGGATTCATCACGCCTGGGACGCTCTCGCATACCACCTCTTTGCCAGGAAATCTAAGTAAGCAGACAGTTCAGGCCTCCAATCTCGTGAACAGCGAAGCTAGGGTGCGAGGTCATCTAGGATTTCGGTGGTGAAGCCGTTGCCGCCGAGGTACTTGAAGTTCCGTAGGTACTTGCCTGCTATAAATTAGATGCGTTCGGCGTAGGCAAGGCAACGTGCCGCGGAGCGGAGTAGAGGGCGTGTTGTCGATGAAAATGAGCAACTCTCCCGAGACTTCTTCGCTAATCCTGGAAATTGGTCACAGTGCAATAGGATATTGCTCTGCTAACGATTCGAAGAAGCGCGTGCCTGATGCGCGTCCTTTTTTTTGCTTGCCAGCTGCCGTTTTCCGTTCTGAGGATGAAAAAATGATACGTAAAACTACGAACATTCAGGCGACGCTTCGGCATCATTTATTCTTAACGATAGGCGCAATGGCCGCCCTCACGGCATGGATGACTCCCGCATCTGCACAGGCACAAAACGGCAGGTGGAACAGGCTAACTAACCAACCAACATTTATGTGTGATACCGCTCTTTTGCTCACCGATGGCACTGTGATGGTGCACGAGTACGGGAGTCAGACCATGAACAATTGGTGGCGCCTCACCCCTGATATCAACGGAAACTATTTGAATGGCACCTGGAGTCAGCTCGCATCGATGCAATCGAGTTACGGCCCGCTCTACTTCGCTTCCGCCGTGTTACCCGACGGCCGAGTGATTGTGGAAGGCGGCGAATATAACTTCCTTAACTTCGCGGAAACGAACCAGGGCGCCATTTATAATCCTTTCACTAACATATGGACGCCTGTGAATCCACCCGTCGGCTGGTCCCAAATCGGTGATGCACCCGGTGCCGTGCTGGCGAATGGCACCTTTACGATGGGCGATATTACCTCCAGAAGGCAGGTTCTGTTTAACGCTGCTACCTTGACCTGGACACCAACCGGGATTGGCAAGGCTGACAATTATTCGGAAGAAGGCTTTTGCCTGCTGCCCAGCGGTGAGCTTCTGCTCGTCGATACCGCGAATGGGACGAATTCGGAGCTATACAATCCCGCGACAGGCCAGTGGAGCAGTGCCGGCAGCACAATAGTACATCTGCCCGATCCCAGCAGCCTCGAGATAGGCCCCCATATTCAACGCCCTAACGGCACCAGTGTGGCCTTTGGAGGAACGGTTCACAACTCTATTTTTAATTTCTCTACTGGGACTTGGACTCCCACCTCTGATTTCCCAAATGGTAACGACATGGCTGATGCTCCATGTGCCTTGTTGCCGAATGGCGACGTGCTGGTTGCTGCGAGCCCTGGTGTTTTTGCGACACCTGTTACGTTCTTTGCCTTTGACGGGACGACTTTCACACAGGCGCCGCCCACACGGACGTCACGACAACTCACATCCTACCAGGAACGCTTCCTGTTATTGCCTACTGGCCAGGTACTGTCTCTGGTAGCCGACGGCGTGCCGAACCACATCGATGCCGAACTCTTTACATCCACCGGCACACCTGATCCTGCGTGGCGGCCTAATATTACTTCGGTTCCCACTACACTTACTCGTGGCACTTCTGTCCAAATCTCCGGCACTCAGTTTAACGGGCTTTCAGTCGGTTCCGACTATGGTGACGATTGTACTAATGCCACTAATTATCCGATTGTGCGCCTAACGAACGCGGCTACACGGCACGTATTCTACGCTCGCACCCATGACCATAGCACCATGGGAATAGCTACTGGCAACACGATCGTGTCCACGACGATGGATATTCCAGCTAACATGGAGACCGGGCCGACCAGGATAAACGTCATAGCAAACGGGATCCCGTCACCACCGAGGCAGGTCACGGTGCAGTAAGCGATAGTCGATCCGACTCACTCGGGGGGACGTGCGCAGTGGCACAGCCGTCCCGTGCACCGGGTCTGCTGAGCGAGAATCAGGCTTGCGATGAAAGGCATGTGTTTCGCTTGGAACTGCGACAACTCGAATCCGCGCCAGCCGGGTTTTTGGCCAAGGCCAATAAAAAAAGAGAATGAAAACTCGCTGGCAGTTCGGGAAGTTTAGGAAACCGCCTATGCGCTACGAAGGAGTTTTACGATTTTGTCGATGGTATTCCAATTACGGTTCGTGCTTGGAACACCAAGGAGCTTCTCAACCTTTCCGAGGTAACTGATCGCTTTCATGTGCCGGCGATAGAGACCCAAAGCAAATCTGCCTTCGATAGCAATGATCTTGAGTAGCCAGTCGGCACAGGATGGCAGTCCGAGAGGGAGAGGAGGCGGCTCCTGAACTCGCCTAGCTAATACGTTCACAAATCGCGTGATGTCCGCGCTCGATGGCTGTTGTGAGAATGGTTCCATTGATGCCAAGTCAATGATGTCCCGCCCCGGGCAGATCATGATCTCGCATTTGAAGGGCAACTTCTTGGCAAACGCATTGCGCAGGACCGATTCGCTTACGTCTTCGCGCACAACGAATGTGCCGACGGCGCCAATGTTAACGACATCAAACTTCGCCAGCTGTTTGGCGATTTGCGCCGGCTGGCATCGATTGGCGCCGCCGACGTTCACGGCGCGAAGAAAAACGACTGAGGGCATGAGGAAATAAGAAGTAAGAACGACGAATTAAGAATCAAGAAAACGAAAATCGCGAATGGCCGAGTTGGCCGGAGAGGCGTCCGAGCAAAGAATACCTACTTACTCTCTGCGTTCACAGGCGAGGACATGCCGCCGAGGATTTGCCACGTGCCGCCCGCGCGAATCCATGTGTGCGTGATTCGCAATCTGTCGGTCCTGACTTCGGCACCTTCACCATTGGCCCACCTGGCATTGATTCGATAGTAGTCGACCGCGGCGTCGCCGGTTACTTGAACGGCGAGCTGCTCGATCGAGTACGTTTGGAGTTTGATACCCTTGGACGTGTTCGCAGTGATCCAGTCGGTGATGTGATCCTTGTGCACCGGTACTGAACTGATAAATGGCCAACCGAGGAAGTTCTCGTGCCACAGCGCGCGATACTTGTCCAGATCGTTGGCTTTCACGTATTCCCAATACGCTTTCTCCAACTGCCAGACCTGCGTCTCGTCCGTCGCTAAATTTTGTCCAAAAGCAGCCGCAGCTAACGCCACAAACAAGCTGATGGTTCGCAACATGCCTCCATCATACCAAATGACGGAGGGAATACGAAAGCCTCGAGATAAATTGAATCCGACGAGTCGCGTGGAAATGAGGCTGCAATCAAATCACGTCAGACGACGACTGAGCAGTGAACCCAAGACTGATCGCTCAAGCGTGAGAATGAAAGCCGAACAGAAGATGCGAAGGTGAGTTTGCGGTTGGGAAATCTGCGGAATGCGAGGCCAATCTCGGAGGAAGCCGTGATATAGTGCCCGTCACATCCTATCGCTAAATTGTTTGTGTTAGGATTTTCAACATGAAACATCTCGCGTTAACGCTTTCGATCGCGTTCTTTGTGGCCGCGGCCACCGAGGCTGCACCGGTTATTTTTATTGTTCGTCATGCAGAGAAGGCAACCACTGGCGGTAATGATCCCGATTTGTCTGTCGCAGGCCAAAAACGGGCGGAGGCACTCGCACGTATTTTGAAGGATTCGCAGATTACGGCGGTTTTCGCTACGGAATTCAAGCGCACACAGGAAACCGCTGCGCCAACGGCGAAGGCGGCGCACGTTAACCCTACGGTGGTTCCGGCAAATGATGTTGCCGGACTGGCTGCGAAAGTCCGTGCATTGAACCGAAACGCGCTGGTGGTAGGTCACGGCAACACCATTCCCGATCTAATGAAAGCTCTTGGGATCACAACGCCGATCACCATTCCTGAGGATGATTACTCTGAAATATTTGTCGTATCGCTTCATGATCCGCCTCAGTTGCTCCGTTTGCATTATCCATTTTGATAAGCGGCCGCCGGTATCGACAGTCGGCGATCGCGAAACTAATCGAGCTTAACTGAAGCCCGTTTGTGCAAAGAAAATTTTCTTCTCTTAGCCCCCAATGTTCGTGGAAAATCCTGTTTCACATTGAACGCTGATAATTCAATTAGACGTCTCATTCGCTCGCGCCTTGCTTCGTTGTCACTGGCGGCGCTATTCTTTTTCACTGGGCCATGCGCAGACGCCGATCCGGTCGGAGATTTTTTCAAGAGAGTTGGCCAGTCCGTCTCGAAGGCATTCCAGCCTCGACCCACGCCGAATCCAACTGAGAAGAAGATGAAGCATGGCTTGCGGCGCCCGGGTTCGCAAAGTTCGAATGCTCCCGAGGCGTCGCCGACTCCAGTCGAAGAGCCCACACTTGTCGTTAAACGGGAGAACGTTACTCCTACTGTGACTGTCATGCGGGCTTCAGCTGTCCCTGCGGAAAAAGCGAAAGGAGATATGCCGTATGGAATTCCCGTCCCTGGTCACAAGGGTATGGTTACAAGTCCATACGTACCAGATGGAAATTATATTGATGTCAGCGGATTTGCGCCGGGGTCTGCCGTCAAAGATCCATATACGGGAAAAATTCTCCTGGTGCCATAACTCCGGATGAATTCCGCCTCGCAAAATTTCCCGCATCATCTCGGCGTGCTGCGTGAGCGGATGCTGCATCCGACGGATTACGAACATGCGGTCAATTATTTTCTCGAGGAGTTCGCCGGCGACATGGCGTTTGTCCGCGGATCAGAACCGGAGCAGATGCCGCATCTGGTCGCGGTCTTAAACATTGTTGTCTCGAAAGCAATGGGGCGGCGCGTGGAAGTGGAGAACGCGCTCGTATCGTATTTGCGCGAGCACAGGTTCGTCCACGGGAACGCACAGGCCGATCGGCATATCGTGTTGTATTTCTATTTTGAGGACGCCGATACCGGCCTGCTGATGCTGATTCCCGGAATTCGCGGCCAGATGGAAGTTGCGCGTTTTCACGTAAAGGGCGGCCTGCCGGACCCACGATGGAATTGATGCCTCCGCTAAACCTGATGCATTTTCGGCGAAAGAAGAGAAATGAATCAAGAAAACGGGAATGCAGGAACGGTCGTCGGAATTGCTTTGGTTTCGTAGCCTCGTGGCTTCCAGATTGGTTGCTTCCTGCCTTCCTGCTTTCGTGATCAAATTCATAGAGCTGTGAAATGCCTTTTCTTGCCTTTCTGGTGACTTGACGTGCGGGGCAGACTGATTGGCGGAAGGTATTCGGCGATATAAGTCCGCGTCCACCAGCCGCGCTCACCTGATTTTGTGAAGCGGTACCGGTACCAATCGGCTCGGATGAATTTTGGCGGCGTGTTCGGGAAAGGATCATGCGCGAACAAGCAAAGAATTCGGTTTTCGCCTTCGAGAAGTCTTTGGATGAGCGCGAAAATCCACGGGTGAAATTCCGGCTGCGACATGGCGGCGAACCACATTTGCCAGTCCAGCTTCCAATGGTACGGAGACACGATGCATGGCCGCCGGTTCACGTCGCCGGGTTTGCCTTTGAATTCATACTCGTGCCATTGAGCTGAACTGTCGGGAGATTCGGCGTCAGTGCCTTTGATCACGACTTCGAGCCGTTCGCGCGTGACCGCGCCAAACGCGCCATAGGTGTTGACCAGGTGCAACGGCTCAAAGCTGGCGTTCATGAGTTGCCGGCGCGAAAACAAATTGCGCGCAGGCCGCCAACTGAGCGCGAGCACAACTGCCGTGACTAAGCTGACTCCTATTGCGTGCGGCAGACTGAAGTGGGACGCAGAGTGCGGGACCGAGAGCACACGCGCAAGAAATCGATCGTCGAAGCACGGAATGCAGAGAACGATCGTCATGTAATTGAGCCAGGAGAGATTGCCGCTCAGGATCAGCGTGATTTGAAACAGAATGGTAATCGCGCCGGCCCAGTAGCAGAGCGGCGCCGGGGCGAAGTAGAACCAGGGCACGATGAGCTCAGAAAAATGATTGAACAAAACACCGGCTTTATGGAACCAGCGCGGCGCGTGATGCAAATACCAGCTCAATGGATTCGGTAGCGGCTGCGTTTCGTAATGGTAAAACAGGCAGGTGAGATCGCGCCAGCACGGGTCAGCACGCACTTTTATCATGCCCGCGCCGAACATGGTGCGGAAAAGCAACCAGAGTATCAGCCACATCACGATAACGGGCGGCTGCGTTTCCGATGAGCCGAGGAAAATTGCCAGGAAACCGCTCTCTGCCAGCATAGTTTCCCAGCCGAAGCCGTAGAACGTCTGACCAACATTCACGAGCGAGAGGTAAATCATCCAGAGCAACGCCCACGTGAGCATGGATACGCCGAGTCCAAACGATTCCGAGAGGCCGGTGATCGCGAAAATCGACAAGGCAACGCCGAACCAGATCGTAGCCGTGATGAAGCGGTCGGAGCAGTTGATGTAGAACAGACTCGGCGCACGACGAAACGGGACCTGACACACAAAGAGTCGGACCGGTTGCAACCCGCGTTGGCCCAGCAACGGGATGAACTGATTAGCTGCGATCAGAAACGCAACCAGGTAAATCCCTCCGAGCGTGCGCTGAAAGCACAGCCGGGTCAGCCAGAATTCGATCGCGAAATGCATTCACGAACACCAAACTAATATAGCCCATTACTCTGGGGAGCGCACGCGACTCGCGTGCTGGTTTCGGCGTCCTCGCCGAAACGAACTTTGAGTCGCTAGGAATATATCAGCAATAACCGGTTTTACTTCGGCACGTACACGGCGTAACCGCGTGAAGCGGCCCACACCTCAACCCAACCTGACTCGTTAGTCCATTTTTCTTCAGGTATGCTAACATCCTCGCGGCCGCGCCATGCTGCTGGAATGAGCCGGGTATTATTCCATCGCGTTTGGACCCATGTGCCCTTCCAAGTGCCGCGGTTATTCAGGACAAAGACCAGTCCGCTTTGGTCGCCGGCGCCTGAACGTTGCATGATGTAGAGATCGTCATCCACGTGGAGCACTTGCGCCGGGCCGGCCGCATTTTGTTCGTGAACTTTGATCAGTGCGTCGATGCCGCTTTGATTGCCCTGCTGGGCGAGCTCCCAATTGAAGTAATCCTGCCAGAACACACAGGGATAACCTTCGTGTGTAAGGATGAATGCGTACGCGAGCAGCTTGTCGTTGATGATGGGGCTGTCACGCACGACATCGTGATTCTCTACAAACGTCACGGCTTGAGCTGGACGGTCCCACATTAAAACTCCCGGTTCGGCAAGATTTCGCAGGGTGAATCCGTAGCCATCGCACAAATCGCGTAATCGCCAGCGCAGCGGAAAATCAAATGCGCCAACAGGATTGTCCGACCACGCGTTGGCTTCATCGAGCCAATCGTCAATTGTGCGCTCGCTATCCCAGCATTCACCGACTGCATAGGGTTTGAAACTGGTGTCGCCGCGCGGTGCGCGCAGTTCCTGGATCGAACGAACCATCCAGCCGCCGTAACCCTTGACCATGTCGTAGCGGAATCCGTCGAATCCGATTTCCTCCAGTAACCAGCGGGCATAATTGATAAGCTCGGTGTAAACGACAGGCGTGCGATGACACAGGTCCGGCATATCGCCGAAGGTCGCGCCGTCCCAGGTCTCGTATTGGCTGGGATGAAAACACTTCCAATCGCGAGGAAACTTTGCGCTCTTCGGCGTGAACTTTGTCCAGCGCGATTGGCCGTCGAGCGGATT
>Ga0066709_100005818_pt1 | contig 10263 bp, 5 predicted proteins | sample GraSoiAngelo_158_FD_79665 | JGI IMG/M metagenome (GOLD analysis project Ga0066709, IMG submission 79665) | Grasslands soil microbial communities from the Angelo Coastal Reserve, California, USA - 14_1009_16_30cm | ecosystem: Environmental > Terrestrial > Soil > Grasslands | place: USA... | reverse complement strand
GAGTCAGCATCTGGAACAGTATCGCTCCGGAATTTGAGGTCTCATTCTCAAATATTGACACCTTCATGGCGGCAGGCCGCCAACACGGAATTCTCGGTCTGATCAACACGCTGTGGACGGACGACATTCTGGTGCTGATGCGTCCGGCCTTTCCGGGAATCGCTTACGGTGCGGCCGCTGCGTGGCAGCACGATCCGATGAACCGCGATCACTTCTTTTCCGATTACGCACGGATCGTCTACCCTGCCTCGGTGGCGTCGGAGGTAGCGCCCGGTCTTGCGGCTCTCCTTCGGGCTGAGGTCAGTCTGTCGAGAGGGGTCGAGGGCGGAACGATGCGGCGCTTGTGGGACGACCCGTTTTTCCCTCCTCGTTTGGGAACGTTTCGCACCCACCGCGACGATCTCCGACAGGCGCGGTTAGAAGCAGAAGAGGCACAGGACCATCTCTCCCAAGCCTTGCAACACGGCGGGGACCACTTCAGCCTCGGGGACTTGCTCCTGGAAGCCCGGATGCTCGACTACGCGGCAATGAAAGCCCTTTATGCGGCGGAGATCGCCGACTTCTGGCAGCAACTGGGGCCTCATCCAAGCCCCGACGACGTTCACTTTTATTTGGGCAGCGAGATCGCGAGCCACGATCATAGCCGCCTTGCCGACCTCATGGATGCCATTGCAGATCTGCGGACGGGTTATCAGAAAAGTTGGGATGAGGCATATACGCCCTATCGTCGGGGAACTGTACTGGCAAGGTTTGAGGGCGAATTCCAGTACTGGTGGAACTTGCAGCGCCGGGTGAATCATCTCGCCGCCCAATTCCACGAAGGTGATTCGCTGCCGCCTGTCGAGACGCTAAGCACCGAGCACTGAGATGCGGCAACTGATGTTCAGAATTGGGAGGAGTACTTGCGACAAAGGTCCGCGCTTAACTCGCAGGTCTTCTGGTAATACCGGCGGGCTTTGGCCGGATCGCCGCGTCTGCGGTATTGGAGCGCAAGGTTCAGGTAAGCGCCGGCATAGTCCGGGTCCAGTTCGACGGCTTTTTCGTAGGCTTCAATTGCCCGCGCCGCTTCACCCGTCTCCGAATACGCGATCCCTTTGTAGTAATAGACGATCGCATCGCTATAGCCAAGGTCCACGGCGGCGCCAAGTTCGGCCAGGGCCTCGCGGTATTTCCTCACCTTAGCCAGGGCGACACCGTGCTCGGCGCGCGCCTCAGCGAAAGCGGGGTGCTCGCGCACGACTTGGGCGAGCTCGAGCTCGGCTTGCTCAAGTTGCTCTTGGCGCCAGTAAACTCTGGCCAGTGTCCTTCGGGCCAGATAATTGCGCGGGTTGAGCCGCAAGGCGAGGCGCAGCGCGTCGGCCGCCTCCTGGTTCTCGCCCAACGTGAACGCCGCGCGGCCGAGCCCCAGCCACGCCTGATCGAATGAAGGATTGAGCGCAAGAGCCTTGTGGAATTCCTCGGCTGCCGCTCCTGGCTTCCCCCAATTAAGGAGGTTTTCGCCACGCTCGAAGGCGACAATGTAAAGCGCGGGCTCGGACCGCTCGAGAGCCGTGAAAATCTCATCCGCTTCGGCGAATCGGTTGAGGCGTCTGAGGTCACCTGCATGGAGCAGGCGGTTAAGCACGGAGATTTTGTCCTTCGGGTCAGCGCCATCCGACCTGGAGCCGCCGCCGGCCGGTCCTGCCTGATAGGCGACATAACCTAGCGACCTCAGCCGTTCTAACGTTTCGGAATCAAGCGCCGCGGGACTCTCAGCGGCGTTCGCATTCACGTAGCGCCGTTCGAGCTCTTCGAGCCTCTCCCGGAGCGCCGCCGCGACGGCGGAGCGATCTGCTGCGACGTTATTCATTTCGTTGGGGTCCTGGTCAAGGTCATAGAGTTCCGGCCGCGGCGCGTCAATGTACTTGAACTGACGTGTGATGACAGCGCGCAGTTCGTGCCAGCCGAAGGAGTTCCGCGAATAGTAGGATTCAGTGTAAACAGCCCTCGTGGAACGCCCGCCCTCGTGCTCACGTATCCCGGCGAGGGAGCGTCCCTGAAAGCCCGCGCTAGAGCTTGGCGGCACTCGGCACAACTCGGCGATGGTGGGGCCAAGATCCACGAGCCCCACCGGGTCAGTGACTATACGCGAGCGAGGCAATGGCCCCGGAAGCTTCAGGATGAGGGGGACATGCACCGTGGCGTTATAGATGAAAAACCCGTGCTCGGCTTCGCCATGCTCGCCCAGCGACTCGCCGTGGTCGCTTGTAAGCACCAAGAAAGTTCTGTCGAAAAGTTTCAACTGGCGCAAGCGAGCGAAGAGTCTTTCAAGCACGGCGTCATCAAAAGCGATTTCGCCGTCATACAAGTGGCCGGCGTAGCGGCTGAGGTAAGGCTCGGGAGGGCGATAAGGGCTGTGCGGGTCGTAGAGATGCACCCATAGGAAGAAGGGCCGGTCGGAATGAGAATCAAGCCATGCAAGCGCACGGTCCATGGTCCGGTCGCCGCGACGATCGAGGAGCCATGGGCTCTTGTTTGCGCCCTTCTCTACGTCGGTCTCATCGTCATAAACCTCGAAGCCACGGGCGAGCCCCCACATGGAGTTCAGGACAAACGAGCTGACAAACGCCGCCGTCCGGTAGCCGTTCCGTCGAAGGATTTCGGCAAGCGTTGGCACCGTTGCAGGAAGGCCCGTGGAGATTAAGTCGCGAACGCTGTTGGACACCGGGTAGGCCCCCGTCAGGATGACGGCGTGCGAAGGAAGCGTAAGGGGCACCTGGGCATAAGCGTGTTCGAAGCGAATCCCCTCCCCTGCCAACGCGTCTATCGAGGGAGTCTCAATGCGCCGATAGCCGTAGCAGGCGAGGTGGTCGGCGCGCAATGTATCGATTGTAATCATTATGACCGCGGGAGGAGCGACAGCAGGCGAGGCGGGGCTAGCATTCGAGTTCAGCGAAGTGCGAAGACTTGCGCCAAAAAGCGCGGCGGACGCTGCCAAAAGGCAAAGCAAGCTTCGGCGACTCATACGCGCGCTCACGCGCTCAATTATGCCGGATGCAGCTCCGGCTTCGCCACTTGGGTCTTCACAAATGAAGCGCGTTGCCAGATAGGGCCGAAGTTGGCGAGCCACGAAAGGAGCATCAGGTGCGAGAGGCTATCAGCCTAAGCGGGACGACGAGTCAAGTCCGTCCGGCGAAGGGCCCGGCCCTTCGCGCGCCCGTTAAGCGATATTGCAGATGTCGAGGCGAATCGTGCTGCTAGAGTGGCTCGATAAGCTCGACTTCGATCCCGTGCTTGCGCAACCCCCAGAAAGAGAATCAAACTCCCTGACATTTTCGGACACTTTCCATTCGGACATTTTCCTCTTGACAAGAAGGGGACGAGTCCATGAGCATAATCCAATTATTATTGTAGCCGGAAGCTTCAGCCCATTGAAGAGTTCATCGCGGAGGGCACAAAAATGGACAGAGCGCGAATGCTGGCCAAGCGCGAGAGGCATGGCCCCTCAGAATTTGTACAATCGCAATAAATCGCAATAGTCACCTCATACGCGATTGTTCCCATGCTTATGGCCGATGTGGAGAGTCCCAAGTCAGGGACCAAGCTCTAAACGTCCATAGACACTTAAGCACTCGTGAGGCCCCTGACGTATTGAGTTCAGTCCGGCTTGGTCGAGGAAGAAGTGGCGCATACACGCAAGTCGGTGAGAGGTCACGGCCGCGGCGTTACTCTCCTCCTGTTTTGCTGGTCTACCCAAGGATTTGTTCTCCCAGCCACGCACGCCCAAGAAACCGACAACGAAGCACGTGAATACGCAAGAGACGGCAGCCTAGCACTCGAGCAAAAAGACTTTGCACTTGCGGCGCGCAATTTCCAATCGGCTCTGGAGCTTGACCCAGGTTCGGCGGAGGCTCATTCGGGTCTGGGCATCGCGCTAAGAGAGAGTGGGAATCCGAGCGGAGCGATCTCAGAATTTCAGAAGGCGTCAAGGCTAGAGCCGAAGGCTTGGGAACCGCGGTACCTGCTGGCGCAAACTTTCATTCTCCTCGGGGACTTCAAGAACGCGATCGGTGAACTTCGGCGAGTTCTTCAGCTCCACCCCGACTTTCCCGACGCTCTTTACAATCTAGCGATGGCGGAGTGGCGTGCAGGGGTGCGGAGCGCCGCAACAAGGGACTTCCGAGCCCTGATCAGCCTTCAGCCGCAGGATGCCGGCGCCCACTTGCAACTGGGTCTGTTGTTACGCGAGCAGGGGGATCGCTGGGGCGCCGTCACGGAGCTCCAGGCGGCATCGGCTGGCGAACCGAGGAACCTGCAACCCCGCTATGAGTTGGCTTTGACTTTGGTGCAACTCCAGCATTATGACGAAGCCCTCGCAGAGTTCCAAAAAATCCTGCAAGTTGATCCCCGGCACGTGCTTGCGCACCACGGGGTGGGAATAGTCCGTGAGCTAACGGATGAGGATGACTACGGAGCCTCGGAATTTCGAGAAGCCATCCGCCTGAAACCTGACTTCGCCGAAGCACACGTCCATGTAGCCCGTCTCCTGATCGAACAACGCCACTTCCCCGGGGCTATGGTGGCGCTCGAGGACGCCGCTCGGATCAAGCCCGACGATCCAGCCGTCCACTATGTTAGAGGTCTCTATTTCAAGAATCAGGGTGATCCGGAAAAGGCACTAGCGGAATTCAAAAAATCGATCGAACTCGCTCCCCAAGTCCCCGAAACTCATTACGAGATGGGGCTTCTCTTGCGTCAGAGAGGAGAGCTGGAGAGCGCCGCGGGGGAGCTCCGCAAGGCCATTCAGTTGAGCCCGACTGATGGACCTTCCCTTCTCAACCTTGCCCAAATCCTGAGACAGCAAGGGAAAACGGAATCGGCCCACGAGGTAATGCAAAAGTTTGGGGAACTTCGCAAAGATCGCGAAACCATGAAGCAGGCGCAAGTTTACGACGATACGGCCATTCGGTTGGTGGAGCGCGGAGACCTGAACGCGGGCATCGGTTATTTTCGAGCCGCGGTTGATCTTCGCCCGGATTTTTCAGAATTTCATCGGAATTTGGCGAAGGCCCTCTTCCAGACGCGCAAGTTGGAAGAAGCCGGGAAAGAATACGAAACGGCGATTCGCCTCAATCCGCGCGACTGGCAGGCTCATTGTGGTCTGGGCGAAGTGATGGCGGAACAAAATCATCTGGCGGATGGCATCAAGGAAGTCGAAAGCGCTGTGCAACTAAATCCTCGCTACGCCGAAGGATATTTTCTGCTGAATCGTCTGTACCAGCAAGTGGACGACCCGCGGAGCGCGGCGACTGCCTTGGCGCGAGCCAGGTCGCTCGAGTCGCAGGTCAACACCCGAAAGCCACCAGCAGGTGTGGAAGCCGGTGTCGCTCCCGGGCAGTTACGGCAGCCCTAACCCCTCAAGGAGGGGCAGCGACTGAGTGGGGGATTTTGGGAAACGTTTAGACCACGAAGGAGGCTGGGTTATGAGAGTCAAGCACATCTGCTTGGCAAGCTTGACGCTTTTATGGTCAGGTGTCCCGACGCTGGTCGGGACGCTCTACGGCCAAAACATCCGGGGATCAATTGTAGGGAATGTGACCGATTCTTCCGGCGCAGCGGTTCCCGGTACTCGGATCACGGTTAAGAATGAGGGTACGGGGATCGAGTCCAAGACCACTACTGATGCTTCCGGAACCTACACTGTTCCTGACTTGCTGGCGGGCACATACATGGTCATCGTCGTCAAGGAGGGGTTCAAGACCTACCAAGCTACCGGAGTTCGGCTCCTCTCGTCACAGACCGCCCGGCAGGATGTGGTGTTACAAGTTGGAGGAGTCGTGCAAACGGTGGAGGTCTCCGCCCACCCCCAGGTTGTGCAGACGGATTCTCCCACCGTTGGGGGCACGCTTGAGACGCGCGAAATGGCCGACCTTCCCTTCCTATCCACGACAACGGATGGCCTGATGAACCTTGTGCCGGGGATGTCGATAGGGATCAGCAATGGAAACTCCAACCCCGTCATCGGTGGAGCTTCCTATATTGGAATGAGTAACTTCACGGTGAACGGAATCACCACCAACAACCCTGGGCAAGGCGGAGGAGGCAACGTCACCTACGTGGGCTCCGATGAAATGATCGCACAAGCCAACCTGCCGTCCATCGGGACCCTGCAAGAGTTCAAGGTTGACGCCTCGGTGGTAGGAGCTGAGTATCGTTCGCAAACGGCGATTACTATGGTGACCAAGCAGGGAACGAACCAGTTTCACGGGCAGGTCTTTGAATACAACGAAAACAAAGCTCTGAGTGCGAACTCTTTCGATTTAAACAAATATAATGAAAACCAATTTCCTTTTAATCGTAATCAGTTCAGTGCAAATGTAGGCGGGCCGATTCTTCGCGACAAGCTGTTCTTCTTTGTCAACTACGATGGGATTCGCGAGATCCACCCCCTGCCCGTAACTGCAAATTTCCCCGCCAAGGCGATGCGAAACGGGGATTTTTCGACCCTTTGCGCCACTTACAGCCAGGGGCTTTGCACAGACCCGAACGGCCAGCAATTGTATAACCCCCTCACTGGACAGCCGTTTTTCAATAACCAGATTCCTTCGACGATGATTACATCTCAAGCCCGGACGCTGTCCGGCTTTATGCCCGCGCCCACCGACCCCACCTCTCCGGGATCCCCCTTTGATGCCAGCCCCAATTGGAACGGCGCCGTTCCACTCCGCTTCGGAACCAACAACGCCCAAATGCGCTTGGACGGCCAGTTAGGAAAGTCCGACTCCGTGGTCGCCTTCGCCACCATGTCGAAGGGGGCCCCGTGGTTCTATAGCTATGCGTGTTGCCCGAATTATGGCAGTTGGACGGATCATGGCTACAACTGGTACAACTTCAGTGGAACAGAGACGCACACCTTCGGCGCCGGCATGGTCAACGAGTTTCGCTTGGGATGGGTGCTTTCTTCGACGCGTTCGTACGGTCAAAACCTAGGTTTTGAGCCCTGGAGCCTCTTTCCTCAAATGCCGGCTAGTGGGGATAGAGGTCTGCCGTCGATGGACATGAGCGGTTATGATGGGTCGACGAACCTGGGGTCGACGATAGGCGACGTAGGCAAAGCTCACGGAATACAGAGGACGCTGGATTGGGTGGATAACTTCACCATGGTCCGTGGCCGGCACACGATCAAGGCGGGTTTTGAGGAGACCGGATACAAGGAGAATGACGTTTGTTATTGGCTCTGTCAGCCCCCTCTGGGCAGTTTCAGCTTTTCCGGACAATGGACTGGCAACCGAGGGTGGAACCTTCCCGGAGGAGCTTACGGGCAGTCGGCCGGAAACAGTTTTGCCGATTTTCTGCTGGGCTATGCCGACGCTTCAAGCTACCAGCTTGGGGTTGACCAAAGGTTTTATGACCGCGAATGGGATTGGTACGTGCAGGACACCTGGAAGGCTTCGCCGCGCCTCACGCTCAACTTTGGCGTGCGCTATATGTACCAGAGGCCATGGACGTTTAAAGACCATAGCGCGACTTTCTGGGACCCAGCTCAAAACAAGCTGGTTCTGGCTGAAAACTCCAGCACGGTCACTGTGCCGCCGGGGGCAGACGCCGGGGCCATTGCAGCTTATCCCTTCGAGACCACCCGGCAGATTGGCGCTCCCCTCAATTACTTCAACGACGACAAGAACAATTGGGGGCCTCGCTTCGGCTTCGCTTACCGCCCCTCCAGCAATAACAAGACGGTCCTGCGAGGCGGTTGGGGGGTGTATTATGCCTTCAACTCGGGTTGGGTCGGACCAATAGAAAGCATGATGAATCTGCCTTGGGAACCCGCCGCCGGATTTAGTACCCAATTGCCAGGCAATCCGACCACGCCTTACCTCCCTGACATTACATTTGACAACCCCTTTCCTTCCAACTTAATTGCAGGTGAGCCCGCGAGCCCCTCCATCGCTGTGATGGACCGTAACCAGGTGAACCCGGTATCGCAGCAGTGGAACCTCACGGTAGAAAGGCAAGTTAAAGAAAACTGGTCTTTTCGCGCCACCTATTTGGGGGACCAGGGCCACCATTTGCTCGAGTACTATATCAACATCAACAAACCGCATATCCAGCAACCCAACGTGCCTGTTCAGCAACAGCGTCCTTTCCAACCCTGGAGCAGCATTTATTGGACAACTTACGCGGGAACCAGCAACTTCCACCAACTCCAACTGGAAGTCCAAAAGCGCTTCGCCCAAGGGCTGATGTTCCGGACTGAATACGACTGGACGCGTAACCTCACCAATATCAATGTCGACTATGCAAGCTTCGGTGTCCAGGACCCCTCGAATCTGCGAGCGGAATACGGTAACGCACAGTTTCAGTACCGTCACAGATTCTTGACCTACTACGTCTACGCGCTCCCAGTGGGCCGCGGGAGAAAGTGGCTGAGCAATACAAACAAGATTGTGGACGGGGTGCTAGGCGGGTGGCGGGTTTCCGGTATCACCACGTATCACACTGGCATTCCGCTTACACCGACTTTCGAGAATCCTGGCACCCTGATCGGTTGGCAAGCAACGCGGCCGGACCGCGTAGCGGGGGTGCCACTTTATGGGGGCCGTCAATCCAGTTCGCATGACACCGTCAATGGTGTCCAGTGGTTCAATCCGGCTGCCTTTGCTCCTCCCCAGCCTTGGACGTATGGCAATGCCTCGATGTTCTCGATCTTTGGTCCCGGGTTTGGAAATTGGGATGCTAGCGTGATGAAGAGCTTTCGCTTGCCAAAAGGTGAGTCGAGCCGGTTGGAATTCAAGGTGGACTTCTTCAATCTTCCCAACCACTATAACCTCGGTGACTACGTGAACACCGGTATCGCTGACACACGAGATGGAGGTTACCCCGACCCCACGTCCGGCAAAATCTATTACGGATCGTCGCCGCGATTGATTCAGTTGGGACTGAGGCTGTTGTTCTAGCCGGCGGGCAGATGCTGCAACCGTGAGATCAGGTGGCCGGGCAGGGGCAGAGATGATGATTTTTGGGAGAGCATTCAGGCCAGGAAGGAGGTTGAGTCATGAAAGTTAAGGCCATCTGGTTCGCAAGCTTAGCGCATCTTTGGCTGGGCGCGAGTGTCGCGCTCTACGGCCAGAACATCCGCGGATCAATGGTGGGGAATGTAACAGACTCTTCGGGCGCGGCGGTTCCCGGAGCTCAAATCACGGTCACGAATAAGGGGACCGGCATCGCGGTCAAAACCACAACGGACGCTGCCGGGACCTACACGGTTCCCGACCTTCTGGATGAGAACAAAGCCCTGAACGCCAACTATTTTGACTTTAACGCACACGATGTTCCCCAAAATCCCTTCAACCGAAACCAGTTCGGCGGAAATCTGGGAGGGCCAATTCTTCGCGACAAGCTCTTTTTCTTCATCAACTACGATGGCATTCGCGAGATTCACCCTGGGCCGACCTCAATAAACTTCCCTTCCGTGGCGATGACGCACGGCGATTTTTCCGCCCTCTGCTCCAGTTATTCAAATGACTGACTGAAGCGGCCGCTCCGCGGCTAACGACATTCTCCCAACAATTCATTGACCGCGTAAGCGGCGGGTGTTATACAAGTCTCCGCGATCCTCGGTCGTTTCCTTTGGTCAACTCTAATGTGCGGCCGGAGGGGCTATGTGCCAGTGAAATTCCAAAGCGCTCTTTTTTTGGCGGGCCGTGACCATGCTTGTCCAAACTGGTCAGTACGGCACGTCAACCTCGGAGCATCGCGCTGCGACAAGCCGAAACACGACAACCGGTGTGCCAGCCTGCGCAGGCTGCGGCCGCCAAAGCTTTCGTCTCCACGGGGATGCGATGTGACTCGGTAGGAGCACGTCTATCATCCTCAACGGCTCGCCAGAGTCGAGAAATGCATCGCCGTGACCGGGATAATCCACCACGTAGAGAAAGAACCGGACGATGACGAGCACATCCAGCTCCAACTTCATTTGCAGTTCGAGGACCTCCTCAACGACAGGAACAGGACCGGCAGGCAAGGCTGTTTGGTACTGGAGCCGATTTGTCAGAATCCGCTCAGGGATCCCTATACACTCAAGACGCTGGATTCAAGCCGGGCACCTTGGGTCTGCCATCCTGGATGGATACCATCGCGGGGGTATCATAACTTCCCATACGTCGGTATCGATAATAGGCAGGGCATAGGCTCTGGCAACCGAGTTGGCATAACGGAGCGAGGGGATTCGAGCTTGGGGTTAGACTTCACCAAAGTGCGAGGCGCCCACACTGTCGACCTCGG
>Ga0066709_100005813_pt1 | contig 10266 bp, 8 predicted proteins | sample GraSoiAngelo_158_FD_79665 | JGI IMG/M metagenome (GOLD analysis project Ga0066709, IMG submission 79665) | Grasslands soil microbial communities from the Angelo Coastal Reserve, California, USA - 14_1009_16_30cm | ecosystem: Environmental > Terrestrial > Soil > Grasslands | place: USA... | reverse complement strand
TCGACGACGAGGGCGTCCCAGTAGTCGCGCGCCGCCCGGGAGCGGCCGACCGCGCGGGCCACGTCGAGCCCCGCGAACCCGCCGCCCAGGATGAGGAGCCGCTTCTTCGCCATCGGCCCCAGAATATCACCCGTACCGTGACGCCGGTAGCGGGGCCGCTCCCACGGCGCTCCGGAGCGCGCCCTCCAGCGTCGGAAACCGGAACTGGAATCCCGATGCCTGCAAGCGCGCGGGCTCGACGCGCTGGCTCGCGAGGAGCAGGGCGTCCGCCATCTCCCCGAGCACGAGGCGCGCCGCGAACGCCGGGAGCGGCAGGAGCGTCGGGCGGTTCAACACGCGCCCGACGGTCTTCGTGAACTCGGCGTTCGTGGAGGGCGACGGGGCGACCGCGTTCAAAGGACCGCTCCAATCCTCGCGGGCGATCGCCTGGTCGAGGATCTCGACAAGGTCCTCCAGCGCGATCCAGCTCACGTATTGGCGACCGCTTCCGATCGTGCCGCCCAGTCCGAGGCGGAACGGGATGAGGAGCGGGCCGAGCGCGCCGCCCGTGCCGCTCAGAACCATCCCGATTCGCGGCGCCACGACGCGGATGCCCGCGTTTCGCGCCGAGGCCGCGGCCGCCTCCCACGCGACGCAGGCCCTGGCGAGAAAATCGTGCCCTGGCGCCGCGTCCTCGCGGAGGACCTCATCGCCGCGGTCCCCGTAAAACCCGACCGCGGACGCAGAGACGAACGCGCGCGGGGCCGGGTTGAGCTCCGAGATCGCACGGGAGAGCAGCGCGGCCGAGCGAACCCGGCTCTCGAGGACGCGCCGTTTGTGCGCCGCGGTCCAGGGCCATCGCGCGATCGTCGCGCCCGCGAGGTTCACCACGGCGTCGATCCCGTGAAGGCGTGCGGAGTCGATGGAGCCGGCATCGGGATCCCACGCGACCTCGGCGTCGCCGCGCGCGGGCCGTCCGCGGACGAGACGGACCGCGTGATGCCCCTGCGAGACGAGGTGGGGAAGCAGGGCCGAGCCGACCAGCCCGCTCGAGCCCGCTACGAGAATCTTCATCGGCGGGATTGTAGCGGAAGCGTTCGGTTGGTAGGGTGGCGGCCGTGGAATGGAAACCGCCTGAATCGACGTCGGCCGCACTGGCGGACTGGGTCCGCCCGGTTCCCGACTGGCCACAGCCGGGCGTCCTCTTCCGAGACCTGACGCCGCTTTGGGCCGATGGGCCCGCGTGGTCGCGCACCGTGGCCGCGCTCGCGAGACCGTTCGACGCGAAGCCGCCGGATTTGGTTCTCGGGATCGAAGCGCGCGGATTTCTCGTGGCTGCCGCGCTGGCGGCGCGGTGGGGCGTCGGGATCGTCCTCGCGCGAAAGCCGGGAAAGCTGCCCGCCTCGGCGCACCGCGAGGACTACGAGCTGGAGTACGGCCGCGCGTCGCTCGAGTCGCACCGCGACCTCCTGCGGCCGGGAACGCGCGTCCTGATCGCCGATGACGTCATCGCGACGGGCGGGACCGCGCTTGCGGCCCTCGCGATGGTTCGCGCGCTCGGCTGCGTGCCCGTCGGCTTCGCGTTCATCGTCGAGATCGCGTTCCTGGGGGGCCGCGCGAAGCTAGGCGGCGCGGTCCCGGTCCACAGCGTGATCGTCTACGATAAAGACGGGAAGACGACCGTTCGGGAGTAGCGGGGGAGCCTAAGAGCCCCCTTGGAAATCAGCCTCGCTCCCCGGAACCCAGCTTCCCCAGGAGCGCACCCCACCTCGGATCCCCGTGGAGGGAACGTAGGCGTGGGTTGGTCTTCGTGTCGGTAAGCCCGTCGTACCGCCGCGTTTTGATTGCCGCGGTCTCGCGCATTTTGCGACGTGTCGCGGCGTTGTGGGCACCCCACGAGCGCCGCGACGGGCCGATCTGAACTCCGCGCGATGCACGTGGCCTTCAACGCGTTGGCGCGAAGGTCGGCCCTCTTCCAACTCTGGCTCTCTGCAATCGACGAGAATGGGGAGTGCGCTCTTTAAGACGAAAGACGCAAATGTGAGGCGCCAGCGAGACGTTTGCGGTCCGACATTTAATCTTGACTAGGGACCAGAGAAGGAGCAGCGTGGCCATGTTGCCTCACTGGGTACCTGGCTCGTCGCCGAGCTGGGAGACAAGAGAGGCAGCCGATCCCCGCCTTCCGCATCGTAGGTCCGCCCATTAATTACTTGATCTGTAGCCGGCCAGACGGAGCCCCTTCCCTAATGGTTCGGCCACAGCAGGGGCCTTTGTCCCGTCGGAAGAGCTATTCGAAAGAAGGAATCCGTGCTACCCGGAAACTCGAGCGAGTTGGCAAAGGGGCGGTGGAGGATCGGAGTCCGTTTAGGTTCGCTTCTCCTTGTCCTCCTGGACCTCGCAGGAGCAACCTCCAAGCCGCATGCTCAGATGCTGTGCGGTAGTGATCTCTCCAATACAACCACGTTGACGGTAGGAACCAATCCATTCTCGATGGCAGTGAGCGATTTGGATGGCGACGGAGACCTTGACATCGTCACCGCGAACGCCACGTCGCTCGATATATCGATTCTACGCAATGACGGAGGGGGCCAATTCCAGCGGGCCGAGCGTTACGTGGGAGCAAGAGTGATTGGAATTGACGCTGGCGATATCGATGGGGATGGTCGCACCGACGTGGTCGTAGGCTGCACAGAACTTGCTCTTTTGGCCGTGTTCTGGGGGCAGCCCGGAGACACGCTGGGGGAGCCAACTTTTGTACCCGCGCCACAGAACCCATTCGAAATAAGAATCCGTGACCTCGATCAAGACGGGCAAATGGACGTGCTTTTCCTCACTGATTTCGAGGATTCCGTGTCGGTCATTTGGGGCGACGGCACGCGCGCGATGCAGAGCCGTTCGGCGATCGCAACCCCTGTTCGTCCGAAGAGTCTCGCTGTCGGCGACGTCAATGGAGACGGCCACCAGGACATCGCCGTCGCGTCCTGCGGCGACAGCACGACTTTTCTACTTCGTGGCATGGGTGGTCGCAGTTTTGCCCCAGCCATTCAGGCGCTCAACGTATACGGGACCAACGCGTGCCGGATGGCGCTCGACGATCTGAATGGTGATCGCCGTGCAGACTTGGCGGTCCTGAACTCACTCGCAACATCGGGGGTGTCACTTGGGCTCGGGCAGAGCGACGGCACGTTCGACTTAACGATGACGACTGCAGCCGGAAACTATCAGGCTGACGTGACCATTGCCGATCTGAACGGCGACTTCTGGAATGATTTGATTGTCGTCGATGGGTCCTCGAATGATGTCACCGTGATGGGAGGTACTGGGAGCGGCTACATTCAGAGCTACACTACCTTGCCCGCGGGGGCCTCCCCGAGCGGCGTAGCTGCGGCAGACCTTGACGGCGATCAAACACTCGATATCATTGTAGTCAATACGAATAGCAGCACAGTGAGCATCACATGGAACCGGACCTCCTTCCATGCAGCCACCGTGGGGTTCCGGCCGTCAGTCGTTCAGCTGGGGAGCGGACCGGCGATTCTTTTCGCCGAGGTTTCCCTCCCGGCAGAAGTCGACGTACGGATTGACCTGAGGAACGTCCGCCTACTGTGGGGTAATCAGCTACTCGGCCGAGCGCTAGATGTAACCGTTCTTGACAGCCTCGCCGGCGAAATCGAAGTTAGGTTCAATAGGGAGGTACTCAACTCCCTCGGGCCTGGGTATCAAATGCTGACCATAGCAGGCTGTGACAGCGCTGGTGATGCCTTCCGGGCAGAGTCTGTCGTAAATGTGCTGCCACCCAGGAATCAATCTATCTGGCAGGAATCTCCGATCGGAAGAGTACCGGTAATCATCCGCGTTTCACCCGCAGTCGCATCCACCAGCAATGTCGGAATCTATGACTGTTTAGGAGCGCTCGTCCGGGAACAGAAGGGTTGGGTCGGGTCCGATCGAACAATCCTCTGGGATGGCAACCGGAGAGGGGGCTCGCCCGCTTCTTCGGGGGTTTACTTCGTCCAGGTTCAGACCGGTGCTGGGCGCCTGGTCGGTAAGGTGGTCCTGCTCCGGTAGCTTCCATTTGCGGGGCGCCCGATGAGGGCGGACTCACGCGTTTGGCTGTGTTGTTTAGAAGCACTGCGATCCTCCATGGAGGACATCCCGCATGTTCAAGTTCGCGCCACTATTCCGAATCAGCATCGTCGCCGCCTCCGTCCTGACCTTGACTTACGCCACCAAGGCGAAGGGGCAGCCCCCACCCCTCGGGGAACGTCAAGTACTCGCTACATTCGCCGAAGGTTCCACAATTCTACCTGATTCGGTCGATTCGGGGACCGTCTCGGATGCAATCAATCCGTCGCTCGATCTCGAGGACATCATGGAGTCGTTCGGGGTTGAAGAGGTCGCCAGGGCGTTTCCGGAATTCAACCAAGCGGACACGCTCGGCACTGCCTTCACTGGCGAACCGATCCGTCTGATGGACTGGTCGAAGGTGTGGGTCTTGACCATGCCAGTAGGTACTAACATCGACGCCTTCTTGACAAGCCTGCGCAGCAGCACTTCGACGTTACTGGCGGGACCAAATGGAATGGGTCAGTCGTTTGCGGCTCCGATCTATCCGAATGATCCTGAGTTCAAGAATGGCGCCGAGTGGCCTCTCTGGAGCACAGCACCAGGAACTCCAGAGCAAGACATTAATGCGGCCTGGGCGTGGGGAACGACGACGGGATCCCCCGTCGTCAGAACCGCGATTATCGATGAGGGGTTCACTAGCAGCCACCCCGATCTGACCGGGCGGGTCTTCAGCACGAATGGGTCCACTGCTGACTCGGCGCATGCCTACGCGATTGCCGGAATAATCGGAGCTGCGACGAACAACGGAATCGGCATTGCTGGCGTGGACTGGCTTGGCGGGCTGGTGTCGCGGATCGGCGGGGGAAGTACATCCTTTTCCACGACCAAGAGCGCGATTGACTTCGTGTCCCTAACGGCAGGTGCCAGAGTGATTAACGCAAGCTGGGGCCTGCGCGTCAATGGTGTGCCCACACCGGATCCGTTCGTGAAAGCCGCCCTTGCAGAGCATCACGGTCGAAACGGCGTAACAGTCTGTGCAATGGGGAATACGGGCACCAATCAGGTCGAATTCCCCGCCGGCTATGGAAACGGCATAATAGCGGTCGGAGCCGTCAATCGTTCTGGGCAGAGATGGGTTGATGGTTCCACAGGCGAAGGATCGTCAACGGGAAACCACATCGATGTTGTGGCGCCCGGGGTGGGTGTTCTCACAACGACATCAGGCGGTGGGTACGCAGCCGTTACCGGGACGTCGTTCGCAGCCCCCTTCGTCTCAGGCGTTGCGGCGCTCCTGCTCGCGGCGGACGCGAGCCTCAACGCAGACGACGTGGAGAACCTCATCCGCCTCTCGGCGGACGACCTCGGCACGAGCGGATTTGATCCGGAGTACGGTATGGGAAAGGTCAATGCGTCGCGAGCACTCGCACTGCTCCGGCCTCCGAATCAGCTCATTCACGGGAGCGTGACAACCGGTAGTGCAACCGTCGTGGGCGATTTCTTCTACAACAGCGTGACTGTGATGGGACTACCTTCGAGGCCTGGCGTCCCCGCGGTCCAGCCCGGCGTCTACAATATTCACCAGAGGCGACTGTCCATAAACATTGGCTACGGACCGAACGTATGGGGCCGCGGTGGCGCGCAACTCACGACCGGCTACGAACGATTCGACAACCCGTATCGCATTCTCACCGACCTCAGGTGGTGTGGTCCAACGGCTGTCGGTACCAACTTTGCCACGTTGGAGACAGCCGTGTACGAGGTTCCGGATGGCAGCGGCCGCTGGTATCCGGTCCACCCGGACAGCTCTATCACCTTTGCTTGGTCTGCACTCGAGGTCGCGCCTGTTCCCGACGTAGGGAACTCATTCTACGTCCCCCAAAGAGGATCCGTGGGCACGCCAGTTGAGGGCACACCAGCATTGACGTACTTCCGTGTGTGTCCGAACAACGATACTTTCCAAGCGGGTACTCTTGGTCAGAATACCCGGATCAAAGTTGTAGTAAAAAACGCCCTTGGGGCCGGCATTCCAGGGATACAAGCAGCGGACATATTCATCCTGTTGAATGGAGGTACGCCCGCGCAGGGATTCATTGGAGACGGTGCGGACTCTGTTATCGCGAACACCACATATGCGTATAGCCAATGCCCGGACCTTCGATCAATCGAGGCTGACGCACCGACTGATGCCCAAGGAGTGACCTATATCACGTTCGCTGGAAAGACCCCTGGAAGCCCGGGCGTAGGTACCAGGGATCCGGCACGAAAGTGGGGCCACTACGACACAGACCTCCAAGTGTTCGTCCTTGGCCAGAGTCTTTCGGGGCGACTCACCAGCGGCGCTGCGAACGGCAGCTATGTCCTTCGTATTAGGAACTTTGATCTTGGCGGGGGGCTTGGCACTCAGCTTGGTAAAGGCGAGATAGTAGACCTTGTCGACGCGAACGCTGCGGCCACTGGCACTTGGTGGGCTGATTTCGACAATAATGGAATCATCGGAGGCAAGGGTGACGCCGACCTATTCGCCGCCCACTATGGCCACGCTTGCGAGAACCCAAACAATCCATAGATACCGCCCCGCGGGCTTTTCCGCGATTCTCGGAAGGAAGGTGGACCTAATGAGGATGTTCTCACTCATACTCGCCGCAATCTGGGTGTTGTCGGTCGCTGTTCCGGCAGGATTCGCACAGTTTCTCTTCCTCGACGCAAATGGAGACGGTAGGAACGACCAGGCGGACCGAATAGCCGCCACAGGAACCGCATCGATCGATGTCTGGCTCCAAACGGACAGGAATGGGGACGGTTCCCTAGCCCAATGTCGAGGGCGCGCGACCCTCCCTTTCGGTATCAATTCCTACGAGTTTATTCTGCGGTGCTCGGGTGGGACCGTTGAGTGGGGCGAGTACACGAATTTCCTCCCGGCGATGTTTCTCCACATTGGCCCTTTAGAGAATGCAACTGACTACTATCAGAACTTCGCGAGCCTTGGCTACCTTCCTCCGGGCAAATACAAACTTGGTAGGCTCACCTTGAAAGCGACGAGCGGAAATCCGAGAATCGCATTTGCCTCATCGAGCTCAGTCTGGCGGGGAGCCGGCACGTCCTTCGGTTCTCAATGTGATGGCAAGGACGGGGACCACACCCTCCGATTCACTGAGGATCCTACAAAGCTTGGTTCCCCCATAGTCGAGCAACCAGGCGACTGGGCCGATGCCAGGGGGCTCCAATCACCCCATGATGCGGTCGAATCGGCGCAAGCCTTGGCGACAGCCACACCTTCCTTCGCTGTGTCGATATCCCCTAACCCAGCGAACCCCAACGCAACGATCGAAGTCCGTACCACGAAGGCAGGACCGTTGCGAGTACAATTGTTCAGTATCTCGGGTAGGCTAGTGCGCACCTTAATCAACGCTCGCGCAGCTGACGCAGGTCTGTATTCGGTTAGAATTCCGGGCCGATTCGACAAAGAGGCACTACCGAGCGGAGTCTATGTCTACCGAGTGGAGGCGATCGAACGGACCGTCACGGGCAAGTTGGTTCTTCTGAAGTGACGGCGCGTTAGGGTACGGGCCCACTAAGCGACAGCCCACAGAAGTAGCTCTCGATCGGGCGCTCCGCGCTCCGGCCCGCTAGTTCTTCGGTTTTCTCGCCCGCACCTTCACGGATCGCACGGCATCCCACGCGCCGGCTTCCGTCACGGCGCCGGGAAGAAGCTCGGTCCCGACGCCGTACGATTTCTCCTCGACGACCTCGACATCCTCGAAGCCCGCGTCCGCGACGAGCCGCAGGTAGTCCGCCTTGAGCGCGGCGCCGGCGACGCAGCCGACGTAGGCCTCGACCGACTTCCGTACCTCTTCGGGTAGGGCGCGCGTCAGCACGATGTCGCTCACCACCATTCGCCCTCCCGGCCGGAGCGCCCGCCACGCCTCGCGAAAGACCTGCGGCTTCTCGGGGGAGAGGTTGATGACGCAGTTCGAGATGATCACGTCGACGGTCGCGTCCGCGACCGGTAGGTGCTCGATCTCGCCGAGGCGAAACTCCACGTTGGCGAAGCCGCCCTTGGCTGCGTTCTCACGCGCTCGGGAGAGCATCGCCGGGGTCATGTCGACTCCGATCACGCGCCCGCGGGCGCCCACTTCCCGCGCGGCGAGGAACGCGTCGATCCCCGCGCCCGAGCCGAGGTCGAGAACCGTCTCTCCAAAGCGGATTTGGGCGTGGGCGAGCGGATTGCCGCATCCCAGCCCAAGGTTCGCGCCTTCGGGAATCGCCTTCGTCTGCTCCTCGGTGTAGCCGAGCGAGGCGAGCGTCTCCGTCGCGCCGCCCTGGCATCCGCATCCGCATCCGCCGCCTTGTCCGCAGCAGCCCGCGCCGCTCCCGGCGCCTTCGGCCATCGCGCCATACTTCTCTCGTACCACGTCCCGAATGTCCGTCGTCCCGCTCATGTCCCGCTCCTCTCTTGGCCGGGGGTAAGCTCCTTCAACAGCGCCGTGAATTTTCGACCTGCCTCGGGCTGCGCGCAGTAGCAGACGCGCGGCCCGTCGATCTCCCCTTGGATCCAGCCCGCTTCCTTGAGCACCTTGAGGTGCTGGGAGACCGTCGCCTGCGCCCAGGGCAGGCGGTCGACGATGTCGCCGCAGATGCAGTCGCCCCGGGTGAGCAGCAGGCGAAGGATCGCGACACGCGCCGGGTGTGCCAGCGCTTTGGCCAACCTCGCCAGGTCGACGTCCTCCCTGGAGCCTCGCCGCCGGCGCTCCGGTCGTACGTTGAGGCGGATCGTTCGCGCTTCCTGTGGTGCCATGCGGTCCTCCCTGTGATCGTTAATCGCAAATATACGATTTAGATGTCCCCGTGTCAAGCACGATTCGGCAAAATGATATCCTTGTGGCATGAACGAATCTTCGACAAGTGCGAGAAGAGACGCCGCCGCGGACTACCGCTCGCTGCGGGAGTCGTTCTGCTCGGTCGACCTTTCCGCCTGGACGGTTCTTCGGCTCCGCGGGCCCGATACGCGCGCGTTCCTTCAAGGCCTCGCGTCCCAGGATCTCGAATCCGCGCGGGCGGGCGCCGCGCTCCCATCCTTCTTCTTGAACGAGAAGGGACGCCCGGTCGCCCTCGCATGGGTCGAGCTGGGCGAGGAAGGCTCCAGCGCGCTCGTGATCTCCGACGAAGGGGCGCGGTCCTCGCTTCGCGCCCATTTCGAACGATTCCGCATCATGGAAGACGTGGAGATCGAGGGGCCCGATGGGATGCCACCTCTGATCGGGATCGCCGGCCCGAGTCGGAGCCAGCTTCTGCGCGAGATCGCCGGACCGATGCCCGGGGCGGTTTCGATCGAATCGGAGGACCTCTCGTTCCTGCTTCCGCCGCCTGGCCCCGCGGCGGCCCGCCCGCGGGCTGCTTCCCAGCACTTCGCCGACCCCGCTTCCTTCGAGGCGTGGCGGCTCGCGATCGGGATCCCGCGCACGGGAATCGACATCGACCTCGACCGGATCGCGACCGAGCTGAGCTTCCCCGGCGCGATCTCGCTCACGAAGGGCTGCTACGTGGGGCAGGAGATCGTGGCCAGGACTTCGAACCGGGGCCAGGTCCGGCGCCACCGCGTCGGGTTCCGCTTCGATTGGGACGGGAGGCCGATCGCGGCGCGCACCGAGCTTCGCGCCGGAGGGGTTGCGGCGGGCTATGTCACGAGCACCGCGCCCGAGCCGGGCACGGACCAGGGAATCGGGATGGGATATTTGACGGCGGAGGCGCTCGGGAGCTCCGCCGAGGTGGACGCGATCGAAGGATCCACGACGAGGCGAGTGCGCCCGTCGCCCTGGCCACTCTAGGCAACGGCATCGCAGCCCGCGGGCCCGCACCCCCTACCGCTACGGACCGGCCGCGGGCAGCTCCACGATGATCCTCAATCCGTGCGGAGCGTGCGTCTCGGCGCGGACCGTGCCCCCGTGGCGCTCCACGATCTCGCGCACGATCGCGAGCCCGAGCCCGGAGCCGTTTTCATCGCGCGGCCCAGCCTGCTCCGCCGCGCGCGGCGCCCGGTAGAACCGTTCGAACACATGCGGCAGATCCTCCCGCGAGACGCCGGGCCCGTCGTCCGTTACGCTCAACCGAAAGCGAACCGCGCCATCGCCGACCGGAACAAGCTCAAGATCCACCGTTCCGCCTTCCAGGACGTACCGGAGCGCGTTCCCCAGCAGGTTTTCCAAGACTTGCTCCAGCCGG
>Ga0066709_100005812_pt1 | contig 10266 bp, 8 predicted proteins | sample GraSoiAngelo_158_FD_79665 | JGI IMG/M metagenome (GOLD analysis project Ga0066709, IMG submission 79665) | Grasslands soil microbial communities from the Angelo Coastal Reserve, California, USA - 14_1009_16_30cm | ecosystem: Environmental > Terrestrial > Soil > Grasslands | place: USA... | reverse complement strand
TCACGATCAATACCGGGCCTCCGATCATGGCGAGAAGCAAGGCGATCCAAGCATGCTTGCGGAGGCCGATCAGGCACACAGCGAAGACGACGTAGGTGTAGAACTCCGTGCTGATGCTCCAGCTCGGCACATTCCAGGTCAGGAAATCGTATAGATGGAGGCTATGGATGAGCAGCAGATTGGCGAGAATCGTATCCGGCGCTTCCTGGGGGGTGCTGAACGGTGCTACCGGATTGATCGACGCGAGCGCCGGGACGAGAGTCTTCCCCAGGACTTTCACCAGCTCACAACCAACAAAAAGCGCCAGCATTGCGAAATGGAGCGGATACAACCTGCCCAGCCGCAGCAGGAGAAACCGTCCCACGCCAAAACCCTCGAGCAGCCGTTGCTGGTAGTTCGCGGCGATGACAAAGCCGCTCAGCACAAAAAAGAAATCGACGAAAAGCCAGGAGTTGCGCAGGAACGGGACGCCGTACAGATGGCTGTAGGCGTCCAGATGGAATAGGGCCACCAGGCATGCGGCGATGCCACGCCAACTGTCCAGTACCACGAATCGTCCCATGTTCGCTCCGAACGCTTGGCTTTTCCTGGCCGGGCGCCTCACCCTCGACGCCCAAACAATTCGGCTCCGATCTTCCTTACGGCAGGGGTTCCACTACGGCGGGGCGTATCGCGACGAGCATGGGCTTGTGGGCTGCGATCACCCGCCGTATTTCCACGGCGTTGCCGCCATAGTCAAGGGCTGGACCCGCTCCTCGCATTCGGCTTCCACCGCCCGAAGGATCACCACCGCGTGATCCCCGTGCGTATCCACGATCTGCTCGACCTGGCATTCAATGTGCGCGGGCAAGTTGGGTAATACTGGCGCGGCGGTCTTTCCCTCCATGAACGCTTCGCCGTTTATGGTTCCGCATGCCGTGTGGGTCGGGAAGAAAAATCGCCGGGCGATTTCCTGCTGCCGGTCGCCCACGATGTGCAGGACAGCGCTGCGGCTTTCGGCCAGGCATTCGAACACGTTGCTTTCCCTGCGGACCGCCGCCATGATCAGGGGCGGCTTGAAGGATGCCTGGGAGACCCAGGTGACGGTCGCGGCCCCGTAGCGGCGTTCGCTGCGCGAGGTCAGCACATAGACGCCATTCGACAGCATCCGGAGCGTTTTCTGTCTGACTTTCGCATCCATCGCCGTCACCTCGGCCGCGCCTAGGGCTGTTCGCAAACCGCTTCCCGTTGCGATCTTTCTATCCGATGCCACCGCTCTTCATCGAGCTCCCGGTGTTCGGTCGCAAGCAGATCGAACAACAGTCGATCGTACGGCCGGCCGTCGATGTAATGGCATTGCCGCTGCCTGCCGACGAAACGGAAGTTGAGGCGTTCCAAGCTTCGAACAGATGGGTTGCGGTCCACGATCCAGGTGTTCACGACATGAAGCCCGAGATCGCGGAACGCAAGGGTCAGAAGCTTCGAACTGGCGAGGCTCACATATCCCCTGCTGGAGAAGGACTTCTCCCCGGCCACTGCCCACAGCGTCGCGGTCTTGGAGACCCGATCCACGCTGTTCAAGCCGACGATCCCGATAGGGCGGTCGTCCCTGTCCCAGGTATAGGCTCGGAGAAAATGTGTGTCCCGCTGTACCATGATCTTGAGCAGAGCGGGCGTGACGACCTGCCTCCCGTTCCCGAAATCCAGCCACTGGTAGTTCTCCTTTTGCGCGAGCCAGCCGGCGACCAGCTCAAGAATTTCGGGCGTGGCCAGAGGGAGAAGCTTCATGTTTCGACGCTCTGCGGGGCGCGTGAAACCTCGACGCCGCTCCAGAGCGCATCGTAGGCAGCAAGCAGCTTGGGCGCTTCGTGGCGCCATTCGAGCTCGTTCTCCACGCGCCTGCGCCCGAATTCTCCCATCTCTGCGCGCCGTACAGGATCGTCCAGAAGCTCGACGATCTTCGCCGCAAGATCCAAGGGGTCATTCTTTTTCGCGTAAAGAGACGCGCCCTGCGCCGAGTGACGCCCCTCCGCGAGATCGAACTGCACGATCGGCTTGCCGAGCGCCATGTACTCCATGATCTTGTTCATGGTCGATTTGTCGTTCAACTCGTTGGCAACGTCCGAGTTGACGCATACGTCGGCGGTGTTGAGCATGGCCAGCATCTCTCCATCCGGCACGCGGCCCGCGAAAGTCACGTTGTCTGCGATGCCCAGCTCTCTGGCGAGCGCCTTCATCTCCTCGAGCGAAGTGCCGCCGCCTACCAGGCCGAAGTGGACATCGCTGCGCCCGAGATCGAGCGTGATATGGCGCGCAGCCTTCAACAAATAGTCGATGCCCTCCTGCTTTCCCATCACGCCCACGTAGCCGACGAGGTAGCGGCAGCCGCGCTTGAGCCGCGTGTCGGGCGGCAGGATTTTCAGGCGCTCGAGACTCGGTCCGCTGCGTACGACGAACACCCGCTCGGAAGGCACGCAGCCGCGCTCGATCGCGATTCGCCGGTACGACTCGTTGGTGGCGATCGATACGTCGGCGGTGCGGAAAGTCCAGTACTCGAGCTTCAGCAACAAGCTATGGAAAAAGCCACGCCGGCCGAACTTCGCTTCGAACAGCTCGGGGTTGAGATCGTGGTGATCGAAAATGAATTTCTTTCCGATGAGCTTGAAGAATCCGCCGATCAGGAAGAACAGATCGGGCGGGTTGCAGGCGTGAATGACGTCGAAGCCGCGTGTAAGCAGCACCCGCCACGCGAGCACAAAGGTCCAGGCGAGTGCGATCGCGTACTCCACCGCATAGCCCGCGGCGCCCGATGCTTCGACGGGCAGGTTGTAGCGGTAGACGTGAATCCCGTCGATCGCCTGGAATTTCTTCTCGCAGCCCTTGCCGGTCGGGCACACGATCGACACGAGATAACCGGCGTCGCGCAGCGCACACGCCTCCTGCCAGACGCGGCGGTCGAAGGGGCTGGGGAGATTTTCGACCAGGAACAATACGCGTCTCGGCCGACTCATGCTCGCCTTCGCGGTGGTTTCACGCATTACCAGCAGATCCCTTCGTAGACGCCGGACACGCTGCGCGAGTCGGTAATGCGCACGAAATCGACGACGATCTGGCCATCGGTCAGGCGTCTGGGAACGTCGCGAAACTCCGGCGCTGCGTTGCCGATGACGATGGTGTCGGCATGATCGAGAACTTCATCGATGCTCCGGGTCATCAGGCGCGAGATGTGCGGAATGTGGTTGAGGATGTAGTCGCGGTTGGCCCCGTGGATAGCTGCGAGCGTGACATTGGCGTCGTAGACGCGCAGGTCATAACCTTTGCCTATCAGGCGCTCGGTCAGTTCCACCACCGGACTCTCGCGCAGATCGTCCGTGCCCGCCTTGAAGCTGAAGCCCAGTATGCCGACCTTCTTGCTGCCCTTCTCGATTACGGTTCGCATCGCGCGCTCGATCTGCTGCTCGTTGCTCGGCAGGATCGCCGCGAGGATGGGAAGCGAGACATCGAGCGTTTTCGCCTTGTACAGCAGTGCGCGCAGATCCTTGGGCAGACACGAGCCGCCGAACGCGAAACCCGGTTTCAGATAATACGGCGAGAGATTGAGCTTCGTGTCCTGGCAGAAAATGTCCATCACGCGGTGGCTGTCCACCTCCAGGCTCTTGCAGATATTGCCGATCTCGTTGGCGAAACCGACCTTGAGCGCATGCCACGCGTTGTCCGCGTACTTGACCATCTCGGCGGTCTCGATGTCCGTACGGATGAGCGGTGCCGCGATGCGCACATAAAGATTCGCGAGCAGGTCCCCGCTTGCCCGGTTGAACTCGCCGATGACTGTCTTGGGAGGGTTGAAGAAATCGTGCACGGCAGTTCCTTCGCGCAGAAACTCCGGGTTGACGCAAACGCCGAACTCGGTGCCGGCGCGTCGGCCCGAACACGCCTCGAGCGTCGGAATCACCACGTCTCGCATGGTTCCAGGCAGCATGGTGCTGCGAATCGCCACGACCGGCGCGCCCTGATGGTTGCGCAGGGCCATGCCGACCTGTTCGCACACTCGGTGCACGTATTTCAGCTCGATGTCGCCATTGCCCCGACTGGGCGTTCCCACGCAGATCAAGAACAGATCGGTCTGCCGGACCGCGAAGGCGGGATCCGCCGTCGCGGACAGCCGGCCGGCCGCGACCTGCTGTTCTATGATCCGGCCGATGTCCTTTTCAATGATGGGACTTTTGCCGGAGTTGATGAGATCGACCTTCGTCGGCTCCGAATCGACGCCGATGACTTCATGACCTTCCTGGGCCAGACAACCCGCGGAAACGGTCCCGACGTATCCGAGACCCCAGACGCTAAGCTTCATCACCGCCTCTCATGGTCGCAGGGGCCACGCGCTGCAGAGCAGACGCAGCCGCCACCGGCACTTGCCGGCAAGCATCGATCCAGAGCATAGGAAGGGCTTGTTGACGCCCGTGCTGCGGCTGCAAAGCGGAATGTAGTCCGATTGGACCAGCGGCTTGAGAAGGATTCCCAGACGAGCCGGGGAAGCCGCATTGCATGGCGACTAGAGGAATAGCGAGTAGGATTCGTGGTCGATTACGATAGTTTTCCCATTGGTTGAAAGATGGTGCGTACCACGAAGGCCTTTCCTGAAAGTGGGATTGATCTCGGATACCGGCTCCTCAACGAAAAGCGACTCGGAAATTATCTTGATCTCATAAACGACCAAGCCTAGCCCATACTGGTCAAAACCTTGCCGCTGGGCCACTCTAAAGAGTTTCTCTCCGTCGACAATAAGACCCGCATTTCTGCCGCCATAAGCATCGATTCGTAACGGATTCTGCGGATGCGGCCTCCAGTTTGTATCAAGCGGCGAATCGGACGAAAATAGATACAGCTCGGAACAATGATCTTCCGCTCCGGATTCGTCCAAATTCGTAAGCATCCACCACTTTCCCCCTTTTTCAAAAAGCATGGTATCCGCGGCGCGTACACCTTCCATGACGACGGTCCGCAGCTCCCATTTCACGGGGAATTCCGTGCAGCGGTAGATTCTGATTTGCCCAGATTCGCGCGCCTCAGGGCACATGTGAAGCGCCCCCTGGTACTCGAACAGGAACGGGAAAGACAAGTGGAATGGTTCTTTGACGGCGATTCCACGTTCGATTACTTTCGTCCCTCTGATCTCCAACGCCGTTATATGACCCCTCTTCGTCTTATATACAAAATCCTCGACAAAGCAGAATGTTCGACCGTCGTGCGAGTATAAGAACGGATCGGCCCAAAATCTTCCTTTGGGAAGCTTTACTTCCGTGCTTCGCCACAATACGGACCTGTCCCATTTGCCGGACAGCAGGGAAATCCCCCACCTTTTTCTGAGCATCAGCATTCTTGTCGTTACCTTGATGAATATCCTCTTGAGAACCTTCAACCCATAGACGACCGACTGAATTGCGTTGGGGGTGCGAAAGAGGGCATTTGAGTATGGATTCGGCGTATTCTCCACGGGTGGCAGCTTGCGTGTTGACGCTATCCGGATGAGGAGATTCTTGAGATGGGTGTTTGATGCTTTATATATGTGAGCCTGGTTCAGGGAATAGAAGTAACGCGTCACATACGAACCTCTAACCAATACGTCTCCGGCGTCGAGTTCTTCGGTGAGGCGTTGAATAATGAAACCCGTCTGAGGCCATTCGTAATAACACTCCCAGAATCCTGCAGGACCCCCTCTGTTAATTCGATTGTCACCGTGGTGAAAGGAAATAATCCCGAATCGACATGCGTGAAGAATGTCACCACGCATTATTCCGGAACCATATCGTATCAATACGTCGAAATCGAGCGCCTTTACCTTTTCGACATCCTCGGCGGAAAATCGATACACGAAACCGGACTTGGAAACGACGGGATTTATTACCAGTACGTCGTCGACGAATTTCCTCAGATCAAATATCCGATAGTGATCGCCATGCACACCGTTCCATTTGAGGAGCAAGCTTTCCAATGAGGCTATCAATCGAAACAGGATTTTCGAGAGCACGACCAACGGTCCCTGCTCCAGAAGCACCTTGGCGAGCCTGCCTAGTTTCGAGCCGCGGGAGCGAGGGTGAACTATGAGATGCGAGATTTCTATATCTTCACGGTCTCTCGCCCAAAGAGCCAAGTCGTAAACGTATTTGTCCGAGAACGTGCTGCTGACCAATAGACCGACCTTGAGCGCCTTCATAGTGGCTTTGTCTTTTGTCTACTTGAACGCGGAAATGGAATCATGACCTTCGCTTCTTGTGCGAGAAGCGCCCTCCCTTCAATCTTTCGCTGGACCGGGTGTGAAGCTTAGCAGCACACCCCGCACGGCGACCAACCGCTTAGATCTTATTTTCCACCCGAACCATGATTTCCCATGTACGACACAATCCTGAATCCCGGGTCCAATACCACGACCGCGTTATCCGGTAGGTCCGCATGATATCTGCCCGCAGTACTCCCCTGACCTCGACCGTGGCTTTTCGCCTCAAGGCAACTCCGGGAATCAGCACGAGGACACCATCGGGTCAGCAGATGATTTCGGTACACAGGACGACTTCGCCCTTGAGTCGGGCCCGCCATGCGATAGTCGGGGACGGCTGCTTGTCGTCGAAACGCCTGGACACCCAGCCGGAGATCGGCACGCCGCTGCCGTGATGAACGCAAGAGGAGCCGCCTTCGAGATGCGGCAGCCTGATGACGAGCATTCCCGCCTCCTGTCTGACCGCGTATCCGTCCGGCAGGGAATCGATCCGGCACCTTTCGCTGCAGTGAAAAAACAGCTCGATATCGTGCTCCCCCGCCATCTGCAAAGTGTCTTCGATCACCACGCGTCTCGCCGCCTTGCCCAGAGCAATCCGACGTTTATGCATCACAGGATCGGCAAGCTGCGTATATCCATCTTGCCAACCCTCGAACAGGTCCCTCTCGCCCGTGCTTGACCAGAGGCTGCAGCCGGCACGCGCTTTCCTCAGCCACATGAAGTTTCCGCCGGACTGCGATTGGTCCCTTCCGTCCACGCGCAGCGTGTTATGGGCGGATGTTCCGCGAAAATAACGGCGCCATGGGCCTTGCGTGTGGTAGGCATAGGTTCCCGGATCGATCAGGAACTCCAGGCCGCCGACGGACAAGGTAAAAGCGAGGGCATCCGCATGCCCATGGGCAGCGATGCTCCGGTAGCCAACCGGCCCCGCATCGACGATCAGGCGGATTTCACGGTCGCTCTCAAAGTCGCAACCGAGGATATAGTAGCCGCCCGCCGGAAATGCCTGCCGCGGCGGAAGCCACGTCTGTGCCGCGCTTTTCTCTTGAAACCGGGCGTCGGCTTGGCTCCCCAGTAGCCAGCGCGTCTTGTCGTCTAGCGCACCTGCTTTGAGCCTGAAATCATCTCTCTGGAACAGGACCGCTCCCGTTGCAAGCAATGACCGATACGGGGAAAAATCAGCGCCCTGGGCGAGCCTGACGACCAGACCGTCGTCGGAATCGCCGAACATCGGAACATTGCCCCCCGCGTCCATGATCGAACCTAGATACTCGAGCATTGCCTCGATGCGCGATTCGTACGCGACGGAGAACGACTGTCCGTTGCCCTTGCCGGCGAGAAGAGAGAGCAGCAGAAAATCGAGCACGAACTGCTGGTACGACACGGCTTGCTCGCGATTGACCCCGTCGGGAGCATTCTGCAGCAGCGCTTCCCTTTCCAGAATCGCCCTCGCTGCCACGCGCCATGCATGCACGCCCGGCCAATGGGGCCAGGTCAGGGCAGCGATGAACAAGCCGGCCGCCTCGCCGATGAGGTGGTTGTTGGCCGATGAATGTAACGAGAAGGAGCCGCGCACAAACTGCGCATGTTGATAGATGGATTCCAGCCAGCGCTGCCGGAACCGGGCGCCCTCGGCGTCCTCGAACAGCCGTGAGCGCACACCGCCAAGGAGTTGCCAGGTGACAGACCAGTTGATGAGCCTGATCGCCGCCTCGAGCGCGCTCGACCAGTTGGGGCCCATGCGGCAAGGACACGCGGCGAACCAGCTTTCCAGATGTTCGCGAATCACGCGGAAATACTTCGCCTCGCCGCTCAGGACATAGGCCTGTGCCAGCGCCACCAGATGCAAATGCCGATTGAGTTCCCAGAGATACTTGACGTCTCCGACCAGCCGGGGGTTACGATAATTGAGCAGCTTGCCGAAACCAAGGGGTGCTTCCACGCCGGTTTTGGGATCGCGATTCCACCGCGGCGGCGAGCCGGGATCGACGTCCCGCAACGCGAATACATCCAACCTGCCCGCCGCGATGCGCTCTGCCGCGGCGAGGTAACGCGCAGCATCGACTCCTTCCGGGACGCGCACCCAGGCATGAGGTGTGGGCTCAAGGTCCGGCGGCGGAACGACCTCCGAGCCGAGCAGCCCGGCGCGCTCCGCCTGCATCGAAAGCGCGCGAAGAAGGCGATGCGAAACCTCGGCAGGCGTCATGCAGCGCAGCCGGTTGAGGCGCCACCGGAACCGTTCCTTCACTCCCGCCACCCCGGGAGGGGATTCGAGCCGGAGCCCGGGTTCTACGAATTCATGCCCGGGCATATTGCCGTTCCAGAACGGCGGGACACAGCGTCATGACTCGCCTTTCTGCAGGATGTACGTAATACGATGCAAAAACATCTCGCGGAGACCCGGTATATTTGATGGAGGAAAGGCTTCCCACCTTTCCATGAAGGATTTGGCGATTTGAACGCTCATCATGAGTCTTCTCCGACTTCAGCGCCGGCCGCGAAGTGCGGGCACTGCGCCCGATGTGCTCCTCAGCGCGTCCTTTGCTACGTCTATCACCTTCCTGCACCCTATCTCGATCGCGAATTCGCGCGGCGCGCGCTCTCGCACCCGTTCGCTGATCCGCCGGCGCAGCTCCTCGTCGCCCAAGAGCAGGCAGATGCGATCTGCCAGCTCGGTCGGATTCCTCGGCGCAACCAGGAAACCGTCCTCGCCTTCCTGCACAAAATCCGGGATCGCGCCCACGGCGGCGGCGATGACGGGAAGCCCCGCGGCCATGGCCTCCGGAATGACGAGGGGAAACGCTTCGGTCCAGGACGGGACCACGATCATTTTCGAAGTTACGAACACGGCGGCCTTGTCGCCCCCCTCAAGGGGCCCCAGGAACGTGACGCGCGCCGCGATGCCGCGGCGCGCGGCTTCGCCGCGGATCACAGGCTCCATCGCATCACGCTCGGCGACGCCTACCAGTACGAAGCGCGCTTCAGGATGCCGCTCGATCACTCGAGGGATGGCGTCGAATAGATCGTAGATCCCCTTGGGCGCGGACAGCCGCCCTACGAACAACACAGCCCTCTCGCCGGGCGCGAGCCACGGTGCGGGCGTGTCGACGGGCAGGTTGCGAAAGAGCGCGACATCGGCCATGTTGGGTGCCCAGGCGAGATCCTCGCGCCTCCACGCCTTGCCCATCTCCCGTTGATAGGTAGGGCTGAGCACGATCACGCGGTGGGCTGTCGACATCAAGAACCGGCCGACAGCGCGACCGCTGCGCGTCTCGCCCGAGGGAAATCGTGCGTGCAACGTGCCGTGGTAGTAACAGATGACCTTGGCGCCGAAAAGGCGCACGGTCACCATGAACATCCAGTCGCGCAGAATCGACAGGCTCGACGTGGCGTGGACGAGCGCCGCGTCGGGACGGACTCGGACGAGCGTGCGGATCAGCCGCAGGAAGTCGCGCGCGAAGTAGAGCGGCGTCTTCCAGGTGGGATTCTCGACCGCCCAGCGCAGCTCGCGCTTCGAGGTGTCCACCGGGTGCAGCTCGAACGCTCGAGCAAGGCTCGAGCGGAGCTGCATGTCGATGATGAGTTGCACGCCGCCGAGCGGCGGCGGCAGCGGGCCGACGACAAGAAGACGCGGGCGCCGCAGAGCGCCTGCCGCCTGGGAAGCCTTTGCTCCGGAGGGCGGCAAGGCGGACTTGGGTGTACGCATCGGCATGGCGGAGCAAGGTCAGTCGATCCCGAACGGAAATCGCGGCTCCATCTTCACGATGCCACGCTCCGTGATGGACCGCTGCGCGGCGAGCAGCGCCTGCGCCGACACGAGAAAACTCTCGGTGTGATCCTGCGCGCCAGGCGCTCGGGAAAACTGGGCGACCATCGCCTCGAGCATCGCCTTCTGGCCGAGGTCGGGCTGGAGCTGACGCATGCCGCCCTCCGCTCCGCCGCGAAGGATCAACCGGCGAAAACCGATGATCTGAGCCGAGCGCCCGCCGCCGAGGATTTCGATGGTCTCGTGG
>Ga0066709_100005810_pt1 | contig 10268 bp, 10 predicted proteins | sample GraSoiAngelo_158_FD_79665 | JGI IMG/M metagenome (GOLD analysis project Ga0066709, IMG submission 79665) | Grasslands soil microbial communities from the Angelo Coastal Reserve, California, USA - 14_1009_16_30cm | ecosystem: Environmental > Terrestrial > Soil > Grasslands | place: USA... | reverse complement strand
GCTCGCTGTCGAGCGCTTGCTGATGCGCTTGATGATCTCGTAGGCGGGAGCGGTGGACTTCGTGCTGCTTACCTCCGCATAGAGCGACAAGTCGGCGCTTTCCAAATGAAACCAGAGGTTGAACGGCCAGTCTTCGATGGTCACCTTCTCTCGGTTCGGATCACTGCGCCGATGCGCTTCATCACAGTCGCTATTTCGAAGGAGCCGGCCGTGAATCGTTCTGCTTCTACTCCGTGAAGCTTTGCGCCAAATCCAAATATCATGAGCACACTCAGCATTCCCATTGCTCGATGGCGCTAAAACAGCGCAGTCTTAACTTTCATAATTATCTTCTGGCATCTACTGGGACAGCTGGACATATCGAATCAACGCCGTGCATAACTACACCAAACCGGTGTCTTGAGTCTAGTTGCGAACCTTCATCTCAACGATCTTTCCGGATATAAATCATCCGGCCGGCGGTACTCGTGAATAGTGCCGGCATTCGCCGGGAGCCCAATATCCAGAGGAGGACGACCATGAAGAAAATCAGTTTTTCTTTAGGCTGGTGTTCGTTCTACTGGCTCTGAGCTGGATTGTCGGCTCGCAGGAACAAAAGAGCAACATGACCTTCTTCATCACCAGCGCCGGCTCAGGGAAAGGAGCAGACCTCGGCGGCCTGGCGGGCGCCGATAAACATTGCCAATCCCTCGCACAATCGGTCGGCGCCGGCAATCGTACCTGGCATGCGTACTTGAGCACCAGCCCATCTGATGGCAAGCCTGCCGTCAATGCACGCGATCGCATCGGTCGCGGTCCCTGGCAAAACGCCAAAGGCAGCGTCATCGCAAAAGATGTCGACGATCTGCACAGCAACAACAATAAGATCAACAAAGAGACAGCGCTCAGCGAAAAAGGCGAGACCATAAACGCGCGCGGCGACAAGCCGAATATGCACGACATTCTGACTGGTTCGCAGCCGGACGGACGAGCGTTTTCAGGCGACCAAGATATGACCTGCCGCAACTGGACGAGCAGCAAGGAAGGCACGGCGATGCTCGGCCACCACGACCGCCAAGGACTGCGTGACGACGAATCCTCCAGATCGTGGAATTCATCCCACCCGTCGCGCGGCGAGGGCGGTGGATGCACCCAAGAAGCACTGCGCAGCTCCGGCGGCAATGGTTTGTTTTACTGCTTCGCGGTGAACTAGCCCTAATCCCAAAAAAATCATCCTTGCGAATTAGCAAGGACCGATTCCCTTTCCGTTGTGGGAGAGGGCAAGGGTGGACCTCCTCGAACATGGGGATCACCTCACCTCTGTGGCCAATCAGCCCCCAGTTTGACTATGTATTACGATACTTGTATTTTGTATATACGTTTCGAACGAGGTGAGATTATGGCAAAGGCACTAACATCACTACGGCTCGATGATCGGCTTGTGAGAAGAGCCCAAAAAGTTTTAGGAGCAAAGAGCAGAACCCAGACCATAGAAATGTCTCTGGAAGCCGTCGTGGAGACGGAGAAACATCGCAAGCTCATCAAACGCTACAGCGGGAAAGCCAAGCCGGGCGACTTTGACCACAGCTAATCTTGCGATCCTCGACGCCTCCGTCTACGTCGACAATCTACGATCCGGCCGATTTAAGCAGGAAATCCTCGATCTCAACTTTGTTATTCGGTGCAGCGCCGTTGTTTTGGCCGAGTTGTCTCGGGGTGCTCGGTCTCGGCCAATGAGGAAATTTGTCGACGATCTGGCGAAAAACCTCCGGATCATCGCGCCAAATGAAAGGGAGTGGATCCAATCAGGACAGATCGTCAACCGGCTCGTTGCCGCCAAAGGGTACGACATTCACAAAACTAGAGAGCTTCATTTTGACGTGTTAATCGCGCTTACGGCGCGGCGAATCGGCGCCTACCTAATTACATGCAACGTTGATGACTTTACCACCGTTCGTGAATTTTTGGATTTTAACCTTGTTTGTTGGTAGCGATCTTCAGCTAATGGTCTCAGCATAGTAGATCCGGTTATCGCAGCGTAACCCGAAGACCCACCCCATTAATCTTCCCCACGCCGTCAAAATCCAGCGCATTAGCTCTCCAATCCGCCGAACGAGCCTTGGCTCCAAGCCGATGGGCTCTGGATTGGTCGACTAGAAGTTGGCTCTTATACCCGTCATTCCGCCGGAACCCGGCATCCAGGCGGTTTTTGAACTTGAACTGAAAAACGAACCTGGATGCCAGCGGGAGTTTATCCTGAGCCACGTCGAAGGGCCGGCATGACGAACAGTAACTTGGTCTTTTCGTGCTTCGAATTTACTCGTTTATCCTTGGCGCCCTTTGCGCTTTTCCGCGAATTAATCCGAGACTGACTGGGGCAGAGCGCAGCCTACGAAAACCTTCGCGTCCCTCGACAAATTAGAGCGAATCCAGGAACGCCAACAATTGAATTTTCTCCGCCGCCGACAGCGCGTTGTAATTCTTCGTCACGCCTGCCGCCTGACCAGCATGGCGCTGGATGGCGTCCTGTTTGGTGAACGACAAGCCATCATGCATCAGCCGATTGCGAGTTCGCAGCGCCCACAACGGAGCGGTTCGGATCTGATTGGCGGTTGAAGCATATTCCGGCAACGGCAGAACGGGTATGCCGTCACCCGTCCCGACGTCATGCAACAAGTAATCGCTGTAAGGATGGATGATCTTGTTGCCGAGTGCGGCCGGGACCGTGAATACACCGCCGCTGATTTTCGCTCCCGGGCGCGCCGTGGTGATGGAAGGCGTGTGACAAACAGCGCACCCGACTTTGTTAAACAACGCTTCTCCAGCCAGTACGTCAGCGGTTGCTGGCCCTCGCAGCGGGGCTTTCGTCGAGCGTATGAAGTCGGCGAATGCCACAACATCGACACCATCGTCCTCGGGGTCTGCAACCGGATCATACCCTGAACCGAAACCGACGAAGCGACCATTGGAGGTGTTCTCTTCGGGAAACAAAGGAGTGGTAATACCCATTTCATTGAGGTAGGCGTCGGCGGAAAATGATTCCAGGCTGGCATGCTGACCTTTCCAGCCAAAGCGCCCGATCCGGGCACTGCTCGCGGCTTCGAGCACAGGAACTATAACGGCCGTGCCGCGCATTCCTGCAGGTTGTTTGTCGCGAATCGCAAGCAGCGTGCTATTCGCTATGGCCTCTACGAAGCCGTTGCCAAGGGTATTCGTCGAGATGCGGAAAGTCCGGATGGAATCCGCGGGGGTGATTTGCTCGACGATATCAGGGTGAGTGGCGCGCGAATGGATAAGGGTTCCGCCCAGGGACTCAAAGAACTGACCGTTCTCTGAGCGTCCGGAGCGAAGCTCCGCTACCTGGCTAGCGCCTCCCGTGACGACGTTTTGGTGGCACTCCCGACAGCTCTGCGCGTTATAGGTGGGGCCCAGTCCATCTTGAATGGTTTCAACCTCCTCGAAGGTGAACCGGTTATCGTTAAACGAGCGCAGGGCTACGACATTGGCCTCATTCAATGTCTCGAACGGCGGTCCCTGCTCGGTGAAACCGTTGGTCAGATTGTCGAAACCGGTGGGCGCTTCCGTTGCATCGCTCCTCGGGTCGCCAAACGAGGAGCGATCTTCGTCTTCAATCACGCCGTTATGACGGAATCGATCTCCGCGGTTCTGGCGGTTTGCTTGAGAGAATACGTTTTGACTTTGCAGAATGAGAAAACCGACTAACCCCGAGACGAGCAATATGAGAACATTCAATTTTGTGTACATAGTCTCTCCTTCCTTGTTACAACTAGTTCCATTGATTTTTTTTCAGCAGTTTATTCCCTGCGAAACCTCCTATCAAGTTGGTTGGCCACTCACCGTGAGCGGCGGGTCGCTCGCTGCAGCGGAACAAAAGCGTTTTCGAACACGTAATCCGCCACCTGTCGGCCCTGGGTGATTCCTTCCGTCTTGTCGAACGCCCAGTGGATACCGAGGTAAATTCGGCTTTGTCCGTTCTCTTCCTCCGCTTGGGACAGCGAGGAGAAACTGCGCGGGATGAGCGGTCGCACATTGCCGTTGTTGTCCAGCGTTATGCCGTTGAACTCGTCCGAGACGAATGTAAACGAAATCGCATCGGTCCCGTAGAATTTTCGCAGGATCTGGAAGAGCGCGCCGCCGAAGCCCGCGTGCCCGGACGGGTATGCCGGAAAGGGAGGCGTGAAGTTCGGCCCGTTGAGGTTGCTGGCGGGCGCGCCGAGCGGCGAGAATGTCAAATCTCCGACAGTGGCCGGATTGCCGTCGCCGACTCCGCTCGGGCCAGTCCCCTCGTCGGCCTCACGGATACCGGTAACCGGACGCCAGAACTGGTAGTAGTACTTCGACTCCCAGATCGCGATGCCGGCGTCGGCCATCGCTACGTTCACGAGCGCTAAAAGGCGCGCCAGCTCGACCTCATGCGAACCCATCTGATCGGCGATTTCCACTGCGATCTGGTTGTACAACCGCGGTGGTGCGCACAGGCTGGGAGTACCGTCATAGGCCCAGTAGATACCGATCTCGGTTTGTTCCTCCGTGCGCGCCGTGGGCGTGACGATGCCGTCGCCGCCGAGTTGCTTCACCTCATCGAACGCGGTCACATACTTTGGGCTGCTCAGGGCCGGTGGAAGTGGAACCCGGAACTGCTCGGCAGACCTCAGAGCAAACGGTGTAACGTCTCTCCAGTATGCGCCCAGAGCGAGCGGGATCAGACTGATCGGGTCTTGGCGCCACTTTCCCGGCTCATCGCTGATGATGAAATCAATGCCGATGCGCGGTTCGGCACGCTGCGAGCCATCGTTGGCTCTAAGCGCGAGGATCTCGGCCGCCGCCTGGCGTCCGAGATCGATTCCGTCCGCTTTAGCACGTCCGTCCGGGATCTGCCCGAGGTCTGCGGCAAGCAGCTCATTGAAGCTGGCCGCCTGCGAAGGGAAAAGCGTGATCAGCGCATCGCGCGCCGCTTGTGCGATCGCGGCGTCCATGGAAGCGCCGCGCTCGGCAGGCGGAAGACCAATATAGCTCCGATAGCCGCCCGTGATCGCGTTCACCGCCTCGAAGATTGCGATGTGGACGATCGCCATTGCGCGACTCGACCGCCCGGGCCCCAATTGTTCACCGAAGACTCGGTTCTCGCCCGCAGCGACCGGCGTGTGGTCGAGGCCGCTGGCGTTGATCGCGACCTCGTTCCAGTAACGCACCGAGTCGACTCCCGTTTCGTGTGCACGTCTCGCCAGGACCGGAGGCCGCGGCCCGGCATTAAAGCGCGGCCCCAGGGCGTCGCGAACTCCACCGGGGAATCCGTCTGCCCAGGCAGAGACGGCCAAACTGAGGGTGAAGCTAGTCAATGTCGCAATAACTATCCTTCGGTTTTGCTCAGAGATCATAAGTTCACCTCCTCTTTTTTTGCGGATTCATGACTCACTTGTGTAGTGCGATCTTCGCGCGCAGTTTCGCTCTGCGGCTGGCGCGGTTTCGCAATAATGCGGCAAAAGGCGTATGCGGGTTGACGTTGTAGCCAATGTCGACGCGCTACAGGCTGCGCCAAGGGTTCCATGCGGCCACGATACGAAAAGCTTTATTAAGATAGGCTTAAGGCCAAATTAATCTTGGCGAGACCGTTCCAGCTCGATGCAGACGAAATCTCGATCTTAATCCGTTCTTAATGTCAGTTGTGGCAAGATCTCCGGCTCAGAAAGCGAGCGCTGCGTTTCATTGTGTGAACAAATGTGCTGCAATGAGCGACGGTGCCAGACGCAAGATGAGAATACTGATTGTTGAAGATGAGCCTCGATTGCTCCGTAACCTCGCCAAAGCCTTACGCGAGGAAGCGTACGCAGTGGATGTGGCCGCAGCGGGCGACGAAGGTCTCTATAAGGCCGAGAGTTATGATTATGACGCCATCGTGCTCGACATCATGCTGCCGCGTCTCGATGGCTGGGAAGTGCTAGAGCGACTGCGCAAACAAAAGCAAACTCCCTTGCTGATGCTCACTGCTCGCGACGCTCCCAAGGACCGCGTTCGCGGCCTCGACAACGGAGCGGACGATTATCTCGTCAAACCATTTGATTTGTCCGAACTCCTGGCTCGACTTCGGGCGTTGATCCGTCGCTCGGTTGGCCAGCCGCGGTCTCAGATCGAACTGGGTGCTGTGCTCATCGACACTCGCGCTCGCTCGGTTACCCGCTCGGCGCAGCCGGTTACGCTCACCGCGCGCGAGTACGCGATCCTCGAATATCTTGCGCTCCACCGAGGAGAGGTGGTGACGCGCACTGCGCTTTACCAGCACCTTTTCGACGAGAATGAAGATACCATGTCGAATCTATTGGACGTGCATATCTTCAGCATCCGCAAAAAACTCGGACGCGACCTCATCAAGACTCGCCGTGGCCAGGGTTATTGCATCGCGCCCTGAGCCTTTACCATGTTCTTCAAGTCCATTCGCTGGCGCTTGCAGTTGTGGCTGGCGTTTTTGCTTGTTTGTGTTTTAAGCGGCTTCGGCGTCACCATTTATCAACTTCAGCGTGTGAGCCAACTTAGGCAGATTGACGAGGAGTTGGAGCGTCGCGTTGCGGTCCTAAGTGGCGCTGTCCGCGGTGGCCCCCCTCCCAAACGAAGTTTTGCACCCCCACCTTTTGAGAGAGGCCCGGGCCCGCGTGACTTCGATAAGGATAATCGACATCCGCCTCCACCTGAGGGTCGTCCGCCGTTTCGCGGCGAACGAAAAGGACCTTTCGGACCTCGCGATTTCTCGATTTCGGAGGAGATCTCAAGCCTGTTTGACCAAAGCAGTACAAGCGCTTTCTACTTCACGGTCTGGTCCCGCGATGGCGCTATGTTCAAGCGGTCAAGCAACGCGCCTCCCAATGTCCCTCTGCCGCAACGGCTGAACAACACCGATACTCGAACCCACGCGCGAACCCGCAACGGATACCGTGAAGCCTTTCACTTCACGGAGCTTGCCGACTGCGTGCTTGCCGGTCGCTCCATTAGCACCGACCTGGACGCTATGCGCCGTTTCAAGTTGTGGCTGCTTGCCGCCGGTGGCACCGTACTCGCGTTCGGTCTAGGCGGCGGTTGGTGGCTGACATCTCGCGCCATGCGCCCGGTGGATGACATCAGCGTCGCCGCGAGCCGCATCTCCGAGGGAAACTTATCTGAACGCATTAACGTGGCCGATACCGACAGCGAACTGGGCGGCTTGCCAGCGTTTTAAATTCAACCTTCGCTCGGCTCGAAGCCGCCTTCGCTCAACAAACGCAGTTCACTGCCGACGCCTCTCACGAACTGCGCACGCCCCTCGCCGTCATCATCTCTGAAGCGCAGACGACCCTCGCGCGCGAACGCGGTGCAGCTGAGTACCGGGAAAGCATCGCGGTTTGCCTAGACGCCGCCCAGCAAATGAGGTGGCTTGTCGAATCGCTGCTCCAACTCGCGCGCTTCGATGCCGGCCAGGAACCGATGCGCCGCAGCATTGTCGATTTGGCGGAAAACGCGCGCGTCTGTGTTGGCCGCATCCGCCCGCTTGCCAAAGAGCGCGGTATCAAAATTAATTGCGATCTCGGCCCTGCTAAGACTTTCGGCGACACCGACCGCCTCGACCAGCTCATCACCAACCTTCTCACCAATGCCATCCACTACAACAAACCGAACGGCGAGATTCTCGTCAGTACCCGCAGTGAAAACGGCGGCGCAGTATTGACTGTCACCGATAGCGGACAGGGCATTGCGGATGAAGATGTTCCCCATGTTTTTGAGCGCTTTTACCGGGCCGATAAGTCGCGCTCTCGCGCCGAAGGCCGTAGCGGCCTGGGCCTGGCGATCTGCAAAGCCATCGTCGATAGCCACGGCGGCACCATCAACGTGTCAAGTGAGCTCGGCACCGGCACCACCTTTACAGTGCGGCTACCGGCCTGAATGCGGGCTAATCAGCTTTCGCGGGTTTTATCGCGCCAGCGGTGCGTTCCAAATCTTGAAAGCCGGTGACTCGCGATAATAGCCGAGGACATTTAGTGTCGCCGTGTCGAGCAAGAAATGCTCGCCATAGCTTGCCGAAAGATTAATCCATCGCGCGGCAAGAACACGGAGGATATGACCGTGTGCGAAGAGGGCAACGCTTCCTTCCGTCGCTCGGACCTTAGCGAGAACGCGATCGGCGCGCGAGCCAGCCTGCTCCGGTGACTCGCCGCCGGGGCAGCCGTCGCGGAAAACCGACCAAGCTGGCCTCGTCAGACGAATTTGCTCGGTCGTGAGCCCTTCGTATTCGCCATAATTCCACTCCATCAGATCCGGCTCGACACTCGCGTGCTTGCCGAGCCCCGCCAGCTCACAGGTTTCACGGGCGCGCTGAAGCGGACTGGTGAGAATTGACGCGAAAGTCTCCTTGGCAAGGAGCGGTTGAAGAAGCCGCGCGGCCATCCGTCCGTTCTCAGTGAGCGGAATATCGGTCACACCCGTGTGCCGGCCATTGAGGCTCCACTCGGTTTCTCCGTGACGCAATAAATAGACCCTTTGCTCTTTCCTAGCCACAGCCTAATCCCTTTCGATCATCGACTCTTGTTCAGTGCGAAGTGCATCACACCCATGGCCAAACAACCATTAGTCAGGAAGATCTTTGAGTCGGGTAAAGCCTTTCTTTTCACCTTCGTGATGGGCACGGTCCAAAACTTGCCAAAATTCTTTTCGTTGCGCCAGTAACATACTTTCGAGATCCGTTTCTTCCGTCACGGGGAAAAGCACGGCGCAAGGCCGGCCATTCTTTGTGATTACGACCGATCTGTCCGAGGGCAAATCCTTGACGATCTTGCTCAGCTTGGCTTTAACCTCGCGGAGGCTTTCGATCTTCATAATTTGAGCTCCTTTCCGTCTATCAATAACGAGTTGCCTCTTTTGCGCCCGATCAATTCGACGATCACCAACTCTTCCTGAACCCTGTAAAACACTCTCCAAGCTCGCCGAATTGTAGTCACAATCAAGCGGTGGAGGAAGTGGTTTAGAAAATTTCCTCGTAACCTTTTCTCCGCGCATTTGATAGCGATTAATAGCAACGTGACTGTGTCAGGGTGTTGCGCTGACAACCCTGACGATCAGATTGAAATGGCTAAATTCAAATTGTACGCTAGCGCGGCAAATTGTTGGCTGTGCTCAAACGACTGGCCGAGCGATTGGTTGTAGGGAATCTTGGTAATCATGCTGTGGGACAGCTTGGTAACGCTCATACGTGTGGGAGACGCCGCGCTTGACCCCGAACCTAGGTGGCCGGCTTTTATCGCTGTTCTCGCGGTGGGCGGCATTTACGCAGGACTGCCGGATGCGCTCACTGTGGGGCCGCGCTGGGCCTTCCCTTCTCTGGTTTTGGCTTTGCTGATTCCAACCGTCGCCTCTCATCACACCGGCAGGCATCGACTGAATAGCATCTTTGGGTTTTTAGTGGATGTGCTACTCACCGCAGGACTGATCATTTCCGTCACTCTCCTTATCGGTGCTCTGCCCAGCCACAAAGAGGGACCCTTGGAGCTGCTGCTCTCCGCGTTTTCGTTATGGGCCACCAACATTTTGGTGTTTGCTCTGTGGTATTGGCGACTGGACGCCGGGGGGCCGCACCAACGGGATAAGTACCCGGGACACACCGATGGATCGTTTCTGTTTCCGCAGATGACGATGAGTGAACAGGCGTTGAGAGAAGCGGGTCAACAGGACTGGTCACCTAATTTTGTTGATTATTTGTTTTTGGCTTTCAACACCAGCACCGCATTTTCGCCAACCGATGTGCCGGTGTTAACGCGTTGGGCGAAGATCCTGATGATGTTGCAATCGCTGATCTCGCTGCTGATCATTGCACTGCTCGCCGCCCGCGCCGTCAACATGCTGTAAAAGGCTTGGATCGCTCAAGGCGTTAGGTCGTCCATGAGCTCAGCATCAATCCACGCCATCGCCATCTCAACCGCGTAGATCTCGGCTTGATCGATGACCTTGAAACGGTCGGACGGGCCGGCGAGTAAGTGACGCCGCTCTTTACCCTGCTCATCCCAGCTAACATCGGCTTGTGGAATCCAGCAGTCGGTATTGTGGTCCAGCTGAGGAAAAGTCTGAATCCTCCGGGATTTATATATTTCCTCCACGTCCCCGTCCCTCCGTAGACGACAGTAGATCGATTTCGGGCTCTGAGAAAGAGACGCAATCAAGGAATGTGCCAGACGAGGAAAAAGGAATTAACTGACAATCAGTCCAGAAACAATAATGAATGCCTAGTTGGAATATGAGAAAAAATCACAGCG
>Ga0066709_100005809_pt1 | contig 10268 bp, 13 predicted proteins | sample GraSoiAngelo_158_FD_79665 | JGI IMG/M metagenome (GOLD analysis project Ga0066709, IMG submission 79665) | Grasslands soil microbial communities from the Angelo Coastal Reserve, California, USA - 14_1009_16_30cm | ecosystem: Environmental > Terrestrial > Soil > Grasslands | place: USA... | reverse complement strand
TCTCGGACAGCCCGGCCAGCGCCCACATCGCCGCCTCGTCCTCGCCCATTCCGACCAAGACCCAGCCGAGCTTCCCGGCCTTGTCCGCCACCCGCGCCAGCTTGCCGGCCTCTACGCCAAAACCGGTCGCCGCCGCCCAGGCGCGCTCGCTCGTCGCCGCATTCCCGCGCCAACCCTCCATCCACACCTTGCTCAGCACCGTGATCGGCACCGCGCCGGCATCACCCTCGATCAGATTGAACGCCATGCTCATCCTCGAAAAATCCGCAAAGAGGCTGTGAGCCTGCGCGCGCAGCGCGCAAAAGATACTTTAACGCGAAGGACGCGATGGCCCGCAGAGGACGCGAAGGCATCGCGGCGGCACAAGCGCCATCGCGTAGCTTCGCGCATCCTTTGCGTCCTTTGCGTGAAACCGTTCTCTTTTCTCGCTGTCTCACTGCCTCATTGTGAAATGAATTTCGTCGCTAGACCGCCATCCTGCCGCCATCGACGACGATCGTCGTGCCGCTGATGAACGCGCCGGCCGGCGAGGCCAGCAGCAAGGCCGCGCCGGCGATCTCCTCGGGCTGCCCGAGCCGCCGCAGCGGCGTCTCGGCCTCGCGGGCGGCGCGGCGCTCCGGGTCCTCGTAAAGCGCCCGGGCGAACTCGGTCACCACCAGCCCCGGCGCGATGCAATTGACCCGCACATTGTCCGGCCCCCATTCGGCGGCGAGGCTGCGGCACAGGGCGTAATCGGCCGCTTTGGTGATGCCGTACATGCCGATCACGGTCGACGCCTTCAGCGCGCCGATCGAGATGATGTAGATGATCGAGCCGTCGCGCCGCGCCCGCATCTCCGGGCCGACCATTTTCGACAGCCATAGATTGCTCAACACATTGTTGGTCATCATCCGCTCGAAGGCCTGGTCGGACAGATCGGCGAGCGAGCCGTAATGCGGGTTGATCGCGGCGTTGCACACCAGGATGTCGATCCGGCCCCACTCCGCGCGCGTCTTCGCGACGAGGTTTTCGAGCTGCGCCTGATCGGAGATCCGCGCCGTCACCGCGATCGCCTCGCCGCCCTTCTGGCGGATCGACTCGACGACCTCGTCGCACGGCCCCTGGTTGCGCGCCGAGATCGTGACCTTTGCGCCGGCCTCGGCGAAACCCTCGGCGATCGCCCGGCCGATGCCGCGCGACGAGCCGGTAACCACCGCCACCTTGCCGCTCAGATCGAACAATTTCATGGCATGACTTCCTGTTCGTCAGACAAAAAAACGCTCTTACCGCAGAGTACGCGGAGGTCATGCGGAGGACGCGAAGGCATCGGTGCGGCTGAGGCGCCCTCGCGTCCTTTGCGTATCCTTTGCGTCCTCTGCGTTTAAGCGTTTATTTTTTCACCTACACCCCCGCACGCACCAGCGGGTTGCGCAGGATGCCGATGCCGGTGATCTCGATCTCGCAGACATCGCCATGCTTCAGATTGCGCGGCGCGCCTTCCGTCCCCATCCACACGACATCGCCGGGATAGAGCGTCAAATATTGCGACATCCGGCTGATGAACTTGGCGACCCCATGGATCATGTTGTTGGTGTGGAAACGGTCGGTCACCTCGTCGTTGACCCGCACGATCGTCTCCGCCTTATCGAGGTCGAAATCGGTCTCGATCCACGGCCCCATCGGCTTGAACGTATCGGTGTTTTTGGCGCGCCACAGCGTGCGGTCGTTGCGCTGCCAGGTGCGCTCGCTCATGTCGTTGCCGATCGTCCAGCCGAGGATGCAGGAGAACGCGTCGCGCTCCGACAGATGCTTCGCCTGCGTACCGATCACCGCCACCAATTCCGCCTCGTATTGCACGAGCTCGCCGGCATCCTTCGGGATGACGATGTTCTCGCCATGCGCGATCAGCGCGTTGTTGGCGCGATAGCCGATATCGGCGTTCGGCGGCAATTGCGGCTCCTCGCCGCGCTTCTTTGCCATTTCGGTGACGTGCTCGGCGTAATTGAGCCCGGCGGCGTAGAAGGTCTTCGGAATGACCGGCACGAGAAATTTGACGTCGCGCAATTTGCGGCGGGTGCGCGTCATCGAATAGCCGGCAAAGGGGTCGCCGGTGACCTCGACGACCTCGTCGCCCTCGATGATGCCGTACGCGTCGCGGCCATCGGCCTGGTATCGGAGCCAGCGCATCGTTTCCTCTCCCCTTCCCGCTTGTGGTCGGCGATCATAGCCGAGCCGCCGCTTGCGGCAACCGGCTGCATCGACAGCCAGCGTGCTTCGAGACGCGCCCCAGCTTCGCCGTGCCGCTCCTCAGCATGAGGTACAGTGTTGCTGGCAGAAAGAAAGACCCTCATCCTGAGGAGCGCCCGAAGGGCGCGTCTCGAAGGACGCATAGCGCATATCCAGCTGGAGGAGTGGCGTGCCGACAATCGACCGCGCTGGGGTCAGCATCCATTACGAAGTGCACGGGCCCGATAAGGCCCCGCCCATCCTGCTGTCGCACGGCTATGGCGCGACCTGTCGCATGTGGGACGGGCAGGTCGCCGCCTTCGCCGACCGCTGCCGCCTCGTGCTGTGGGACATGCGCGGCCATGGCCAGTCCGGCGACCCGCGCGACGCCGCCCTCTATTCGCAGGCGCTGACGGTCGGCGACATGGCGGCCGTACTGGATGCAAGCGGCATCGAACGCGCCGTGATCGCCGGCCTCTCGCTCGGCGGCGTCATGTCGCTCGCCTTCCACATCGCCCACCCCGAGCGGGTGCCTGCCTTGATGCTGTTCGACACCGGCCCCGGCTTCCGCAATCCCGAGGCGCGCCGCCAGTGGAACGAACGGGCCGAGGCGCGCGCCCGCGAGCTCGAAGAGAAGGGTCTCGCGCGATCCAGCGGCGGCACCGAGACAAGGCTCGGCCGGCACCGTTCGGCGGCGGGTCTCGCCGGCGCGGCGCGCGGCATGCTGGCGCAATTCGACAGCAGCCTGATCGACTCATTGCCGACGATCGCCGTGCCGACCCTGGTGCTGGTCGGCGCCGAGGACCATCACTTCCTCGGCGCCGCCGATTACATGGCCGGCAAGATCCCGGGCGCACAGAAAATCGTGATCCCCGGCGCCGGCCACGCCGCCAATCTCGACCAGCCCGCCGCCTTCAACCGCGCCGTCGCCGACTTTCTGGCGGGATTACCTGAGTGATCCGTAGGGCGGGTGGAGCGCGTGAGCCGAAGCCCGCGGGCTGACCCGCGGGGCAACCCGGCACACACCTGTCGCGCCGTGAGCCATGATATGAGAAAGGAAAGCGTCAACGCGAAGGACGCAAAGGTAACGCAAAGGACGCGACGGCGCCTTATCGAGCCGCGAAGCGGCAATCAATAACCTACCGTCGGAGCGAAATTTCAGGCGCTTCGCACCGCCGCATCGCCTTCGCGTCCTTCGCGTGTCCTCTGCGTCCTTTGCGTTAAAGCGTTGTTTTTCTGGAGGCCCGATCGATGAAAATCACCGCCGCCCTCGTTCCGGCGCGTTCGCAGCCCTTCGAGATCCACACCCTCGACCTCGCCGGCCCGCTTCCCGACGAGGTGCTGGTGCGCATCGTCGCGAGCGGCATGTGCCACACCGATCTGCACGCCCGCGACGGCTATTTCCCGAACCTGCCTTACCCGATCGTCTGCGGCCATGAGGGGGCGGGCATCGTCGAGGAGGTCGGCGCCGCCGTGACGGACCTCACGCCCGGCGACCCGGTCGTGATCTCGTTCCCGTATTGCGGCGAGTGTGAGCCGTGCCAAGCCGGCCGCATTTCCTATTGCAGCAATGCTCGCGGCCTCAAATCGGGCGGCCGCCGCGTCGACGGCTCGGTCCCGATGAGCCGCGACGGAGAGCCGGTCTATTCCTGCTTCTTTCAGCAATCCTCCTTTGCGACCTTCGCGCTGGCGCCGGCGAAAGATGTCGTGAAGCTGCGCCGCGACGCGCCGGTCGAGATGCTCGGGCCGCTCGGCTGCGGCTTGCAGACCGGCGCCGGCGCGGTGCTCAACGTCATGCAGCCCGCAGGGACATCAATCCAGGGTCAATCGATCGCGATTTACGGCGTCGGCGGGGTCGGCCTCGCCGGGCTGATGGCCGCCAAGGTGGCCGGCTGCGACCCGATCATCGCGATCGACCGGCTGCCGGACCGCCTCGCCTTGGCGCGCGAGCTCGGCGCCACCCACACCCTGGAGAGCAAAGGCTCCGAAACCCTGGCCGAGATCCGCCGCATCACCGGCGGCGGCACCCATTTCGCCCTCGAGACCTCGGCCGTGCCGGCGGTGTTCCGTCTCGCGGTCGACGGGTTGTGCGGCCTCGGCACCTGCGTCCTGGTCGGCAGCGCCCGCGCCGGCACCGAGGTCAGCTTCGAGATGCCGTGGCTGCAGGGCGGCCGCACGGTGCGCGGCGTCGTGCAGGGCGACAGCCGGCCGCGCGATTTCATCCCGCGCCTCGTCGATCTGTTCATGAAAGGCCGCTTCCCGCTCGACCGGCTGATCACGAGCTACGATTTCGCCGATATCAACCAGGCCGCCGCCGACGCCACCTCCGGCGTCACGATCAAACCGGTCCTGAAGCTGCCGCATTGAGGATCACACATGACAACCGTGTCGATCGATCCCGATATGCTCCAACTTGCTCTGAAATTAAGCGGCGAGCGCACCAAGAAGGCTGTGGTGACTAAGGCGGTTGAGGAGTTCATCGCGCGCCGCCGCCAAGAGCGCCTGCTCGATCTCGTGGGCAAACTCGAATGGGATGAGGGTTTAGATTACAAGGCCGAGCGCTCGCGGGATTGAGCTTGCGTGTATCCTATTTCCGACCTGGGGCTTTCGCCGGCGCACGGGCCCAAGCATTTTTCTCGACGGCCTTCTTCCACTCTTCAGGCGTCAACCGCATGGACGTTTTGAACCACCGCTCGTGCATTTGGCGAAGCAGCCCGTGGTCGGCCGCGGCGGCAAAGCCGAGCACGGAATCGATGCTGCAATGAGGGCAAATTGCAGTCTCGCCGCCATCTATCCATTTGACGATCTGATCGAACGGGAATTCGGCAAAGCAGTAGAAGCAACCGCAGACGTTCGACTTGATAAGCCAGGATCGGTTGAGGCGGCTTTTCTTGTGTAGGTCGGCGAGTTCGGTCTCAGTTCTCATGTGTAAGATGTAGGATAGGTTGAGCGCAGCGAAACCTATCGAATTGATTTCATTCACAACGAGACAGCGAGGCACTGAGAGTGCCGCGCCACCTAAATCTCGCTGTCTCGCTGTCTCGCTGTCTCGTTGTGAATTCTTTTTGCGCTTCAATCCCTCACATATTCCAGCCGGAACCCGTCATCCCAGCGCTTGATGTGCCCGACCGAGGGCGACGGGAAATGCATCGTGCAGCACAGCGTGTCGGTGTCGCAGTAGCGCTCGAAGAAGCGCCGCCGCGTCGCCACCCCCTGCTCGCGGTCGGTGTCGACCCGCATGACCAGCTCGGGATAGCGCGCCTGGATCGGCGAGTGGATCAGATCGCCGGTGAACACCGCCTGGTCGCCGCCCTTCCCGGCGCACACCGCGAAATGGTCCGGCGTGTGGCCCGGGGTCGGCATCAGCCGGATGTGGTCGTTGAGCTCGTGGTCGCTGGTGACCAGCTCGGCCTTGTTGGCCTCGAGCACCGGCAGCACGCTTTCCGAGATGTTGTCGAGCGGCGTCTTCCGGTGCACATCGCTCCAGTAATCGTATTCTTTTTTCGAGAACAAATAGCGCGCCTTCGGGAAGGTCGGGACCCACCTTCCGTTTTCGAGCTTGGTGTTCCAGCCGACATGATCGCCATGCAGATGCGTGCACATGACGAAATCGATGTCCTCGACCCCGAGGCCGGCGGCCTTCAGCGCCTGCATCCAGCTGCTGTCCTTCTTCTTGTTCCAGGTCGGGCGCAGCGGGAAGGTCTTGTCGTTGCCGATGCAGGCATCGACCAGGATGTTATGGTGCGGCGTCCGCACGACATAGGACTGGAAGCACAGCACGACATTGCCAGTGTCGCCGTTGTAGCCGGCCGGCGCCAGCCACGACAAATTCTCCTCCAGCGTCTCCTGCGACAGGGTCGGCAGGAATTCGAGCATCGGCGTAAAGCCCTGCTCCTGCTCGACGATGCGGTGGATCGTCATTTCGCCGACGCTAACGCTCGTGCGCATCCCTGGTCTCCCGGTGAGGCTGTGTCTCGCCTCATCCTAGAGCAGATTTCGTGCAGGTCGAGTCGCATGGCGGCGGCTTGGCGAGTGGCTGGCTGACGACGCGGGGTGCTTCCCAAAATCGTCGTCCCGGCGCAGGCCGGGACCCACCGTTCAGCCGTCTCGGAAGCTGATTGGTGGATCCCGGCCTTCGCCGGGATGACGATTAAAGCAAACTGAGGAACGGCTGAGCCGCCTTCGCGTCCTTTGCGTGTCCTTCGCGCCCTTTGCGCTCGCTAAGTTGTTTTGGCTGCGTCACAGCGTTGCTTTGCCCGCTGCCGGCCCTGAACCTCGCCCTCGCCGCCGCCGTTTGCCGGGTAAGGCGATTCAGGAGATCCGCGATGGCGACATGCGATGTCTGCGGTAACGATTACGACAAGGCATTCCAGGTGACGAATGCCGGCCGCACGATGACCTTCGACAGCTTCGAATGCGCGATCCAGGCGATGGCGCCCTCTTGCGCCCATTGCGGCTGCAAGATCGTCGGCCACGGCGTCGAGGCCGCCGGCCGCATGTTTTGCTGCGCCCACTGCGCCCAGCACCAGGGCGGCCTCCGCGACCGCGCCGCCTAGGCGCGCTTCCCGATAAAAGCCCCTCTCCCGCATCGCGGGAGAGGGTGGCGAGCCCGCAGGGTGGGCCGGGTGAGGGCGCTTTACTTCGGCAGCGCGGCCTCGCAGGCCATGTCGAGCAAGGCCGTCAACTCGTCGATCTCGGCCTGCAATTCATCGGCTTGCACCGCGTCGCGCCGGCTGAGAGCGCTGCGCTTGAGCGTCCGCAATTCCCGCAGCCAATCCTCTGTATCGCGGACCAGCGCGCTGCCCTCGGGCGTCAGCATCCTTGCCCCCGTTCGCTCGACCCTACTGCTGGTTTACAGCCGGCGGCGTTGCCGGTTCCCTCGCGCGAGTCGTCGCTGCGGGAAGCGGGAAGATGGTAGGGCGGGTGGAGCGCAGCGCAGCCCGCCGCGTTCTCAATCGTCGTCCCGGCGAAAGCCGAGACCCACCCTTCCGCCGCTCATGCCTCTGACAAGTGGAGCCCAGCCTTCCCCCAGGGTAAGCTGAAGGCGCACGGGAGGACCGTGCATCTTCAGCAGCGCTTACTCACGCGCCCTTGGAGCCTCCCGCGTGAGTTGGATGAGCTGAACATACTCGGCGCAGCCCTCACGCTTGCCGGTCATGCCGATCATCACCGGAATGGTGAAGACCTTGTTCTGATAAGCGACGTATCCGAAGCTCCAGGACGAGCCAAAAGCCGGCATCAGGCTCATGTCGAAGGGCTGATATTTGCCCTGAAACATCGACGCGACGGTCGGCCAATCCAGACAAAATACCCGTTCGAGACTCAAGAACTGGATGCGGGCGAGCTCTTCGTGGCCGAAATAGCGCTTCGGCACCATGCCTGTGGAAATGTAATAGACGAATTGTGCCGGTTTCGGGAGCAAGAGACCGTCTCTCGGGCGGAACAGCAGATCGGCGAGCACCCGCTCGCCTTGATAGTCTATCCACTGTGGTTCGGGTTTCAGGATGCGTCCGAGCACCTGCTCGGTGAAGGCGAGGTCGCGCAGGTCGCCATGCGCGGCGATCGACCCCGTGCGTTTTAGAAGATCGTCGGGAGCGGCAACGCTCGCTGTTTCTTCGGCGAAGATGGGTGCAGCCACGAACAGCGCGAGGAAGAAGCCAGCTGAGAAGACGCCCGAGCGCAATCGCATTGGACGTCGCGGTCTCGGCGCTTGTTCCTCCGTCACCCCTCCTGGTCGACGCCGACGACGAGGTGGCATTCGGCGACGTCGTCGCGCGGCACCCGCAATTCCTGCGCCGGGTTGAGCTGCCGCAACACCAAGGCGTCGCGCTCCCAGCCGACGAATTGCTTGATCAGCGCCGCCTTGTCCTTCTTGTAGACGACGACGTCGCGCCCGCGGGTCGGCGGCTTGAACGGGTTGACGTGCAGGAGCCACCCCTGCTGGTATCGCGGCTCCATCGAGTCGCCGATCATGTAGATCGCATAGGCGCCGCGCACCCCGCTGAGATTGGACGGCCGCGGCGTGTAGCCGATCGCGCCGTCCTCGAGAAACATCTCCTGGTCGCCGCCGCCGCGCGCGGCGCTGCGGATCGGGATCGGCTCGGTGCCGGCGGCGGCCTGGCGCATCGCCGTCGCGGCCAGCGGCGGGCGGCCGCGGCGGCGCGGCCCTACCGGCTGCGAGCCGGCCGGCGCCTCGCCCGAGGCGCGGCGCAACACCTCGTCCTGCGACACCCCGAGAAAGCTCGCGGTCTGCGCCGCTTCGAGCAGTTTCATCTGGCGGTCGCCCTTCAGCATGCGCGACACCGCCGACGGGGCGAGCCGCAGATGCCGCGCCAGATCGGCTTGCGAGACGCCGGCGCGTTCGAGCGCGGCGAGAAACCAGGCGGTATCCATTTTTCGCAATCCTAACGCAATTATGGCATTGACATTCACTGGGAGCGTAATATATGCCTGCAATGCTCAAATAGCAAGAGCGCCTTGGACGGGTGAATGCGAGACGATCAGGACGAGGATTCAGGCTGCGTCTACTTGCTCGGCAGCGCAGAGGGCTGGGAGGTTCCATGCGGCCGGCCGCGCCGGCGGGATTCGAGCTTCTGCCCGGCGCACCATGCGATCTGTCATATCGCGGCCGGCAGCCGCGCCGAGGATCGCGGGCTCGCCGAAGCGGAGGCTTTGGCCCAGGCCGTCGGCGGCCGGCTGGGCGCGCCGGCCCGCGAGCCGCCCGAGCCGCTGTTGCGCCGGCTCGACCGCATCAGCCGGCGTTTTTCACGTCCATCTTGTTCACGATATGTTCATGGAGGGAGTATGGCCAAGCGCACCGCCAAGAGCCAGGAAAAGCCGGCACCCGCAGAACCGGGTCCGACCCCGGAACGCCAGCGCCACGGCCCGGTCGAGCGGCTCGCCGAGCCGATCGCCGACACCGCCGGCCGCCCGGCGCGGCCCTATCGCGCGGTCGACACGCTGGCGATCATGGAGCGGCGCGGCTCGATCTCGGCGGGCATGCGCCAGGCCGGCGAGGATTTCCGCGCCCGCTTCGCGGTGGCCCAGCTCGATCCGTTGCGCGCCCTCGATTTGACGCATCTGCGGGTCGCCGAAACCGGACCGCGCCAGGAGCGGGACGCGCCCGGCCCGCGCATCGAGGCGGCGCGCCGCTCGGTGTGGCGCACGATCCAGGCGGTCGGCGGCATCGCCTCGCCGGCCGGCTCCTGTCTGTGGCACGTGCTCGGCTGGGAACGGCCGGTCAAGGAATGGGCCCTGGAGCAGGGCTGGAGCGGCCGCCGGGTCAGCCAGGAAGCCGCCTCCGGCATCCTTGTCGCGGCGCTCGGGGCGCTCGAATCGCACCTCGGCACGACACAATCTTTGCGGGATACGCATTTTTCACTTGACAAATCCGGATTGATGTGATACAAGATAGGCACACTGCACAATCCGGATTGAAGAGGCTGAGCCGCAAAGGCCTCGGCCGGACGGGTCGGCTTCTGCCGGCCCGTTGCCGGTTGAGGACATCGAGGCGCGCGCCGCGCGTCTCGGCATCACCCCCGAACGGGTCCTCGAAGAATACGCCCGCATCGGCTTCACGAATATCGGCGACATCGTCGAATGGGACGAGAAAGGCATCAGGGTCAAACCGTCCGCCGATCTCAGCAAGGACCAGTTGGCCGCGATCGTCGAAGTCGTCGCCGGCGCGAGCAGCGGCAAGATTTACCGGGTGAGAATGCACGACAAGAAACCGGTTCTCGGCGCGATGGCTCGCCATCTCGGCATGTTCAGACCCGCTGAAAACGAGAGCGAGCAGACCGAAGATGACGGCGAAGAGGCGCGACAGTTTCTTCTCGAAGAACTCGATCGTCTCGCTGCCGAGGTCGTTGCAGAAGAAGGTGATAGAGAGGTGGCAGCGGGCGATCCCGTGGCTGGCTGAGCCCGCGCAAAAAGCGGCTATCAAGGAAAAATACGCCTGGAAGCCGCACGACTCGCAGGACCCGCCGCCGGGCGATTGGCGCGTGTGGCTGCTCCTCGCCGGGCGCGGCTTCGGCAAGACCCGCACCGGCGCCGAATTCGTCCGT
>Ga0066709_100005808_pt1 | contig 10268 bp, 12 predicted proteins | sample GraSoiAngelo_158_FD_79665 | JGI IMG/M metagenome (GOLD analysis project Ga0066709, IMG submission 79665) | Grasslands soil microbial communities from the Angelo Coastal Reserve, California, USA - 14_1009_16_30cm | ecosystem: Environmental > Terrestrial > Soil > Grasslands | place: USA... | reverse complement strand
AGGCGGCCGAGCCGCGCCCTTCTCGCCTCGAGGAGCTCGAGCCGCCGCGGGCCGAGCTCCCGCTGGAGGTCGGTCAGGAAGGTAACCGCGTCGGATGTGAGAACGTCGACGGCCTTCATCCGCCGATTCTCGTTCACTCGAGCGGCGGCTGCACCCACACCTGGGTCAGGCGGCGACGCCTGCAGGCTCCGGGAGCCACGCGTGGCCGCAGCTGCACTCTGCGAACGTCGGGCGACCGGTGCTCGGCACCGTCACGTTCGAGCCGCTGAACCCGCAGCTCGGACAGGCGAGCCGGCCACAACTCGCGTTGCCGCGCACGTCGACGGTGCACCCCGCGTCACAGCAGCGCTCGAGCAGGGTGTCACCGGCAAAGCCCTGCATCTTCATGTGTGGAATGGCGATCGCAGTCGGGGTCATGCAGCGCTCCTTTCTTCTTCGAACTGCTCTTCCTCAGTCGAGCCACGCAGCGCCAGCGTCGATGCCGCGCCGCCCGTGATGGTCTCGAGCACCTGGTCGAAGTACCCGGCACCGACCTCGCGCTGGTGGCGTGTCGCCGTGTACCCGTCCGTCTCGAGCTCGAACTCGCGCTCCTGGAGCTGCACGTACGCGCTCATCGCGTCCTCGCGGTAGCCGCGCGCGAGCTCGAACATGCCCGCGTTGAGCGAGTGGAACCCGGCCAGCGTGATGAACTGGAACCGGTAGCCGAGCCGCGCGAGGTCGCGCTGGAACGTCGCGATCTGCGGGTCCGACAGATGCCGCCGCCAGTTGAAGGACGGCGAGCAGTTGTATGCGAGCAGCTTGCCGGGATGGCGGTCGTGCATCGCGGCCGCGAACTCCTCGGCCTCGGCCAGGTCGGGCGTCGACGTCTCGAACCACACGAGGTCGGCGTAGGGGGCGTAGGCGAGCCCGCGGGCGATCGCCGACTCGAGGCCGTCCTGGATGCGATGGAAGCCCTCTGGCGTCCGCTCGCCGGTGCAGAACTCGACGTCGCGTTCGTCGACGTCGCTCGTCAGCAGCGTCGCCGAGAGCGCATCGGTGCGGGCGACGACGAGCGTCGGCACGTCGAGTACGTCCGCCGCCAGCCGGGCCGCAATCAACGTGCGGACGAACTGCGACGTGGGGACGAGCACCTTGCCGCCGAGGTGGCCGCACTTCTTCTCCGACGAGAGCTGGTCCTCGAAGTGGACGGCGGCGGCGCCGGCCTCGATGAACGCCTTCATCAGCTCGAAGGCGTTCAGCGGCCCGCCGAACCCGGCCTCGGCGTCGGCGACGATCGGCGCGAGCCAGTGCGTCGAGTCGTCCCCTTCCGCGTGCGCGATCTGATCGGCCCGCAGGAGCGCGTTGTTGATGCGCTTCACCAGCGCGGGCGCGCTGCTCGCGGGATACAGGCTCTGATCGGGGTACGTGTGACCGGAGAGGTTTGCATCCGCCGCCACCTGCCAGCCGGAGAGGTAGATCGCCTGCAACCCGGCCTTGACCATCTGCACCGCCTGGCCACCGGTCATCGCTCCCAGTGCCGCCACCCAGCTCTCCTCCGCCAGCAACCGGCGTAGCCGGGAGGCGCCGAGGTGGGCGAGCGAATGCTCGACGACGACGCTGCCGCGCAGGCGCTTGACGTCGAGAGGGCTGTACGGGCGGGTGACGGTGGCGTCTGCACTCATCGGCGAGCGGCTCCTCTCGGGTCCATGTTCAGGATTCTGGGATCCTAAACGATCATCGATCGTGTTACAAGGGTGTCACAAGCGCGATCTGGGATCCAAAAGAGCGAGATTGGGATGCGAACGAGCCTCACCTACACTGCGTCCGTGACAACGCTCACGAGCACCAAGGCCGATGACATCGCGCGCCTGCTCGAGGACGAGATCGTGGCGGGTGTGATCCCACCCGGCACGGTGCTGCGTCAGGAGCAGCTCTCGGAGCGGTTCGACGTCAGCCGGACACCGGTACGCGAGGCGCTCCGCCGTCTCGCCGCCCTCGGCCTCGTCTCGTTCGAGCCGAACCGGGGCGTCCGTGTGCGATCGATCTCGACGGGCGAGCTGCGGGAGGCGTTCCTGGTCCGGGCAGAGCTCGAGGCTCTCGCCACCGAAGTTGCGACGCCGAGAATGACCCGCGACGATCTCGCCGCGCTCGATGCCGCTGAGCGCCGGTTCGGGGCGCTGACCCTGGAGCTGCGCGAGCAGGCCCGCGAGGGCCAACCGCGCGACTCGACGCTCTTCGTCGAGTGGATGCAGGCGAACTACGCCTTCCACGACGTCATCTACGCCGCGGCGGGCTTGCCGCTCGTCGAGCGCCTCGCGAAGGGCGCGCGGCGGACGTTCCTCGGCAGCCGGGTGTGGAGCGCGAAGGCCGACCTGGACGAGCTCTACGCGAAGAACGACGCGCAGCACCGGGCGATCTACGAGGCGGTTGCGGCGGGGAGCGCGCAGGCGGCACGTGTGCTGGCGCGAGAGCACGTGCTGTCGTCGGGCCGGCTGATCGAAGCCGTCTTCGACTCTCTCGCATCGACGAGGGACCCGAGCTGGGGTGTCTAGAGAATCGCCGGCGGCGATTTCTCTAAGAGGCTCTCACACAATGAGCGATTGTGTCGCCCGGCCGCACTCGGCGGCGCGCTGCGGCGTCCTCGGTCGGCCCGATAGTGCGACTATCGGGCCTCCCTGCGTCCTTGCATCGCACTCGCCGATCGCGCCCGGATCGACGAACGTCATTGTGTGAGAGCCTCTAAGGCTCGGGTATGGCGAGGTCAGCAGGGTGGGGGGCCCCGCGGTCTTCGACGAGCTCAGGGGAGCGCTCGCGTAGAAGCCGCAGGACGAGCTCGGCGCGGCGCACCCGCTCGCGGCCGAGCTTCACGGCCACGTCGGCGAGGTGCAAGCCGGAGGGGTAGATGCCCGGTGCGTTGCGCAGGCCGAGCTTGACGTACATCGGCGCCGCGAGCCGGATCATCTCCGGCACTTCGTAGAAGCGGACGAAGCCGCCCTGATCGTCGGGGACCTCGACGTAGACGTCGAGCGGCGCCGAGCATGCGGTGCGGAGCTCGCCCAGCTCGGCCGGCGAGAGATCCGTTGCCACGTTGATGGTCGACGCTCCGACGCGCTCCAGCTCGCGCGCGGTCTCCGGATTTGCGCAGGGGAGCAGGACCGACGTCTTGAGCACGAGGCTCGAGGGCAGCTCGCCTGCGGCGCGCAGCGCGCCGAGAGCCGCGAGGACGCCGAGATCGGCGACGAGAAAGGAGCGGATGCCGAGAGCGACTCCGCGGCGCGCCTCGGCGACGCACCACTCGACACCGGCCGCTCCTCGGGCGGCCCCGCCGGCTGCCGCAGTCGCGGCCGACTGTCCGCCCGTGTCCCAGGCCCCGCGTGGGCCGAGGAACAGGCTCACCTCGATACCTGCTCCTGCGCCGAGCCGCGCCATCTCCGAGATCTCGGCGTCCGTGAGCATCATCACGCCGCTGCCCTGCGAGACGCGCCGGACCGGCACGCCGCGGGTCTCCGCCTCTTCGAGGACGGCGCGCATGACGTCCGGGCCCTCGACGGACGGGATCTCGATCCGGTAGCGGAGACCGTCTTGGAATCGGCGGTCGCTCATCGAGGCGAAGCCTATTTCCAGAAGGACTCGAACACCGCCGGGTCCGTCGGCAGCGCCAGGGCCTCGCGGACGAGACCGCCCTCGATCCGGAACAGCAGCAGCTGGTCGAGGTCGAGACGGTCACCGTTTCGCTCGCCCGATGCCCGGTACAGCGCCGCGGCGCGGTCGTCCGACGCGAGCACGTCGATGAGGCGCGATCCGTAGGTTCCGTTCGTCTCCTTGGGAAGCCGTCCCAGAAATCGAAAGATCGCGTCGCGCCCGCTGTGGGTGCCGGCCATGACGCTGTCTCCGGGCACGTGCCAGACGGCATCCTCGGCGAAGACGTCACGCAGGCCGAAGCCGTCCTTTCGCTCGAACGCGTCGAACAGCCGCCGGATCAGCGCTTCGTTCCGATCTCTCTCCGACCGCCACATCGCTACTCCCGCCCGCGGGTCTCCTCCCAGCGCGCGATCAGCCCCTCGACGTGCCGCCGCTGGGCGTCGGTGAAGGAGAAACGCTCGAGCACACGCCTGGCCTCGTCCGGGTCGTCGTTGGCGACGGCAGCCTCGAGATGCTCGCGGAGAGGCGTGGACTGGCGAAGTTGACGGCGCAGCCAGCGGAGCAGGCTGACGGTTGCCTGGTCGGCCATCCGTGGCAGGCTACAGCTGAATGGACGTCCGTCTTGCTGTTGCGTCCCGCCGCGAGGTTCGCCGGTACGCGCCGGATCCGCTCCCCGGCGAGGTCGTCACACGGATCCTCGACGCCGGTCGGCTCGCGGGGAGTGGGTCCAACCGGCAGCCTTGGCAGTTCCTGATCCCTGAGTCACGAGAGCGGATCGAGCACCTTGCGGCCGCCGTGTTCGCTCCGGCCAACGTCCTCGGCGCGACCCTGGTCGTGGCGATCGTCGTACGAGGGAAGGGGCCGATCTCGTTCGATGCGGGCCGGGCTGCGCAGAACATGCTGCTCCAGGCCTGGAGCGAGGGCGTCGGGTCGTCTCCGAACGGGGTCGCCGACTCGGAAGCCGCTCGCGCGGCACTGGAGATCACCGACGAGGAGGAGAAGATCGCCATCGTCCTCAGCTTCGGGTGGCCGGCGAAGCCGCGTGACCCGTCCTCGCGCTCGGCCGACGAGTGGAGTGCGCGTGCAAACCGGCGGGCGCTCGACGAGGTGGTCCGGCGCCTTCCGTGAGAGCCGGTGTCGATCTCGGGGGGACCAAGATCCAGGTGGTAGTGACCGCCAAGGGCGCGCGCGTCGTCGGCCAGGCGCGCCGGAACACGCCGTTGCGCGGCGGACCGGAGGTAATCGTCCGGGATGTCGTCAGCACCGTCCGCGAGGCGGCCGCTGCGGCCGGGGTCGACGTGGGAGAGCTCCAATCCGTCGGCGTAGGCGCCCCGGGCAGCATCGACACGACGACCGGAACGGTCATCCAGGTCGCGAACGTCGCAGGGCTGGACGAGCCGTTCCCGCTGGGGCCGGCCGTCGCGGCGGAGCTCGGTGTTCCCGTCGCGCTCGGGAACGACGTGTCGGTGGCGGTCGAGGCCGAGCGCAGGTACGGCGCCGGCCGTGGCTACCGCTCCTTCCTCGGCGTCTTCTGGGGCACCGGCGTGGGGGGAGGGCTCGTCGTCGACGGCCGGCTCTTGCTCGGACGCGGGTCGGCGGGCGAGATCGGCCACGTCTGCGCGAAGCCGGGTGGCCGGCGCTGCAACTGCGGGCTGCGCGGGTGCGTCGAGGCTTACGCCGGGCGCGGCGCACTCGAAGCGCGGGCGCGGCGCGAGGCGAGGAAGCGGAAGACGGTGCTCTTCGATCTGATGCGAAAGCGCGGTCGCGACCAGCTCACGAGCGGTGTGTGGTTGCGCGCACTCGACGCCGGAGACCTCGTCGCGCGCGATCTCCTGCGCGAGGCGGTCGGAGCTCTGGGCGTCGGCATCGGCTCGGCAGTCACCCTGCTCGACGTCGAGGCGGTGATCGTCGGCGGAGGGCTCGGCGAGCGACTCGGTCCGACGTGGCTGAGCCGGATCGAGCAGGCCGCACGCGAGCACACGTTCTTCCGCGAGACGCCCGTCTTCAAGCTCGCGGAGCTCGGCGACATGGGTGGTGCGATCGGCGCCAGCATGCTCGGGTCTGGCCCTAGGTCAGACCACAAGGTCCAGACCTACGCAGACGGGCCGTCCGCGCGTATGCGTTGACGCGCCTCGCGCAGCCGGCGTGTCTCCGCTCCGATCGTCGCCACGAGGATCGCGACGAACACGAGCAGCAGCCACACGGCGTCGACGCCGCCGAGCACGAGCCCCGCGAGCACTGCGGCCGTCATCCCCCCGACTCGCTCCCACGCAACGTGGCGCGTGACCCGATGGCGGCCGAGCGTCGTCGCGAGCAGGGGCAGCGAGAACCCGAGCACCAGCGCCCAGCGTCCCGAACGGGGAAGGTGCTCGAGCGGAGCGGCAAGGGTGTCCTTGGCGCCGACGGCGAAGAAGATGATCCCGAGCACCTGCGGGTAGTGGAAGAAGGTGAAGACGTCCCGGGCACGTGGGCCCCGGAGCTCGGGCGCGAGGAAGCGCAGGGATCGCTCCGCCGCGAGCGCCACGAAGTCGAAGTAGGCCCACCACAGCGCCGCGGCGCCGGCGAACGCGATCGCCACCGTGACGGCGAAGGTCGCGTCGCGGCGTTCATGCGCCGCACCAAGCCCGATGGCGACGATCGACTCGCCGAGCGCGATGATCACGAAGAGCGCATATCGCTCCGCGAAGTGGGCGGGCGAGACGCGGAACCCCGACGCCGATCGGCCGACGCCGAGTGCCCCGGTCACGTCGATCGTGAGCGCAAGCGCCCAGAGCCCGGTCCGGACATCCGTGCTCGACACGAGGCCGCCCACCAGGAGGACGAGCGGAGCGACGAGAAACCAGGGTGCGAGCTTGCGGACCGCCGCCTGGTGCTCCGGGTCGGAGCGCAGCCCCCAGACATAGAGCCCGATATGGAGCACGCGGACTGCGAGGTACGGAACCGCGAACCACGCACCCTGGGTGTCGTAGGCGTGCGGGACGGCGAGCGCCACGAAGAAGCTGCCGAGCGTGGCGACGAGCATGGCCAGCCGGACGCCGAAGCTCTCGATGTCAACCGCGTTCGTCAGCCACGCGTAACCCGACCAGGCCCACCAGACGATGCCGAGCAGGAGGGCGGATCGCGCGAAGCCACCGGCTGTTGGGTGCGACTCGATCAGGGTCGTTACCTGCGTGATCGCGAAGACGAAGACGAGGTCGAAGAAGAGCTCGAGGTAGCTCGTGCGCCGCTCGAGCTCGTCCGACTCCTCGGTCTCCAGGTTGGTTGGGAGCTCGGCGATGGTCATGTGTCGATGAGTGGTTTGTAACCTGGCCGATGATGACTATGCTCAGAAGGCGGGGTGGGAAGCCCGCGACGGGGGAGACGATGCACCAGGAAGTGGTCACTTGACGACGGGCGTCGACGCCTCGACGTGGCCGGTCGGGCAGAGGATAGGAGGGCATTGGTGAGCGGCTCGGTTCGCGATGAGCTCTCCGGCAGCGTGCACACCGGCGACTATGTTGCGCTGCTCGGCGTCCGTGAGCTGCCGCCGCTGACGAATCCGTTCGACCCGGGCTACGACCCGGTGACGCTTGCGGCGCATCTCGACCAGAGCGGCCACCTGATGGCCGGGCTCAAGATCTCGATGGCGTGCTGGCTGATCGCCGACGAGGCATCGACCCGCAGGAAGGTCGCTGCCGCGCGCGAGCGCGGAGTCGAGGCCCATGCCGGAGGGGGCCCGTTCGAGATCGCCGTTCACCAGGGTCGGCTGGCCGAGTATCTCGAGCTCTGCGCGGACATCGGTTTTGCGCGCATCGAGTGCGCCGAGGGATTCACCGATCTGCCCATGACACCTGATGAGGTCATCTCGCTCGTCAGCGCCCACGGTCTCGAGGCGCAATTCGAGCTCGGCAAGAAGCACTCCGGGGCCTTCACGTCCGACACCGTCTCGGAGCTTGTCGAGCAGGGTCGCCGCTGGCTGGACGCGGGCGCTCTGGCGCTCGTCGTCGAGGCTCGTGAGAGTGCCGAGGAAGTGGGCCTGTTCGGTGCGGACGGCACGCTGAATCGCTTGTTCGCGGACCGGTTCGCCGACGCGTTCGGGCTCGAGACGGTGCTTTTCGAGGCGCCGAACAAGCCCAGCCAGTTTGCGCTCCTGGATCACTTCGGCGCCGACGTCCGTCTGTGCAACGTGCGGCTCGAAGAGATCCTTCGCGTGGAGATCTACCGCCGGGGGCTGCATTCGGATGCCTTCGCGAACCCGACCCTTCGCCCGGCAGCGCCGTCCTTGTCCACGGATCTCGCCTCCACATAAGTCGGCGTGGATCGCATCGTCAAGATCGATTCCGCGACGTTTGTCAACGGGTCGTACCGTGACGGGTACACCCTGGTTGCCGTGGATGTCATCCGATCGACCACGACGGCCGTCACAGGAGTTGCACTCGGCCGGCGTTGCTTCCCGGCGGCGTCGGTCGACGACGCGCTCCGCCTGGCCGAGTCGCTCGACGATCCGTTGCTCGTGGGCGAGTCCGAGGGCTCGATGCCGGACGGCTTCGACCTCACGAACAGCCCTGCGCAGCTGGCCGAACGTGACGACAAGGAGCGACCGATGGTCCTTCTGTCCACGTCGGGCACGAGGCTGATCACGTCCGCTGGTCGCGGGGTCTACGTCGCCTGCCTGCGCAACCTCCGAGCCCAGGTGAACGAGCTCGACCGGCACCACCCGCGCGTCTTGCTCGTGGGGGCCGCGACGAGGGGCGAATTCCGGGAAGAGGATCAGCTCTGCTGCGCGCGGATCGCAGCCGCGCTCCTCGATCGCGGCTACGAGCCTGCCGACGAGGAGACTGAGGCAATCGTCGATCGCTGGCGGGGGTGTCCGACGGATGCGTTCGTCGGAGGCGGAAGCACGCAGTACCTTCGCCGCACCGGGCAGCTCCACGATCTCGAGTTCATCCTCGGCTGCGTCGACGACCTCGACGACGTCTTCGTGTTCGACGGAGCGGAGATCCTGCGGAACGGGTCGTGAGTCACGCGTTGGCCGGCGGCACGAACAACGGCAACCGCACGCCCGTGCTGGTCCTCAATCTCTTCAACCACACCGGGGTGGGGATCGCCCGGAGCCTCGGGCGGCTCGGCGTACCCGTCTACGCCGTCCATGAGACTCCCCGCGCTCCCGCGGCAGCGTCACGGTACTTCAAGCGAACCTTCGCCTGGGATCTGTCGCACGAGCCGCCGGACGCGTCGATCGCACGTCTGCTCGAGATCGGCCGCAGCATCGGGTCGACACCCATCCTGATCCCGACCGAGGATCTGAGCTGCCTGTTCGTCGCCGACAACGCCGAGTCGCTCAGAGCGGGCTTCCTCTTTCCCGACCAGCCCTCGGGGCTCGCGCGCGCGCTCTCCAACAAGCAGCAGATGTTCCACCTCTGCCGGGAGCACGGTGTTCCCACGCCGGACTCGGTGTTTCCGACCTCGCGTGAGGACGTGCTGGCATTCGCCGAGCACGTGACGTTTCCGGTGATGCTGAAGACGATCGAGACCCGGCCGTTCGAGGAGGACGACCCGCTGAAGGCCGGGGGCGGCAAGCTGATCGCGGCCGACCGCAGCGATCTGCTCGAGTGCTACGACAAGCTCGAGCTGAGCGGCGACCCGAATGTGCTTCTCCAGGAGTTCATTCCGGGCGGAGCCGAATCCGTCTAGATGCTGAACGGCTATTTCGACGCGGAGTCGGATGGCGCGATCGTCTTCACCGGTCGGAAGCTGCGCCAGTACCCCCCGTACACCGGGCAGACGAGCCTCGGTCTGTGTACCTGGAACGAGCGCGTCGCGGAGACGACACGGGAGTTCATGAAGCGCCTCGGCTACCGGGGCATACTCGACATCGGCTACCGCTACGACAGGCGAGACGACCAGTACAAGCTGCTCGACGTCAACCCTCGGATCGGTGCCGCATTTCGCCTGTTTCTCGGGACCGGCGGAATGGACGTCGTGCGCGCGCTGTACTTCGACCTGACCGGCCGCAGCGTTCCCGCGGAGCGTCCCCGTGAGGATCGGAGATGGCTCGTCGAGAACTACGACGTCGCGTCCTCGATCAAGTACTGCGTCGACGGCGTGCTGACGCCGCGCCGCTGGCTCGGCTCCTTCAAGGGAGTCGAGGAGGCGGCCTGGTTCGCGCGGGACGATCTTCGGCCTTTCGCTGCGATGTGCGCGCACTCGATGCGGTACGCTGCCGGCAACCTCGTCGGCGTCACCGATCGCAGACCGGAATGGTGGCGGCGCGGCAGGCCGCAAGGCGGCTAGTGTCCTGAGTCGGTAGTTCGCAGGGACCCGCTGTTTGATCGCGAACATCGTTCGTGTCGGCGACGATTGGGGGCGGTCATGGCGCAGCGGGCAGAGCCGGTCTCTCCCCGTCTGCAGCTTCGCGCCGTCAGGCTGTCACCGATGCGTCCGGCATCGGCGACAGTCTGCCGTCGCGCCCCAGAGCGGCCAGCCTGCGCCCCGGCACGGACGATCTCGTGGCATCAACCATCTGGGGATCAGGAGCTCCGGCGCGCGAGAACCAGATGCTGTGCACCGGCTCGGGCAAGCAGGCGATGTCTCGCCGCGAGCGCACCCAGGCGACGGTGGATGCGGATCGCCCGCTCCTCGGAGAACAGCTTGCGGTCGAAGAATGT
>Ga0066709_100005807_pt1 | contig 10269 bp, 10 predicted proteins | sample GraSoiAngelo_158_FD_79665 | JGI IMG/M metagenome (GOLD analysis project Ga0066709, IMG submission 79665) | Grasslands soil microbial communities from the Angelo Coastal Reserve, California, USA - 14_1009_16_30cm | ecosystem: Environmental > Terrestrial > Soil > Grasslands | place: USA... | reverse complement strand
TATCCTTGCGAGCTGCGCCGCCGTAGCTCAGCTGGCAGAGCACTTCACTCGTAATGAAGGGGTCCGCGGTTCGAATCCGCGCGTCGGCTTGAAACGGAGAGCGTTACTTGCTGCCGATGCTGATGATGGCTCCAAGCGTTGCCAGCAGCAAAAGCGCAACGATCACGCCGACCATGAAGAGTCGCCTCTTCATATTCGTCCGTCGCTGAAGCCGAAGCGAGGACCACTGGCGGTCGTAGTCAGCATGTCGAACAAGACGGCTCCGGCCGCCGTTTTCTTCCTCACCCCCGCCGATCGGCGGACACTGGAGCGCGCATTCAGAGGAGGCGGGATCGTCACGTGCTCTGCTCTAACGCGTCGTGATCGTGCTCCGAGGCGGCTCGGATGGTGCGCCAGGAGTCCCACGTGATCTTGAGGATCACGAGCGTTATCGCGACGCCAATCAAAGGATCGGCGGTCTGGAACCCCACCGCTACGACAACGGCACTGAGCACCACGCCGAGGCTGACGAAACCGTCCACACGGGCGTGGCTTCCGTCGGCAATCAATGCCGGGCTGCGTAGCCTTTGCCCGGCGCGCGTTCGGATTTGCGCGGCGACCTCGTTCCCGGCGAAACCGATCACACCGGCTGCGGCGAGCCACCAGAGGTGCGTGAGGTCGCGGGGGTGGATGAAGCGCTCCACCGCTTGCACAAGAGCGACACAGGCGCTCACGAAAATCGTGAACACGACAAAGAGGCCCGCCAAGCGTTCACCGCGCGCACTCCGCAGAAAGAAGGCGAGACCGAGCGGGATTGCCGTTAGCGCGTCCCCGAAGTTGTGGATCAGATCCGCCAGAAGAGCCACGCTCAACGTCCGCGCGTAGAAATAGGACTGGATTAGAGCCGTCACGGTGAGTACGGCGAGGCTCCATGAGACGGCACGGATGCCCCCGCGGGAGCGCAGGATCGAGCGATCTACGAGGCCATGAGAGTGGCCATGATCGTGTCGGTGCGGCCCGTGTCCGTGATCGTGTTCATGGTCGTAGCCATGATCGAACGCGTGGCGGTGATCCACGACAATTGCCTCGTAGTGGCGGTCGTGCATGGGCGGAAGGTATCGGGGTCTGCGGCCCGGTTCGAGTCCGGGCATCGGCTCTTTCGATCCGGCCTTGCGCAGCACGCGGCGGCTGCGAGAGGCTCTGAGTCATGGTTCCGGAGGCGAAGCTCGAGAAGACGGACCACGGAATCGTTCCGAAAGGCGAGGGTTGGTTCGTCCTCAACATGCGCGACGCCGTCTGGAAGCACGCCGACGGTCGCGGTGCGGTCTGCGTCGTGCTCGACGACTTCGAAGGCTGGCGGCGAGCCGAACAGCTCGGCGTCAACCCGTTCGTGCTGCGACCCGGCGAGCCGATGTCCATGTACCACTGGGAGACCGACCAGGAAGCGTTCCTCGTCGTCTCGGGAGAAGCGATCCTGATCGTCGAAGGCGAAGAGCGACAGCTCCGTGCGTGGGACTTCGTGCACTGCCCGCCGAACACGAAGCACGGGATCGTCGGAGCAGGAAGCGGTCCGTGTGTCGTGATCGCAGTCGGCGCGCGCGAACACTCGGAGGAGCCCGACGCGCTCGGCTTCCCCGTCGACGACGTCGCAAAGGCTTACGGCGCGGGCGTCGACCAGGAGACGATGGACGGCGGCGAGGCGTATGCCTCCGTCCCGCCTCGCGAGCCGACTGCGTACCGCGCCGGCTGGCTCCCCGACTAGTTCGCCGCGATCACCGCGCTCGAGCGGCTCCGCGTGTACTCCCGACCCCCGGCGCGTAGGTGAACACACCGTCCGCCGGTGCGAGGTCCGCGTCCTGCCGCAGGCTCGCTGCGCTGAAGTCGAACGACCGGCTGCGGAGATCCTCGCTCGACAGCGTGAACGAGATGCTCGTCGGCGCCTCGACCGCGCGCAGCGGACGATGCGGGAACGCGAGGAGGTGCCGGCCGTCCCAGCGCGTCAGGACGACTCGGTCTCCGTTCGCGAGCACCAGGAACTCGTTGCCGCGCGGCGCCCCGGTCGAGCGGTTGCGGTCCGTGTCGAGGCCCATGAGGACCCAGCCGTAGGGGCCGAGCTCTGTCGCGCTCGCGAGCTTGATGTCGACTACGACCCCTCCCGCCGCAGGGACGATCGAGATCCCCACGATGTCCGGCGCGTCGCCCGCGTCGCCGACCGGATCCGTGTACGCGACCGCCTGCGATCGTGCGGCAGCCGACGCGCCCCAGACTCGAGCGTGGACCAGCGTCAGTGCGACGACGGCCACTAACGCCACTGTTGCCGCACTTCTTCCGACTCGTTTCTTCATCGTCACAGGACGGTTGGGGAAGCGTTTCGCTTCCGCTGCAAACACCCTGCGCTCGGGAGCTAACCGCGGGCCAACTTCGATCCTTCTTAGGTCCTTCTCACGGTGCTCTTAGCCGGCTCTGGTTCGCAGTTCAGCGAAGACGTCCGACGAAATGAAGGCCACCATGGCGAAGGTACTGACGGTCGGGCGGGCGAACAGCGGCCGGCGCCGCGACGAGATAGAGGAGCTGCTCCTCCGGATCAAGGGCCTCGTCTACGTCCGCGCGATCCTCGAGGAACGAGGCGTGGATGCTGCCGTGCTCGAGACGCACGGCCGTGAGCTCGAGCGGCTCCGCGAGCGCCTCGCGTACGCCGTCCAGCACGACGGTTTCGACGCCGCTGCGTGACGTCTTTGTCACGGCCGTGACGCGTCCTGTGTAAGCGTCGCGACACTAGGAGTCTGGCCGGAAGATCCCGTTTCTCCATCCCGTCTGTCCTGCGAGGTGGGAACTCAAACGAGGGAGACCGGGATGAAACGGGAGAGGACTTTCGGACGGCGCGTCGCGAAGGCGGCAGCGCTCTTGACATTGGTGGCGGCGGGGCTCGTCTTGGGAGTCGCGCCGGGAGCTGCTGGATTCGGCGTCGGGCTTGCAGGTCTGGTGGACGCGCCGTTCGGCTCGAATGACGCAGTTCTGCTCGACGTCCCGCCGAGCGCGGACATTGCGGTCGCCGTCTCGGACTCGGCAGACCCGGTGACGCTCGGGACGCAGTTCGAATACGACGTCACGATCAGGAATGGCGGTCCGGATGACGCAATCGGTGTGGGCCTGAGGGAGGCACTCCCGAGCGAGATCGCGCTCGATTCGGTGGACGGTGCCTCGTGCAATCAGGACGGCGCCTATTACTGCCAGGTAGGTGACATCCGCAGTGGTGAAAGCGTCACGGTCCGGTTCACAGTCCATGGCCTGAAGCCGGGGTCGTTCACGAACGCCGTAAGCGTGTGGGAGCAGACGGCGGACCCGAACGGCGACAACAACAGTACGAACGAGACGACCCAGATCGTTCTACCGCCGGCGCGCGGGCACCTGACGGTGATCGCGCACGTCGTCAACGACAACGGCGGGTCGGCGGTCGCCGGCGACTTCAACCTCGTGCTGGACGGCGTCAACGCTGTCCCGAGCTCGTTCGCCGGGAGCGAACAGGGCACGGGGGTGGACCTCGATGCGGGCGACTACAAGGTCGCGGTCGAGGACGGCCCGTCCGGCTACGACGCGGGCTTCTCGTCCGACTGTGCCGGCACGATCGGCCGCGACGAGCAGAAGCGGTGCGTCGTCACGCTCGACGACCGGCCGGCACACCTGACCGTCGTTACGACGGTGAAGAACGACAACGCCGGCACGGCGCAGCCGTCCGACTTCGCGCTGGCCGTCAAGGCCGGCTCCCCGGATCCCGCGCAGTTCAGCGGGAACGCCGAGGGCACGCCGGTGACGCTCGACGCCGGCGGCTACGCCGTCAGCGAGGAGACCGCCTACGGCTACACGACCACGCGCTCCGCCGACTGCCAGGGCAAGATCGGGCCCGGCGAGACCCGAACCTGCACGGTGTCGAACGACGACGTCGCGCCGGTCACGTTGAAGCTGACGGCCGACGCGGCGCAGGTGCCCGCCGGCGGCAGCACCGGCTACACCGCGACGCTGGCCAATCCGAACAACGGCGCCGTGAACGTCTCGTACGTCTCCGTCTGGCTGCCGAGCGGCTTCGCGTACCAGTCGGGATCCACGTCCGGAGCGATTGCGTCCGATCCGTCGATCCAGAACTACGAGGGCCTCTCGCTCTCGTGGCAAGGGCCGGGGCAGATCGACGGCGGTCAGAGCAAGGCGATGCACTTCGGCGCGACGGCGCCGACCGTCCTCGGCGACTACCACGCCAGCGGGTCGGGGAACGTCGACGCGCCGTTCTCGATCGACAGCTCAGGGGCGTCGCCGGAGATCGTCGTGGTCGCGGCCGATCCCGCGCCGACGCCGAGCAATCCGCCTTCGCAGCCCGGTTCCGGCAGCGGCGGCAACGGCGGCAATCCCGGCGGCGCCGGCAACGGCGGCAGCAGCGGCAATCAAACGCAGACCACGACCACGAACCAGTCCGGGCCGCCGCCGGTCGGGCCGCCCGTGTTCCGGTCGGACGCCGATCTGCAGCTCATCTCGGGCAACGTCCTGATCAAGCTGCCGGGGTCGACGGACTTCGTGCCACTGACGGCCGACATGCAGGTCCCGTTCGGCGCCGAGATCGACGCCACGGAGGGCCGTGTCAATCTCGTGACGGTCGACTCCGACGGCACGACGTACAAGGCGGATTTCTACGAGGGGCGCTTCGTGCTCAAGAAGCAGCTCGCGAACGGCGTCACCGTCCTCTGGCTGAGCGGCAGCAACTTCAAGTCGGAGTGCAAGGTCGCGAAGAAGCGCGCGCTGCAGTCCGTCGACAAGAAGAAGCCGAAGAAGGTCAAGAAGTCGAAGAAGGTCGTGCGGCACCTGTGGGGGAGCGGCAAGGGCAAGTTCCGAACGAAGGGCCGCTACATCGCGGCAACCGTTCACGGCACCACGTGGCTGACCGAGGATCGCTGCGACGGAACGCGGTCATTCGTGCAGGAAGGCGTGGTCGACGTCCGTGACCTCGTGAAGCACAAGACGATTCAGCTCGGCGCAGGCCAGAGCTACGTGGCGAGGCCGCATTGACGACCGTCACTCGCACGCGGCGGCGATTCCGGACGCTCCTGTTCCTGGGCGTCGGGGTCGCCGCCGCGGCACTCGCGCTGGTGGCCTACGGCCTGCATGCGCTGCGCGGTACGGAGCTCGCATCCGTCGATCTCCGCTTCGAGGTGCGCGGCACGCAGGCTCCGCCGTCGAACATCGTGCTCGTCGAGCTCGATGACAAATCACTCAACGATCTCGGTGTGCGTCCGCCGCTCCGCCGGTCCGTGCACGCCGAGCTCATCGACCGATTGCGTCGGGACGGGGCGAAGGTGATCGCGTACGACTTCGAGTTCACCGGTCGGTCCCCGCAGAAGTTCGCGGAAGACGATCCGAAGCTCATCGCGGCCGTCGACCGAGCGCACAACCTCATCCTCGCGGCGACAACGACGGACCGACATGGCGGCACGCCCGTCTTCGGGGCGATCGACCTGGCCCAGTTCGGCGCTCGAGCCGGCTTCAGCTTGCTTCCGCCCGACCCTGGGGCAATCCTCCGCCGCGTCCAGTACCAGGATGGCGGCGTCGACTCGTTCTCGATTGCTGCCGCGGAGCGCTTTCTCGGGCGCTCGATTTCGCCATCGGCGCTCGGCGGCAGGACGGGCCGGATCGACTACATGGGTCCCGAGGAAACCGTTCGGACGGTCTCGTTCTCGGATGCGCTCAGCGGCAAGGTGAGCCCGAGCTTCTTCCGCGGCAAGATCGTCGTCGTCGGCGCGTCGGCACCGGCGCTGCAGGACATCCACGCAACGCCAACGACTCCGACGATGCCCGGCCCGGAGGTTCAGGCAAATGCGATCGCGACGGCGCTCGCCGGATTCCCGCTGAAGCCGGTGTCCTGGTGGTGGAACGGGCTGCTCGTGCTCGTGTGCGGGTTGCTGCCCGCGCTCGTCGGCATGCGCGCTCGTCCGCTGCCCACGGTTGCCGCGGCGCTTGCCAGTGCTGCCGCGTTCGTGGTCGGCGCGCAGGGGCTGTTCACCCACGGCCACATCGTTGTGGTCGTCTATCCGCTCGGCGCGCTCGTCGTGTCGTCCGTCGGCTGCCTCGGCGCGCACTACGTGCTGGAGGCGTTCGAGCGGCAGCGGACGCGCGACATCTTCTCGCGGTTCGTTCCCGAGCAGGTAGTGAACCAGGTGCTGACGAAGACCGACTCGCACCTTCGGCTCGGCGGCGTGCGCGTCACCGGCACGTGCATGTTCACCGATCTCCGCGATTCGACGACCTTCGCGGAGTCGCTGCCGCCGGAGCAGGTCGTCGACATCGTGAACCGCTATCTCGGCGAGCTCACCGAGGCGATCCTCGGACACGGCGGCACGCTGATCTCATACCTCGGCGACGGTTTCATGGCCATCTTCGGCGCGCCGATCGAACAGGAGGACCACGCCGACCGCGCGCTCGCGGCCGCGCGCGAGATCCTCGAAGAGCGGCTGCCGCGGTTCAACGCCTGGTTTCGCGAGAGCGGCTACGGCGAGGGGTTCCGGATGGGCATCGGGATCAACACGGGCGTGTTCCTCGCCGGCAACGTCGGCTCCGAGAGGCGGCTCGAGTACACGGCGATGGGCGACACGGTCAACACAGCGTCGCGGCTCGAAGGGCTGACGAAGGGCTCGGGACACTCGGCGTTCATCGCGGAGTCGACGTGCGACGCGCTCGTGCACCAGGCGAACGACCTCGTCTTCGCGGGGGAGCAAGAAGTCCGCGGCCGCGAGGGAAAGATCAAGGTGTGGTCCCTACCGGCGCCGCAGGCCGAGCGCGCAGTTGAGCCCGCAGCCGAGCGTGCGTATGGCGCCGCCGTGGCTCCCGCCTGAGCTACTACGAGGGACGCGCAGACCGCGTCTGCCTCAACAGCCATTCCGTGCGCAGCTCGCGCGCCCTTCGGTCCAGCTCCGACTGCAGCGACGTCAGCTCGATCAGCTCCGGTCGCAGCGTGTCCACGCGACGAAGCTCGGCCGCCATCTCCGTCAGCGAGCTCGTGTCGTCAGCGTTCAGATCGCGCAACCGCCGCTCGCTCCCGCGGATCTGCGCCTCGAGCGCGCGGATGCCTGCATCGGCTTCCTCGGACATCGCCCGGAGCCGCGCCTCCGTGGGCGGGTCGGCCAACACCGTTCGGAGCCGGTCAGCAAGCGCGGAATACAGCGGATCGGGCAACGGCCACGCGCACTCTAAACCCAAGGGACGCGCCCGGCTCTCGAATGGCTTAGGCTCGTCTAGAAGCGACCGAATGGGAGGTTGGGCGATGGCCTGGAACCTGAAGGGGAGCTATGTCGAGACGTGTTCCTGCGATCTGATCTGTCCCTGCAACGCGACGTTCGACCACGGCGCGACGTACGACTACTGTCGCGTGACGCTCGTGTTCAACATCCGCGAGGGCGAGATCGAGGGGACCGACATCGCCGGCCTCAAGGTCGTCGTCGTCGGCGACACGCCCAAGGTGATGACCGAAGGAAACTGGCGCATCGGCATGTTCATCGACGAGCGCGCCTCGGACGAGCAGGCGGACAAGCTCGGGAAGGTGTTCAGCGGCGAGCTCGGCGGCCCGATGGGCGCGCTCGCGGGACTCGTCGGCGAGGTGCTCGGCGTCGAACGCGCGTCGATCGAGGTGCAGGACGACGGCGTGAACCATCGCGTGCGCGTCGGCGATGCGATCGACTTCGAGATCAAGGACATCGTCCCCTTCGGCGTCGAGACCGGCGAGCCCGTTCGCTTCCAAGGGATGTTCCACCCGGTCGCGTCGGATCTGACGATCGCGGAGGCAACGCGCTCGAACATCAATGCGTTCGGAATCCAGTACGAAGGCAAGACGGGTCTCTCGACCTCTGAGTTTTCCTGGGCCGCGTAAACCGAAAAAAGTCGCGCTGCGCGCGAGACTTTTTTCGGTTCCTGCTCGCGCGCGGCCGTAACGGCCGGCGCCGGCAAAGCCGGCACCAGCGGCGACTTGGACAACGCGTGGTATGAGGATCGGGTGATTCTGCCGCTGTTGGCTATCGCAGCGAGTCTCGGCGGGACGGCGACGCCGGCCGACGCGATGCCGAGTTCCATCGCGTTCTGGAACGCCCGCGCAGGGGTGATCGGAGGTGGCGGCCGCGGGTGCCCGCCTCGTTGTCGCGGGACGGTCTCGCTGACTGCGGACGGCGGCCGCACGAGTCACGTCGTCCTGCGCACGCGCGGCCCTGTGCTTTCGGTCGCGACCGCGGGAACGCGCGACGCGTGGGCTGTGGTCGGGCTCTGCGGAGCCAATGCCTGCGGTCCGGACGTGTTGTTGCACTCCGCGGACGGAGGGCACGTCTGGCGGCTCGTTCGCCGGAGCGCGCCGCTCGGTCCGAGCTTTGCAACCCGTCGTCTCGGGATGGCCGTTGCGGGTCATGTCCCTGTTGCAGGCGAGCCGACCGGCATCGTGGTGACGGGCGACGGCGGCCGAACGTGGCGCCGAACGCTGACCCCGTGTGGCCGCTGGGCCGTCTCGGCCGCAGTGTCGTTCCCCAGTCCCGCCCGCGCCTGGGCTTTGTGCGCAGGCCAAGGAGGCGCCGGGAACTCCGAGAAAGCCGTGTACGCGTCGAGCGATCGCGGGCGGAGCTGGTACCCGGTTGCAGAGACGCTCGTGTTCCGACATCTCCTGCACGGCGGGATCGGCACGTACGGGTATCCGCAGGGAATCGCATTCGCGCCGAACGGCCAAGGGCTTCTGTGGGAGAGCCGCGGCACGCTCTACGCCACAGAGGACGGCGGACGACAGTGGCGTGCGCTGACGCACGTGGCCGTACCGGAGCTCGATTTCGGCCAGTCCGCCTGGGTCGTCCGCGACGGACGCCGTTACGCATTGCTCCGGCGCGGGGGCGCCTTTGCGCGTTTGCTCGTCTCGGAGGGCCGCGGCTGGCGACCCGTTCGCCGCTACTCGCTGCGATGAGAGCGCTGCCGAAGTACCAGGCCTACGACGCGCCGTCGACAGCGGAGATCGCGCGCGCGGCCGGCATCTCGCCGTCGGAGGTGATCCGCTTCGACGGGAACACCTCGCCGCGGCCGCTTCCCTTCGCGCGGGGCGACGCGCTCGCGGCAGCGCTCGCGGAGATCCATACGTATCCGCACGGCGGGTATCCGGGTCTCGCCGACGCGATCGCCTCCTACGCGGAAGTCCGGCCCGAGAACGTGGTCCTCGGCGCCGGCGCGGACGACGTCATCTTGCTCGTGACGCGTTCCTTCGCGGGACCTGGCGACCGCGTCGCGATCGCAAACGAGCCGACGTACGCGCTGTTCCACAACGCCGTCGGCATCGCCGGAGCCGAGGTCGGCGACGCGGATCCCGTGCTGACGATCTGCTGCCGGCCGAACAATCCGACCGGCGAGCTCGGCGAGCTCCCGGCCGCGCGGCCGCTGCTCGTGGACGAGGCGTACTTCGAGTACTGCGGCGTCACGGCCGTCGATCTGATCGACGACGGCGTGATCGTCGTCCGCACGTTCTCGAAGGCGTTCGGCCTCGCCGGCGCACGCGTGGGCTACGCGCTCGCGGCCGGGGAGCTTGCGGCGGAGCTGGACCGGCGCCAGGGGCCGGCTCCGGTGTCGACGCTGTCCGTGGCGCTCGCGCTCGCCGGTCTCGAGTCTCCGCCCGAAGTCACGCCGATCCTGGAGGAACGGGAGCGCTTCGCGGCCGAACTCAGGGCACTCGGCGTCGAACCGCTTCCCTCGGCGGCCAACTTCGTGGCGGTACCGCTCGCAGACGGTGCGGACGTCGCGAATCGACTGTCGCTCCGCGGCCTCCCCGTTCGTCCTTATCGTGATGGCATTCGCATCACGATCCGCGACCGTCGCGACGACGACGTTCTGCTCTCTGCGCTCCGCGAACTCCAAGGAGGTCCCGTTGGCCGTAACCGAACCTGATCCCCGCCGCTGGTGGGCGCTCGCCGTCGTCGGCACGGCGTTCTTCATGACGATCCTCGACGTGTCGATCGTCAACGTCGCGCTGCCCTCGATCAGTCGTGCGCTTCACTTCTCACGCGAGAACCTGCAGTGGGTCATCACGGCCTACTCGATCGCCTTCGGCGGCTTCCTGCTTCTGGCCGGCCGCGCCGCAGATCTCCTGGGGCGGCGACGGGTCTTCATGGTCGGAGTGGCGCTCTTCACGATTGCATCCCTCGCATGTGGGCTCGCTCAATCGGAGGGGATGCTGATCGTGTCCCGAGCAGTGCAGGGCCTCGGCGGCGCGATCATCACGCCCGCCGCCCTCTCGATCGT
>Ga0066709_100005806_pt1 | contig 10270 bp, 8 predicted proteins | sample GraSoiAngelo_158_FD_79665 | JGI IMG/M metagenome (GOLD analysis project Ga0066709, IMG submission 79665) | Grasslands soil microbial communities from the Angelo Coastal Reserve, California, USA - 14_1009_16_30cm | ecosystem: Environmental > Terrestrial > Soil > Grasslands | place: USA... | reverse complement strand
GCTCTGGCCGATGCCGATGCGGTCGCGCGAGCGGGCGCGGCATTCACCGCCGCGGAGGCGCGCGCGGCCGTCGCCGCACGCGGCCGCTTCGTCATGGCCGTCAGCGGGGGGCACACCCCGTGGACGATGGTGCGTGCACTGGCCGATCAACGCATGCCCTGGGCCGATGTGCATGTCGTCCAGGTGGACGAGCGCGTGGCGCCCGCGGGAGATCCCGACCGAAACCTCACTCACCTGCGCGAGAGCTTGCTCGCGCATTGTCCGCTGCGCCTCGACCAGGTTCACGCCATGCCAGTGGAATCGGCAGATCTGGAATCGGCGAGCGGCCAATACGCCGTGACGCTCGAGCGGGTTGCCGGCGCTCCGGCTGTGCTCGATCTCGCCCATCTGGGTCTGGGGCCCGACGGCCATACCGCATCGCTGGTGCCCGGGGATCCTGTGCTCGACGTGACCGACGCGGACGTCGCGCTCACGGGGCTCTATCAAGGTCGGCGCCGGATGACCTTGACCTATCCCTTGCTCAATCGGTCCCGGCGTATCGTCTGGCTGGTCACGGGACGCGAGAAGGCGGAGATGCTGGCGCGTCTGTGTGGCACCGATCGATCGATTCCAGCCGGGCGAATCCACCAACACCAGGCCTTCGTGCTCGCCGACCACGAGGCGGCCGCACGGTTGGGACGTGAGCCATCACGACGCTGATGCCACATCGAGGAGAAGACACCATGCACGTGGGAATCGCCACCGATCACGGGGGCTTTGGCTTGAAAGAGGATCTGACCGGGCGCCTCCGCGCTGCCGGGCACGACGTCGTCGACTTCGGTGCGGACGAGCTGAACCCGGACGACGACTATCCGGACTTCGTCATCCCGCTCGCCCAGGCTGTGGCGGCGGGCACGGTCGAGCGCGGGGTGGCCGTCTGCGGCAGCGGTGTGGGCGCCTCGATCTGCGCCAACAAGGTTCCGGGTGTCCGTGCCGGGCTGATCAATGACCACTTTTCCGCGGGGCAGGGGGTCGAGGACGATCACATGAACATCATCTGCATCGGTGGCCGCACCGTGGGACCAGGCGTGGCCTGGGATCTCGTGCAGACGTTCCTGGCCGCCGAGTTCAGCCACGCCCCCCGACACCTGCGCCGCCTGAGCAAGGTGGCGTTGCTGGAGCTCCAACCGACGAGGACAAACCGATGAGTGTCACGAATGTCGCTGCACCCATGACAGACACCGAGCTCGACCAGTTGTCCGTCGACACCATCCGCACGCTCTCGATCGATGCGGTCCAGCAAGCCAAGTCGGGGCACCCCGGCACACCGATGGCGCTCGCACCACTCGTCTACACGATCTGGAACCGCGTGATGCGCTTCGATCCGGAGGACCCGATCTGGCCCAACCGTGATCGGTTCGTGCTCTCCAACGGTCACGCCTCGATGCTGCTCTGGTCCGTGCTGCATCTGACGGGCACGCGGGCAGTGAACGCCGACTACGAACGGTTGGGGCAGCCCTCGGTGTCCCTGGAGGACATCCGCCGCTTTCGCCAGATCGGCAGCAAGGCGCCCGGGCACCCCGAATATCACTGGGTATCGGGTGTCGAGACGACGACGGGCCCGCTCGGGCAGGGCGTCGCCACGAGCGTGGGGATGGCCATCGCTCAGAAGTGGCTCGCCGACCGGTACAACCGACCGGACTTCGCGATCTTCGACTACGACATCTACGTCGTGTGCGGCGACGGCTGTTTGATGGAGGGCGTGGCGGCCGAAGCGGCTTCGCTGGCCGGTCACCTCGGTTTGGACAACCTCTGCTGGATCTACGACAACAACCACATCACGATCGAGGGGCAGACGAGCCTCGCCTTCACAGAGGATGTCGCCACCCGGTTCCTCGCGTACGGGTGGAACGTCCTGCGAGTGGGTGACGCCAACGACATCGATCGCATCCAGCAGGCTCTCGGCGTCTTTCGAAAGACGACGACTCGCCCCACCCTGATCATCCTCGATAGCCACATCGGCTACGGCTCCCCGCACAAGCAGGACACCTCCGCGGCCCACGGCGAGCCGCTCGGTGACGAAGAGGTTCGCCTCACCAAGCGCAGCTACGGGTGGCCGGAGGAGGCGCAGTTCCTGGTCCCCGACGGCGTCCGCGAGCACTTCGCCGCCGGCGTCGGCGCGCGCGGCGCCGCAGCTCGGAGCAGGTGGACGGCGCTCTTCGCGTCGTACCGGGCCAGGTACCCCGAGCTTGCGAGCGAGATCGACCAGATGCAGCGGCGAGACCTGCCGACAGGGTGGGATCGCAACCTCCCCGTCTTCCCGGCGGACACCAAGGGCATCGCGGGCCGAGACGCCTCGGGCAAAGTGCTGAACGTGCTCGCGCAGAACATCCCGTGGTTCCTCGGGGGTTCGGCGGATCTCGGGCCGTCGAACAAGACCACCCTGACGTACGAGGGCGCGGGAAGCTTTCAGGCCGGGAACCCTGGTGGCAAGAACCTGCATTTCGGCGTCCGCGAGCACGCGATGGCGGCGACCGTCAACGGCCTCTCGCTCTCGAAGCTGCGGGCGTTCGGCGCGACGTTCTTCATCTTCAGCGACTACGCGCGGCCGGCCATCCGGCTGTCGGCACTGATGGAGCTGCCGACCATCTTCGTGTTCACGCACGACGCCATGGGTGACGGCGAGGATGGCCCGACCCACCAGCCGGTGGAGCACCTGGCATCGCTACGCGCCATTCCCGGGCTCGTCACGCTGCGGCCCGGCGACGCCAACGAGGTCGTGGAGGCGTACCGCTACGTGCTGCAGCTCCGCCACCAGCCGGCCGTGCTCGCGCTTTCACGGCAGCCGTTGCCGACGCTGGATCGACGCATCTACGCTCCTGCGACAGGGGTCGCGCGTGGAGCCTACGTGCTCGCGGACCCCCCGGGGCAGAATCCCGAGGTGATCCTGATCGCCTCGGGTAGCGAGCTGAGTCTTGCCGTGGAGGCCCACGGCAAGCTGCTCGCCGAGGGCATCCGCTCGCGCGTCGTCTCGATGCCGTCGTGGGAGATCTTCGAGCATCAGACGCAGGAGTATCGCGACAGCGTGCTGCCACCCGGCGTGAAGGCGCGCGTCGCGGTCGAGCAGGCCTCCACGTTCGGATGGGAGCGCTACGTTGGCACGTCCGGCTTCGTGATCGGGATGAAGACGTTCGGAGCCTCCGCGCCGCTGAAGGAGCTCCAGAGGAAGTTTGGCTTCGAGCCGGACCGCGTGGTGGCGGCGGCGAGAGCGCAGTTGGGCAGGGCGTAAGCCGAGCGAACGCGTGGACGACGACGATGTGGCCAGCACGGGGCGGAGCGCGCCTCTGGGAGCCACCGTCCTTCCGGGCGGCGTCAATTTCAGTGTCTTCTCCCGTGGGGCGTCCGGCGTGGAATTGCTGCTCTTTGACCGTGAGGACGATGCGCGCCCCACCCGCGTGATTCCGATCGACCCCGCGGCGAACCGTACGTACCACTACTGGCACGTCTTCGTATCGGGCGTGCGGCCGGGCCAGACGTACGGTTATCGCGTGTACGGAGGCTGGGACCCCGCGAACGGGATGCGTTTTGACCCCACCAAGGTGCTCCTCGATCCCTATGGTCGAGCCGTCGTCGTTCCCAAGAGCTACAGCCGCGATGCTGCGCGCCTGAAAACCGACAATGCCGCAACGGCGATGAAGAGCGTCGTGGCCGACGTCTCCGCGTACGACTGGGAGGGTGACGCCCCCCTGCAACGGCCATCGTCGCAGACCATCATTTACGAGATGCACGTGAGAGGGTTCACGCGCCATCCCAGCTCGGGGGTTTCGGAAGAGAGACGCGGGACGTATGCCGGTGTGATCGAGAAGATTCCATATCTTCAGCAACTCGGCATCACCGCCGTCGAGCTGCTGCCGGTGTTCCAGTTCGACGCCCAGGATGCCCCGCCCGGGCGGATCAACTACTGGGGATATGCGCCGATCTCGTTCTTTGCGCCGCACCAGGGCTACAGCTCCCGTCCGGAGCCGCTCGCTCCGGTCGACGAGTTTCGCGACATGGTGAAGGCGCTGCACCGGGCGGGCATCGAGGTCATTCTCGACGTTGTCTTCAATCACACGGCCGAAGGCGACCATCGCGGGCCGACGTTGAGCTTCCGCGGACTGGACAACCCGACGTACTACATCCTCGAAGAGGATCGCTCGCGCTACGCCAATTACAGCGGCACCGGGAACACGCTCAACGCGAATCAGCCCATCGTTCGCCGGATGATCCTGGATAGTCTCCGCTATTGGGTTGGAGCGATACACGTGGACGGCTTCCGGTTCGATCTCGCGTCGATCCTCGAGCGCGACGAGTCAGGCCATGTGATGCCGAACCCGCCGGTGCTCCTGGATATCGAGTCGGACCCGACGCTCGCAGGCGCGAAGCTCATCGCCGAGGCCTGGGATGCGGCGGGCCTGTACCAGGTGGGGAGCTTCATCGGAGACAGCTGGAGGGAGTGGAACGGGCGGTTCCGCGACGACGTTCGCAGTTTTTTCCGTGGCGAAGAAGGCTCGGTCGAGCGCTTTGCCGACCGCCTGATCGGCAGCCCGGCGCTGTACGGCCACAAGCAGCGCGAGCCCGAGGGGAGCGTCAACTTCGTGACGTGTCATGACGGCTTCACCCTCAACGATCTCGTCTCCTACGACGGCAAACACAACGAGGCGAACGGCGAGGGTAGCCGCGACGGCGTAGACGACAACCGAAGCTGGAACTGTGGAGTGGAAGGCCCGACGGAGGATGCCTCGGTCGAGAAGCTGCGAACGCGACAGGTGAAGAACTTCTTCACCGTGACGATGCTATCCGTGGGGATGCCCATGATGCTCATGGGCGACGAGGTGCGGCGCACGCAGGGCGGCAACAACAACGCCTATTGTCAGGATAACGAGATCAGCTGGTTCGACTGGGCGCAGCTCGCGAAGCGAGCCGACGTGCACCGGTTCGTGACCTTGCTCAATGCTTGCCGGGTCTTGCGAGACGTGGAGCACGAGCGGCAGCGGGTGACCCTGAACGAGCTGATCCGGCAGGCCGACGTCACCTGGCACGGCGTGAGACTCCACGAGCCTGACTGGCGCCACAGTTCGCACAGCGTGGCGTTCACGGCAAGGTGCACGAAGCAACGAGTGTTCTTTCACGTGATCCTCAACGCGTACTGGGAGCCGCTCGAGTTCGAGCGCCCGGCGTTCGCCAATGGCGGTCGACATCCATGGCGCCGATGGATCGACACCTTCCTGGATTCTCCGCACGATATCGTCGACTGGGAGCGAGCTCCCACGGTTCCGGGCCATGGCTATCGCGCGGAGCCGCGCTCCGTGGTCGTGCTGTTCGCAGGCCTCGAACCTGAGCGCCAATCGCCCTGACCCATCCGGGAAGGAGGGGCCGTGGCCGCACCACTCGTTCACCGGTCTGCGAGCGCATGGTCGCCGAGCGTCGCCTGCGTGCGCGGCCTGATGGTTGTCGCGCTTGCCGGCGCATCGGTCGTGTCGTGGGGGTCAGCGCCTCATCCGACGTCCGCTCAGCCGGCCCCACAAGCGGAGCAGCCGGCTCAGCCCACGGCCATCCCGGTCCCCGAGATCGCGCAACGGGCCGAGGACGTGGCCACGCTGTTGCGACAGAGCGCCGAGCGGCTTGCAACGGATCCGGAGGTCCAGGACGTCGACAACCTCAGGCGGGCGGTGGCAGCGACACCAGCGCGGCGGCGAGGAGCAGTACCGCGACGAGCGCGGCGAGCTCTCCCTGCCACCAGCGCTCGGGCGCGCCGACGCCCTTCCGTCGGGCGGCCATCGCGAGGGCGAGTACCACGATCAGCGTTGCGAGCTTCGCCACGAGGACGCGCCCGTAGAGGGTCCTGGCGAGATCGCCCGTTCCCGTGAGGTGCTGGAATGACAGCAGCGTGCCGCTTCCCATCGCGACGAGCAGCGCAATGGTCGCGACCCGCCCCGCCCGCCCCGCGATGGCCGCGCGCAACGTGGTGACCCCCGCGGCCCGCCAGGCCACGAGTAGCGCGATCACCACGCCCACCCACGTCGCCATCGCGGCTACGTGGAGGGCGTTCGTGACGAGGCCAGCGGCGAGGGGGCGAACGCTCACGGCGTGCACGGCTTGCCCATCGATCACCGCGAGGGCAATCCCGAGCGCGAGGGCGAGCTTCAGCGTCATGCTCGAGCCGGTCTCGAGCGCGGTCAGCATCGCCCACAGCGCGAGCGCGAAGCCGAGCCGCTGACCGGTCACCAACCCCACGCGCGACTCCAGCACATCCGCCAGCACGTCGGCATCGCCCGCAATGCCCAGGCGCAACGCGTGGCCGAGCACGACGAGCGGCTCCGCGAGCACGAGCGCCAGCACCCCCGATCGGGTGAGCCGCCACAGCGCGCGGTCGAACGCGGCGAAGCGCGGGACGCCGAGCGGGCGAAGCACGAGCCAGCGAAACGCGAGACTGCCGAAGCCGAGGGCGTAGCCGAGAAAGTGCAGCGCGCGGCCCACGACCGCCAGCGCGAATCCCGAGCGCGAGACCGTTCGCGTGTCGTCCGGGAGCGCCGCGAGGGTTGCCGTTGGCCGACCCACGCTGAAGGCGAACCGCCCCCGCTCGGGCTGGGCGTCCCCGGACACGACACGCCAGCTCACCACGTACGTCCCCTGCTCGGCTGCGCCCAAATCGACGCTGACGCTCGCACCGCTCGCGCGCGCGGGCCCGCGCTCCACGTGCCGTCCACTGGGCGCCACCACGCGGATGCCGCGCCCGATCGGCTGCACTCGCTCGTTGAACGTGAGCCGAATCACGGACGGCGGTGTCGCGATGACGACGCCGGTGACGCAGCGCGAGTCGTTGGGCGGCGCGGGCACACCTCCGCAGAGATCGGGTGGATCGGACTCGACGAGGTAGGCGTGAGCGAGTGCGCCGCGCGGGACGGCGAGCGCCGCGAGCAGCGCCGCCGCGAGCGCCAGCGAGCAGCGGACCCGGAGGCTCAGGCTCCGGCTACCTCCACCGCTCGCGGCCGCACCGGACGCGGCTCCTGGCCGATGCGAAGCACCAAGCCCGCCGCAATCAGACAAACGAGGCCGGCGCTCATAAAGGTCACCTGATAGTCGCCGAGCCAGGTGCGCAACAAGCCGCCACCATAGGCGGCCGTCGCTGCGCCGAGTTGGTGAGCGGCAGCGATCCAGCCGAACATGATCCCCACGTTCTCGCGGCCGAAGGTATCGGCCGCCAGGCGCGCGGTCGGCGGTACCGTGGCAACCCAGTCGAGGCCGTAGAAGATCACGAAGGCGGCGAGGCCGAGGTAGGCCGAGCCGAACGCGTAGGGCAGGAACAGCAACGAGAGGCCGCGGAGGCCGTAGTACCAGCAGAGCAAGTAGCGGTTGTCCCAGCGGTCCGAGAGCCAGCCCGAGACGGTGGTGCCGAGGATGTCCAGCACACCGATGGAGGCGAGCAGGCTCGCCGCGGTGACCTCGGAGATGCCGTGCTCCATCGTGGCGGGGATCAGGTGCGTGCCGATGAGGCCGTTGGTGCTGAGGCCACAGATGAAGAAGCTCCCCGCCAGCAGCCAGAAGTCGCGCGAGCGGAGTCCGAGCGCGAGGCCGACCAGCGGAGCGGCGGTCGCGGCGCGCGGCGGCCGCGGCGTGATCGGCGCGTCGGGCTCGCCGAAGGGGCGAAGGCCGACGTCACGAGGGTCGTCACGCATGAGCAAGGCCACGAGCGGCAGAACCACGAGCGCGACGCCGGCCACGAGCAGCACGGCGCTTCGCCATCCGAGGTGAACCACCATCGACGCAAGCAGGGGCAAGAACAGGAGCTGACCCGTGGCGGAACTGGCCGTGAGCAGACCGAGCACGAGACCGCGGCGCTCCGTGAACCAGCGATTGGCGACCATGGCCCCGAGGACGGAGGCCATGGTGCCGGTGCCGAGTCCGACCACCACGCCCCACAGCAGCGCGAGCTGCCACGACGCGGTCATCAGGGTCGTGAGGGCGACACCGGCGGCGACGAGCGCGAGCGACGTCACCATGACGCGCCGGATGCCGAGTCGGTCCATCAGTCCAGCCATGAACGGCCCGGACAGGCCGTAGAGGAACAGGTTGATAGAGACCGCGAACGACACGGTCGCGCGCGTCCACCCGAACTCGCGCTCGAGCGGGATCATCAGCACACCCGGCGCGGACCGAATGCCAGCGGCGGCCAGCAGGGTCACGAACGTCACCGCCACGATGATCCAGCCGTAATGCACGCGCCCGCGCATCCATCTGTCGATGGACATTAGGCCCCTCACCCGGCCACCAGACTCCTTCCTCTTCTTGCGCGCCTCGGCTGGACACGGTTCCGGCCCCGGCTCTTCTTGACCGCGACGCGAAGCAAGTGGGCCAGCCGCCGTTGCGTGTCAGCCCATGCCTTCGTACCCCACTCGCGGAGCACCCTGTCTTGGGCGCGGGCCCAGAGGGGACGCGCGGCCTCCAGGGCCCTTCTCCCTTGAGATGAAAGTTTCATCGACTTGATGCGCGCGTCGGGGTGCGCGACACGCTCGATCAGACGATCCCGCTCCAGGAGGTTGAGACTCCGCGTCAGCGTCGTCTGGTCGATGGCCAGCATGTGCTCGAGTTGCCTCGGGTCCGCCTCACGTAGCGGGCGATGGTCGCAAGAATGCTGAACTGAGTCACCCGCATACCGCTCGGCCGCAGGCCGTCGTCGTACAGCTGGGTGACGGCCCGGCTCACCATACGGAGCGTGCTGCAGACACAGGGGACTGACGTTCGCCGTCCGGTCCCTTCGTCGGCCTCGTACCTCCCCCGTTCATGGCGTCATGGTACTCGCCATGCCATGGGCCCACAACCATCTTATATGTAGCTGCATACTACTGTATGCAGCTACATTCTGATCGTGAATCCATCTGGGCTCGACCGGCGTCGTGCCAAGAGGCGGGCGGAGAGACAGTCAGCCGAAGGCGCAAATCTGCCTGCCGGGTGTTCGAGTCACCCTGGGGGGCACCATTCTTGGACGCGGCGGGACAGCCGACCAGTTAGGTCCCGGTGCCCCTCGCGCGTAGGCGTGAGAGACCGACAAGCGTTCGGACCCCTGAAGTTTCACTACTTGACCCGTTCGTATTCCGCTCTGCCAGTCCGGTAGTTGGGGTCCTCAGGCATCACCGTGAGAATGGTCTTGCCTTGGTCTTCGGACAGTTTCGCCGTCCCTGTTGTTCGCGACGATCGATATCGCAGCTTGCCGTCTTGAAGGTAGAATTTACCCTCGGCCGTCGAGCCACGCGTGGTGGAAGCTTTGTAGCTTCCGTCCGCCTGGACGTTCATCGTTGCGCGCTCCTGTCCCGCCTCCGCCGTGACCCAGCCCCGCCAACTTCCCGCGAGTTCCTTGACGTCAACGATCTGCTTTTCTCCGGCGACTCCAACAAGCGGTGACACTGCGATCACCGCAGCAAACAGTAGAGCAAGATGCATCCTCATCGCTGATCTCCTTCTCTCGTGAAGGTCGCAGCCCCGCCGGGCCATCCCCCCGGCCACCCGTCATCGGCGCTCGACGTCGCCAGTAAGCTCACCGACATGCCGGGCGGGTTCACGCCGCCGAAGGGGTTCGCGTGAAGCGCGGCCCGTCAGGTCCTCCCTGAATGTCAACCGCCAGCGGCACGAGGGCCGGACCCGAGGGCGAGCGTGACGAGATGGTTCAGCTCACGCACATCGAACGGCTTGTGCAGGTAGCCAGCGGCTCCTTCGATCAACGCCTCGGCCTCCTTCTCGGTGTTCCAGACGGCGGTCATCATGAAGACTGGCGCCTTCACGCCAAGGTGGCGGACGCGCTTCAGCAGGTCGAGGCCCTGTATCCAGGGCCAGGGGTCGCCCATGCGTGGCACGACCATGTCCAGCAGGATGAGATCGAACTGCTCCCGTCGCAGTATGTCGTAAGCGTCGACAACGGAATACGCCGGGGTGATCTCGTACGCGTGCCCGTGCTGGAAGCGGGCAAAGATGTCTCGCAGCAACGCGATCAAGACCGGCTCGTCGTCGACGATCAGGACGCGCTTCGTCATGAGGCAGGGAAAGACTTCGCCTGAACTGCTTCGTGGTGCTCGAGTAGATGCCGCGCTGCATCGCTGGGGCCCGGCGGACGAAGCTGGCGTGATAAAGGTGACCAGTAAGGCACAGGCGATTTTACTGCGACGGATCACGGTTTCACCCGCAAGAAGTGGCTCCCACGCCACCCGCTGGACCGCTGCCTGCCGGTCGCGCTCCTCGGCGAGTGCTCCATTCCGGT
>Ga0066709_100005805_pt1 | contig 10270 bp, 7 predicted proteins | sample GraSoiAngelo_158_FD_79665 | JGI IMG/M metagenome (GOLD analysis project Ga0066709, IMG submission 79665) | Grasslands soil microbial communities from the Angelo Coastal Reserve, California, USA - 14_1009_16_30cm | ecosystem: Environmental > Terrestrial > Soil > Grasslands | place: USA... | reverse complement strand
GTTCAGGCGAGAACCTCTACACGAACCGCGGCTTTCGACCCTTTCTCGAGGCGGGCGCGCTGGACATCGCCTCGGTCGACGTGATCTGGAACGGGTTCCACCAGGCGAAGAAGATCGCCGATCTGGCGGAGACGTTCGAGGTGAATTGTGCGCCGCACAACTACTACAGCCACCTTGCGACGTTCATCTCGGCGCAGTGGTGCGCGGCCGTTCCCAACGTGCGGATGCTCGAGGTCGACGTCGACGACGTCCCCTGGCGAGAAGAGCTCACCACGGCGATCCCGGAGATCGCCGGCGGTCTGATGACGATTCCTACCGGCCCAGGGTGGGGCGCGGATGTCAACGAAGACGTGCTGCGGGAGCATCCGTGGAGCTGACGCTGATTCCGCGCGAAGAGTTCGAGCGTGCGCGCGATGATCTCGCGCTCCTGGCGGACATGTGCCGCGCCAATGCGCTGGTGGCCGTGAAGCGGGCCGGCTCGGGTCATCTCGGGTCGAGCTTCAGCGCGATGGACGTCGTCGTCCACCTCTTCTATGCGGAGCTCAACACCGTCGAAGTCGGCTTCGACGATCCCGGCCGAGACATCTACTTCTCATCGAAGGGTCACGACGTGCCCGGCCTCTACGCGGTGCTGCACGCGCTCGGCATGCTCCCGCCGGAAAGACTCCTGCAGCTACGCAGGCTCGGCGGTCTCGACGGACATCCGGATGTGGGCGTGCCGGGAATCGAAGCGAACTCAGGCTCGCTCGGCATGGGCATTTCGAAGGGGAGAGGGATGGCCTGGGCGAAACGATTCCTTGGGCGTGGCGGTCGCGTCGTCGTGATGACCGGCGACGGCGAGTTGCAGGAAGGCCAGAACTTCGAGGGCTTGCAGGCGGCAGCCGCGCACGGACAGGGCAACCTCTGGGTGGTCGTCGATCGCAACGAGCTGCAATCCGACAAGCCGACGGACGACATCCTCCCGCTTGGCGACCTCGAGGCGAAGTTCCGCGCGTTCGGCTGGCACGTCGCGTCCTGTGACGGCCATGACCACGATGCGCTCGAGCGGGCCTTCACCGCGTTCCGCTCGGCGGCAGACGTGCCGAAGGTGCTCGTGGCTGACACCGTGAAGGGCAAGGGCGTTTCCTTCATGGAGCATCCGCGCGCGCTGCGGGACAGTGGCGGGACCTACCGCTGGCATGCCGGCGCACCAGACGACGAGTCGTTCGCGCGTGCGTACGAGGAGCTCGTCGAGCGGATTGGCGCCCGTCTTCCGAATCTTCGACTTACGCAGGTGGATCGAGGCGGCGAGCTGAGCGAGGGCGAGCCGGAATCCGGTATCGCCACTCGCAAGAGTGTCACTGACGAATACGTGGCCGCCGCGTATGGCGAAGCACTGCTCGAGCTGGCCGAGCGTCATCCCGAAATCGTCGTGCTCGACGCCGACCTTGCCTCCGATTGTCGCATCCGCCCGTTCGAGCTCGCGCACCCGGAGCGATTCCACGAGTCGGGGATAGCGGAGCAGGACATGGTCTCGGCCGCGGCCGGCATGGCACGGCAGGGCCTGCTGCCCGTCGTGAACTCGTTCGCCGCGTTCCTGGCGGCGCGTGCGAACGAGCAGATCTACAACCAGGCGAGCGAGCAGAGCAAGGTCATCTATGCGCTGCACTACGCGGGGTTGATTCCGGCGGGTCCCGGCAAGTCGCACCAGAGCATCCGCGACGTGTCCCTTCTCGCGGCGCTGCCCAACATGACGGTCGTGCAGCCCGCGAATTCCGAGGAGACCGGCGCGCTGTTGCGCTGGGCCGTGGAGGAGGCGACGGACAGTGTTGCACTCCGGCTGGCAATCGGTCCTTCGCCCCGGCGGCTCCAGGTTCCGAACGTGGCACCGGGCCGCGGCGCAGTCCTCTACGAAGGGGCCGAGGCGCTGCTCTTCGCCTACGGCCCGGTCATGCTCCATGAAGCGTTGACGGCGGCGGAACGACTCGACGGCCGGCTGCAGGTGGTGAACATGCCCTGGCTCAACCGCGTCGACCAGGAGTGGCTCGAGGAGCTAGTCAAGCCGTTCGGTGAGCTCTTCGTGCTCGAGGACCACGCAGCGGTCGGAGCGCTCGGCGACTCGCTTCGGCGCGTGCTCGACGGCCGGGTCATAACGGTATTCGGTGTGGATGGCTGGCCGGCGTGCGGAACGCCTCACGAGGCGCTCCGCTACCACGGGCTCGACGGCGCCTCGCTGGCCGATCGCATCGCGCTCAAGCTGCGCGCCGCCACGACCTCGTGACCCCGGTCTGGCTCGTCCTTCCGGATCCGTTTGCCTCCCGGTTGTTCTTCGACACCGGAGTCGTGGAACAGCTGCGCATCCACGTGGGTGACCGGCTCACGCTCGTCCTGGACGAAGGCGAGCAGCAATGGGCCGGCCGGGCACCCGACGTGCGCGTGATCGCGCGCGACGAGCTCGTGCGGCCACGCGTACCGCCCCGCGACAGGGTCTGGCGTCGTGCCGACCGCTGGCTCGACGACAGGATCGGCTTCTATCCGCTTTCGCTCCGGCAGAGCCTGCGCCACGGGTTCAACCGCGAGCGGATGCATCCGGGTCACCAGAACTGGTTCCTCGATCCGAATCGCGCCGGGTCGCTCCCGCGCTGGCAGGCGCTGGATCGGTTGATGACGCGGTGGCATTACGGACGCGCGCGGTACATCCCGAGGGGGCTTCTCGAACGGCTCCGTCACGAACGGCCGGTGCTCGCGTTGGCGAACACGCAGATGCATTCCGTCGTTCCGTTCATCCTTGGTGCGCGACGTCTCGGCGTTCCCGTCGTCGGCCACATCGCAAGCTGGGACCACACGGTCGGCAAAGGGATCGTTGCGCCAGGCCTGAACCGTTACGTCGTTCAGAACGACGTGATGCGGGACGACCTGGTGCGCTACCACGACGTCGATCCCAAACGGATCGTCGTGACCGGATGGCCGCAGACGGACGTCTTCCACCGGCGCAGGCCACGTGCTGAGTACGAGCACGTTGTTCGCGACCTCGGTCTCGACCCCGGGCGACCAATTGTGCTCGTCATGGGCAACTCGCCGACCAACGCACCGTACGAAGAGCGCTTCGTTGAACGGCTCGTGTCGTGGTGGGAGGAGAGCGGTGCCGTCGCGCGCTTTTCGTTGCTCTTTCGACCGCATCCGCGTGACGGACAGTGGCGCGAACGATTCAAAGCGGCACGCTTTCGCGAGGGTGTTGCCGTACAGGAGCCGAGCTTCACCGACCTCGAGACACTCGCGGTGCTGCTGGAGCACGGCGACGCGGTCGTGTCCAATGCCGGCACGATTCTGCTCGACGCCCTCGTCAACGACAGGCCTGCGGTCTGCGTGTTGTACGACGAGGGCGCTCCTGTCGGCGAGAGCTGGGCGCTGAAGAACGTCAGCGGCGAGCACTACAAGTCCTTGATCGAATCGGACGCCTTCTACCGCGCCGAGCGCTTCGAGGATGTCGCCACGCACATCGAGCGCGCGCTTGCGCACCCCGGTGAGCTCGCAGCCGAGCGTGCCCGCGTTGCGAACGAGGTCGTGGGCGAGATCGACGGGCGTGCGGCAGAACGCGTCGCCGAGGCCATCGTGACGGCAATCCGATGAAGACAGCGTCGCTCGTCGCCGTCGCCGGCTCGTTCGCCTTCCTCGTTGCCGTCTGGATCGCCTTGCCGTGGGTCTCGGGTGACACGCCGTTCGTTCTTGACGGCACCAACGCGTTCCTGACCTGCCTGTCGAACCACGACTACTCGGCCTGCGGTTACACGGGCCACCTGAACTACTGGGGGTTGATGACATCCGTGGGCGACTGGCCGCTGCTGCAGCACGTCCCCGACTTGATCTCGATCGGGTTCGGCGCAGACGGACATGCGGCTCGCACGAGGGTCCTCGAGCTGCTCAGTGTGGCGGGCGTGGTTGTGTCCGTGGTCCTCGCCTGGATCGTCCTCTCGCGTGCACGGCTGCGCCCCTGGTTTTGGGCATTCATGCTCGTGGTGCTCAGCAGCCCCTTCCTGTGGTACGCGCGCACGACTGCCGGCGAGGCGCTTGCGACCGGATTGCTCGTTTGCTTCGTCGCCTCGACCGTCTTGCCCGCGCACCCCGCTGTCGTCGCTCTCGCGGCAATCGGCGCCGCTTGGACGAAAGAGACCTCGTATCCGTTCCTGATCGCGCTCGGCGTGGTCGGACTCGTGCTCGGTGGACGACGGACGGGCGCGCGCATCCGGCCACATTTGATCTGGGGTGGCATCGGTCTCGGCCTCGGGATACTCGCTGCGTCGCTCTTCAACGTCGTCCGTTACGGCAAGGTGATCAGCCCCAATTTCTTCGAGGCGGACCTCCATACGCCGGGCGTATCGCGGAAGATCGAGTACGCCGTCGGCGTGCTCGTATCGCCGAGCGGGGGAATGTTCGTGTTCTGGCCGGCTGCAAGCTTCCTCGTCCTCGCTGCATTCGTCGTCGCGCTGCGAAAGCGCCGGGACCTTGACGTGCGCCCGGCAATCGTGCTCGCGGTGGTCATCCTCGGGCTCACGCTCGGCTTCGCCTCGTGGTGGACGCCGTTCGGCTGGTCGGCTATCGGCCCGCGGCTGGCGTTGCCATGGGGACTACCCCTCGTGTTGCTCGCACTGGTCGCTTACGGCGAGGCGCTCCGCCCGTTCGTCATTCGCCTGCTCGCATCGCCATGGCGTCTGCTGCTCGTGTTCGCCTTCGTCCTCGCCTTCACGCTGCCGAACATCGGTACGACCTGGCGGCCGAACGCGACCGGCGCGTTCTTCCGGCAACAGCACCCGCCGTGTGACGCGCCGTGGCGAGGAGGCATCGAGAGGTGGAACCGCTGTCAGCACGAGCAGATGTGGCTCGACCGCCCGATGCCGCTGTACGGACTGCACGGCGTCAGGTCGCCCGGCGGAGCAGTCACGACTGCGCTCGTCGCGCTCGGCCTGCTCGGTTGTCTGGTGTTGCTGCGCGGGGAACTCGTCCCCGCGCAGCAGCAGCGACCTATTTGACGACCAGTGTCAGTCTCTTGCTCGCACTCACGCCGAACGCGTCTGCAACCTCCACCGTGAAGCGGTACGTGCCTGGCTTGCGAGGAGTGCCGAGCAGGATGCCGAGCTTCGTCGCGAAGGTCACGCCTTGCGGAAGCTTGCCGCGCACCGACCACGTCTTCGGCGCAACGCCTCCCGTGATGGTGATCCTCGCGCGGTAGGGCCGGCCGACCTTTGCTGCAGCAAGTCGCTGCGGGGCGATCAAGAGCTTCGCTGCGACGACGATGGTCGAGTTGACGTTCACCGTGCGTCCCTCGCCGTCTTTAACGGTCGAGACGAACGCGTACTTGCCCGGGACGGTGGGCTCACCCGAGATCTTTCCGTCAGGCTGGAGGGTGACTCCCGGCGGGAGCGCACCGCTCGTGAGCGTCCAGGTGAACGTTCCCTGTCCGCCGCTTGCGGTCAGCGCCGCCTCGAACGGCACCCGGACCTCCGCCCTCGATGCTCGTGAGCCGAGCGCAAGCGGCGAAGAAGCCACGACCGGCTGACGCACGACCAGCGTTTCCGTCTCCGTATCTGACGTGCCACCGCCGCCTTGGGCGAGCACGACGAACGTCCATGAGCCCTCCGCCGTCGGCGTTCCGCTGAGGACGCCGGCGGTCGAAAGCGTCACCCCCGAGGGGAGCGATCCGGACTGAATCGACCACGTGGCCGAAGCCGGAGTGCCCTGCACCGGGTTCGTGTTCGTGACCGAGAGGGCCGTCAGCGTCTGCGAATAGGCCTGGCCGACCGTGCCTCCCGCTATGGACTGGGTCTGGATGCTGAGCCCCGGCCTGACGTTGAAGACGAATTGCCGTTCCGAGTGGTTGTCGCCGCCGCACCAGGCGTTGCCTCCCTCCGACGGCAGCAGGTCGTGCACGGTGACCCACGGCATCGTCTGACCCGAGGCCGTCGGAGTGCCGGTTATGAGGCCGTTTGACGACATCGTGAGGCCCGCCGGCACTGAACCGTTCGTGATTTCCCACCGGTAGAGGTCGCATCCGAACAGCGCCCGGAGCTGCAGGGAAACCGAGTGACCGACATCCATCGTGGGACAAACAAGCAGAGGGCCCTCGGCCGGACACGGTTGTGTGTCATCGAAGCTCGCGGCGGACACGGATGCAGGGATGGCGGCGATGCCTGCGAGCAGAGCGATGACAGTGATGACGAGCGCGAAGCGTTTCATTTTCCTCCCCGGTTTCTCAGAACCGCTGCAAAGTAGCAGAGCATTACGACGCAGTCAGCCGGATGTGTCGTGCGATGTCGTAGTCGAACACATAGACCGTGAGCGGTCCGAACCTATGGGTTTCCGCAGCGCTTGACACGAACGGTGGCGCCTGGATGAGTGGAAGAGTTGGGTCGATGAGCAGGAAGGTCGGACCGCCTTTCGGTACATACCACGACCTAATTGTGAAGAAGTTGTTAGGGCAAAGTTGTGCTTCGCAATTTCTTACGGGCGCAACGAGCAGGCGCATACCGGTCTGCCAGGTGAGGTTGCCCGCGTCCCAGAAACCGGCATAACCACGTCTCACGCCCTCGCGTTCGAGCAGGTGTCTTATCTGCTGAGCCTGCCTCGGAAGGGCGACCACGCCGGTCACCTCTGCACGTCCGTCGAGGATGCCGGCGATGTTGGTCGCCGCGACGGTCGCGACGGCGAGCGCAACGACGATCTGAGCACGATGTGCACGCGCTGCGACGAGCCCGATACCGACTCCCGCTGCCGGCGCGAGCGTGAGCAAGTAGTTCACGCTCTTCGGCCCGAGAGCCGCGGCGTTGGGTGTGACGACGAAGACGAAACACAACAGACCGACCGCGGCGGCCCAGTAGAACGCGTACGCGCGTAGTGTCGGCTCCGCACGCCACATCCTGACGGCCGCAAACACGGGCGTGGCAATCGCGGCAAACGTGAGAAGCGCGACGGCTTCGCGTAGTGGGTCCTGCGGATATGGACCGGCCAACGCATAGTTCGCCCCGCCCAGGAGGGCGATCATGCGTCCCAGGTGGGCGACGTTTCCGGGCAGGTCGTGCAACGGCGCCAGCGCGACGGTGAGGCCCTCGACATGAAAGTTCAGCGCGCGCATGATGAGGTTCGTTGCCAGCGAGGTGACCACGGTCACGCCCAGGGTCGCGCCTGCCCGCAGAGCGATGTCCCTGCGTCTCGTCGTCCAGACGAGGAGCCCGGCCGCCAGGGCGAACGGAGCGACTCCGGCGAACCAGAGCAGCCCGTCAGATGCCGCGTTCGTACCGGCGATGAGCCCGCCTACGACCGCAGGCACCCAGGACGTCGTTCGCGTGAGCATCACGAGCACGACGGCGAGCAGCACGGCGCCGAACGGATTCGTCACGTGCGCCCCTGTGGTCGAGAGGAAGGAGCGCAGAACGAACGGGCCGACGACGAGGGCGACCGAGGCGGCAGACACGCCGGCCCAGGTCCCGGCCACGCGCCAGGTCGCCCAGCCGAGAAGCAGTGCACCCAGGAGCGTCAGGCCGTAACCGGAACCCGTCCAGAGCTGCTCGTGCCACGGCAGTGCCCGGGTTGCGAGTAGCCACCAGAAGGTTGTCCACTCGCCGGAGTGCGGGATGTACACCGGGCCGCTGCCGCGTAGCCGCTCTGCAAGTGTGAGCGGCCCGGACACATCGCTGTCCCAGTGGTTGTTCTCCACGAGTTGGTGCCCGAGCGTCACAACGGTCGCGACGTACGCGACGGCCGCGACGGCGGGCAACCAGCGCAGCGCTATCGTCGTCCGAGCAGCGCGCATGAGCCGAACAAGACGAAGGCGGGAGCGACCGGAAGCGCGAAGCGCGGATCGGCGAACAGCCCCAGGGCGTTCAGCACGATCACGGTGAAGGCCGCGAGAGCGATGGCGACGAGCGTGCCGGCGCCGCGCGGACGGCGCCAGACCAGCGCGATGAGGCCGATGGCGATCCAAAGGATCAGCCGCGGGTACCACCGCGATGCCTGGTTCATTTTGAGCGCGAGCCACGCGTTGGCATTTCGGTCGGGAAGCGCGGCGAAGAGTGAGTTGAGCTCGCGCCGGATCTGGGCGAAGCGCTTTCGATAGCGCGTCTTGCAGAACGTGAAGTGGTGCGCCGTCGCGGACGTCCACACGTCACGGATGCAGTTGTCGGGCCGCGAGATCCACACGCTCTGGCCGGCCGGGATGGGCTGGCCCTCTGTGGGCGCCGGCAACTCGCGCCCCTTCACGTCGACGACGGCCGCGCGGATAGGGCCAGGGCCCTGTTTCGCCGGCAGCGACCGGAAATAGGTCTTGCTCAGCTGCTGCCAGACCGTCTCGAGGACGCCGGAGGAATATGCACCAGGATGCTTTCGGACAGCTTCGATTCCCGCCTTGCGCAGAACGGTGTAGTTCGTATCCCAACCGAATACGTGGTCCGACAGGAGGTAGAAGTCCTCGTGGATGCGGAAGCTGCCGCTCCGAAAGACCTTGTCGACGGTTACGCCATACGCCTTGTATGGATTGCGCGTCACGAGGTAGCGTCGTACTGCGTCGGCCAACCGCCTCGAAGCCGGCCCGTTCGCGGGCGAGACGATCTTGTCGGTGATGTATGCGCGGTAGAATGGGATCACCGCGTTACCGCCTCGCGCGAGCGCGTAGTCGCCGAAGCGCACGCCGTTCAGAACCGCCCACGCCAGGAGCGGGACGAGCGCAGCCAGCAAGAACGCCCCCGAACGCGCAAGGCGGTCGCGAAGGCTTCCCGCCAGCAGCAGCGGCAACAAGGCGAAAACGATCAGCACCGCGTTTCCGGGGCGGATCAGTGCGAGCAGCGCGACTGCGAGGCCCACCGAAGCGAAGCGAGAAGGTGAAGGACGGCGGGCGGCACGCACGACGAGGAGTGCCCAGAGGGCAAATCCGGCGGCGAAGATCGGCTCGCTCGAAACCTCGTGGAACATCAATCCGTAGGCCGGATAGACAAGGAGCGCAATCGCGGTGAGCAGCGCGGCGCGAGCTCCGAAAGCACGCGCCGCGACACACCACGCGACAACAGAGCCGGCAAAGAGCACGGCCATCAGCGGCTCGGCGAAGAATCCTCCTGCAACGTCGAGGGAGGCGCCGTCGACGACTCCCGGCACCGGCGTGCGGAAGAGCATCGACCACGGCAGGAGCGGATGCCAGTCCAGGAACTGGATGTAGTCGTACAGGTATTCGTCGAGATCGCGGCCGCCGACCAGCGGCCACCCGATCGCGCGTACCGCGTACACAGCGACTGCCAGCACGAACAGGACGACTGCGCCGAGCCGTCGGTCCGCAAGTTGCTCCAGCCGGGCGAGTGCTCGCGCGAGCGCGGAAGTCAAGAGCCGACGACGACAGCTGCGGGCTTGCGGAACAAGTGAATGTCGTGGCGGCCATCGTCGGCGGCCGCGCGGAACGTGACGGCTTCGAGGCCACGTGCGAGGGTGCGGCCGACGTACTCCGGCGGATGGTAAGCGCTGCAGAGACTCGTGCCCGCAGAAGTCTCGTACAGAACGACGAGGTTGCCGCCGGCGAACGAGCTCTGTTCTTCCGGGGTCAGACGGTCACGAGAGACGAAGTACTCCCCGAGTGTCGAGAACAGGAGGTATCCGCCCGGCTTGAGTACGCGGCGACATTCCTGCATCCACGCGTGCTGCAGATCCTCGGAGAGGTGCGTCATGACCGAGAACGCATAGAGCAGATCGAAGGTCGAATTGCTGTAGGGGAGCGGTGGCGACAGGTCGTTGAGCGCGGCCTCGGCGAACGGGAGATGCTCGTTGCACCACTCCACCATCTTCGGATTGATGTCGCATCCGAGGACGCGCGTGCTGGGCAGATCGGACCAGTGGCGGAGAACGCGTCCGCACCCGCAGCCCCAGTCGAGCAGCGCGTCGATCCCGTCGATCGAGGAACCGTCTTCTCGGAGGACGTCACGGATCAGGTCGGCGTTGTGCTTTCCGCTGCGTAGAAAGAAGCCGGCGTCTGCGTGGAGTGGACCGACCTGCGCCCGTAGTCGAGCCGGCGGCAGCGGCAGGCCGTCCGGGGCTTCCGGCTCTCGCCTGAAGATCGATGAGGCGGCGAGCATGAGCTCGTACGCCTGCACCGCAGGTCGAGCGAGGTGAAGTCGGTCGAAGAGGTCGAGCACTCTTCGTCGGTGGCCCCATCGAGCAGGCTCGGTCACGCGGAGACCGTACCGCTCAGCGCGGCGGGCGGTTACAGTCGAACCGGTGCTGACGGCGGTCTTGCCGGTCTACAACGGCGGGGAGGAGATCG
>Ga0066709_100005804_pt1 | contig 10270 bp, 4 predicted proteins | sample GraSoiAngelo_158_FD_79665 | JGI IMG/M metagenome (GOLD analysis project Ga0066709, IMG submission 79665) | Grasslands soil microbial communities from the Angelo Coastal Reserve, California, USA - 14_1009_16_30cm | ecosystem: Environmental > Terrestrial > Soil > Grasslands | place: USA... | reverse complement strand
CGAAGTTCGCAACTGTAGGGGCGGTCTATGACCGCCCGTATTTCGTTGAATCTAGGAAGAACGGGCGGTCATAGACGTCATAGACCGCCCCTACAGTCAGAGCATTTTCTTCCGTTGGGCAAAGCCCCCTTAAGAGGAGAGCTTTGCCTGATGCGATCCCGCGACTCAAAACCCGCATGGACCACTTCTGTCCCCGCCCGCTGTAGTCTGGTGTCATCGATCAAAAAGCTGCGCGGGTGGTTCGCATGTCAGAAGGGACCCAACAGGATTTACTTGGACGCTTGAAGGCTTTTGCCTATGTGACGGTAGAAAAGGCGGCCGTCTACCGCTCGATCATGAAGGTCTTTATGGAATCCAAAGAGCGGTTCGCGCTGCACCTGCGTCCCTACGAGGTACTCGAGGCGCTGCATCGTTTCGAGACCACACGTATGCTGGAGCAAACAGAGTTGGATTCGGCGCTTGCGCAGCTTTGCGAGTGGGGCAACTTGGAAGCACAGCCGGATACGGCGGACGTGGCCACAGTCGAGGATTTCTACAAGCAACGATATCTATTTCAGATTACGGCCCAGGGCGAGGCGGCCGAGCGCGCGATCCAAGCGTACGAAATCGCGGCCGAACGAAAGGGCGAGCTTCAGACCAGCGCGCTTGTGGACATCCGCGCGTTGTTGCGAGAGCTACGAGAGCTGGCGGGCGAGGCCGAACCGGATGCCGGGAAGGTCCACCGCAACCTCCTCACGCTTTGCGGACGATTCGAAGAACTGACGAGCCGCGCGCAGGCTTTTATGGGCAGCTTGCAGCGCAAGATCGACTTGCAGGCTGCGGAAATCGATCAGTTCATCTCCTATAAGCAGCGGCTGATCGACTACCTGGAGCGGTTTATTGGCGAACTTGTTATCGCAGCCGACGAGGTCGCCGAAATCGTTCGCGATATCGAAGCGGCCGGAATCGAGAAGATCCTGCGGGCTGCAGCCGGACGCGACCTGGTGGATGCGGTTGAAGCGGCCCCGGAAGATTTCGACGAGGCTCTCGAGGTGTGGCTTTCCCGGTGGCGGGGTCTTCGCGACTGGTTCATCGCGCGGCCCGGCCATGCCTGTCATGCCGGCGTGCTGCGAGGGCGCGCGCGCACCGCGATACCGGCGCTGCTTAGTGTCATTGCGAGCATCAACGACCGGCGGATCACGCGAATCGACCGTTCGAATGACCTGCGCGTCATCGCTCGATGGTTCGCTGAAGCCGAATCCGACGCCGATGCTCACCGGCTCTGGAGGGCCACGTTTGGATTGGTTCCCGCACGCCACCTCCTGATCAACGAGGCGACGCTGGACGAACACGAAGCGCAGTGCATTTCGCCCGACACAAGCTGGCTCGATGCCCCGCCGCTTCGCATCGCGCTGCGCCTGAGAGAGTACCCAGCCTACTCGCGCACCGGCCGCTTGAGCAGCATCATCGACCGGAGCGCGGAAAAAGCCAAACTGGCCGCGGCCGCCGAAGAAGAAGCGAGACGGCTCTTGGCCGCGCAGCAGCGCCTTGCGACGGGCAAGCGCCTGCGTCTGGCAGACCTCGACGAACTGGAGCCCGACGAATTCGATCTGTTGCTGGAAATTCTGAGCGATGCCACCGCCGCGCACCTGCTTCCGGCCGACGCCGCCGATGTCCTTTCCAGCGACGGCTCATTGAAGATCACGCTCGAGCCGACGGGCGATGGACGAACGGCCGTCATCCGCACCCCGGACGGTATCTTTTCCGGGCCGGATCACTGGATCACCATTGAACGCAATTCTGTACCGGAGATTTTCGCGTGAATGCCGCCTCGCCTGCCGATCCTTCAGTTCCGAATGTCGAAATTGAGGCCGAGCGGCGCCGCGCCTTTCGCATCTTGCTTCGGAACCCGCTGCTGGCTGCGGCGGGCGACACGGCAAAGGATTACATGCTCGTTCGAAGGCATTCAGCGTGGCTTCGGGACTGGCTCGCGCGGTTTGCCGGATGGAGTCTTCATGTGGATACGGAAGTGGTCCGGCTTCGCAAGATCCCCTCCGAGCAGACAGACAAGACGCGGCCGGTCATTGATCAAACCAGCGGAATCGTATTTTCCAAACGCCGTTATGCCTTGCTTTGCCTGGCGCTTTCGGCGCTGGAAGCATCGGAGCGGCAAACGACGCTGGGTAAAATCGCTGAGACCATCATGGGGTTTATTGCGGCCGATCCGCGACTTCAGGCGGCAGGACTTGTCTTTGATATTGCCAACTACGACCAGCGGCGGGACCTTGTCCACGCGGTGAGGTTTCTGATCGAGTGCGGTTTGTTGCGGCGGATTCATGGCGACGAAATCCTATTTCTCACGCGGAGCGGCGCGGCCGACGCTCTGTACAATATCAATCGGCCCATTCTGGCGGTGATGCTCCATGTGACGCGAAGCCCTTCGGCGCTGGAAGCGCGAGGGGCCATGGGAGGCGAAACCATGCCGGGAACCCCCACCGGAACTATTGACGAGCGCGTTTCCGCGGTGATGGAGGAGCCATTGCCGGCCACTGAGGAAGCGCGTCACCGCCGCATTCGTTTCCGCCTGGTGCGCGCTCTGCTGGACGACCCCATCCTCTATTTTGACGATCTCGATCCGCAAGAACGCACCTACTTCCAGAGCCAGCGCGCCTATCTTTTGCGGCAAGTCCACGAGGCGACTGGACTGATTCCCGAACTCCGCCGCGAAGGTGTCGCAATGGTCGATGACGCCGGCGATTTGGCCGGCGTGAAACTGCCCGAAGAAGGAACCAATGGACACGTCACCCTGTTACTTGCGGAAGGACTCGCCGCGTATGCACGAACCAGTCCGGGCAGGCCCGTTGGGTTCTCGGCCGTGGAACAGCACGTCGCCACTTTGATCCGGATCTATGGGGAGCGGTGGCGTAAGGATGCTCGCGCTCCCGGCGCCGAGACCCGGCTGGCCGAAGAAACGCTCGAGCGCCTTGTGGCGCTCCGGTTGGTCCGGACAACTGCGGATGGCGTTGTCCCGATGGCGGCAATCGGACGGTATGCGCTCGATCCGGTCTCGCAAAAAAACTTATGAACGGAAACACTTCTCCCGGAAACGGCGTGCGGCCCCACTTGCTTCCCATTGCCCAGCGGGAGCGCTGGCAGCCGTTGCGCAGCGGCTTCGTCAATATCTACAAGTACGATCAGGAGGAATTTCACTACGAAAACGGCAGACTGCTGTTGCGCGGAAACAATGGGACCGGCAAATCCCGTGTGTTGGCGCTGCAGCTTCCTTTTCTGCTGGATGGCGAAGTGATCCCTCAGCGCCTGGAGCCTGATGCGGATCCCGCCAAAAGAGTGGAATGGAACCTCCTGATGGGCCGGTACCCGGATCGGACAGGTTATACGTGGATCGAGTTCGGCCGGCGCGGCGAAGGCGAAGATCACTATATGACCCTGGGCTGCGGCCTGGGCGCCGTCGAAGGTCAAACCGGGGTCCGGAAGTGGTTCTTCATGACCTCGCAGCGGATTGGCCTGGAACTGGAACTGGCCGGCGAAGGCAACCACGTCCTTGGAAAAGACCGGCTGCGTGAACGCATCGGCAGCGCGGGAGAGGTATTCGATTCTGTTGGTCCGTATCGGCAGGCGGTGAACCGGGCGCTGTTCAAGCTCGACGAATTCCGTTACGCCAGCCTTGTGAATCTCTTGATTCAACTGCGCCGCCCCCAACTCACGCGGCGGTTGGACGAAGACGATCTGTCTCGCGCACTGAGCGAGGCCCTGCAACCTGTATCCTCGGCGATCATTTCGGATGTCGCCGAAGCTTTCCGCAATCTTGAATCGGACCGCAATGCTTTGGAGTCGTTCCTCAGCGCGTCGAGTGGAGTGGAGCGATTCCTCAACCGATACCGGCGGTACGCCGAGACCGCGGCAAGGCGGCGGGCGGACCGCCTCCGGGCCGCACACTCCGTCTATGAAACGCGGATGAGAGAGATCCGGACAGTCGAAACCGAACGCGAAGCATTGCGCACGAAGCTGGAAGTATTGAGGCGGGAGATGGAGCGGCTATCCTCGGTGCAAAATACAGTCACCGCGGAAATTACCACCCTCCAGGAAAGCCCGCAGATGAAGGACGCCCATGCGCTGGAACGCGTTCAGCGCGAAGCCGCGGAAAAACGAAAAGATGCAGGAGTAGCGGCAGCGGAGTTGCAGCGCGCGACGGAGGCTCGCAACAGCCGCATCGCGGAGTGCAGCATTGCGCGAACCGCATGGGATCAGCACAAAGCCCTGCTGGCCGGGTCGATGGACGCTGCTTCCCGGGCGGCCGCGCTTGCCGGTCTCGAAAACGCCCATCGAGAATGGATCGGCTCGATCGATTTGGCTCATCTTCCAGAGGAAGCCGGACTCCGGCTGATCCAGAATCGCATCGCCGCCGGCATCGGCAAGCAGGCTGAAAGGACAGCGCACATCCGGAAATTGAATGAACGAATCGCTTCGGCCGAGATCGAACTCGAGCGATCGACCCAAGCCCGGAACCAGTTCGCCGGACTTGTAGACGAAGCGCGAGAAACAGTGAACGCCACGCACCAGGAACACGTATCGGCAACGACGTTCTTCATTGAGGCCATCGAGCGGTGGGCTGAAAACCTCGTGGAGCTTCAATTTCAGTTCGGCGAGTCTTTCGCCGCCGGCATATTGGAATGGTCGGCCAACCCGCAGAACGCCAGCCCATTTGCTTCCGCTCTGCTCCGCTCGGTAAACGAGGCCGCCGCCAGATACGCCGCCGTCCGCGCGCATTGGAAGCAGCTTGAAACAGCTCAGAGGGCGGAACTGGATGCTTTGCTGGACGAACGCCGTCAACTGGAATCCGGACACCACACACCGCCGCCTCCGCCTTATACGCGCGCCGCGGGCGCCCGGGCCGCGCAACCTGGCGCGCCCCTTTGGTTGCTCTGCGATTTCGCTCCGGGTCTCGATCGAGCGGAGCAGGCCGGATTCGAAGCGGCTCTGGAATCTGCGGGCTTGCTGGACGCCTGGGTCACACCCACGGGCCAGTTGCTCGATCCCAAAAATCACGATGCGGTGCTGGTGATCGCTACAGGCCCGGTTCCGGCCGAAGATACGCACCTGGGCAACATCCTCGTCCCGGCTCCGCACCCGTTGGACCAAGAACCAGCCGTCCCGGAAGAAATCGTCAGGTCCGTCCTCCGGCAGATCGGCAAAGAGCGGGGCGCCGGAAACGTTTGGGCCGCCGCGGACGGCCGTTGGCAGAATGGGCCATTGCACGGCGCCTGGAACAAGCCCGCAGCCGAGCACATCGGACAGGCTGCGCGCGAGCTGGCGCGTCTCGAGCGGCTCGGCGCGGTGGAATCGGCAATCGCTGAAGCCAACGCCAAGCTCGCATCGGTGGCCGCCGCGCTCGAGACCATCGAGCAGCGGGAGGCCACCGCCGGCCATGAAGCCACATCCGCGCCCGCTGACGATCCCGTGCGGGCGGCATCCAACAAGCTCAGCGCGGCTACCGATTATCTTGACAATCTTCGCCGTCGTTTGGCCGAAGCGGAGGCGCAGGTCTCGCTGAAGCGAACCGAGTGCGTTGAAGCGAAGGATCACCGGAATCGTGCCGCCCAAGACCTGGGAATCGCGGAATGGATGGACAGACTTGCCGAACTGGATGCCGGAATCTCCGAGTACCGGATCGCGCTCTCCGCGCTGTGGCCAACCATGCAAGCGTTTCTCGACGCGCGCGCCGGGTTCCAGAGAGCCGAACTGCTTGTTGAAGAATCCGAAGAACGGGTGAACCGGCAGACGGAGATCGCGGATCGGCAGGAACGGCTGGCGAGCGCCGCCGCCGTCGAGCACGAAACGCTAAGACAGACCGTTGGCGCCGGCGTGGATGAGATCCTCAAACGCCTGGCGTTTGCGCGCGGCGGCCTTGCCGAAATTGAACAGCAGGCCAGAAACGCTGGAGGGCAGCACCGGAAGATGGAGCTGGATATTGCAGCAATCGACGAACGCTTGCGCAATCTCGCTGAAATGTTGCAAGGCGAAACCACTCGCCGGGACGACAGCGCGCGGGTGTTGCAGGCCTTTGCCGGAACCGGTTTGCTGCACCTGGCCGTACCGGGCATGGCGGACCATGACGCGCCGGCTTGGTCGATCACTCGAACCGTAGAGGTGGCGCGCGAGGTGGCGTCGAAACTGGAGTCGGTCGAATCCGACAACGGCGCTTGGGAACGCCATCAAAAGACGGTCCAATCGGATTTCAACGAATTGATGCAAACGCTCTCCGCTCAGGGTTGCCAGCCGTCAGCAATTTTCCGCGATGACGTCTTTGTGGCGACGGCGTTGTTTGCCGGGCGAGACTGCACGATGGAAGACCTGCACCAGATTCTCTCCAGCGAGGTGACCACTCGCCAGATGCTGCTGGATGCCAGAGAGCGGGAAATTCTGGAAAACCATCTGGTGGGCGAGGTTTCCAGTCACCTTCACGATTTGCTGAACGCAGGAGAAGAACAGATCCAGGAGATGAACCGCGAACTGGAAAGCCGCCCGATGAGCACCGGCATGAGACTGCGGTTCGTGTGGGGTCTGGCCGAGGATGGGCCTCCAGGTCTGGCCGACGTGCGCAAGCGCCTGATGCGATCACACGCAACCTGGTCATCCGCCGAGCGGCAGGCACTCGGATCATTTCTTCAACAGCAAATTCAGGCGGTGCGCTCGCAAACGGACACGGGGAACTGGCAGGATTCACTGCCAGAAGCGCTGGACTACCGGAAATGGCATCGCTTTGGAGCCGAGCGGTGTCAAGACGGTGTTTGGAAGCGCCTGACCCGCAGAACACATGGAACCGGTTCGGGCGGAGAGAGGGCAGCCGCGCTGACCTTGCCTCGTTTCGCGGCCGCCGCCGCATTCTATCGGACGGCGGATCGATGTGCCCCGCGGCTGATCCTGTTGGATGAAGCCTTCGTCGGAATTGACGCCGACATGCGTGCCAAGTGCATGGGTCTGATCCACACTTTCGACCTGGATTTCATCATGACCAGCGAACGCGAGTGGGGCTGCTATGCCACACTGCCCGGCGTCGCGATCTATCAGCTTTCCACGCGGCCCGGCATCGACGCGATTGGCCTGACGCGATGGGTTTGGAACGGAAGACAGAAAATTTTGGAGACCCATCCGGCCGATCTGGTTACGGCTGCCGCCTCCAGCCTTGTCCCATGAAAGATCTCGCGCGTCTGAAAGACAGTTTGGGCAGACCCGGGATGGAATGGCTGGTCCAACGGCTTCGGCAGCGGCTGGAAAACGGCTTGAATCTTTCCGGCACCGTCACGCTCCGTGACCCGGCTCCAGCCCAGCGCTCTGCACTGGCTCGATTGTTGGGTCGCCGGCAGCCGGCGGCAAGTCTTGTTGTCAAGCTCGATGAACTGGATCGCCTTCTAAGAGCGGCGGAAATATGTGATGGGCTTGATGACGCGCTCCACACTCTGGTTGGACCTGTTCCGAATATCAAACAAGAGAAGACCCACAAAGCCGAGCAATGGCAACTTGTCTTCGATGAAGCGCGTGAGCTTCTCGGCTCGCTTCCTGAAGCCCATGCTTGGTTCGAAGATTTGAAGGCGACCGGGCTCTTGAGACGTCTCGCCAACAATGACCCCGCCTATGCGCGCACACTCTTGAATGGCGCGGTGCGCGTGATTCGCCGGCTGCCGGCTGATGGCGTCCCGATCGCCGAACTCGCGGCAACTTGTGCCGGCAACAGCCATGCGCTCGACGCCGGAGAACCGGTCGGAACGCTCGTGATGCGATTCATATCCCTGCTGAACGCGGTCGAGGCTGCCGGCGATGCCGAAGAACGCCGCCACGCCCTTGCTAGCGCCGGCATTCTTTGCGACGAACTGAGCAGTCCGGTCCTGGTTCTAAATCTCCGCTCCGATTCCTCCAGTGCGACCGGTGAATCCTTACGCCTGAATTGCAAGGCCGGCGAACCCTACCGCCTCAGCACCAGACAACTCCTGCGGGATTCCATGCTCTTTCACCCCAACACGAAGCTTGCCCGCGTGTTTGTTTGTGAAAATCCCACGGTTGTCGCCGCCGCCGCAAACCGCCTCGGCTCCAGTTGTGCGCCGCTGGTTTGTGTCGAGGGCCAGCCCAAAACTGCCGCGCGCCTGCTGCTGGGGCAACTGACCGAGGCCGGCACGGAACTCTTCTACCACGGTGATTTCGACTGGCCGGGAATCCAAATCGCCAACGTCGTTTTCCGCCGCCACGGATTCACCCCGTGGCGATTCACCAGCCGGGATTACCTCGACTTACGCGGCAGTCTCCCACTGACGGCGACGCCCATAGACTCCACCTGGGATCCGGAATTGAAGACAAGCATGATGGCTACAGGACGAGCCATTCATGAAGAACAAGCGATCGAAATACTGCTGGGTGACTTGGGCGCTTCTTGGCTTCCTCATACGCAACAGTGAGCAAGAAACTGAGACGCGTTCGGTAATGCTAGACGAGAAAAATCTGCCAGAACGATCACCATCGGGGCCAATGGTGGCACCTCCGCAGGGTTGATCGGTCTGACCACCTCACTGACAATCGGCTGCCACAGGCGGACCGGTCCAATTGAAAAAACAATGGGAACCGAAATGGCAGTAGCACGCAGCCGCAATCGTGAAAATGCGATGAGAGAAAGTCTTTGGAACCCTCACCCGCCGCTTCGCGGCACCCTCTCCCAGAGGGAGAGGGTCATTCCGCAGGCGTGTCCTTCTCCCTCTGGGAGAAGGTGGCCCGCGCGAAGCGCGAGCCCGAAAGGGCGAAGCCTAAAGAAAGGGCCGGATGAGGGCTTTGGTTGCGGCTTCGCCGGGCTATGTATTTTGTAAGGCTTTGATTCCGACAAGTTCAAGTTCATGACGCGTACGGGCACTGGTGCAGGAATCGCTCAACGCGAGAAGTATAAGGAGAAGCGCATGCTCGACGCTGAGCAAAGAACTGCAAACCGGTGGTCTGTGGCTGCAGCGATTCTGTTCGCCCTGGGTCTGGCGGCCCTGGGTACGCAGGCGATTTGGGCCCAGCAGATATTCCCGAACGGGCGGTGGACGACCTTGCCGTATCTGATGCCGATCAATCCCATTCACCTGGCTCTTTTGAACAACGGCAAGGTGCTGATCGTTGCGGGTTCGGGTAACGACGGAAGCGAGACCAACTTTCGTGCGGCCGTGTGGGATCCGCAGGCTGGGACGATTCCCACACAATCGCTGAGCTGGGACATGTTCTGCAACGGCATGGTGATGTTGGCCGATGGCCGGGCATTCATCAACGGCGGGAATTTGCGATATGACCCGTTTCGAGGGGAGCCGCGGAACGCGGTGTACGACCCGGCGACCGGGGTATTTACGGACGTGGAAAACATGGCGCACGGACGATGGTATCCGACGGTGACCATGCTCGGTGACGGCCGTGTGATGACCTTTTCAGGGTTGACGGAAACCGGCGGGACGAACAGGGCCGTGGAAATCTACACGGTAGGTTCAGGCTGGAGTCCGGAATATGCCGGGGGATGGACACCTCCACTGTATCCGCGAATGCATCTGATGACGAACGGTAATGTCTTTTACGCAGGCTCGGGTACCGGCTCCAGGATCTTCGACACAACGGCGAAAACGTGGTCTGGCATCGTGGCATCGACCAACCGTTCCGCCACCCGAACCTATGGGACGTCGGTCATGCTGCCGTTGACGCCAGCGAACGGATACAGTCCTCGCGTGATGATTCTGGGCGGCGGCAACCCGGGCACGGCGACAACGGAAATCATCGATCTGTCAGCGTCCCCTCTCCAGTGGCAGTACGGACCGTCGATGTCTCAGCCGCGGATCGAGATGAATGCCACGATCCTGTCCAACGGGAAAGTGCTGGCCATGGGCGGATCCACCAATGATGAGGACGCAGCCACCGCCAGCCTGAATGCCGACCTCTATGACCCGAGCACCAATAGCTTCAGTTCGGCCGGCGTGAACGCTTACCCGCGTCTCTATCATTCCGGCTCGCTGTTGCTTCCCGACGCCACCGTCATGCTGGTTGGTGGAAACCCGAGACGCGGTTCGTACGAACAGCACATCGAGATTTATTCTCCCGCATACCTGTTCAATGGGGATGGCAGTTCCGCCACGCGGCCCGTCATCAGCAGCGTGAGTTCCAGTGCGTTCGGCTACGGCGCCACGTTTCAGGTGCAGACACCTGACGCGGCGAACATTACGTCGGTCGTGCTCGTCCGCCCCGGCGCGCAGACGCATTCAATCGACAT
>Ga0066709_100005802_pt1 | contig 10271 bp, 6 predicted proteins | sample GraSoiAngelo_158_FD_79665 | JGI IMG/M metagenome (GOLD analysis project Ga0066709, IMG submission 79665) | Grasslands soil microbial communities from the Angelo Coastal Reserve, California, USA - 14_1009_16_30cm | ecosystem: Environmental > Terrestrial > Soil > Grasslands | place: USA... | reverse complement strand
TCAACCAAACGTCGCCCCTGACGTCCTGAGAACCCAAGCTGCCCCAGGCCATCTTCTTGCAGTTTATCCCCGCCAAGGAACGCTTCTGAAGGAGCCCGTCGGCTGGCTCGGCGCGCGCGAGATATACCAAATCCCATATTTCTAGATGGCTGTTCGTATGTATTTCCAGATTCATCCGACACCACCGGACAGTAAGTAATACATAACAAAGTGTTTGCCAGGGATGAGTTTTGGATTGCTGTTTGCTAGGAGTGTCTGGTTTGGCGTGTCCGTCGGCGTGAAGGGAGTGTGCCCCTTCCGTTGCGGACCGGGTCCACCCGCACTCGTTTACAGACGCCTCCCAGGCTCAATAGGGCGTCCCAAAGTTGTTCACAGGGTTGAGGAGAAATCAGAATATGAAACATAGCGTGCGAAATCTCAGGCTTCTGGTCCTCGTAGTTGTGCTCCTTGGTTGGTTCGGATTGAACGTGACGGCGGCGTTTGGCCAAGCCATCAGCGGTAATTTGGTGGGAACGGTCCTGGACTCAACGGGCGCCGCGGTTGCCAATGCCGAAGTGACCGCGACCAATGCAGGCACGAATGTTACGACGACTGCCCACACTAGCAACATTGGCGAATATCGCTTTGACAACCTGCCGATTGGGACTTACAGGATAACCGTGAAAGCTCCAAATTTCCGCACGGTAACTCAGACAGTCGAGGTGCAGTTGAATACGACGGGCACAGCTCGTTTCACCTTGGTGCCTGGGGCGGCCTCTGAGACTGTCGAAGTGTCTGGTGAGGCACCCATTCTTGACACGACTACTCCTCAGATTCAATCCACCTACGAACAGATCCAGGTACAGGATCTGCCTACCGCAAATTCCGGTGGCGCGCTCGGCAGCGGTGTGTTGAACTTGGCGCTTTTACAGTCCGGCGTGGGAAGCAGCGGCGGCTTGGGAGCTGGATCGGGTCCGGCAGTCGGAGGGCAGCGTCCACGCGATAATAATTTCACGGTCGAAGGAGTGGACAATAACGACAAGGGTGTCACCGGCCCTTCGGTTTACGTGCCGAACGATGCGGTTGCCAACTTCTCGGTGTTGCAGAATCAGTTCAATGCGGAGTTCGGACACTCGAATGGCGGCCAGTTCAACATTGTCGTAGTCAACGGCACGAACGCCTTCCACGGTCGGGCATATGAGTACTTCCAAAATCGCAACTTGAACGCGATCGACAACGCAGTAGTCAATAATACCAATCCCGGCGAAACTCCCAAAAATCCGCGGTACGATAACAACCGGTTTGGCGGGCAGTTGGGCGGGCCGATCATCAAGAACAAGCTGTTTTTCTTTGGCAACTTCGAATACAACCCGGTTGGACAGGTTGCTCTACCCGGGGGCACGTTGCTGGCTCCAACCGCCGCCGGTTACGCCAGCTTGTTGAGTATTCCGGGCATTTCGACCGCCAATGTTCAAGCCCTGCAGCAGTACGCGCAAGCGAATTCAGCGAGCGGTCAGGTCTGCGTGGGGACGAGTTCAGGCCCCTGTCCAGATCCGGCTAGCGGATCCCAGGTAGAAGTAGGTAACTTGTCCCTGAATGCTCCGAACTATGTGAACTTAAAGTCCCTCACCGCGGGTATCGACTACAACATCAGCGATAAGGACCAGATCCGGGGACGCTTCATCTGGGACAAATTTACCCAACCCGACATTGGATTGACAGGAGTGACGCTCCCTGTCTTCTACACTACGCTGGCTCTGCCTTACGATCTTTTCACTCTCAGCGAGTATCACACCTTCTCGCCGTCGGTGACCAACGAATTGCGCATAGGCTACAACCGCCACGGCTATAACTATGTCGTTCCCAAACTGAGCTTCCTCCCCACGCTGGATGCATTCCCGAACATTACTCTCGACGAGTTGGGGCTCGATATCGGACCCGACCCTAATGCGCCACAGTATTCCCAGCAGAACCTGTACCAGGGCGTAGACAACGTTACATGGATCAAGGGAACTCACACCCTGAAATTTGGTGGGGAATATCGGAAATACATTTCCCCTCAGAAGTTCATCCAGCGGTCTCGCGGTGATTATGAGTGGACCCAACTGGACGGTTTCGCGTTTGATCGGTTGCCCGACGGCTCAGTGAACGAGCGCAGCTTCGGTACCGTCGGTTATTCCGGAGACCAGTATGGACTCTTCGGGTATATCAATGATATTTGGAAAGTTCGACCAAACCTCAGCTTGAACCTTGGAGTGCGGTACGAATACACAAGCACACCCTTCGGCTGGACGCAGCAGAAGTTGAACAGCATCTCTGATGTTCCCGGGCTGATCACTTTTGGTTCGCCGCAGGCGCCGAAGAAAGACTTTATGCCTCGGGTTGGATTCGCCTATTCGCCGGGATCGAGTGGCACTACCTCCATCCGTGGCGGCTTCGGGATGGGGTATGACGTTCTTTATGACAACATTGGTGTGCTGTCGCGGCCGCCGCAGATTGGTAATACGGTGGACTGCCCGACCACGTGTAGTGAGCCGTTCTTGGCCAACGGTGGAATTCCGCTTCAAAGCACGAGCGGTATTCAGGTGCTCGACCAGGCAACTGCCCGAGCCAATACGTCCAGTTTTCTGCCCAATCAGGTGAGGTATCCACTGGCGTTGTCATGGAACTTGGGCGTGCAACACGTGTTCAAGTCTAACTACACCGCTGAGGTGCGTTATGTAGGTACGCGGGGCGAAGACCTGAACGTGCAAAATCGCCTCAATGTAATCGACGTTGTGACACCGACTAATTTCTTGCCAACGTATTTGCAGAGTCCGGGCCAGGCTGCGCTGGACGCACTGCCAACGACCCTGGATGGTCCTGGCGGCTTACTTGATCAGTTTGATGCAGGAGGCTTTTTCGACCCCCGTTATCTCAACGCAACCTGTTCAGCAGATCCAACGCAAAACTGCGGCTTCTTCTCCGAGATTGTCGGTTTTATGCCCTGGGGTGCATCGACTTATCATGGTCTGCAGACGCAACTGAACCGGCGCTTTACCAACGGTCTACAGCTTCAGGCCGCTTACACGTTCAGTCATAGCATCGACAATAGTACGGCTGATTTTTTCTCCACCATCATCGCTCCCCGCCGTCCGCAGGACTTTCGAAACCTGCCCGCCGAGAGGAGCAACTCGGTTCTTGACCATCGGCAGCGAATCACGATTTCCGCTATTTACGAGGTTCCGTGGTATAAGCACAGCTCCAGCTGGCTGGCACGCAACCTCCTGGGGAATTATGAAATCGCGCCGATTTTCACATGGGAATCCGGCCAATGGGGTACCGTGCAAAGCGGAACCGATTCAAACCTGAATACCGATGGTGCGGGTGACCGAGCAATCGTCAATCCCAGTGGTGTGAAAGGAACCGGAAGTGACGTTACCGCATTGTGTCAGTTCGTGAATCCGTGTGGTTCGCCGGGTTCCGGTTTCGTGGTCGCGTATCTCGCCACCAATCCCACTGCCCAGTACATTAAGACTGGTGTGGGTGCACTTGCGAACGGCGGTCGCAGCACGCTCTTGACTAAGCCGATCAACAACTGGGACATTGCGGTAGCCAAGAAACTCGCCATGACCGAGCGCTACAGACTCGAGATCGTTATGGCGGCACGCAATGCATTTAATCACCCGCAGTATGTTACGGGAAGTGTGAACGATGTGCTTTCCTTAGGCGTTACGGGGGCACTCCAGAGAAACTATCTGGAACCCAGCAAGTCGAACTTCAACGATGCCAAGGCGACATGGGGAAGCAATGCACGTAACCTGACGCTTGGTTTGAAGTTCACGTTCTAAGGTAATTCGAGAGTTAGATGCTTGTGGAAGAAGGAGGCCTTTACCGGCCTCCTTTTTCTTGCGGTTTGCCGAGCGCTACCTTCCGAAGATCACATAGTGATAGCTCGTGGCCATGAAGAACAGCAGCGGCACGGACAGAAAGAAATTCGTGCGGGAGGCTAGAAATGCCTGGCGCGCCAGCACGGCCGCGTTTGCCGGGGGAGTTCCGGCGAGCGTGCCGTTGATGATCTTTTTCTGATTCGGCCAGATGATGCCCCAGACGTTGAAAAGCATCACGACACCCATGCCTCCGCCGACGCCGATGGAGAGCACGTGGTTGTCGTCGCGTCCTACCGGAGTGTAGTTCACAAACAGCCAGCCGGCGGCGATGACGAGGATCGCTGTGATCGCCCCCAGAACGTATCCGCTGGGCGCCTTCTTGATTACGAAGGACAGGATCGCCCAGACTGCGACCCAGAGCAGCCAGAACAGTCCTATTGTGCCCAAGGCGCTGGTGCCTTCGCGGCGGGCGTCGGGGCCTACGTAGAACTGCGCCCAGTACCAGAAGCCGACGAAGACGGTGACGAGGGCGCTCCAGCGGAACCAGTTCAGAGCGGGCAGAGTCAGATATTGGAAGATTTTGGGCTTGGCGGCGGCGTCCACCTGCTTCATGAAGGGGACGTTGATCAGGTTGAAGAAATACAGTAGTACGATCCAGGTGATGCCTGCGATGAAATGGAACGAGCGCAAAATGAGTTGGGTGGCTTCAGCTCGGGTGTGGGTGGGTGCGACCAAGAGTCCGGCAAAGCATGAGGCTGCAAAGGCAGTTAGATTGTGCATCAAAGTTCCTCCGCCAAGCGTTGGATGTCAAAACATGGAATGGTCAGGATAGTCATATCCCCAGAGCACCGGAGCGTGCACTACTCTGAGTCTTGGGTCCGCTTGGTTTTCCTAGGGCGGGGGAATGGTTGCATTTTGAACCGGTTGTGTCAAGGCGAGCTCGCTGCCGCGTGGTCCGACAAGAAAATTCCTCTGCGCCCAGCAAAAACGTCTGTTGAAAAGCGGGCAGGGACGCCGTATCGTACAAACAGCTGATAGGCGCCGAGTCGACTCGAAAGAGAAGACGCGGCGGGTAGTAATTAGTCCCCCCTAGTTCCTCGGCGGCAGGAAGGTCCGCGGGAACCTGCTGTTGTTGTGGCTGCTCCAGGCGCGAGCCCGAGGGCGGCGTTCGTGTTCGCAGTTTACAGAGCCAAGGAGATCGGCTATGGAAAGCAACAAGCCGGCGCAGAACATTCAGGATTCCTTCCTCAACACGGCCCGCAAGGAGAGGATGAGCATCACGATTTATCTTCTTAGCGGCGTGAAGTTGACGGGCCGTATCCGCTCCTTCGACAAGTATTCGGTCGTGCTCGAGGCGAACGGGCAGGAGCAACTCATCTTTAAGCATGCCATCTCGACCATCGTGATGGGCCGGCCGGTGACGCATGGGGCGCACCTGACGCATTCGGAGACGAAGGCGGCAGTCGGCGCCGCGCCAGCGCCTGTCGTGGCAGCGAGTGCTTCGGGCACCGAAGGATAAGGCGTTTTCTGATTGCGCAGTTCTGATTCCAAGAAATCCCGCGGCCGTGCGCGTGCCAGCGGACGTGTGCTCTTTGAGACGCCAGTAGCTCAAGACCAAGACCAGCCGAGGCAGGAGCGTGCGTTTCTGGTCGGACTGGACGTTCGTTCGCGGCGGGCGAAGGGCTCGGTTACCGCCCAGGCGCAGGCGGCGCGAGATGCGGCTTCGGCGCCGACCGGCGCGGGGAAGCCCGGCTTTCCTGCCGCGACAAAGTCGAACGGAAACAAGCCTACAATTCCTGAGTTCGATGCCGACGAGTCTCTGGTGGAACTGCGCACTCTGGCGGGGAGCGCTGGAGCAAGCGTTGTCGGAGAGCTCTTGCAGCGCCGCGACCGGCCGGATCCGGCAACTCTGATTGGCAAGGGCAAGCTGGAAGAGATTGCGGGCGCTGCCGCTTTGGTGAATGCCGACCTTCTTCTGTTCGATCACGATCTCAGTCCATCGCAGCAACGCAATATCCAAAAGATTGTCCACCGGCGGGTGATCGACCGCACGCAGCTCATCCTCGACATTTTTGCGCGGCATGCCCGAACGCGGGAAGGCCAGTTGCAGGTCGAACTGGCGCAGTTACAGTACATGCTGCCGCGGCTGGCCGGACGCGGGATTGAGATGTCCCAACTCGGCGGCGGAATCGGCACGCGCGGTCCCGGTGAAACCCAGCTGGAGACCGACCGGCGAAAGATTTACCGGCGGATCCGGCACGTGGAGCAGCAACTGGAGAATGTGCGGCGCATCCGGGCGCAGCAGCGGCAGCGGCGCGAGTCGGCGCCGGTGGCGACAATTGCACTGGTGGGATACACCAATGCCGGCAAGTCGACGCTCTTCAATGCGCTGACGAAGGCCGATGTGCTGGCTTCGCCGAAGATGTTTGCCACGCTCGATCCGACGATTCGCGGCGTGACGCTGCCTTCGAAGCGTAGAGTGCTCCTCTCAGATACGGTGGGATTCATTCGCAGCCTGCCGCATACGCTGGTGTCGGCGTTTCGCGCCACGCTCGAGGAAGTGCAGCGGGCGTCGCTGATTCTGCATGTGTCCGATGCGAGCAGCCGGCTTTCGGCGGAGCAGGACGCGCAAGTGGAGATCGTGCTGAAAGAACTGGAAGTGGAGAAGAAGCCGCGCTTGCGGGTGATGAATAAAGTCGACCTGCTCGATGTGGAGGTGGCTGAGGGTTTACGAGACGATGCGAAGACGGTTTATGTTTCGGCGGTGGAAGGCACAGGGTTGGACCGACTTCTTGATCGCATCGACGCTATGATCGACGAAGACCGGGTCAGCCGCGCGCATCTGCGTATTCCGCAGAAAGAAGGAAAAATGCTGGCCATGCTCGAAGCGAAGGCGCGAATTTATTCGCGGAAGTATAGGGACGGTGCAGTCGAGCTGGAAGTGGAGGCGCCGGCGTCAGTGGTACGTCGAGTTAGAGAGTGGGTGGTCACGTCATGAGAGCCGAATTCCCTTGACAAAGGATCATCTGAGCATATATAAATATGGCTCAAGGTCTCCGGTCATTTATATTAACGCTGTCTAGAGGTGCAAAAGTGAACGTCCGAATTGATCAATTAGAGCCTGAACTTGCTCAAAAACTGGTTAGTCCACTAAGAAACATCCTGCACGAACTCCGCTACACCCTTCCTGGGCAGTACCAACTCCGTGTTTCACTCTTGGATGCCAAAGGACGAAAGAAACGTAGCGACGCGTCCGCTGAGAATTGGTCTCCTGAGTCCGGTCGCATCGAGATTCGGTTCGAGCCGGCACCGGAAACACAAAAAATGGTGGCACCTGAAGTCTCCTACGGAGCGGACAAGAGATCCAGTTCGGATTCGCTTCAAGCTAGACTGCTGCAGGCTCTGAACCGTGCGGAATCAACGCCGGGTTGGAACTTTGTCTCGCTGAAGAAATTCCGTGACGAGATTCTTCCGGGTGAGCCCTTTGAGCCAGGTACATTCCAGCCTACCGACGTTCACTGGCAAGAGGCCATTCGGAGCGCCATCGACAAGAGGCTGATCCTCGTTGGGAAGGTCCCAAACCCGAAGTCCCCTCAGTTTCCCGTTACAAGCATCCGTCTTAATCGCTTGATGCCAGAGGTGCAAGCGGTTCTGGGACATCCGATGAAGGATCTGGACTTTCACCCCATCCGCATCAAAGGAGAGCCATTGTCGGCCATCATTCTCCGGGAAAGGCGATAAGAGGTGGCGCTTTACTATCTGGAGACGAGTGCTCTAGTCAAGTTCTACGTTTACGAACCCGGCACGGAGCGTTTGGTCGGCCTTACCGCCAGCGACGGGGGCCATAGATTCGCGATCCTCTCTCTTGCGCAGGTCGAGTTCAGATCAGCGATCCGGCGGCAGCAACGGTGTGGCGAGATCTCTGGATCCGACGCGGGCGTATTGATTGAGTCCTTTCGCCAACACGTGGAGGGCAGGTTTGTAGTACAACCCTTTACGGAATCGCTCTTAGACGTGGCGTTGGCGCTGATCGACGGATATCCCCTTAAGGGCTACGACGCTATGCAACTGGCAGGATACTTAGTGTTAAGGTCGATTTCGGGTACCGACGAGCCCATCTTCGTTTGCGCTGACAAGACTTTGTTGTCGGCGGCGCGAAACGAAGGGTGCCCTATCTTGGATCCCTGCTCGGTCTGACCACGGATTTTTTTTGTCGCTAGGCGTTTTTCGCAAAAGCCGCGAACAAATGGGCTCCCTGACTGGGCTAGGTTTCGCTTAGATCGGATGCCCATCCGCATCGATAAATCGAATCTTGCCGATTCCTAGCTCCTTGATGCCCTGCTCGATCTTGCCCCGGTCACCGACCACCACCCACACCATGCTTTCGGGATGGATTACCTGCTTTGCGGCAGCGTCCAGGTCGGTCGACTTCAATGCGCGGATCTTGCCGGCCAGGGTGTCGTAATAATTTTCGGGCCAGCCGTACTGGATTAGATCGAGGATGGAGTCTCCGACGGAACGGATTGTCTCCCGCGAACCCGGCAGGCTTAGGGTTTCGTTTGCCTGGATGCGCGTGAGTTCTTCCTTGGTGACGGGGCGGTCTTTCAGGATGCCCTGAATTTCCTTGTTCACTTCCACTATCGACTCCTTGGTCTTGTCGGTCTGCACGGGCGCAAAGATGATTAGCGGCCGTTGCGCGCGAGCCGGCCAGAGCAAGCTGCCTGCGCCGTAAGCCCAGTGCTTGTCCTCGCGCAGGTTCATGTTCAGGCGGGAACTGAATGTTCCGCCAAAGTCGTCATTCATCGCCTGCGTGGCGATCTCCTGTGGGGTGTTAGCCAGCGTTGAGACGTGGCCGGCGATGATTACGGACTGGCTGGCGCCGGGCTTGTCCAGAATGTAGACGGTCGGCTCGGCCGCCAGCTTCACATTGGAAAGGTTTTTGGCCGGGACCTTCCCTGGCTTCCAGCCAGCGAACAGCTTCTCCAGTTTCGGCGTCAATTCGGCAAGGCTGGTGTCTCCCACAACCACCAGGGTGGAATCGTTGGGACGGAACCAGACTTGGTGGAACTTCACCAGATCGACGCGAGTAATGGCTTCTGTGCTCGCTGTGGTCCCCGATCCAGTCAAAGGATTTCCATAGGCGTGCCCCGCGCCGTAAACGAGGGCGGGAAAGACACGAAGCGTCATCTGGATCGGATCTTTTTGTTCCTGTGCGATGGCATCCAACTGCAGCTTCTGTTCGCGCTTGAAGTCCGCTTCGGGGAACGACGGGTTGAGAATGACATCGGCGAACAGCTCGAGTGAAAGGTCGAGTTTCGCCTTCAAAGCCGAGAGAGTTACAACACTGAAGTCTAGAGTGGAGTATCCGACGAGGTTGGCTCCCAGCATGGCGGCCTGATCGTTGATCTGGAGCGCATTTCTCGTGCTGGTGCCTTCGGTCAGCAGAGTGGCCGCCAATTTTGCCGTACCGGGCTTGGCGAACTGGTCGGCGGCATAGCCGGCATCCGTGCCCATCCATAAACTGACGAGAGGAACCTCGTGACGTTCGGCCAGAATGATCTTTAGCCCATTCGAAAGTGACGCGCGCTGCAGCTTGGGAAGCTTGAGTTCCGGTGGCGTGCCCAGTGCCGGCGTCTTGGCGCGATCGATTTCGGCCGAGGCCACCTTGTAATCGGGAAATGGCAGGACCTCGACGAAGTAGACCCCATCGTTAAGCCAGCGATTTGCCACCGACTTCAAGTTGTCCGCAGTGGCCTCGCGGACTCGATTGAGCGTGATCTTGTAACCGTCGGGATTGCCGGTAAAGGCCATGTATTCGGCCAATCGGTCGGACTTTCCTCCAAAGCCGCCAATCCGTTCAATGCCGCGAAGAAAGCGGGCGAGGTACTGCGTTTGCACGCGCTGTAACTCTTCGGAGGTGGGCCCGTCCTTGAGAAAGCGCGCGAGTTCCTCATTGGTCTCCTTTTCGATTTCATCGAGATTGTGTCCGGGACGCGCGGTGACCTGAATGCCAAACTGGCCGCCGATCTCGCGGGAATCGTTGTAGACGTAGACTTCGCTGGCGATCTGATCATCGTAGACTAGCCGCTTGTAAAGGCGCGAGGTCTTGCCATCGCCCAGGCAAGCTTCGACGAGTCGCAGATAGTCCGCGCCGGCGCTGCCGAACTGCGGCACGTTCCAGACCATGTAGACTCGCGGGAGCGGCACTCGATCCTGCGTCACTGAGCGGTGAGTCCCTGTCATCTTCGCGACCCAGGCCTGCTGGTGGGTTACGGGCGGTCCAGCCGGGATGTCCCCAAAATATTTCTGGACTTTCTCTTTCGCGGTCTTGGCGTCGATGTCGCCCGCCAGCACGATCACTACATTCGATGGGCCGTAGTAGGTCTTGAACCAGTCCTGAACATCCTTGACGGAGGCGGCATC
>Ga0066709_100005801_pt1 | contig 10271 bp, 9 predicted proteins | sample GraSoiAngelo_158_FD_79665 | JGI IMG/M metagenome (GOLD analysis project Ga0066709, IMG submission 79665) | Grasslands soil microbial communities from the Angelo Coastal Reserve, California, USA - 14_1009_16_30cm | ecosystem: Environmental > Terrestrial > Soil > Grasslands | place: USA... | reverse complement strand
TGTCGAGGTGCCTTTTTGGAACTCCGACGATGCTCATACGGATCCCACCCACGTCCATTTCTTTGGCTTCAGATCCTTCGACTATTTCACTGAGGGCCGAATGCTGAGCAGGTTCAATTACTATTCACGAGCCCGCTTTCGAGTTGAGAAAATCGACTACAGGCTAAATGAAAACAAATACCTGGCGTGGATTCCGAGGAATGTTCGGATCAAACTTGCGAGGTACGTGGGCAATCTGGTCATAGCAATCGGTTTCCACCTCCGCGTCATCAAGGAGTAGGGCCGGGCATGCCTGTGGCAAATCCTAGATCTCGGGTAAGGATCGAAACGAGCGGCGGTCGTGAACCTGGGCTCGTCCATATTGCTTCAATCGACTGGGCATGGTGGTGGGCCCGCCAACAACAGCTGACTCTTCGTCTTTCACACAACAGGAGAACCTTGTTTGTCGAAAGGTTGTTAGCCCTAGATGGCCTTGTGAAACGTCGTCAAATATTTCGGCGAGTTTCGGTGAATACGTGGGTTCTTTCGCCTTACAAACTCCTCCCCTTCGAGTCGCGAAGCCGGTCCCTATACCGACTGAACCGCGTCTTGATGGCCCTCCTGCTGCGGCTGACGTTGAGGCTGATGAGTGTTAAGGATCCCATCCTTTTCTATACAGATTACGATGACCACGGACTGCCGGCTCGAGTGCCGCATCGGTTAGTTGTATATGATTGCGTCGACCTTCATGAATTCTTCCCGTGGGCCACGGGGGAAGAAATCGCGATGGAGCGCAGGCTGTTAACTCAATCCGACCTCGTCATCGCCTCGTCACCGCAACTGGTTGCAAAACTTCGAATTGCGAGCGTTGACGCGACGCTCGTGAAGAATGGCGCCGATGTGCTTTTCTTCAAGACTGCTCGAGAGCCCGGCGCGACGCACCAGGCCCTCGCCGGGATCCCTGGGCCAAGAATTGGGTTCATAGGCTATCTTGCGGATCATTTGGATCTTGACCTCATGGATTATTTGGCGAATCAGAAACCTCGGTGGAACTTCGTCCTGGTGGGCCGGCGAACCGCCCGGCAACATCCACTGTTCCAGCGGACCAACGTATTTTGCATTGGGGAGGTGCCGTACCACGAATTGCCCGAGATGCTCAGAGGCATCGACGTGTGCATGATCCCCTTCGCCGTGAACCCGCTGACGGAAGCCGCCGACACCATCAAACTCTACGAATATCTTTCCGCGGGCAAGCACGTTGTCTCCACGAACATTTCCCAAGCCCGCGAGCTCAGTCGGTTCGTGTCTGTTGCCCACGATCGGGAGGAGTTCCTCCAGGCAATACAGAAGCACCTAGCGAGCGGCCCTTCGCTCGTGTCAGCGGAGCTGGATGAGATTTTGAAAGAATCGGATTGGGACGCTAGGACGGATCAAGTGGAGCGCTTGTTTCAGACCGCGCTCACTGTTAAGGGATCGAAGGGTCTTCGCGCCAGGCCGTCATAGATCCCCTAGGGTTGCTCCGAGCGTCAGACAGGTGAATGAGAAGCGTTCGGCACCGGGATGCTCGAATCGTAAGAATGCGACTCTTTCTACGAGAGCCGACAGACGGACCTCGTCGCACGTTCGTCAAGCCTCCCCGCAGGGGAGGAATCATCACCAACCTCGTGCCTACAGATCGAATCAATCTTTATTCGGTGAGTGCCTCATAGACCTGTACGGTTTGGCGTGCGGTACGATCCCAAGAGAGTTCGCCCGCTGCCTTCCTTCCCTGCCGACCCACTCGGTCGCGGAGCACTCGATCCGTTGCCAGTTGGTAAATTGTTTCCTTCCAGGCCTCCAAGTCCTCCGGATCAAGCAAGATTGCAGCGTTCCCAGCAAACTCTCTGAGAGACGGTAGATCCGAGCAAATAACGTTCCCGGCACACGCCATCGCTTCGAGTACCGGCAATCCAAAGCCCTCGTACAAGGATGGATACAGGCAAGCCTCTGCTCCGCTGTAGAGGCTACTGAGAAGGGGGAGCGGAACGTATCCGAGAAATCTGACCACACCCCTTTCATGAGCCTCCCGGAGAAGAGTCTCGATTCTTGGGTAAGACCAGATGAACCGGCCGGTGAGGACGAAATCGTAGGCCACCCGACCCTCCCTTGCTAGAGTTTCGGCAAGTCGAATGGCGAATTCGATGTTTTTTCTGGGCTCGATCGTCCCTATGGGATACAGAACAAACGGGCGTGTCAGACCGTACGCTGATCTGGCTGGCTCGGGATCGGTTGGTTGGAACTCCTCGCCCACGCCGAGAGGAACGACCGTAATTTGTGATCTAGGAATCCCAAAGTGCGTCTCACATTCATCCCGCGTAAACAGGGAATCCGTGATCACGTGGCTCGCCCTCCGAATTTGATTCCGGAGACTGACCGACATGAAGGCTCTATCCCGCTTCTCGAAGAGTTCTGGACGGGCCAGGGGCCCAATATCGTGCACTGTCATGAGGAGGCGCCCATGTCGGACAAATCTTGGAGAAAAGTGCGAGAGTCCATGAACAATGTCGAGCGGTCCATTTCGGTCCAGCTCCAGCGAGTATACCACTTGTCGGAAGAATTCCTGGACCCAAGGCACCCGAGCAAGCGGTCGAATCTCCTCGAGCGCGAACGAAGCCAGATCGAAGGTGAGTCGGGCAAAGGCACCCGAGGTTAACCCGCCGAGGGCTTCATTGATTCCATAATCGAACGAGAGTCGTGTGATCCGAGGTGCCGCAGGGAAGCTCGCAGGAAAGTTTACCAGCACTAGCTCCTCTAATGCGGGGTCATCGGCCAACTTCTCCAGGAGGTTCGAGGCGTACCTTTCAACCCCTCCGAACTGAGGCGCTGAGACGGGGGAGATGAAACCGACTTTCATGTTCCACAGATTTCCTTGAAGCAATCGAGAAGAACTTTCCTTCTATTTTGAATGGAGAACATTGAAATCACTCTTCCCCTCGCCGCGTCCGCAGCATTCCCAGTCTCAAAGGCTTTTTGCACCGTTTCAGCGATTCCTGGGTAATCGTCGACGGTCACGTATTGACCTGTCGCACCAACCACCTCGGGCAAGGCACCGGCTTGAGTCACGACAGGAGTGCAACGGCACAGCATCGCTTCTGCGACGGCGCACCCAAAGCTTTCATGCCGAGATAGCTGCAAGTAAACGCGTGAGGAACAATACAGCTCAAGCAACGTTTTCTGCGACACGTAGTTCAGGAATCTTACGTTCGAAGGCGCTGACGAAACGAAGCCTTCGGTCCCGGCGTCAATCCTGCCTGCAATCACGACCGGGACATCCTCGAGATAGCGTGCCATTTCGACGACGTCGGCGAGGCCCTTTTTTCGAAGGTTCGCTTTGGTGACATCGCCTACCGTGCAAACGACATGGCGCTGGCTGGCTGGCGGCCCCGGAGGGAAGTCCGCAGAATCAAACCCATGATAGAGCACTTCTACTTCGGCTCGGTCCACGGTTGAAATCGCTTCATTTTTCGTGTGCTCCGAGACTGCGAAAACACGATCTGCCCCTCGAAGTATCTTTCCGAGTTTTCTCCTCCCTTCGGAAGTTTGGGCTGCTCCGTACGCCAAACCGGGTTCATTTGCGCTGTCAAAGCCGCCCACCATGACAACCGAAGGGACTTGGAGAACCTTTCCAAGCCGCACGGCCCATAAAGCGTTATCCCAAGCGAACCAGTTAAGAGACGCGCGAGCACGAAGCAATGAAACCGCTAGTCCAGGCGTGTTCAATGTAGCGCGAAAATGAAGCGGTCTTACACGATAGGTTTCGGCGAGAATTCGGATGTCTTTCTCGACCCAGGGCGCCATGTCCCTGCCATGGGCGCCGCCACCGCCGAGGTGCGTGAGGCAGATTTCGAGAGACACGTTTAGAAGCACCTCGAAGCTAAAACGCACCGGTTTTCATTCATGGTCGCAATCGAATGGTTCGCGGCTATGGTCTTAACAGATTCTCGTTCGAAGCCCCGCCGATCACCTGACAAAGTAGTTTGAGGAGATGGAGGCCTCGCCTCGAAGCAGGTGAATGGCCTGATGCGTGGCATCAAAGCATCTCCACTCCGCGAATCCTCTGATATGTCTGTCGTGCGAGCCGGGCGTATTTGGATGAGAACCCCTTTAGGACCGGATACGATTCTGTTCTTGATGCAAAGTGAGCTTTGAACCTCGCCACGCTATGAACGTTAGCGCCTACCAGATCAATGCTAGCAGTTGCTTTGTCCGCCAAGTCGCCGAGAATCTCGTGAAGGAGCAAATAGGATGCGCCAGTGCGTCGAAACTCCGGATTCGCTGCGGCCAACCAATAGTAGACACTCCGCGCGTCGAAAATAATGACCGCGCCTGCGGCGTTGGCCATGCCTTGCTTTGCAAAGTAAATTCTCATCCTTCCCTGATGGTGAAGCTCTCTTGCAAGGGAAAGGAAAACCCCTCGCGGGAGTGGAAGCGCGATACCTTTCGCATGACACATCTTGACCAATAACTCGAAGAACGGTTCCGGCTCGTCGGCGTACTCGACCCTGATTCCGAGTTCGCGTGCTTTCCGTAATTCGTATCGAACCCCCTTTCGGAGTTCGGTCTCTGGAATCCGAGAACGTGGGTCCGCGAAATAGGTCGACCGCTGTTCCACCTCCCACGGCATCGACGGGTCCAAGCGAATGCCCGGTGCGCTCGGAATTTCCGCATAATGGACCATTCTCAGAGTCTCGTCCTCAATGGCTCTTTGGTTTTCTGCCGCCTCCTTCTTGGACACTCCCAACGCGGAAGAAGAGAATAAGAACCCAAAGTATGGCGTCGCGGGCGGAGGAAGAGCAGTTCGAAAGAATCGTTTCGTTTTGATGAAAAGCGGTAGAGCACAGATCCACGGTCCACTCTCCGGAAGCACGACCAGCTTGATGTTGTGTTCCGGGAAATTACGAAAGGCATTCAGCCAGATTTCGGATGTGAAGATACTACCTGTCGGCGACTCGGCGTTAAACCTGGCCCAATCCGCCTGTACGCGTTCGTCGCCGAGAGATAGCAAAACCATTAGGCAGTCCCCGCTGCTCGCCTGACAATGACGGTGATCGAAGGCACCAACCGATGGAATACAACCGTGCGGTTGGGAGGCTCACCACTGATTGCCCAAGCGTCTCGCGGCAGGTTTGCGACCTCGATTTCTCCGCGGCCAACTACCTGAATCGGGCACTCCGCGATCGGGCGCTGACATACAACCTCCCACTTATCAGTCTCGATTCGGAACAGCTTGACAGCCTCCCTCGCTTCCCACCAGTTGGCAACTTCGCCCAACGTCGCAAAGTGCCAACCAGATCGTTTCAGGTATGTCACGAGCCACTCCAGAACGGATCCTGGAGCAACTAGAGTGCCATCGAGGTAGTGGTTGTGCCAGACCGAAATGAAGAGTCCGCGGCGGCATGAGATTGCTTGACCCAGGCGCTCGAGAACGTTCTTCACTTGGTGCGTGTCGCCGCCAGCGGCCGCGTAGATGGCGGAGTCCATGGCCGCGAATGGTAATTCCAAGAGCGAAAACGAATCTCTCTCATCCCCGCTGTAGGGGTGGTAAGGATGGCAAAGACCGCTACGAAATCCGGGAAACCCTGAATACCCGATGCTTGAGTCATAGGCAAAGTCAAGCCCTTCGTAGGTCCTCCACATATCGGGACGAATACGCAAATAGTGTTGGCGGATGCCCAAAGGCATGCCTAAGACGGAAAGGCGGTATGCCTCCGTGGCGATCGTTTCTGGTCGGTCTGCTGACTCGTAGGACGCGTGAAGTGCAATCTCGTGTCCCTCTCCCGCCAGCCGATTGACCTGTCCTCGGAGGTATCTGTCTCGATAGCCGTACAACGCAAGAGGTTCTTTATGCATCCGACCCGCGGACATCTGAACGAAGTAAGTTGCGTGGATTTGGAGCGTGCTCTCGAGAGAACCGAGCGCTCTCAAATTGCGGTGAGGATCTCCCACCGGGCCGAAACGCCTTATCAGATTCGGGACGTCGGCAATATTTGCCTTTAGCGGCCGAATGCCGCGATCTTCGAGGGCTCCGCGGACAAGACCAATGATCCTCCTCGGGATCCATTTACGGATTGAATCGATATCATGGGTTATTGCCGCGACACAACGCCACTCATCAGGCCAAGGGCTCTTGATCAAAAGAAACTCATCCGCGGCGGTGCACGCTTCCTGAACGGCTCTCCCAAGAGCCAGCGCAGAGTCGCTGGCCGTCGGACAACCTCCCACGCCGCTTGCTATTGGAAACGTCTTGTGTTCGGGAACCCGTCCGTGCGAATCCCGTTCATCGACGAGTTCTTCATCAACCTGAGTTGCAAGCGAGAAGAACGATGCCACGGGATCCATTCCGAACTCAATGGATGTTCCATGGGCAGTTTGGGTCTCGACTACCGCAGGCATCCCATCTTCGTCCCATTGCGCGAGCACTTCCCCCTTCCCGAGGTGCCGCCGTGGGGATCGAACGTAAAAGGTCGTTCCGTCCGAAACCCAGGTGTAAGCACGGACTTTCCAGTCGGCGAATGGGGGCGGTCGCGGCAATGGCCATTCTCCGGAGGCGAGGAAAGGCATCTTTACGATGAAACCCGCTCGGATTGCCTCGGGCTTCGCTTGGTCAGACGGGAGAGAGTATTGAAGGGCGCCCGTGCAAGTCCCTGATTCCGAGCCCGGCATTTGAATTGGCAGACCGCATATCTCCGACATTGCTTGTAGTGTGTACAAGGCGGGCTTCATCCAGGAACCGGGAATCCGGATCAAAGTACGAAGCGTCATTCCATAACCCCGTAGAAGATCAGCAAGTTGGGAAAACGGTTAGGAAGGGAGTGCTGCAGGTTTGCTGCTAGTCGCGAGGGAGGTCCAAAACCGTAAGACAAAGGGTGTTTTTTGGAGCGACGACCGACCGGCTCCGGAACTGTGCCATACTCTGAGGCCCAAATCCGCCTTGTCTCTCTCAAACACTTCCCCCCGAGTCTCGTGAGCCGCGACAAAAGCTCCACCAACCAAGGCCTCCGGTCCACAGTATCAACTTCGATGGGAACGATTCTCCGGAAGGAAGGCTGGGTCGAGGAGCGCTCTCCTGGCGATTTCTACGCGGTCGTACCGCGCGGCGACTCGCAGGCAATTACCCGAGAGTACATCCATGAGGGTCTTGTCAGAAAGAACATGATTGACCTGAAAAGAGAAATCATCCGAATCGGACGAGAAAAAACCGACGTTCTCACTTTCGACCAGACTCCTCAATTCGGACTGCCCTTCAGGCCCTAAGCAGAACAAGGGGAGTCCGCAAGCGAGGTACTCATATGTCTTCGCGCCGACAGCAACCCTAAACACATCTTCGTGCGATAGCGAGACAACGCCGGCTCTTGCTTGATTGAGCAAACCTGGCACGCTGTCATGCGCAACCGGTGGATGTAGTTCCAACACCCTCTGTCCGACCAATTCTTGGAGAACGGACCGATCCCTATTAGTCAAGTCAGGAGGGCGCCATCCAACCCACAAAATTCGAACCGACGGACGCCTACGAGCCAGATAGTGAAATGCGCTAAACAGCCTTGGGAGGTCGCGGTATGCGGACGGAACGCCCAGAAAAATCAGATCATAACTCTTCGGGCCCGAACGTGGGCTGAACCGAGAGAGATCGGCACCATTCGGGACCACAGAGACCTTCTGGGGAGAAAGGTGATGATCGTCAACAAGCATTCGCGCCAGGGACTCGGTTACTGCCCAAACGCGAGCTGCGTCCCGGCAGAGAAACCCCTCGACCCGACGTTTGAACCGGTTTCGGATGGGTCCAGCATGCGTCCTCTCTTCGAGCTTCCACGCATCTCGTACATCAAGAAAGAATGCGACTCCAACGAGTTTAGAAACTAGGAGCGCCTCTAAGGCCAAAAAGAGACCTGGACAACTCGAGATAATTCCGCCGATGCGTTGCCGGCGTGCTAATGAGGATAGCCGAGCCACCGTTAGAGGTAATAACAGCATAGGGATCGGAGGTGGATAGCGTTTGGCATACGAGTCGTACAACCGCAAAGTCCGAAACCTTTCCGGATCGAAGGAGTGTTGGTAGGTGCTGCCATCTTCGGGCGTCACCACCAATAGTTTCCAGCCCAAACTGAGGACCGCCTCGGCGAACGCGGCTCCCCTGACGGCCCCCGCATGGTCCATCGGCATAAGGCCTGGCCACGCGATGAGAATTCCTATTGATTTGGAGTGCGCCCCGTCCATTCTTGAAGCACCTGTTCGATACTGGAGAACTTGGCCTGTGTTCGGACTCGTGAAAGGAACTCGGTCAGGGCTGCCAAGTCGGAGGAGCAAGCGCGGGCGTAGCCTTCAGGGAGCCCGGCTACAATTTCCCCAAGGTCAATGAGTTCCCATGGATGAGTAAGCAAGACTACGACATCGCCGGGATAGTCCACGACCATTCTGAGAGTTCGTTCAACACCGAAAGCATTTATGGAACCGGCCCCCAGAGGCGTTCCTGGTCGATCCCGGTTCACAGCCAGAGGCACCTCAATGATTCGAAGCCTGCCGGCACGAATGACAGTCGCTCCGGACGGACGGTAGGGCTGCAACGGGGCGTCGCGAAAATCGTAGATTGGCCAGATCCTCCACCGCCGCAAGACGCGCAAAGGCATCACGGACGAATCGGCAACGTAACCAAGGGAGGACAAATATTCGAGGGATATACCGGAGATGGAGAAATTCGGCGCTCGAAAAATTCTGGGACGTGTCCCAGTGGCTTCTTCGATTTTTGCGCCGGCTCGGGCAATTTCCTCGCGCTGTTCTGAGGGATGCTTTTCACAGAGTAGATCGTGACTCCAGCCGTGACTCCCAACGCCATGTCCCCTCGATATCGTCTTTCGAGCGAAGCTGCCATGGCGGTTCAGAATCGAGGCTTGAAAGAAGAAGTCCGCGTGAATTCCCTGTTCGTCCAGAAGATCGAGCAATGGAGGAAGGCCATCCACAATCCCAATCGTCGTTCCACTTGAATACGGTTGGAGATCCTGTTCTACGTCGACAGTGAAAATGACGGTTTTCATGTTCGCGCCTCATAGCTCTTTCGGACCACCCTCAGAGTCTGGTGCCATCCGAGTCTGGTTCGCGAAAATTCAAATGCCGCTCTACCTAGGCGTTCGCGAAGTTTCGAATCCGAGAGAAGTTCATCGAGAGCAAGAGTGATATCTTGCACTTCGGGCTGGACGAGCAGCCCGTTTTCCCTATCAGATATTACTTCGGGGATGCCCCCGACGGCAGAAGCCACGATCGGCTTCCCGAGACCCATCGCATTGAGCAGGGACAAGGGAAGCCCCTCCTGTAGGGAGATGTGTGCGTAGACCTGAGTCGCCGACAGCGCACCTACCACGTTCCCCAGGTATCCGGTGAAGATTACTCGGTCGCCTAGAAGGGGGTGACCGAACGACTCCAGCTCAGTCTTTAGTGGTCCGTCCCCGACTATCACCAACACCGATTGCGGGTGCCTCTTTGCGACTTCAACGAACGACTCGATCAGCCTTCGGACACCCTCGACCTTGAGCGGCCAGACGAGAGGACCAATGAAGGTCACTATACTCCGATTGTTCAGCGAGAATTGGTTCCGAAACTTCTCCCCCTCTGTTCCGTTCGTCACCTGGGACTCCGGAGCGGGATAGGTGATATATTGCGTCCTGGGCCGTCGAATATCTAGCCGTTTCTTGAGGTCCTTTGAGACATAGGTAACGGCAGTGCAGAATCCCAGGAGAAGCCGCATTAACACCATCGGCAGTCGATTCGCTTCTGCGGGCGGTGTGTGGAATGTGAAGACCAACCGCGACGAGGGATGAATTGCCCGAAAAAAAATCCCTGGTAGAACGGTATACCAGTGACTGTGCGCGTGTACAACATCTGGCTTGAGTCGAAGAAGTTTAGCGAACGCACGTATCAAGAACACGAGTTTCGAACCGCTCAATTCGTAGACAGAGGTTCGATCGCCTCCGATCCGGACGATTACATCGCACTCAACGCCATCCTCTCGCAGCACGCCCGCGAGCGCCAAGACGAATTTCGAGATGCCACCAACTGACATGGGTCCATACGGGGAAATCATCGCGACTTTCACCTTGCTCACCCCAGCTGGGCGAACCATATCGATTGTCGCATCGAGCCGTATGTCTTGTAGTCCGAATCTGCGACAAGAACCAGGAGGCCGCTTGGCCGATCGTAGCCGTACGATTGGAACTCGAGGGGAATACGCTTGTCGACTACAACATAGTGCACGTCGTAGTACT
>Ga0066709_100005799_pt1 | contig 10272 bp, 8 predicted proteins | sample GraSoiAngelo_158_FD_79665 | JGI IMG/M metagenome (GOLD analysis project Ga0066709, IMG submission 79665) | Grasslands soil microbial communities from the Angelo Coastal Reserve, California, USA - 14_1009_16_30cm | ecosystem: Environmental > Terrestrial > Soil > Grasslands | place: USA... | reverse complement strand
CCTCAAGGGCGACCAGGACTCCGTCCTTCCGAACACCGGTCACGGTCCTCTTCGGGCTCATTCGCCGGCTCCGCGAGTCCTTCCAGAAATTCACCCAGAAGCCCGCGTGCAGCGATCGCTGCGACTCGGAAATCAGACAGGAGATTGGTTGTCCAATCAGCTCAAAGGGCAAATACCCGAAGATCCTGTCCGCCAGATGATTCGTGAACAGAATCTCGCCGGCCTCGGTCGATACGATGGAGCCGTGCGGCGCTTCGTCAAGCGCCGCACGAAAGATACTTTGCGGATCGCGGCCAATCAGGGCCACCGAGCCAGGATCCAAACTGCCATCGCTTTCAAAAGTCGGCACGCGTCTCTCCCGAAGCCTTTTCATTCTATCTGAATGCTCGCGGCTGTCTCTTGGACGGGCTGGCCAGCCGGTTGGCTGGCGACAAAGTCGTTTCATGTGCCTCAAGTGACTGTTGATCGACGCCCGCTCGTTGGCGGCCCAGGATCTCGATCGCCCCGCCGTCTCGGGGTCAACTCCGATATATCGGACGTAGATTTTCTACACGCGCGTGCGATAGGATGCCGGAACGGCCGTTTCGGTTCCAGAACCTGCACGATTTCCAGTAAGACGGCCATATTCGAGGTTCTGGCACTCTCGATGCTCAGAGCAGACTAGGTTTCTTTCCTTAGAAGGGTGAGGTGCTATGCGAAAACTGTTCGTGGCTGTGTTTGGGTTGTTACTGGCTGCGGCGCCGGCCGCTGCTCAGGATAAGCCGTTCGATGTCAACGTGGGGGGCGGTTGGACCTTCCCGACGGCAGACTTCAAGAACGACTTCAATACCGGTGGTCACTTCGGCATCGGCGGGACGTTCTATGTCAAGCCAACATTCGGCGTCGGGGTCGAGTACATGTACCACCGGATGAACGGGCCCGATAGGACGCTTACGGTCTATCCGACGCCGAACGCTGCCGGGGGGGTCTCTCAATTGTTTGAGAGCAATCACCAAATCAACTCGGTGACGTTCAATGGCGTATGGCGTCCCCACAGCAGCGGTATGGTCGGTGGCTACGTCATCGGCGGTATCGGATACTACCACCGCGCTATCGACATCACGACGCCGGCCGTCGGGTACACGACGATCTGCGACCCGTACTGGCTGGTCTGCTATCCAGCGCTCGTGTCGACCGACCGAATCGTCGGCACCCGATCCTCGAATGATTTCGGTATCAACATCGGTGGCGGCGTCACGTTTGGGCACAATGCGAAGTTCTACGTCGAGTCTCGATACCACTATGTGTGGGGGCCGGACTTCACGGCGGACAAGGCGAACCTGCCAGCCGATTTCAATGGTCGGACCAGCTTTACGGCGAACGCAGCGTACTTCCCGCTCACATTCGGGATCAGGTTCTAGCAGGTTCCGGTCGGGGGGCGCCTTTCGCGTACGAGCTGTTTAGGAGCGGCCGCGCGCGAATGAGCGTCCTTCCGGATCCGCGATGGTGAGATTCCCCTGGTGTCGGCGGCGCAGGCCGTCCTCGATAGTCGTCGCCGCAGGAGCTTTGTTGTGGCTCGCGGCGACGGCTTGGGTATCGGCCGCCAAGACCGACATCAAAATCGACTTCGACAACAAGTTCGCCTTTGCCGGCCTGCGGAAGTGGGCCTGGCACCGCGACGGCACAGGCGACGTGAAGATGGCCATCAGCTCGCGGGACGATCCAAAGCGGCTGGCCGCCCGCGTGGATCCCGTCATCGTGCCGGCGGTCGAGAAGGAGCTCGGCGCCAAGGGCTTCTCCAAGAGCCAGGATGGCGTCGAGCTCTACGCGCACTACTACGTGCTCGCCACCGTCGGGACCATGGCGCAGGTTCAAGGGCAGTTCGTCGCGGCGGTGCCGGAGTGGGGGCTGCCCCCCTTCACGGGCTCGACGTCGGCGCTGAGCGTATACCCGACGGGTACCCTCATCATCGACCTGACCACCCCCGATGGTCAGATCGTGTGGCGCGGTGCCGCGCAGCGAAAGCTCGATCTCGACAGCTTCGACGCGGAGCGGCGAAAGATTCTGGAACGGGCCATCGGCGATCTCTTCAAGAACTTTCCCCCCAAGCCCAAGAAGTAGCTCCGCCCCCGTGGAACCGAGTACGCCCCGGGACGTTCAGCGCGGAGCGGCAACCGAGTTCGCCAGTCACACGCCATTCGGAATCCGAGGAGGATGTATGCACAAGATGACCCTGATTGCTGTCGCAGCCGCGCTCGTCGGAACTGCCGTCGCGGCCGGCGCCCAGACCAAGACGGTGCCCGGCAAGACGGAACGGGTCACGGCCTCGGTCGAGGCCATCGACTCAACGAACCGGGAAGTCACGGTCAAGAAGCCCGACGGCACCTACGACGTGTTCTACGTTCCAGCCAACGTCAAGCGATTCGATACGCTGAAGGTCGGCGACAAAATCACGGCGACCTACTATGAGAACATCGTCCTGCAGGTCAAGGCGCCTGGCGAGAAGCCCGTCGACAAGGCCTCGGGTGCGGTCGTCAAGGCGGAGGGCAAGGCGGCGGGCACCACGTCCCGTCAGCGGACAATCACGGCGACCATCACCGCGATCGATCAAAACGCGCCGTCGATTACCTTTTCCGGCCCGAACAACTGGAAGTACAGTACCCGCGTCGAGGACAAGAAGGCGTTGGCCAAGGTGAAGGTCGGCGACAAGGTGGACATTACCTGGACCGAGGCCATGGTGCTGTCGCTCGACGACGGCAAGTAGACAGTTCGGTCAATCGTTGTCGTTCGGGCGCCCGGGGGACTGGGCGGCGGCCGGCGCATGGGGGCGTCTTCGTGAAGCGGGTCATCGTATGGTGCGTCGGAGCGGCGTTAGCCACTGGGCTTTCGGTGATCCCCGCGAGCGCCGAGGGCCCACCGGACCGGGCGACGGCGGCGGCTTCCGCGGCTCGCGCTGAGAGCGCCGCTAATGAGGCGGCTGCCGGCGAGGACGCTGTAGCGACTCCCTTGCCGCCTCCCTCGTCCCCGGAGGAGCCAGGGGAAGCCAAGCGGTTCATTCGCGACGTCATCCGCGACTACAAGAACTTCTTTTCGATTGAGACGGCGGTCTGGCTTGGCGTGGGGGGCGGTGCCGCCTTGGCCATCCATCCGGCCGACGAGGCGATCCGTGATGAGACGCTGGAAGGCACAACGCTCTCCACCAGCCTGAAAGGTGGCGAGTACTACGGGGATCTGCCAGTCCAGCTCCCGCTGGCCGTGGGCTGGTGGATAGTTGGCCACGCTGTAGGAAGTGAGCGCGGAGCGGAAGCAGGCCGCGACCTGCTGCGCGCACAAATCAGCGCGGTAAGCTGGACCTACGCCTTCAAGTTCCCGGTCAACCGCACAAGGCCCAACGGCGATCCCCGGTCGTTTCCCTCCGGGCATGCCTCCGCCACCTTCGCGACCGCCATGGTCCTTGAAGACCACTACGGCTGGAAGGTGGGTGTGCCAGCCTTCGCGGCTGCAGTCTATACTGCGGCCTCACGGGTGACCGACGACAAGCACTGGGCGAGCGACGTCGTGTTCGGGGCCTTCCTCGGGATTGCCAGCGCCCGGACGGTCACGCTGCATATACGGCAAACCAAGGTGTCGATCGCGCCCATGGCGGTTCCGGGTGGCGGTGGCGTCCTTGTGAGTCGGTTGGAGTAAACGGATGAGACGGAGGGCCGGATCTCTGGCGCTCGTCGCCAGCCTGTTGGCCGTTCCCGTTGCGGCTCAGAATCCCGAGCCCGAGACGCGCACGGCGTTGATCGAGCAGGAGCAGACGGAGAAGACAACACAGCTCCATCCGTTCGAGCCGGGCAAGGTAGAAAAGTACTTGAACTGGGCCGAGACGCTGCTTGCCGCAGGCGAGGCGTGGCATCCCTTCTTCAACAACGCGTACGCGGGCGGTGGCTTCACGGTGGGCGCGGGCTACAACAAGTTCGTGAGCCCCTACAACACCATTGACGCCCGCGGCAGCATCACGGTGACCGGCTACAAACGCCTCGAGGCGGAGTTCATCGCGCCGAACCTTTTCAAGCGCCAGGGGATGCTGTCGGTGATTGGTGGATGGCGGGAAGCGACCCAGGTCGGGTTCTACGGCTTCGGCACGTCCAATACAGTCGACGACCGAGCGAACTACGGCTTCAAGCAGCCGTACGGCCAGGCGATGCTCAACCTCAGGCCCGGCCGGCGAAATCTCTTGATCCGCGCCGGGTTCGAGTTCACCGAGTGGAACCAGACGCCGGGCAGCGGTACCGCTCCGTCGGTTGACGAGGTGTATACGCCTGCGGCGCTTCCGGGCCTGGGGGCCTCGGTCACCTACCTTCACCCACAGGCGACGGTCGCTTTCGACTCGCGGGAGGTGGCGGGCTACGCGCGGCGTGGTGGCTTCTACGGCGTCACGGTCCATGATTTCGCGGATCGCGACAACAAGTACGGGTTCACCCAGCTCGACTACGAGGCCGTCCAGCATGTTCCCATCCTGCGCGAGGCGTGGGTGCTGTCGTTCCACGGGCTCGTATCGACGACGGGGACCAAGGGCGGCGAGGTGATCCCCTTCTTCATGCTGCCGTCGGTCGGCGGCGGCTCGTCGCTGCGCGGGTTCTCGAGCTGGCGGTTCCGGGATCGCAACAGCCTGCTGCTGCAGGCCGAGTGGCGAATCATGGTCAACCGGTTCATCGACACGGCCGTGTTCTACGACGCCGGCAAAGTCGCCGCTCATACGAGCGATCTCAATCTGGACCACCTGAAGAACGACTACGGCATCGGCATCCGACTTCACGGGCCGCTGGCGACGCCGCTCCGCATCGACTTCGCGAAGAGCAACGAAGGCTTCTCGATCGTCTGGTCGGCCTCGGCCATCTTCTGAGGTCGCGTTTCACATGAACACCCAGTCTTCTGCCTTGACCCGACCCCACCCCTCCGCCGCTCGCGGCCGCCCTTCCGGTGGGCGTCGGCGTGTCGCTGCGGTGGGGCTTGTTGTCGGCCTGTCTCTGGCCGTCGTCGCGTCGGTCTCGACGGCGGGACGTCGTTTCTACACCGACGATCCGATTTCGCGCGAGCCCGAGAGCCGCGACGCGTCGGGCGCGGGCGTCGAAGACATCGGGCTGTTCTACGAGCTCACCTACAACCTCTTCGTCACGTCCCGGTATCTGCCGTCGAACACGAGGGCGCGCAACATCAACACCATCGACGAGGTGCCTGACTCGAGCTGGTTCACGAACCGCATAGGGACGACGACGATTACCGCGGCCGACGTCGAGCGTGGCCCGGTCGCCGGTCCGGCGCCAGCCCCGGAGCGATGGACGATCATCCGCGAGAAGTCGGCGGGCGCCAATCCGGGCTTCACGGCGAAGGACGCCAACGGCGAAACCTGGTTCCTCGGCTTCGACCCGCCCAGTAATCCAGAAGGCGCAACCGCAGCCGTGGTCGTGGCGTCGAAGTTCTTCTGGGCGCTCGGCTACAACCAGGTCGAGATGTTCATCAGCACCTTCGATCCCCAGAAGGTGGTCATCGAACCGGGCGCGACGAAGAAGCGGCCGTCCGGGGCGCGCACCCCCTTCACGCAGGACGACCTGAACGCGGTGCTCGAAGGCGTCGCCCGTAACAAGGACGGCACCTATCGCGTCGCTGCCGGACGCCTGCTGCCAGGCAAGGTCATCGGCTCATTTCGTTACTCGGGGACGCGGCCCGACGATCCGAACGACATCGTGCCGCACGAACATCGACGCGACCTCCGGGCGCTGCGCGTGTTCGGTGCGTGGACAAACCTGACGGATCTCAAGGCCGGCAATACACTCGACACGCTCATGACGGAGAACGGCCGCGGGATCGTCAAGCACATCCTCCAGGACGTGGGGTCCACCTTCGGAATGGTCAACCGTGAGCACGAGTGGGACATCGGCTGGGAGCACTTCTACGAGGGTGACGCGACCATGCGCCGGCTCGTGTCGTTCGGCTTCGCGCTGAGCCCGTGGCAGACCGTCAAGTACAAGGAGTACCCGTCGATCCATCGGTTCGAAGGTGAGCGCTTCGATCCGCGGGCGTGGCGGCCGCAGACACCCACGACGCCGTACATGGAGATGCGCGGTGACGACGCCTTCTGGGCGGCCAGGCGGGTCATGGCCTTCAACGACGATCTGATTCGCGCGGCGGTCCACACGGGGCAGTACAGCGACCCGGCGGCGGAACGCCACCTCGCCCACGTGCTCGGCCAGCGCCGGGACACGATCGGGCGTGTCTATCTGACTGCCGTCAACCCGATCTCCAGTCCGCGGCTCGACCCGGGGGGCTCGCTGACGTTCGAGAACCCCGCCGTGGCCGGCGGGTTCGCCAAGGAGCCAACCGCCTATCGCGCGGTGTGGTCGCGGTTCGACAACGCCACGGGCAATACGTCGCCGATCGGCGAGACGAGGAGTACGTCCACGACGGAGGCGGGGCCCCGCGATCTGCCGTCCGCCCCGGACAGCTTCCTAGAGGTGGATCTGTCGGCCGAGAGCGCCCAGTTCCCATCGTGGCAGCAGCCGGTCCGGACATTTTTCCGACGGACGTCGGCAGGCTGGAAGCTCGTCGGCCTCGAGCGCCTGCCAGAGACTCTCGACGGGCCGGCGGCAGCGTCTTCCAAGAACCCGGAACCGAAATGAGCGTGGACGCGGTCACCGGCGCAGTGGCGCCCGGACCCGAACGGAGCCTCGCGGAAAAGCTGCTGTCGCCCATTGCTGACGTCCGGCGCGATGAGGTCACCAGCGTGCTGCTGATGGCCGTCACGATGATGCTGCTGCTCGGCGCGTACTACCTGCTCAAAACGGCGCGCGAGCAGTTCATCCTGAGCGAGGGCGGCGCCGAGGTGAAGAGCTACGCCTCGGCGGGACAGGCGCTCCTGCTGCTCGGCATCGTGCCCGCATACGGCGTCGTGGCGTCGCGTGTGAACCGCACGCAGCTGGTGCAATGGGTCACGCTCTTCTTCGCGTCCAACCTGGTGCTGTTCCTGATCGCGCTGAGCGCGGGGCTGCGCATCGGGATCGTGTATTTCCTGTGGGTGGGGATCTTCAATGTGATGGTCATCGCCCAGTTCTGGGGGTTTGCCGCCGACCTGTACACCGAGGAGCAGGGGAAACGGCTGTTTCCGCTGATCGGCGTCGGCAGCAGCCTGGGGGCGTGGCTGGGCTCGGTGCGCGCCGGGGACCTCGTGCAGGACTTCGGTGCGTGGCGGCTTCTCGTAGGAGGCGCGGCGGCGCTCGTCGTGTGCGTCGTGCTGATTCGGATCGCTGATCGGATGGTCCAACGGGGTACTTCCAAGCTGTCGGCGCGCGCGGACCAGAAACTGGCGGAAGGGCCCAGCGGGTTTGGCATGATCCTGTCGGACCGCTACGTCCTGCTCATCGCGGCGCTCGTCGTGCTGCTGAATGTCGTGAATACCTCGGGTGAGTACCTGTTTGGCCGCTACGTGGTGAACAACGCGAATACGCTGTACGGAACGAGCGCGGAGCAGGAAGCCGCACGGCAGCAGTACATCGGCTCGAGTTATAGCAGCTACTTCGGCTACGTCAGCCTCATCGGCTTCCTCCTCCAGCTGTTCGTCGTGTCCAGACTCTTCAAGTTCCTCGGGGTGGCCCGCTCGCTGTTCATCCACCCGATCGTGGCGCTCGGCAGCTACCTGATGATGCTCAGGGCGCCTTCGTTCGAAGCGATTCGCGTGTTGAAGATCGCCGACAACTCCCTCAACTACTCGCTCGGCAACACCACGATGCAGGCGCTGTGGCTGCCGACCAGCCGGGAAACGAAATACAAGGCCAAACAGGCGGTCGACTCCTTCTGTGTGCGGGCCGGCGACGTCCTCTCGGCTGGCGTGGTGTATGCGGGCGAGCTCACCGCGCTGACCGTGAGCAGCTTTGCGGCCCTCAACGTCGTGTTCGCGTTCGGATGGCTCGCGGTGGCGTTTGGATTGAGAAACCGGTTGCACGCGGTGGCGCAGGCGACGGGCAAGGCCGAACTGTAAGCGCCATGACACCCAACACTAGTGACATGGTCTCGGATCCTCACCCGTGCCCTCCCTGGTCCTCCAGGGTCTGGGTCGAGTTCGGCGCCGAGAGCCGTAAGGGCAAGCCGCGCGAGGTGAACGACGATCACTACCTCATCGTCCAGGTCGGTCGCTACCAGGAAACGATGATGACGAGCCTTCCCGAGGGCTCGATTCCGCAGCGCTTCGACGATACGGGTACGGCATGTTCGTGGCCGACGGTGTCCGTGGGACCGCGGCCAGCGAATCAGCCAGCCGGCTGGCGCTCGTGTCGCTCCTGCAGCTGTTCCTCCACTTCGGGAAGTGGAACGTGCGGATCGACGACAAAGTTGCGCAGGAGATCATGGACCGGGCGGAGCGGTTTTACCGCCACGTCGACGGGACCGTAGTCTACCAGGGGCTGCAGAGCCCGGAAGGCGGAATGCAGACGACGCTGACCGCGGTATTTGGCGCGGGCCGCGATCTCTTCTTCGCTCACGTCGGGCATTCCAGGGCGTACCTCTTCCGGGCCGGTGAGCTGCTTCGCTTGACGACCGACCATACCGTCGGCGGTCAGCGGAAGACACGAGTACCAGCCGCGCCTCTCGTGGACGTCAACGTCGCCGCCCGCGATGTGAGGCACATCCTCACCGAGACCATCGGGATGCGCGGACCGGCCGGGCCGATGATCGATATCGAACACTTCAAGATTGACAACGACGACGTCGTCCTGGTATGCACCAACGGCCTGACCGACATGGTGAGCGAGGACGTGATCGCGGCTGTGCTCGCGTCCAAGATGCCTCCCGAACTGCAGTGCAAGACGCTGGTGGAGGCGGCGATGGAGGCCGGGGGCGATGATGACGCGACCGTGCTGGTCGCGCACTATCACATTCCCGACTAGGGTGGGGCGGCAGACGTGACCCGCCCACGCGCCGACTCGCGCCCGCCTCGTTCGCTGTCCCAGAAGATTGTCATCGGCCTTCTGGTCGGCGTGGCCGTCGGGCTGTTCTTCGGCGAGCAGGCCGCCGTCCTGCAGCTCGTCGCCGATGCCTACGTCAAGCTCCTGCAGATGACGGTGCTTCCCTATGTCACGATCTCGATCATCAGCGGCCTTGGCGCCCTGAGCGCCCAGCAGGCGCGCGCGCTCGGCCTGCGGGTCGGCATCGTGCTGGCGCTGCTGTGGGGGGTCGCGCTCGCCGCGGTGTTTCTCTTCCCGCTGATGTTCCCGCCCAACCAGAACGCATCGTTCTTCAGCACCACGCTCCTCGAGGAGCGCGAGGCGTTCGACTTCCTGAGCCTCTACATTCCCACCAACCCATTCAACTCGCTCGCCAACAACGTCGTTCCCGCCGTCGTGCTCTTCAGCATCTTCGTCGGAACGGCGCTCATCGCGATACCAGAAAAGGCGCGACTGCTCGACGTGCTCAACGTCGCGGCTCGCGCCGTCTCGAAAGCCACGAACTTCGTCGTGGCGTTGACGCCGTACGGTGTCTTCGCCATCGGGGCGGTCGTCGCGGGAACGCTTGGCCTCGAAGATCTCCAGCGATTGCAGGTCTACCTGATCAGCTACGTCGGCATGTCGTTGCTGTTGAGCCTGTGGGTCATGCCAGGCCTCGTCGCGACGCTGACGCCCGTTCCCTATCGGGCGCTTCTTTCGCGGACCCGTGACGCGCTCATCATGGCGTTCATGACGACCAGTCTGTTCGCGGTGCTGCCGCTGCTGACCGAACAGGCGAAGGCACTCATGAAGGAATATGCACGAGTCCCGGCAGGGGAAGGCGCCGAGACCGACGTCATCGTGCCGGCCTCCTTCAACTTCCCGCACACCGGCAAGCTCCTGTCGCTGAGCTTTGTGCTGTTCGCCGGCTGGTTCGCGGACACACGTGTGCCCGTCACCGCCTATCCGCGGCTGGCCGCGACGGGCCTGCTGGTGATGTTCGGGAATGTCAACGCGGCCGTTCCCTTCCTGCTCGACATGCTCCGGTTTCCGGCCGATACGTTCCGGCTGTTCCTGACCTCAGGCGTCGTGAACGCGCGGTTCGGCACGCTGGTCGCCGCCGTGCACACGCTGACGGTGGCGGTGCTCGGCACCTGCGCGGTCTCGGGCGCCCTGACCTTCGATGGCCGGAAGCTCATTCGATTTGGAATCGTCACAGGGCTGCTCGTCGTGGGCGTGGTGGGGGGAACGAGCGCGCTGCTGCGCGCCGTGCTCACCCAGCCCTATGACAAGGATGCCCTCCTCGTGAACATGCGGATGCTTCGTGATCGGG
>Ga0066709_100005793_pt1 | contig 10275 bp, 10 predicted proteins | sample GraSoiAngelo_158_FD_79665 | JGI IMG/M metagenome (GOLD analysis project Ga0066709, IMG submission 79665) | Grasslands soil microbial communities from the Angelo Coastal Reserve, California, USA - 14_1009_16_30cm | ecosystem: Environmental > Terrestrial > Soil > Grasslands | place: USA... | reverse complement strand
GTGATCGAACGTGCCCGCGCCGATGCCCAGGTCGAACGTGCGGCGGGTGATCCACGACATCGACGCGACGCTGTACGCCATGAGGATGGGGTGACGGAACGGGATGATCGTCGCTGCGCCGAGTCCGATCCGCTCCGTGACTCCCGCGAGATACGTCAGGGTGATGAAGGGCTCGATGAAGGTGCGGTCGGTGCCCTCCATGCCGTGCGGGTGGAACACGAGGTGGTCGCGCGCCCACAGCGAGTCGAACCCGTGGCGCTCGGCGAGCCGCGCTCCGGCGATCAGCAGATCCTGGTCCGCCTCGAGCCCGAAGTGCGGGACGAGCAGGCCGAAGCGCGTCGTCATGAACGAGTCTCCTTCTGCGGGTGGTGTCGCAGGGCGACGCGAACGGATGATCCTCGCGTCGATGCCCCCGGCCGTGTGGCCGGAGGCATCGGACGAGGCAGATCGTTACTTGGTCGGGATGCCGTACTTGGCGTAGTAGCCGTTGTCCACGAGCTTCTGAAGGAAGCTCAGGTCGTAGGCCTTTTTCAGGTCCACATTCGCCACGGGCGGGTTCACCGAGGCCAGCACCTGCTGCGGCGCCTTGAATGCCTCCTCGGTGAAGATCATCGAGCGAAGGCCGTAGTCGAGGAACGCCTTCATGGCGTTCGTGGCGTCGGCGGGCTTCGCCTGCGCCCAGTCGGTGAACTTCACGGCCGCATCGGCGTTGTTCGTCCACATGTAGTTCTGCGCCCTCACCGCGGCTGCGACCACGGCGAGCACGGTGTTCGGGTTCTTCGCGATGAAGTCGGTGCGCGCCATGAGACCGCTGCGGCCCCACTGGCCGCCCTTCGTCACGTCGACGATGAGGTTGAAGCCGGCGCCCTTTAGCGAGTCGTCGTTCGCGAGACCCGCCATGATGCAGTCGATCGAGCCTCCCCGGAGGGCCGCGATGCGTGTGCCTTCGCTGCCGACCTCCTTGATGACGACATCCTTCGGAGTCATGCCGATCAGCCCGACCGCGATGAGCGCCGAGCCGTGCGAGGTGCCGCCGAAGGTGCTGATGGCGATGGCCTTGCCTCTTACGTCTTCCTTGGTCTTGATGGTCGACTTGCAGTACAGGCCGTCGGTGTTGAGCACGCTGTTGACGGAGACGACCTTCACCGGCGTATCCGTGAGCTGCGAGGAGATCGCCGTCGACGCGCCGCCGACGAAGAAGTCGAGCTGGCCGGCGACGAGCGCCTGGAGCGCCTTGCCGTCACCCTCGAAGCCGGTGACGGTGACCGACGTGAACCCCAGCTCTTTGTAGTAGCCCAGGGTGTCGGCGAGCTTCTCCGCGTACTGCACCGGCTCCGTCGGAGCGCTGATGCCGATGCGGATCGTCGTGGCCTCCGGCGCCGGAAGCGCGCCGGGCGCGGCCGTCGGCGCGGTCGATGCCGCCACCGTTGGCGCGGGCGACGCCGTCGTACCGCCTCCACAAGCCGCCGCGATCAGACCTGCGGCGATGATCAGACCGAAGACCTTCGTTCCAGCTACGCGATACGACATCGGCCTCTTCCTCCCACACGGCGATGGGCCCTGGGACCCGCGCGGAATGTAGTCCGTCCGGCCCACATCGTCTACAATTTGCCCCGAATCAGATGCGGTCCCTCGAGGCGAATGGACACCGCATCGCCCACGAACTCCAGGGGACCGGGGCCCCGCTCGTCCTCATCGCCGGCACCGGCTATCCCGGCGCGACCTGGCCACCCGAGTTCACCGCACCGCTTGCGGGCAGACACGCGGTGCTCACGTTCGACCACCGCGGGACCGGCGAGACGCCCCCGTCGCCCGAGCCGTACTCCACGCGACTCTTCGCGCAGGACGCGCTCGCACTCATGGACGCGCTCGGCCTCGACCGCGCGCATGTGCTCGGACACTCCATGGGCGGACGCGTCGCGCAGTGGATGGCGCTCGACCGCCCCGACCGGATCCGCAGCCTCATCCTCGCCGCGACCGGACCGGGCCAGTTCCGTGACGACCGCCCGGTGACGCGCGGCATCCCCGTTCACGCCGCGAGGGACCTGGCCGAGATGGGCTACGAGCGCTACATGCGCGAGCACATCGCGGCGACCTTCTTCACGACCGAGTTCGCGGTCTCGCATCCCGAGCGCGTCGCATGGCTGCACCAGGCGTTCTGGGCGCACCGTCCCGATCTGGAGAACTACCTGCGGCACGTCGTCGCGCGGCAGGAGCATCAGACCGCGGAACGCCTCCGCGAGATCCGCTCGCCCGCGCTCGTGCTCATCGGCGACCGCGACACCGCCGCCATGGGAACCGGTCGGCACACCGAGCAGTCGGATTTTCTCACGGAGCATCTGCCGAACGCGACGAAACGCGTCATCGAAGGCGTGGCGCACGGCTTCTTGTGGCAGGAGCCCGAGCGGACGGCAGGCATCGTCCTGGAGTGGACCGCCGCGCATTAGCCGCCTAGCCGACCGCCGCCGCGCGCGCGAATCGCACCGGGTAATGAGCCCAGCGCGTGAAGCGCTCGGTGCGCGTGTCCCGCTCCGCGGCGCGACCCGGATCGGGCCGGACTCCGCGTCGCGCGACCGCCTGCACTTCGAGCGCGACGAGGCCATACACGTGATCGTCATCGACCTCGAACGTCGCCGGGACCGGGAACCCGCCGCCCACCGCGCGGCCGGGGCATTGATGCGCGCCGGCGCCGAACGAAAGCCCCCAGCGCGGCACGCTCGCCGGCACCGTCCGGTCCGGATCGAACGCGTCCGCGCTCGGTCCGAACACCGCCTGGTCGCGGTTCCCGCTCGCGAAGTCGAGCACCACCTGTGCGTCCTTCGGGATGCGCCGTCCCGCGACCTCAGTGTCGGCCTCCGCGCGGCGCTTCGCCTTCGGCGTCGTGGGGCGAAGCCGCAGCGTCTCCTGCACGACGCGCTGCGCGAAGAGCGTGTCCGACGCGGCTCGCGCGATGAGCCGATCCGCGTCCGCCTCCGCGAACATCAGGTCGAACGAGTTCACGAGGGTCTGGCCACTGGTATGCGTCCCGCCCTGCAGATACGTCGCGACCTCGCGCACGACGCGCCCATCGTCGGAGAGCTCGAGGCTCGCATCGTCGTCGCGATGGAGCAACAGCACGGTGAGGATGTCCTGCGGTAACTCGCCCTCCGGCAGGTCGCCACGGCGAACGGCGGCGATGAGAGCGGCCCGCCGATCCCACGACGGCCGCACGTACTCGCGCTCGAATTCCGCATAGGCGTCGCGCACGAGCGCGCGTACGGCATCCGGATCCTTCGCGTCGAGGATCGCGCTCCCCTGCGAGAACACGTCGACCAGACGGACCAGCGCGCGGAGCGGCTCCAGCGAGCCGGCCTCGTGGTCGATCCCGGCGCGCCGAGCTGCGAGCACGACCGAGAGGGTCTCGCCGATCGCATAGAGATCGACCTGCTCCGCGGTGATGAGCTTGTCGAGGAGATCGTTCATGACCTTCGGGAACAGCTCGCGCTCGTACAGGCGCAGGACCTCCGCGCGGAACTGGGTGTTCTCGAGGCGGCGCCGTGAGCGATGGGTCGCGCCGTGCGCGATGCTCACGATGCCTTCGCGGATGTTCCCGTCGTCATACGACCGCTTGTCGAACGTGCGCGAGAGCTCGGGATCGAAGAGCGCGGTCCGGATCTCCTCGTAGCGGTCGAACGTGACGGTCGCGGTGTACGTCGTGAGCAGCTCGCCGCTCATTCGTCGGCCCCCACGGTGATCGCGCGCGTCGGGCAGTTGAACGCGGCCTCCTCGAGCACCTCGCGTGCGGTCGTCTCCGCGCCCGGCTGCGGCATGGACACGTTCTTTTTCGGGTCGATCCGGAACGCCTCCGGCGCGAGCCGCGCGCAGTCCCCCGTTCCGATGCAAAGGTCGGGGTCGACCCGGACGCGCACGCGCTCGGTCACGAGACCGGCTCCACCGCGGCCACGATGGGCGCGGGCGTCGGCTCGTGGCCGAGGCCGCGCCACGCGGCGCGCACCGCGACGAGGCCGATCGGCGCGAGCATCATGCCCGCAAGGCACGCGGCGGCCGGACCGGCCGCGGCCGCGATCGCCCCGGCGGCGAGCGCCGCGAACGGCCGGTTACCGAGGTGGGCCATCTGATGCAACCCAAGGAGCCGGCCCCGCACCGCGTCGGGGACCTCCGTCTGCAAGGCGCCGGTGAGCACCGGGAAGCACAACGAGAAGCCGGCGCCGACGAGTGCGCCGCCCACACCGGCGGCGAGCAGCATTGGCGCGCCCGCGACGACGAGCAGGCCGACCAGCTGGAGCACGAGGCCGACGGGCGCGAGCGTGCGGGCCATGCCGCGGCGGCCGAATGGCACCGCCGCGAGGATCCCGAGCACCATGCCCGCGCTCTGCGCCGCGACGAGGACGCCCGTCTCGCTCGACGGCGCGCCGAGGCGCGTGACGATCGCCGGCGACAGCGTGCGGATCATCTCCGTGACCGCGCTCGTCGAGATCACGCCGACCAGCACCCAGGCGATCCACGGCTGCGACCGGACGTACGCGACGAGCCCGGATCCCGCCGCGGCGGCGCGCCGCGCCGACGGCGAGCCGCGTCCGCCGATGCCGCGTGCGTACAGGTAGGCCATCGACAGGACCGGTGCGGCGAACGAGGCCGCGTTGATCGCGAACGCCCACGCGTATCCCGATGTGGCGAGCAGCACCGTCGCGAGGACCGGACCGGCGAGCTGGGCGATCTGGAACTGCAGCACGTTGAGCCCAACGGCCTCCGTCAGCTGCTTCCGCTCGACCAGGGACGCGAGCATCGCGACGACGGAGGGCTTCGCGATCGTCCAGGAGGTCTGCAGCAGGAACGCGGTCGCGGCGACGTGGTACTCGTTCGCGTTCCCGGTCAGGGCAAGCACGGCCAGGCCGGCGCTCACGACGAGCGAGATCGATTGCGCGACGATCGCGACGAGCCGGCGGTCGAAGCGATCCGAGATCGCGCCGCCGGTCACCGAGAAGAGCAGCATCGGCGCGAAGGACGCGAAGTTCAGCAGGCCGACCGCGAGGGCCGACCCCGTCCGGTCGTATACGAACACCGACCCGACGACGTTCTGGAGCCAGGTCCCGATATTCGAGACGAGACCGCCTGTCCAATAGACGGTGAACGCGGTCTCCGCGAATGGTCCGAGCCGAGACTTCACTCGGTGCATTGTCTGCACGCGACACCGTTCCGTCGAACCTGTACGTCCTTCCTGAATACAATCCGGCGCGACGTGGACGAGAGCGGCCGGCGCGAGAACGGCCACGACGCGAGCATGAAGGCGCGTCTCGATCGAATCATCGCCGACGCGGTCGCGCGGCAGCTGACCGCGCAGGACCTCGTCCTCACCTCGATGCGCGAGGGGATCCTCACGGCGGCGCTTCCGCCGGGCACGCGGCTGCGGCAGGAGAAGCTCGCCGAGATGTTCGGCACCAGCCGCATTCCCGTGCGCGAGGCGCTCCGCGCGCTCGAGTACGAAGGACTCGTGACCTCGCTCCCCTACCGCGGCTTCACAGTCACGGAGCTCGATGCCGATGACATCGAGGAGGTGTACGACCTGCGCATCCTCCTCGAGAGCCACGCGGTCCGTCTCGCCGTGCCTCTCATCACCGACGAGGACCTCGAGATCCTCGAGGCGCTCTACACCGAGATGACCGGGGCCGAACGGGGTGAGGCGCAGCTCGCGGCACGCGAGCGCTTCTACACGAGGCTGTATTCGATCACGGGCCGCCATCGCCTGGTGAGCCTCATCTCGCGACTGCGCCAGGAGGTCGCGCGGTCGCTGCGCTGGCCGACGCTGCAGCACGCGCCCGAGCATCACGCGCAGTTCTTCGAGGCCATCCGCGCGGGCGACGCCGACCGCGCCGCCTCGCAGCTCGCGAGCCACTACCGCCGGGTGGCGATCCTCATCCGCCGGTACCTGCGGGACGCGTCGGTCAGCGAGCGCACGGCCCGGCGGCCGGCGGCCGCGAACGGGCACGGCGACGGCACGACGGGGATCCCGCAGAAGACGACGAAGAGAAGGAAGGGTACGCATGCGGCTCGGGGATAAGGCGATCGTGGTCACCGGCGCGGCGCACGGCATCGGACGCGCGTACAGCGAGCGTCTCGCGTCCGACGGTGCCAGCGTGGCGCTGCTGGACATCGATGCGAAGCGGAACGAGGAGGTCGCGGAGGGGATACGGAAGAATGGCGGGAAGGCCGTCGCGATCGCCACGGACGTGCGCGACTTCGCGAGGTTCAAGAGCGCCGTCGATCAGGCTGCGAAGGCCTTCGGCAAGCTCACCGGGATCGTGAACAACGCCGGGATGCTCAACGTCATCCCGATCACCCGCTGCAATTTCGAGGACATCCCCGACGCCGAGTGGGACGAGTCGTTCCGGCTCAACACCAAGAGCGCGTGGTACGGGTGCAAAGCGGCCCTGCCGCACCTGCGGGCGAACAAAGGCGGGAGCATCGTGAACATCGGCTCGAGCACGATCTTCCGTGGGGTCCCGACGCGGGCGCACTACGTCGCCGCGAAGGCCGCGCTCATCGGCTTCAACCGAACGGTCGCGCGCGAGGTCGGGAAGGACAACATCCGCGTGAACCTCGTCTGCCCTGGCAGCACCCTCTCCGAGGAGGATCCGAGCCCCGAGACGATCAAGATGCGTGAGGACGTCATCAAGACGCGCGCGCTTCAGCGCCTCGAGCGGCCCGCCGATCTCGTCGGCACGATCGCGTTCCTGCAGTCCGATGACTCGGCCTTCACGACCGGTCAGACGTTCCTCGTCGACGGCGGCAGCGCGTTCCATTAGCCACGGCCGGCGCGGGGTCGCGCAGTTTCAGTGGATCTCCTGCCGCCAGACCTCGTAGCGCTTCTCGATGCGGCGCACGCCCTCACCGAGGATGATCCCGAACGTGCCGAGGATGACGACACCGAGCATCACCTTCGACGTCTGGAGGAAGGCGCCCCATAGCTCGATGTAGTGCCCGATGCCCGCGTTCGCCGCGATCTCCTCCGCCACGATCACGCCCACGAGAGCGCGTCCCGTCGCGATGCGGATCCCCGTGAGGATGAAGGGGAACGTGCTCGGGAGAATGACCGAGCGGAACAACAGCCAACGGGAGGCGCCGAAGCTGCGCGCGATGTCGACATGCCGCTCGGCCGCGGAACGAACGCCCGCGACGGTGCTCACGATCACCGAGAAGAACGTCAGCAGGAACACGAAGATCACCTTGGACTCGAGCCCGATGCCGAACACGATGATGATCAGCGGGGCGATCGCCGCCTTGGGTGTCGAGTAGATCCCGAACAGCAGCAGGCTTACGAAATGGTCCACGCGCCGGAACGTCCCGATGAGCAGGCCGAGCGGGATACCGATGCCCAGGGCCGAGAAGAAGCCGAGCGAGAACTCCACGAAGCTCTCTCGGAGGTCGGGGAAGATCGCGCCGGAGCCGAAGTCCTGGATCGCCGCCGTCAGCACGAGCGAGGGCGTGCTGAGGAGCGACTTTCGGTAGAGGCCGAGGTCGCCTGCGGCCTCCCAGACGAGGCCGACGACCACGAAGCCGACGATGCCGTAGAAGAGGCGCTCGTTCGAGCGCACCAGGCGGATCATTCGCGGCGTCGGACGCGCCAGCGGGCTCGATCCGACGGAGATGGTCGCCACTAGCTCTCCGGCGCGGCCGCGGCCGGTGCGCGCTGACCCGCGAGCAGCTGCCAGATCTGCGCGGCGTATGCCGTGAATTCGGCGCTGCGCTTCACTTCGAGCGCGCGCGGCCGCGGAAGCGCGATCGGGATGTCGGCGAGGATCCGCCCCGGCCGCGACGACATCACGACCACGCGGTCCGACAGATAGACGGCCTCCTCGATCTGGTGGGTGACGAACACGACGGTCTTCTTCGCCGCGTTCCATATCCGCAGGAGCTCCGCCTGCATCACCTCGCGCGTCTGCGCGTCCAGCGACGCGAATGGCTCGTCCATCAGCAGGATCGGCGCATCGACCGCGAGCGCCCGCGCGAGATTGGCGCGCTGCTGCATGCCACCCGAGAGCTGGTAGGGGTACTTCGTCTCGAAGCCCCCGAGGCCGACGAGCGTGATGAGCGGCTCCGCACGCTTGCGCGCCTCCGCATTCGAGACCCCGGCGCACACGAGTCCATACGCGACGTTGTCGAGGACCGAATACCAGGGGAAGAGCGCGGCGTCCTGGAAGACCATCGCGTCCTCCCGGCCCTTTCCATTCCGGCGCAGGCGGATCTCGCCGGCCGTCGCCGTGAGCAGCCCGTTCACGATCTTGAGGAAGGTCGACTTCCCACAGCCGCTCGGCCCGAGCAGGCTCACGAATTCCCCATCGGCCACGTCGAGGTCCATCGTCTCGATCGCGACCAGCCGCGTATCGGAGCTGCGATCGCGGTACTCCATGCGCACGCCACGCGCGCTCAGCGCGAGCTCGCTGGCCATCTAATTCCCCTCCTCGAGATCGAGATTCGCGCTCGGCCGCCAGCGCTGGAAGCGCCGCTCGATGCGACCCGCGAGCTCTGTCGTCAGGACGCCCATGAGCGTGAAGATCAGCACACCGAAGAGCATTCGCGAGCTATCGAGGGCGTCGGCGGCCCGCGCGATCATCACGCCGATGCCCTGGGTCTGCGCATACAGCTCCGCCACGACGACACCGATGAGCAGGCGTCCCAGGGCCAGACGCACGCCGGTCGCGATGAAGGGGACGGTCGCCGGGATCACGACCGAGGCGAAGAGGCGGCGCTGCGAGGCACGGAAACTGTGCGCGACGTCGAGGAGCCCCTGGTCGACGGTCCGGACACCCTCGACAGTCGGCAGGATGATCGAGAAGAAGCCGCCGAGGAAGACGATGATCGTCTTCATCTCGATCCCGAGGCCGACCCAGAGCACGACCAGCGGGATGAGCGCGGGCCGGGGGATCGCGTTCAGGAAGTTGAGCCATGGGTCGAACGCGAACGACACGCGCCGGTACCAGCCGATGAGCAGACCGAGTGGCACCGCGAGCACGAACGAGGCAAGGAATCCGACCGACACCTCGGTGAGGCTGTATTGGACATCGCGCCAGAACCGCGGGAGCTGGGCCTCGCGGACCGCGGCGAGGTAGACCCCGGCGGGCGAGCTGAAGAACAGGTCGTCGATCACGCCGAGGTTCGAGCTGACCTGCCACAGCGCGAAGAACGTCACCAGACCCGCGAGCCCGAGGACGTTCCGCTCATTGCGCCGGTACCAGCGCCGCAGGCTCGAACGGCTCCGCCGCGCACGCGGTTGGATGACCCTATATGCGGCGGCGGACTCGACGGCCATGCATCCCCTCTTCCCGACGGTCGCGGCCGCGCGGTGCGTAGCGGACGAGGTGTCGGCTACGCCGGCGCGGCCACCGCGCTTTCGCGCACTGCCTGGCGTCCGAAACCCTCGCGGACGTTAATCCTACCGTCGTCGTAGATCGCGTTGCCGCGGAGGAATGTGTACCGCGGTACGCCCTGTATCGCGCGTCCGTCGTATGGCGTCCAGCCGCACTTCGACAGGACGTCCTCGTCGCGGATCGTCGCCTTCGCCCTCGCGTCGACGAGGACGATGTCCGCGTCGCTGCCGATGTGAATGACGCCTTTGCGTGGGTAGAGCCCGAACAGTTTCGCCGGCCGAGTCGCCGTCGCGTCGGCGACGCGCTCGAGCGAGAGCTTGCCGGCGGCGACGTCGGTGAGCAACAGCGAGAGATAGAACTGCTCCGAAGGCGTGCCGGTGTGCGCCTTCCAGCCATCGATCCACCCGGGCTCCTTCTCCTCGCGCAGATGCGGCGCGTGATCGGTGGCCATGATGTCGACGGTCCCGTCCTTGAACGCGGCGTACACGGCGTCCGAGTGATGCGGGGCGACGAAGTACGAGAGCGCGTACGAGCCGAGTCGCTCGATGTTCGCCCAGTCGTTGTCGAGCCAGAAGCACCACGGATTCACCTCGGCGGACACGGTCTGCCCCGCCGCCTTCGCGGCGCGAAGCATCTCGACGACGCGTCGCGTCTGCGTGTGGAGCAGATGGAGGCGGACGCCGGTCGCGGCCTGCAGCCGGAGGAGCACCGCGACCGCGCTATCCCAGATCACGCCGTCGTCGTGCGCGTACGCCTTCGCATACGCGCGAAAGTCACGCTCGCCGCGGGACCAATACTCCTGCTCGATCGCGTCCATGAGCGACTGGTCGTGGGGATGGATCATCAGCGGGAGCCCGGTCTTCTTGACCGCCTGCATCCGCTTGTAGAGCTCGCCGTGCTCGTGAAGGCC
>Ga0066709_100005790_pt1 | contig 10277 bp, 8 predicted proteins | sample GraSoiAngelo_158_FD_79665 | JGI IMG/M metagenome (GOLD analysis project Ga0066709, IMG submission 79665) | Grasslands soil microbial communities from the Angelo Coastal Reserve, California, USA - 14_1009_16_30cm | ecosystem: Environmental > Terrestrial > Soil > Grasslands | place: USA... | reverse complement strand
CGCAATGACACCACCAATGAATAGCCACGAGGATATCGAGAAGAGGGCTCGCGAATATCGTCTGAGCCAAGGCGCAAACATCCGGCGCCAGGGAGATATTCTTGAGCTACTATCTTCCGATGCACTGCGGCAATACGGATTGGAGTTCGTCCGGAGCGTTGTTCTGGGAAGGTCACAGGTATTCTTCTTCCGCTCGCTACTCTACGGGCGGGATCCCCCTTTAGCCGTAGGCCCAGCTTCGGTCTCGATTCCAGTCCAGGCATCCCCTTACGGCTCAGCGAGCATGGACAATATCGCGGCAGCCCGAAATGGTGCTCGGGCGATTGCCACGAGCAACCAGAGCGGGTTTCTAGTTTCATATCTGAATGACGGCACGCCGGCCCCGTGGGGTGCCGCGGAGGGCGCCAACGATACTTATGCTGGCGTCGTGTTGCCAGTACCGCGGGTGGTGAAGGAATTTTCGATTACGCTATTTTCGCCTAGTGGCCAACAACATCTGAAGGACATCAGCGTGGTCGCTGCAGACTCGGAGGGCCCGAACGGCCCGTTGTGGAGCATCGTAAGATCGCGCCTGCCCGGTGAATCCATCTATAGCAAGAAGGTCACTGTCCCCCCCCTTGCCGATGAAACGGTGGTCCATCTGGAGATCGACCGCACGGACCCGAATTGGAAGCCGCATCGAATGTGGGGTCTTGCTTGCCTGTCGGGCTCGGGAGGATACGGTCGAAACTACCTGAAGGGCGGCACGGGAGTTTACGTGAGAGAACTGGAGATGAGATAGCCGGTGCTCGTCGAAAGCAGAACGCTGTTACGTCGAGGTCGATGAGTCGCAAAGGCGGCCGGTACGATCGTGAATTGAAACACGGGCAGTACCTGGCCGAGGTCGGCGGCACCACCGAAGAGATTTGGGGTTGGGGAACGCCCGCGGGACAAGTGCGGGCCAAACGCCGAGCCGAAATAATTGCGGAAGGTGCGTTGCTTGGTCCGTCCAGCCGGGTCGTCGAGTTGGGTTGCGGCACCGGTTTTTTCACCAAGGCTTTTGCGGAATCTGGCGCCGAGATAGTTGGCGTAGATCTCTCCCCAGATCTCCTCGCTTTGGCGGCGGAGCGGAAGCTTCCGCGTGTTCAGTTTGTGCTGAAAAATTTTGAGGACTGTTCATTAGACGGACCATTCGATGCGGTGATCGGCTCATCTGTATTGCACCATCTGGACATAGAACGGGCATTGTCGAAAATGTTCGACCTGCTGAAGCCCGGGGGACGCATCAGCTTCGCCGAGCCGAACATGCTCAACCCTCAGGTCTTCTGCGAACGTCATTTTCGAAGTTGGTTTCCTTACGTCTCACCCGATGAAACGGCATTCCTGCGCACGAGGTTGCGGCGTCAGTTGTGTGCAGTTGGATTCGAGGCCGTCTCTATCTGTCCCTTTGACTGGCTCCATCCTTCTACACCACCGTCGCTGATTCCAGCGGTGGCTGCTGTGGGAAGAATTCTTGAGCGGATGTGGCCCATAAGAGAATTCGCGGGTTCGCTCAGTATTCGCGCAATTCGACCTGGCCGTTAATTTGTGTCGGTAATTTGTTGAAAACTATGTTCCGCCACTGTTAGCATGTCGGTTTGCGGTGAGAGAAGCCCCTGGATCAGTCGCGAAGACGAGCGCTCGTTATTCAGATTCACGAGTCGCGGACAGCCTCGATGATTCTCTGGAGACTGCTGGCTTGGCCCCGCAACCAGCCCCCCTCAAGCGCATCGCTCATTGTTCGATGGAAGAACTTCGGCAGCGGCGCTGTATTATTCGATGGTTCGATGAAGTGCGCGATGAGATTGCTGCAATGCTTGTTGATGGTAACGTCATCCTGCGTTCATCCGTGTGCCCGCACTTCGGCGGCGATTTTGAGTTTCGTGCGACGGAAGCGATATTGGAGTGCAAGTGGCACGGCTGGAAATTTGATGCCCGGACGGGCGAGTGTCGCAACCACACGATAGGAACTAAGTTGCGTACCTATCAGTTTGAAATCGTCGATGGCATGATTTTCGTTAAATGCGAATGAAGAAGTTATGATGAAAATTATCGAACGGGTGGTTGTCAAGGAGGTAGCGGTAAGCGCTTCCGTGGCGGAGTGGAATTTCTGGGATTTTGAACATGGCCAATTCGTTCATAAGGGTCATGTCGAACACTGGGTGCTGTACGAGGATTCGACCACGGCCGTGATTATCTCCACCATGAAGGTGCCGGTTTTAAGTTTCCTCAAATACTCGTCCTTACACGTCATGGTCCGCATAAATGAAAGGCTCAGCCGGGCGTGGAACCGCGGCTTGTTAGGCGTTATCGCCGCCAGCAATTACCAGTTTGAGAGTATCGGCCGCGATCAGACCCGGATTACAATCACCTATCGGTTTTATCTGCAGGGCTGGCGCATCCTTCTGGCACCGATCCTTTACCGGCAAATCAGCCAATGGAGCGACCGGATATGGGAGGAAGATCTGCCGCTGAAGCTTCGTCGGCAACGCGTCATGCGTTTGGGGTTCAAAGATTTTACCGGTCTCCCCGATTCTCCGGCAGACCGGCACAACGATGCGGATATCCCATTGAAATTACCTCTACCCAAGTTGAAGAGCTCGCCGGTAATGCGTTTCATCAAATAGCGCACCGATTTTTACAGCATTCGTGCCTTCCTTCCGATATCATCCGGTCCCTCCGACTTGCAAGTCGCTTCCTGCGGGAAAGCCAGACCGGTTATGAAAGTGACTTTGTTCATTCCCACCTACAACGAAATTGATGGTGTCAAGGCGGTCATGCTGAAGATCAATAAAGAATGGATCGATGAAGTGATCATCGTCGATCACCCTTCCACCGATGGCACCAAGGAATTCTTGGAGAGTCTGGGCTACAACGTCCTGATTCAAAAAGAACCAGGCCTATTCTCAGCGTGGTGGCAGGGCTTTGAAGCCTCAACGGGCGACATTATCATCCCGTTCAGTCCGGATAACAATTCCGTACCAGAAGTGATTCCCAAACTTGTGGCTAAGGTGCGGGAAGGTTACGACATGGTTATTGCATCCCGATATTTAGACAACGCTAAAAGCGATGACGACAATGTGGCCACCAAGGTGGTTAATTTCATGCTCTCGAAAATCGTCAATGTTCTTTTTGGTGCGCACTACACGGATGCCGGGATTATGTACCGCGCCTTCAGGAAAGACTTGCTGACGTCTTTGAAACTGGACCGGCACAAGTCTGATGTTTTCGAATTTCTGTTATCGATAAGGTGCGCAAAGAAAAAATTGAAAGTTACCGAAATTCCAGGAGATGAACCGTCACGAATTGGAAATAAGAGGGAGAGCCGGGCTTGGCCCGGCTGGCGCGGAAGAGTAAGAGGAGGATTGATGATTCTGAAGCTCATATTTAGGGAGTTCCTGTTTTTCGACGGAGACTAAGGATGGATTGAGATGAGAGGCATTATCAAATCCGTTCTCGCGCATCCCTTAACAAAATGCTTGGAGCTGGACGATCCCAATACAACAGAGCTGCGACTGCAGATCATTCAGAGTAAGCCGTTCCTGCGACGGATTTACGATGACTGGTATCGTCTGATCAAATCAAAGATTCCAGAAGGGGATGGCCTGGTATTGGAATTAGGTTCCGGAGCAGGCTATTTCCAGAAATTCTTGCCAAGCGTGATCCAGTCGGAGGTGTTTCTCTGTCGTAACGTGCATCTTGTCGCGGATTCGCGCCACCTGCCCTTTCCCAATAGTTCCCTTAAAGCAATTGTGATGACTGACGTCCTTCACCACATCCCGCAGGTGGACGTATTTCTGCAAGAAGCCGTGCGTTGCCTCGTGCCCGCAGGGCGACTCGTAATGGTGGAACCGTGGGTGTCGCCTTGGTCTAGGTTCGTCTACCGCCACCTCCACCACGAGCCGTTCATCCCGGACACGACATCTTGGGAAATCCCAACAAGGGGTCCTCTCTCAGGGGCAAACGGGGCGCTGCCATGGGTGGTCTTCGTTCGCGACCGAGAGATACTCCGCAGGCAATTCCCCCAGTTGGAGGTAGAGGAAGTCTCGCCCATGATGCCGTTTCGATACCTGGTGTCCGGAGGCATATCCATGAGGAGCCTAATGCCGGAAGCCGCCTGGTGTATCTGGCAAGCTTTGGAAGAAGCAGTTTCTCCATGGGTCGACCAGCTCGGGATGTTTGCACTTTACTCTTTAAGGAGAAAGTAGACGCGTCACAGCCGGGAACATCCGATGTCCCTCAGTTGATAAAGAAAAGCCTGGCTGCGGCTTTGGCTGACATTCGCAGCAGGAGCCAGCCATCAGCAAAACGGCTGATGTTGGTGGATCCATACGTTCTCTGCCGGTAGCGAATCGGAATCTCGACGATTTTGAGACCCAGTTTGGCTGCTCCAAATAGCAAGTCAAAATCCCCGAATGGATCCATTTCACCAAAGTATGATCGCCCGCGCGCCAGTTCCTCGTATTTCGACCGCCAGAGGACCTTCGTTCCGCATAGACTGTCTTTGATAGGTTGGCCTATCAGTTTGCTCAAGAGCAACGCAAAAAAACGGTTTCCCATTAAGTTAAGGAACCGCATTGCCTTCGGATCCATCGTGTATACGAGGCGGCAGCCGTTTACAAAATCGCCCTTGCCGCTCACCAATGCGTCGTAAAAGTAGATCAGATCCTCAGGAGGAACGCTCAGGTCAGCATCGAGAATCATTAGGATGTCACCTTTGGCCGACGCAAAACCAAGCCTTATGGCGTCGCCCTTTCCACGCCCCTCTTGCACCAGGACGGTGACGTCTTTGTTTGTTGTCGTAGCAATAGCCCTCCGGCATACTTCCAGGGTATCGTCCTGCGAGTGGCCTTCTACGAATAGTAATTCGGTGTGGGAGCCGAGCTTTGGCAAGCGTTTGATTATGTGCTCGATGTTACCAGCCTCGTTTCGGCAAGGACAAATAACAGAAACAGTGGGGGCAGAACCTTTATCCATCAAATGGAGGGGTCTAGCCACAATCCAATTCGTAAGACAGAGGTGGCGGAAAACAGGGAGATGCGCTAGGTAGCGGTTGCTGACGTTCGTTAGGATCGGGATGCTCTTCGGCAACAGAATGTGCTTACGGAAACGAACGACCTCGAAATCCGTTAGGTGTAATAGATTAGAAAGATCCTCAGTGGTCGTCCAGTTGAGCAACGGTTGCGGATATTTTAAACCTAATCTTTCGGCCGCAGCCAGTATTGGCTGCCAGAGCCGGTTATACCAGTGGACAATAATTCGCGTACCGGAATGACAGACGGTACGCAATCGGCTAAATACAAGGCGGATATCAAAAAGGAAACTGGTCAGGTCTGAAAGCAAAATGTAGTCGAATTTTTCTCCGTTCAGATCAAGATGTTCCGCCGACATCTGATGGAATTCCAGCATGGGATGTTTTTCGCGTGCAAGGCGTGTCATGTGGCCGGAGATATCCAAGCCCACACCCCGGCGAGGCCGCGTCGCAGATAACAGATCGCCTGTTCCACTCCCGATTTCCAGAACCCGTGCATCCTCAGGAATGTAAAATCTTACGAGTGCCGCCAACGCACTGTGGTACCCAGCAGTTCGGCGGCGCCAGATCTCGACCGTGGAAGCATACTCGTCGAAAAATTGTTCCCAGCCGAGCAGGTATTCGTCCACGCTGGAGGGCAGCTTTTCTTTTCGGATTGTCCGTGCCCATTCGGCATCCCTCGTGGGCGCTGCATGATTTTTTGAAGACACTATTTTTTTAAGAGCACTCGCTAAGGCCGGCCGAGACTGTTCATGGATCGTACCACGTCAAAGCTCTCTGAAAAAGCGGAGAATCAGTATTAAAAAAACCGGTCAGGATAAGCCATGGGTGGAACGAGCCTTCGCACGAAGCATTTACAACCGCCAATGAAATTTCTGGCTTGGTGCCCACCCCGCAGAATGAACTGACCCAATTTCATCCACGGAGTCCTCACTTGGCGGCAAAGGTCTATGCGAGCGTTGGGAAAAACGTTCGTGATCCGAAAAATCAGCAAAAGGCGCTGCTCGTGTTAAATTCGGTAAACCAATCAACACCTGTACTTTCGTCCGGCGGAGGCGATTTGTTACAAGGTGACCCGTCAAGGGCTCGAGCGCGTGTTAGACTTGTTCTCCCAACATGACGTTCAAAAACCCGGTTGGCTATGGTTGACGCGGACCTGGAGACGGAACGCCAGTGCGCCCGCTGGCACCATTTTGCTACCAAGGCTATATGAGTTTCTGGACTGATAAGAGGATTCTTGTCACAGGAGGCGCTGGATTCGTTGGCTCCCGCGTCAACGGGGAGCGCATAGCATTGTCGTTCCACGTAGTCGAGACTACGATCTCGCTAAATACAATGATGTGGTTCGACTGTGTGCCGACGCCCGGCCGGACTTGGTGATCCATCTGGCTGCCAGAGTCGGTGGAATAGGCGCCAACCGTTCCAGTCCAGGGAAGTTTTTTTATGAAAACCTGATGATGGGCATCCAGCTTATGGAGGTAGCTCGGCTGTCTGGTGTCCAGAAGCTTGTTGCCATAGGGACGGTTTGTGCGTACCCCAAATTCACTCCGGTTCCCTTTAAGGAAGAAAACCTGTGGGAGGGCTACCCTGAAGAAACGAACGCTCCGTACGGACTTGCAAAGAAGATGTTGCTTGTTCAGGCCGAAGCATATCGCCAGCAATATGGATTCAATGCGATTTATCTTCTCGGTGTCAATTTGTACGGACCGGGAGACAATTTTGATTTGGAAACGTCCCACGTAATCCCGGCAATGATCAGGAAATCTTTTGAAGCTGTTCAGGCAAGAGGTCACCAACTTGTTCTCTGGGGGACAAGCGCACCTACCTACTCGAGAATTCTTGTATGTAGATGATGCAGCAGACGGAATACTTGCTGCGACAGAAAAGTATGACGCCGGCGATCCCGTCAATTTGGGATCGGGTCAGCAAATCAGCATGAAGGAATTGGGAAACATGATTTTCCGGATGACTGGATTTCGTGGCGAGATCGTTTGGGACTCATCTAACCGGACGGCCAGCCGCGTCGCGCACTGGACATAACGAGGGCGAAACAACTCTTTGGTTTCAAAGCGAGTACTACGATCGAGGAAGGACTCCGCAAAACAATTGAATGGTATGGGCGATCACAAGACCGAGCACCGCATTAAGAAAATGATCTCCGGAAATGCAGGCTGTACGCACCCGGAATTGTAGGTCGATTTGCGACCAGCGCCGGCATAACAGCTAACGACTACCGAAGACCTGCACTTCGGCGAAACTGAGATAATCCGAAACAAAAATCCAGTAGTCACCCAGCCCTGTTCTGCGGGCTGCTTCAACAAAAAGCGTCGTCTGCAAGAAGCGAATCACTTAAGTTCAAGTTCCCGCACATAGACGCCGGTTCCCGTTCCAACAGGTAAGTAATTCGGCAAATCACCCTGCGAACGTAAGCATGTAAAACCCCAGATTGGGTGTGGACGCCATTGACTGTCTGTTCGGTCGATTTCGATCGTCACAAAGGCGTTATCCTCCTGTGGAGGTACTGTGAGCAGGTTTGAGAAGGTTTTTGTCCCTTTCACGCGGGCACGCACAGGCAGCCAGGCCGGGCCCGTGGGCCCTTCCGAGTCGGAAGTGACAATGCGAACGTTTCGAAGGTGAGGGCGGCCGCCGGGCGTGAAGAGTCTCAGTCGAATTTCATTGATTGCACGGGGCATCGGCAAAAGAATGCCTGCGTAAACATCCGTAATACCTTCGAGGCTTCCCCAAGCAGCCTCGGTGCCGTCGTTTAGATTCGAAACGGGAAATCCTCTTTGCTGATCCGAGGCGATTGCCTTCGCTCCCTTGAAATCTGCAGCAATGCTATCAACGCTTCTGACATCTTGAGGCAATAACCTAAAGAGTATGTGTTCTCGATCACCCAACTGAAATCGAGAGACTACATGTAGTTCTGGGGAATCAACGTGACCCGCCTGTGTCCTTCGGAGCAATTCAGACGCAAACTGGACATACGGCATGCGGCTGGCCATGGTTGAAGCTACCGAGAGGGAGTCGAGTAGCAGATACTTGTAATCGCCTTGACGGAGCCGCGAAATAACTTCGTCATATATACCAGAATCCCAGATATACCCGATGTTGAAATCGTGGTTTCCCTGGAGGGCAGCGAGTTGGAGCGCGGCAGGCTCATATACTCTGGAGGGTTCCTCAAACAGGCCCAAAGTATACACAGCAATCGTGCTTCCTGGGGGAACCTGCCGCGCTAGAATATGAACGACCTCGACATTCCCATCTGGATTCCGGTGAGGTCCCCGAACCCTACCGAATCTCTGAAGTGCGACCGGGACAGAAGCACCTGCCACCGCCGAACCTACCACTACACACTGCCCAGCCATCAGGAAGAAGACTGTGATCAGCGCAAGCAGGCTACGTTTGCCAATAATGGATACTAATGAAGTGACAAAGAGAATCAGGCTTACCAAGACGCGCCGCGGGTCGCCCGTGCGACTAAGTGCGTAAAGGCCACTGAAAATAATGAGCATGATTACAGAAGCGGAAAGTAAAAGCCAAACGGGTGCAGCAAATTCCTCGCGGAGCGAGGATCCACCATTGGTAAACAATGCCTTCAGGATAATGACGGCCATCAACAGGATAAAACTGACCGCCACCACAGTCATTTGGACGCGGCCGTACGCGCCTGCCAAGTCAATGAATGCCTGAGCAGTTTGCCTCGCGCCGATGATCTGAGCCATCTTGCCGAATGAAGTATCGTAGGCCCAAGCAAATAGAGCAGGCATGAACCCAGCCCACCAGATGCAAGCGACAGACGTCAGGCCTCCAAAGAAAGAGACCAAAGGGGCGCTATGGCGGCGTGCAATAAAAACCGCGCTGATAACTGCTGCAGCCCAAACTGACAAGATATGGAAACGCGTGATCTCTCGGAACCAAGTAGAAATCACAAGCAGTGATAGGGGAACCAAGAATGGCGCAAAGGCAATCAGGCTGGATCTGAGCGATAACCGCCCAGATCGGATCTCCGCTACAGTTAAGACAAGCATCAGAACAATCAGAAGCACTGAAGATTCGACTGGGCGTATCGCACCCATCAGGCCGCCAAATATACCACCTAACAAACTGTGCCGGACATTTCTGAACGGACCACTAATAAACGAGTGATAAACACATGCAACGGAACAGAGCAACCAGGCCGATTCGGAGAAGAACACCATGGAATATGTAATCACTGCCGGCATAGAAAGGGCAAAACTGGCCGTAACTGCAGCGGTCAATCGATCGGTTGATAAAAAGAATGCAAGACGATACAAATACAGCGTGAGACCCACGTAGATCAGTATCAAAGTCGCAGCGGATGCGGCAGCAATATCATTGCCCATCAAAAAAAAAAGGGGAACGGCCAGCGGTGGAAAAGCGATCGGACGCCAGCCGCGCGTAGACAGTTCCGCATATATGCCGGCCAGTAACCCTTTATGAAACTCGTTCGCAATGCGTATTGCGGTTTGTGCAAAATCTGCCGCATCATCGCTCGGCAAACCGCGATTACAAAGATGCCATAGAAGAACAAGCAGAGAGGGGGTCACAAGCAGAAGGACTGCGACTGATTGGCTCGTCTTTATATGATCAAATGGCCGCCGAGGTTCGCCGAGCCTTAGGGTCCCTTGCATAAGCGTCATTCTCCCGAATGCCACAGCTTTTCGTGACATACTGCTGTCACATTGGGGCCTGTCAGTGTAGCATTCACGGCATGCTCGATAAATACTTATGTCACGTTTCTGGGGGTTGTCGTGTCTTTATGATGGAAGCTGAAGTGGACTTCTCCGCTGTCATGCTTGGCTCTGGGACTGCGCAACTGATGCAAACTTGGTTAGTGCTACCTCTTTCTGAAGACGAGTTCAAAACCGTGGCTAATCAGATCCTCGCGCGCGATATAACTCAACTCCCACTGGATTTGATCCGTCAGGAGATCCTCGCCCTCGTAGGATCTCGTACTTGCAAGCAATTCGATATCGGGCCACCTCTCGAATTGTTGCAGACCGTAGTCGCTGATTTTACGTCCGTTAATGTGTTCGATACGCATCATCGAATATACGTAATCTGCAGCACTTTTCCCGAGTTCGCCCTCAATCTTTTCATTCATTCCATTCGAGTGCAACCGAGCTACCATTTCGCCAGGCGAAAGTCTCAAGTGAGCCCAAGGCAAATCATCAAAAAAGCGGAACATATGGTGGCCAAAAGG
>Ga0066709_100005789_pt1 | contig 10278 bp, 8 predicted proteins | sample GraSoiAngelo_158_FD_79665 | JGI IMG/M metagenome (GOLD analysis project Ga0066709, IMG submission 79665) | Grasslands soil microbial communities from the Angelo Coastal Reserve, California, USA - 14_1009_16_30cm | ecosystem: Environmental > Terrestrial > Soil > Grasslands | place: USA... | reverse complement strand
CGAGTTCGTAATCGGGGCTGTCCGGGAGAGTACGACTCGAGCCGAGGACGGCGATCGAAAACCTCAATCCAGGTCGATGTCCCGGATCGGCTTGGAGGTGTCGGTCTTGGCCTTTTCGAAGAGCTCTTCGAATTTGCGGTTCAGGACGTCCTTCTTCGACTTCTCGGCCTCGACCGACGCGGCGAACTTCTTCTCACGCTCGACGTCGTGCGTCTTCAGTCCCTCGATCGCGTCGTCGACCGATTCGAACTTGCGGACGACTTTCGGCGCCTCGTGGGCAATGATCGCTTTCAGCGTCGGGTCGACCTTCAGCTTCGCGCCGCAGCAGGGACAGACGAGCTCGAAGTCCATGAGAAAAGTCTACGCTCACCACCCCTTGCGGCGGCGCCGGTCGCGTCGCTCGCGCCGGTCCGGGCGCCCGGCGGAGGCGGCCGGCGCGAAAAACCGCTCCATCCGCCGGATCTCGAGCTCCTCCGGGCTGGGCGGCGGAGTGACGTCCTCGTAGAGCCTCCGGGCCTGCTCTTTCGGAATCGAGCGCTCGGCGAGCCCGCGGACGACGAGCGACCGCCGCCGCGCGCTCCCGGTCGTGATCTCGATCCGGTCGCCCGGCCGGAGTTCCCGGTGCGGTTTCGCACGGGCGCCGTTCACGTCGATCTTGCCCCCCTCGCAGGCCCCCTTGGCCCGGGAACGGGTGGGAAAGACGCACGCGACGTGGAGCCAGACGTCGAGGCGGACGGACGAGGGCGAAGCGGGACGTCCGGACGGGTCCGCCCCGTCCGGATCAGGAGGCGCGCTCTTCGTCTTCGGCGTCGTTGCCGCTCCGTTCCCGGCCGGCGGGTCTGCGCGATTCCCGTCGGGACTCGACCCACCGGCGGAAAGCGGGCTCCGGGCCGGTCGGGTCTGGCGCCGGGCGGCCGATGAAGTACCCCTGCGCTGCCACGACGCCCGAGGCGGCGCAGACCTCCAGGTCCTCGGCGCTCTCGACGCCTTCGGCGATCAGGCCGAAGGAGAAGTGGCGGGCGAGGCGCCCGAGAGACTTCAGGATCGAGCGGCGGCGGGGGTCGGTCGCGACTCCCCTCGTGATCTCCCAGTCCACCTTGACCCAGTCCGGGCGGAACGCCTCGCAGCACTGGATTGCCCGATAGGGAGACGTCAGATCGTCGAGCGCGATTCCGACGCCCCTCTCGCGCGCTCCGCGGACCGCGCGGGCGAGCACGTCGAGAGACTCGATGCGCTCGACCTCGACGAGATCGAGAACGACGCGCGACGCGTTGAAAGAAGACTCTTCGATCGCGCGCCACAGACTCTCCAGACCGTCGGGGTCGACGACCAGGAGCCTCGGGTTGACGTTGATGAACAGCCGGCTCTTCGGCGGCAGGCGGCCGGCCGACTCGACGACGCACAGCCACGAGAGCTTCTCGAAAGGCCGCTCGACGCGCAGCGCCCGCGCGGCGGGAAACATTTCGGCCGAGGGATGGCTCGCCGAGTCCGCTCCCGCCCGCAGGAGTCCTTCGAATCCGATCGCCTCTCCGGTCGCGAGGTCCGCGATCGGCTGGAACTTCGCGTAGAAGTCGCCGCCGCGGAGAAGATCTGCCAGCCAGAGGGCACGCACCTCGCTTCTCACCCGCGGCAGCGGAGCGAGGTTGCCGAGCGCGTCCCACTTCGTCAGCGTCGGGTCGTCCGGAGCCACCCGGACGAGATCGGCGAAGGAACCCAGTCGATCCTGGAGAATCTCGAGGAAAGCTTCGGGCTCGCTCTCGAGGAGGAGCCGGCGCGATCGGCCGTAGACCTGCGCGCGCATCCAGCGCCGGCCGAACGCGGCCGCGAGCGCGCGCTCAGCTTCCGCACCGTCGGCCCGGAGGAAGAGCGCCCTCGCGTTCCGCCAGCGATCAAGCCGGCCGAGAGTCCGGCCGTCCAGAACGCCCTCGGCTTGTTTCAACCTATCGAGATTTTAGCCGCTCGATCGGCCCGCAGAACACTTTTTTTCCGGACCGACCAGAGGCGTGGTCGGGGATCACATGGCTCGATCCGAGGACAGTGACAAGGAGAGTCGGCCGGGCTCGGGCCCGTAAAGGTCCCGACTAGGCTTCCTTTTCCTCGTATTGCGCTTTCAAAGTGTCCACGACCGCCGAGTCGGCGAGCGTCGTCGTGTCGCCGAGAACGCGGCCTTCCGCGATGTCGCGCAGAAGACGCCGCATGATTTTTCCGGAGCGGGTCTTCGGCAGATCCGCTACGAAGAAGAGCTTGTCGGGTTTCGCGATCGCGCCGATCTTTTTCGCGACGTGTCCGCGCAGTTCGTCGTGGAGGCCGGCGGCGGGCGGGCCGGATTTCTTCTCCTTGAGGATCACGAAGGCCGCGATCGCCGTCCCTTTGAGGTCGTCGGAGATGCCCACGACCGCCGACTCGGCGACCGCGGAGTGATCGACGAGCGCCGACTCGACTTCCATCGTGCCGATCCGATGACCCGCGACGTTCATCACGTCGTCGACTCGGCCGAGCAGCCAGAAGTATCCGTCCTTGTCCCGTTTCGCGCCGTCTCCCGGAAAGTAGACGTCTCGACTCCACTTCGTCCAGTAGGTGGAGACGTAGCGCTCCTCGTCACCCCAGATCGTGCGCAACATCGCGGGCCACGGACGTGTGATCGCAAGATACCCGCCTCCGACTTTCACCTCGCGGCCCGCCGGATCGAGGATCGTGGCGCGCACGCCGGGAAAAGGAAACGTTGCGGAGCCCGGACGCGTTCGGGTCAAACCCGGAAGCGGCGTGATCAGAATCATCCCGGTCTCGGTCTGCCACCACGTATCCACGACCGGGCAACGGCCGCCGCCGATGTTCTTCTGATACCAGATCCACGCCTCCGGGTTGATCGGCTCTCCGACGGTTCCGAGAAGTCGCAGCGAGGAGAGGTCGTGCTTCTCGGGCCACTCCGTTCCCCACTTCATGAAGGCACGGATCGCGGTCGGCGCCGTGTAGAGGACGGTGACGCCGTGCCGTTCGACCAGGTCCCAGAAGCGGTCGCGCGCCGGCGTGTCCGGGGCTCCTTCGTAGATGAGGCAGGTCGCGCCGTTCGCGAGGGGACCGTAAACGACGTACGAGTGTCCCGTGACCCATCCGATGTCCGCGGTGCACCAGAAAACGTCCTCGTCCTTCAAGTCGAAGACCCACTTGGTGGTCGCGTAGGTACCGACGAGGTAGCCGCCGGTCGTATGCAGAATCCCCTTCGGTTTGCCGGTTGTCCCGGAGGTATAGAGGATGTAGAGCGGGTCCTCCGCGTCCATCTTTTCGGGCGGGCACCTGGCGGAGGCTCCGGCCATGAGCTCGTGCCACCAGCGGTCCCGCTTCGGATCGAAGCCGATCGGCTGGCCGGTCCTCTTGACCACGACCACCGCCTCGATCGTGGGAGTGTCGGAGAGGGCATCGTCCGAGATCTTCTTGAGCGGCACGACGTTTCCCCGGCGCCAGCCTCCGTCCGCGGTGACCAGGACCTTCGCGCCCTGATCGTTGATGCGGTCCTTCAGCGATTCGGCGGAGAAGCCGCCGAAGACGACCGAGTGGATCGCCCCGATCCGCGCGCAAGCGAGCATCGCGATCGGCAGCTCCGGGATCATCGGCATGTAGAGCGTGACGCGATCGCCCTTTCGAACGCCCAGAGACTTCAGGACGTTGCCGAACTTCCCCACTTCCCGGAGCAGCTCCCGGTAGGTCAGGAGACGCTGATCGCCCGGCTCTCCTTCCCAGATGAGCGCTGCCTTGTTTTTCCTCGGCCCCAGAACGTGCCGGTCGATACAGTTGACCGACGCGTTCAGCTTTCCGCCCAGGAACCATTTCGCCTTCGGCGGCTTCCACTCGAGGACGCGCTTCCATGGTTTGTACCAGGTGAGCTCCCGCGCGAAGCCGGCCCAGAACTTCTCGAAATCACGGTCGGCCTTCCGGTAGATGGATGGGTCCCGGACGTTCGCCTGCTCCTGGAACGACTTCCTCGGCGGGAACTGACGCTTCTCCAGGAGAAGGGCTTCGATCGTTTTGTCCGGCTGGCTCGACATGTCTTGCCCCTCCGTCGGCGGCCTTTCGAATCCTGGCCGATCTTAGTGCACGCGGGGCCGACCTTCGTCGAGCCGTGGTGGAAGAGGCCGCCGCGCGTCCCGATTCCGCTTGACATACCTCGAAACTTTGAAAGACTCCCCGCCACGGATAGTCACGGCGAAAGCCGGATCGCCCGCCTCCCGAGCGCGATTGATCGTTTCGAGCGATCTCACTCCAGCCGCATCCAGACTCCGAACCCCGAAGCCCAGCCTCATTTGAGCTGAAGGAGGGAAAACCATGGCGACTGCAACCGCCGGTACCGTCGGGACGATTGGGCGAGAAGAGAAGCGGGTCATCTTCGCTTCCTCCCTCGGCACGGTCTTCGAGTGGTATGACTTCTACCTCTATGCGACCCTGGCGCCGTTCTTCGCGGCCCTCTTCTTCCCCCCCGGAAACGCGACCGCCGCGCTCCTCTCCGCATTCGTCACGTACGCGGCGGGCTTCCTCGTGCGACCCTTCGGCGCCCTCGTGTTCGGGCGGATCGGCGACCTCGTCGGGCGGAAATACACGTTCCTGATCACGATCGTCGTGATGGGCGCCTCGACGGCCGCGGTCGGCTTGCTGCCGACGTATGCGACCATCGGGTTCCTCGCCCCGATCCTCCTCGTGGCCCTGCGTCTGCTGCAGGGTCTGGCGCTCGGCGGCGAGTACGGCGGCGCGGCGACGTACGTCGCGGAGCACGCGCCGCAGCACAAGCGCGGTTACGACACGTCCTGGATCCAGACCACGGCGACGCTCGGGCTTTTCCTCGCGCTGGTCATCATCGGTTTCTGCCGCTGGAAGATGGGCGCGGACGTCTTCAAGAGCTGGGGTTGGCGGATTCCCTTCCTCTTCTCGATTTTCCTGCTCGCCTTTTCGGTCTACATCCGATTGAAGCTGCAGGAATCGCCCATCTTTAAAGCGATGAAGGCCGAGGGAAAGGGCTCCAAGGCGCCCCTGAGGGACAGCTTCGCCAACTGGTCGAACGCGAAGATCGTGCTTCTCGCTCTTTTCGGGGCGACGGCCGGTCAGGGGGTCGTGTGGTACGCGGGCCAGTTCTACGCGCTGTTCTTCCTGACGCTCTACCTGAAGGTCGACTATCTGACGGCGTACATCCTGATCGGCGTCTCTCTCATCATCGGGACCCCCTTCTTCATCGTGTTCGGCGCGCTCTCTGACAAGATCGGCCGCAAGTGGATCATCCTGGCGGGCTGCCTGATCGCGGCGGTCACCTACTTCCCGCTCTTCAAGGCGCTGACCCACAACGTCAACCCGGCATTGGAGCAGTACGTCGCCCGAACGCCGATCACGGTGGCCGCGACCGACTGCAAGATGCACATCTTCCCGACCCCCAAGACCGTCTTCAGCCCGTGCGACAAAGCAAAGGACTTCCTGACGAAGTCGGGTCTGTCGTTTCAGTCGCTTCCGGCGGTCGGCGGCGAGACGGTCGTGACGAAGATCGGCTCCGTCGAGCTCCGCGGCTTCAACGAAGACGATTACAAAGCGGCGTTGAAGACGACCGGCTATCCCGAAAAGATCGACAAATCGGCCATCAACTGGCCGATGACGATCCTGATCCTGTTCATCCTGGTGATCTACGTGACCATGGTCTACGGTCCGATCGCCGCGTTCCTGGTCGAGCTCTTCCCCACGCGCATCCGGTACACGTCCATGTCGTTGCCGTACCACATCGGCAACGGCTGGTTCGGCGGCATGCTGCCGCTCCTCGCGACGGCGATCGTCGCGTCACGCGGCAACATCTACGCGGGCCTCTGGTATCCGATCATCGTCGCGTTGATGAGCTTCGTGATCGGAAGCCTGTTCATCCGGGAGACCAAGGACCGCGACATCCGGCACGAATATCTGGCGGTTCGGGGAACAGAGTCGCCCCGCCCGTCCGGGGCGACGGGATAGAAGGAGGTCGCCATGTCGAAAAAAAGCAGGCGTGGACTCACCCGCAGGCAGTTCGGGAAGCTCGCCGCTGCCAGCGCTCTCGCGGCGAGCGGCCCCGCGTTTCTCTTTCCAAACAAGGCGCGCGCGGCCGGCAAGACTCTGAAGATCATCCAGTGGAGCCACTTCGTCCCCGGCTATGACAAGTGGTTCGACGGCGTCTACACGAAGGAGTGGGGATCGAAACACGACACCGAGGTGATCGTCGACCACGTGGCGATCGGAGAGATCAACGCCCGCGCCGCGGCGGAAGCGGCGGCGAAGAAAGGGCACGACCTCTTCATGTTCCTTTCCCCGCCGGCGGCCTACGAGAAACAGACGATCGACCACGCGGAGATCTATCAGGAGGTGCAGAAGAAGCATGGAAAGGTGATCCCGCTCGGCGAGAAATCGACCTACAACCCGAAGACGAAAAGGTACTTCGCCTTTTCGGATTCCTACGTGCCGGATCCCGGCGACTATCGGAAGGACCTCTGGGAGAAGGTCGGGTTTCCGAATGGGCCCGACACCTGGGACGACCTTCGCGCGGGCGGCAAGAAGATCAAGGACCAGTTCGGCAATCCGGTCGGCGTCGGGCTCTCCCAGGAGCTCGACACCAACATGGCGATGCGCGCGATTCTCTGGTCTTTCGGCGGAGCGGAGCAGGACGAGCGGGGCAACGTCACGTTGAAGTCGAAGAGAACGATCGACGCCGTCAAGTATGTGCGCGCTCTCTACAAGGAGGCGATGACGCCCGAGGTCTTCACCTGGGACCCCTCCTCGAACAACCGCGGGATCCTGGCGGGCAAGCTCTCCTTTGTCTGCAACGCGATCTCGGTGACCCGCACCGCGGAAAAGGACAATCCGGACATGTCCGCGAAGATCTGGGTCAGCCCCGCGCTCAAGGGGCCGGTGCGCCGGATCGCCGCGGAGCACGTCATGGACTGCTACGTGATCTGGGGTTTCGCCGAGAACAAGGAAGGCGCGAAGCAGTTCCTGGTCGACTACATCGACAACTTCGGAGCGGCGTTCAAAGCGAGCGAGTTCTACAACTTCCCGTGCTTCCCCCAGACTGTGCCGGATCTCAAGCAGCAGATTTCCAACGACCCGAAGGGGAAGCCGCCCGACAAGTACAAGGTCCTCGGCAACGTCCTCGACTGGGCGACCAACGTGGGTTATCCCGGTTACGCGACGGCCGCGGTCGACGAGGTCTTCAACACGTTCGTGCTGCCGACGATGTTCGCGAAGGCGGCCCGGGACGAGATGACCCCCGAGGCCGCCGTGGATGCCGCGGACAAAGAGGTCCGGCGGATCTTCGACAAGTGGAAGTAGAGGCCGGAGTGCCGCCCCGGATATGGCCGTCGTTCAGACGCGAGGTCTGACCAAGCTCTTCGCAAAGGGTCAGGTCGGGGCGGTCGTCGACGTGGACCTGGAGAGCCGGGAGGGAGAGTTCCTCGTCCTCCTCGGCCCTTCCGGGTCCGGCAAGACCACTCTGCTGCGCATGATCGCCGGCCTGGAGGAGCCCACCTCGGGGGAGATCTGGATCGGAGGCGTTCTCGTCAACGACCTGACTCCGAGGCAGCGGCGAATCGCCATGGTGTTCCAGAGCTACGCGCTCTATCCGCACCTGACCGTTCTCGGCAACATCGAGTTCCCCCTGAAGGCGAGGCGCATGCCGAAAGAGGAGCGCCGCAGAAAGGCGCAATGGGCCGCGGACCTCCTCGGGATCGGGCGCCTGCTCGGACGCAAGCCGCGCGAGCTCTCCGGAGGGGAGCGCCAGCGGGTCGCGCTCGCGCGCGCCATCGTTCGCGAGCCCTCGCTCTTCCTGCTCGACGAGCCGCTCTCCAACCTCGACGCCAAGCTTCGCGCGTCGGCGCGCGAAGAGCTCGAGCAGTTCCAGAAGAAGATCGGCACGACCACGATCTACGTCACCCACGACCAGGTCGAGGCCATGGCCATGGGAGACCGCGTCGTGGTCATGAACCAGGGGGCGGTTCGGCAGATCGGCACGCCGGCCGATGTCTATGACGAGCCGCAGGACACGTTCGTCGCGGCCTTCCTCGGCTCCCCTCCCATGAACCTCCTCGAGGCCGCTGGCGTCATCGTCGGATTCCGACCGGAGCATTTCCACCCGTCGGCCGCTCTGCCCGCCGACGAGCCCGTGCTCAAGCTCGCGTTCCGCGCGAAGCACGAGGAGTACCTGGGGGCGGAGAGGATCCTTTACGGCGTTCTCGAAGGCGGACCTTTCGACGGCGAGAAAGCCGTGGCGCGGATGTCCTCGACTCTCGCCGCGCGATTCGCGCCCGACGTCGTCCACGATTTCGCGGTGGCGAAGAAAGACCTGAAGTTCTTCGACCGGGAAAAGGAGACCCGGACGGAGCCGCGGGCGCTCGCATGAGCGGAGTGCGCCAGCGATGGCTCGGCCCGGCGATGTTCCTCCCGGCCGTCCTCTACGTCGTCGCCCTGGTCGGCGTGCCCTTCGTTCTGGCGTTTTTTTACAGCGTCGGCGACGTCAAGGTCGGAAGCGTGGGATACCACTTCGTCGGTTTCCGGAACTTCACTTCCGTTCTGCAGAATCCGACTTTCCTCCGGGCGCTGCGAAACTCGTTCGTCTTCACCGTCGCTTCGCAGATCCTCGTGCTGGTCGGCGCGAACCTTCTGGCGCTGGTGTTGAAGAACGCCTTCCGCGGCCGGCGATTCGTGCGGTTCCTGATCCTGCTGCCCTGGGTGGCTCCAGTCTCGATCGGCTCGATCGGCTGGAAATGGATCCTCGACTCGCTCTACAGCGTGATCAACTGGGTCCTGGTCCGGCTGCACCTCGTCAAGGAGTTCTCCGCGCCGATGTGGCTGGGCGAACCGAAGCTCGCCATGATGTCGGTCATTCTCGTTCACACGTGGCACATGCTTCCTTTCGCGACGGTCATCATCCTGGCCGGCTGGACCGCGATTCCGAAGGACATCCCGGAGGCCGCCGCCGTGGACGGCGCCGGCTTCTTCCGGAGGATGTTCCAGATCGAGCTCCCGATGATGCTGCCGATCATCAACGTGGCCGTCCTGTTCGGCGTGATCTTCACGTTCACCGACATGACCGTGATCTACATCCTGACGCGGGGAGGGCCTTACGACACGACGCAGGTGCTGCCCTCGCTCGCCTTCTTCACCGGAATCCTCGGCAGCGATCTCGCCGAAGGCGCCGCCATCTCGATCTTCCTCGTGCCGCTGCTGGTCGCGGTCGCCTGGCTGATGCTCCGATCGGCGCACCGCGCCGAGGTGGTGTGATGGCCGGCGTCCGCGCGCGCCAGCTGGCATTCCGGACGTTCCACTGGACGGTGCTCGCCGTCTTCTCCGTCCTGCTCGCCTTCCCCTTCTACTGGATGCTGATCACGAGCTTCAAGCGGACCGGCGATCTTTACGATCTGCGGAACAACCCGTTCGTCTTCAACCAGAAGCCGACGCTCGAGCACCTCCGTCTTCTCGTCAACGAGACGCTCTTCCTGCGCTGGCTCGGCAACACCGCCTTTGCGGGCCTCGTCGTCGTGGCGATCACCCTGCTCCTGGCGGTGCCGGCCGCCTATGCGCTCGCCCGCCTGACCGGACGGTGGGGGGGCCGCATCGGGATCGCGATCTTCCTGACTTATCTGGTGCCGCCGACGCTTCTCTTCATCCCCCTGTCGCGCATCGTCGCGTGGCTCAATCTCCAGGACACGCTGTGGGCGGTCATCGTCGTCTATCCGAGCTTCACGATCCCGTTTTCGACCTGGCTGCTCATGGGGTTCTTCAAGTCGATCCCTCCCGAGCTGGAGGACGCCGCGATGGTGGACGGGCTGACCCGGTTCCAAGCCTTTTTGAAGCTCGTCATCCCGATCTCTCTGTCCGGGATCCTGACCGTCGTGATCTTCACATTCACGCTCGTGACCCAGGAGTTCGTCTATGCCCTGACCTTCATCTCGTCGGCTTCCCATCAGACTGTCGGGGTGGGGGTCCCGATCTACCTCGTCCGGGGCGACGTCTACTACTGGGGCTCCCTCATGGCGGCCTGTCTGATCGCGAGCCTTCCGATCGCCGTCCTTTACAACCTTTTTCTCGACCGGTTCATCGCGGGATTCACGGTCGGCTCCGTCAAGTGAGACAATGAGCCAGCTCTCGAACATGCGCGGCTTCGCACGGTTTCGCTTCCCGCCGGCGCGCTTGCCGGAAGAACCTCGTCTCGACACGCCCTCAGGCTCCCCGAGGGTCCGTTCCTTGATTCGAGTCAGAAAGGAGACTCCGATGAAGCGATGCGTTCGT
>Ga0066709_100005788_pt1 | contig 10280 bp, 11 predicted proteins | sample GraSoiAngelo_158_FD_79665 | JGI IMG/M metagenome (GOLD analysis project Ga0066709, IMG submission 79665) | Grasslands soil microbial communities from the Angelo Coastal Reserve, California, USA - 14_1009_16_30cm | ecosystem: Environmental > Terrestrial > Soil > Grasslands | place: USA... | reverse complement strand
GTCAGACGAAAGGAGACGGCCGAATCCGCGGCACGCTGTTTGGAATTGCTCGAACATCTCGCCCGCGAAACAAGCGGCTGGGGCGATCCGCTCGGCGACAGCGCGGGATTGTTTCCCGTCGTCAATCTCTCCGTAAAAATCTCCGCGCTCTATTCTCAGATAAATCCGGCTGATCCGGCGGACGCAATCGCCCATCTTGCGCCCAAACTTCGTCCGATTGTGCGGCGAGCGAAAGAGCTCAGGGCGTTTATCAACTTCGATATGGAGAGTTTTTCTCACAAAAATATCACACTCTATCTTTATAAGACCCTCTTCGCCGAACCGGAGTTTCGAGATTGGCCGCACGCCGGCATTGTCATTCAAGCCTACCTCCGCGACGCCGAAAAAGATCTTGTCGATCTTATCGACTGGGGGCGCGCCCGCCGTACGCGTTTTACCGTGCGGCTCGTCAAAGGCGCGTACTGGGACTACGAAAAAATCAAATCAACCCAGAACGGCTGGGACATTCCCGTTTATCTGCAAAAGCCAGAGAGCGACACGAACTTTGAAGCGCTCAGCCAACTGTTGCTTGAAAACGAATCGATCGTCACGGCCGCGTTCGGCTCGCACAATGTCCGCAGCATCGCGCATGCGCAGGCGCTCGCTGACGAGCTCGGGATCGATCGCGGCCGTTTCGAATTTCAATTGCTCTATGGCATGGCTGGTCCAGTTAAGCGGGCGCTGGTTGAAATGGGGTATCGGGTCCGCGAATATTGTCCGGTCGGCGAGCTGCTGCCGGGAATGTCGTATCTCGTTCGCCGCTTGCTTGAGAACACTTCGAATGAAGGTTTTTTGCGCGCGAAGTTTTCCGAGAATGTTTCCGAGGAGCAATTATTGCGCAATCCTTCTGAGCTTTTGCGGGAGAGCCGAAACGGTGCATCGACCCGCTCAACCACTGCGACTACACACTCAATGAAAGATCGATATCAACGTCCTGGCGGTTCCAGTGATACTCCGCCAGGCGACACTTACGAAAACGCGCCGCTCACTAACTTCACCGAGCAAGCGAACCAGGACAAAATGCGCGCCGCCTTGCGCGAAATGCGCACGCGGCTTGGAAAGGAATATCCGCTGGTCATTAATGGCGAAAAAATTAGGACCGGCAAAACGATTGCCTCGATCAATCCGAGCTCGCCCGATGACGTCGTTGGCGCAGTGGCTGAAGCCGGCATTGCCGAAGCGGAACGCGCGGTCCAGGCCGCTCGCGGCGCATTCGAAAAATGGCGATGGACCCCATTCGAAGAACGAGCGCAACTATTGGAACGAGCCGCTGCGATCATGGACCGCCGTCGCTTCCAGCTCTCCGCACTCGAGGTTTTCGAAGTCGGCAAACCGTGGACGGAAGCGGACGGCGATATCCGCGAGGCAATCGATTTTTGTCTCTTTTATGCCCAGCAAATGCGACGGATCGGACGGCCGCGCCTGACCCAACACGTTCCGGGTGAAGAAAGCTACTATCACTACTGGCCGCGCGGAGTCGCGTTCGTCATTGCGCCGTGGAATTTTCCGCTCGCGATCCTCTGCGGAATGACCACGGCCGCGCTCGTCACCGGCAACACGGTTATTATGAAGCCGGCCGAGCAATCGGCTGTTTGCGGCGCCATGCTGATGGAGATTTTCGAGGAAGCCGGCGTGCCGCCGGGCGTATTGAATTACTTCCCCGGCAAGGGCTCGGTGATCGGCGCGCACCTTGTCGATCATAGAGATGTCGACCTTATTGCGTTCACCGGGTCGCGCGAAGTCGGTCTGCGAATTTGGGAGAGCGCCGGCATCACCCGCCCCGATCAGCGCGAGCTCAAGCGCGTGATTTGCGAAATGGGCGGAAAAAACGCTATCATTATCGATTCCGATGCCGATCTCGATGAAGCGATCGTCGATTGCACTTATTCCGCCTTTGGTTACCAAGGCCAAAAATGCTCGGCGCTTTCGCGACTGATCGTGCTGGAACAAAATTACGATCGCGTGATCGAGCGCCTGCTCAACGCGGCCGCCAGTTTACGGGTCGGAAATCCGGAGGAACCTGGGATTACGGTCGGCCCCGTCATCGACAAGACAGCCCATGAGCGCATCCTGGATTACATCGAGACCGGCAAGAGCGAAGCCACTCTCGCGTTCCAGCATCAGAGTGTGCCGTCAAAAGGGTACTTCATTCCGCCGACAATCTTTGTCGATGTGAAGCCGGACATGCGCATTGCTCGCGAAGAAATTTTCGGACCGGTTCTCAGCGTTTTGAGAGCGCGCGATCTCGATGAAGCAATCAAGATCGCGAACGGCACCGATTACGCGCTCACCGCCGGATTTTTCTCGCGCAGTCCAGCCAACATCGAGCGCACCAGAGCGCAAATCGAAGCCGGGAATGTTTACATCAATCGCTCCTGCACCGGCGCGGTCGTCGGGCGGCACCCATTCGGCGGATTCAAGATGAGCGGTGGCGGCACCAAGGCCGGCGGTGAAGATTATCTTTTGCAATTCGTGGTGCCGCGTGTTGTCACCGAAAACATCATGCGCCACGGCTTCGCACCCGAAGAAACGCCGCTCTATCGCGACGAATTTCGCGTGCGCGGTTGATCGACTGCGTTTCGATGGATTTCGGCTATTGCCAATGGCCGGGGATCCACACCCATCCGCGGGACCTGCGGGCCCAATGACCCTCGACCCAAACCGCTCTTATGCTTGGCCGGACGACCCAGCTGCCGGGCGTCCACACATAGTCCGCTCCTGTCCAACGCCACTAACCGCGTGTCCAGAGATAGTTCGGCCCGGGTGCGACCGTCTCTGCCTCAACCCGGACCGCGGGCGGAGCCTGGGTCACATAAACTTCTCCCGTTGCTGGGCCAGTCGTTGTTACTTCACGCGTTACGGTGGTTGTGGTTACCGGCTCCTCTCCGCAGCCAGCAAACGCCAACGGCAGCAGCACTAATAAATAAAAAACTATTCTCATATAGGTTTCCTCACGATTAATTCGTTTTGCACCAGCGGTTTGGTTTTATTGGAAATGACAGCCATCGTGCAATCGATGGCGGGAGGGGCATTTTGAACCGATGATACAGGATGCTTTACGTCGTCGCCACCCCCATTGGTAATCTTGGCGATATCACCCTGCGTGCAGTCGACGTCTTGAAAGACGTCGATCTTATCGCAGCGGAGGATACACGACACTCGGGAATGTTGCTAAAGCATTTCGGAATCAAAAAACCGCTCGTTAGTTATCATGAGCACAACGAAGCGATGCGCACGGCACAGCTCGTCGAGCGACTCGCCGCGGGCGAAAATATCGCGCTCATCACCGACGCCGGAATGCCGGGACTGTCCGACCCAGGCGCACGTTTGATTCGGGAATGCGTGAAGGGCGACCTGCCGTTCACGATTATCCCCGGCCCGTCCTCGATCCTGACCGCGTTGGTCGGTTCTGGATTTTCAGCCGAGAAATTTTCCTTTGGCGGATTTCTTCCCGTTAAAAGCGGGCAGCGCGAGCGCGAGTTGCGCGCCGCCGCCGCCCGCGATGAAACAACCATCTTTTTCGAATCACCCTATCGCTTAACCAAAACGCTCAACGCCTGCATCAACATCATGCCAGATCGGCAACTCTGCGTTGCACGCGAGCTCACGAAAAAATTCGAAGAATTCCGCCGCGGCGTTGCTCGCGACCTTCTTGCCCATTACGAGGCACACCCGCCCAAAGGCGAGATCGGGTTAGTGATTTCAGCGTTGTAGCAGCCTCCATCTCTGGCAGCAGAACGAAACTGCCGCTGAGGACAGCGGCAGCTACAACGCTTTCTGTTTGCCAAACCCCCGCATCTGTGGAACTTTGCGCGGCTTTTTCTCCTCGGACGCGCTTATGACTTACGCAATTATCAAAACCGGTGGACGACAGTATCGTGTCGCGGAAGGCGAAACGATCGATGTCGATCTTCTCGAGGTCGAAGCGGGCAAGACCGCAACGTTCGGCCATGTTTTGATGTACGCCGAGGGCAACAGACTGACGCATGGCGATCCGCTTATTTCCGGCGCAAAGGTGACGGCGGAAGTTGTCGAGCAGCGCAAAGACAAGAAAGTTATCGCGTTCAAGTTTAAACGTCGCAAGGGTTATCACCGCACCGTCGGGCATCGCCGCAAATTGACGCGGGTGAAGATCAAAAGCATCAGCGTCGGCGCCAAAAAATCGGCCACAAAAAAATCCGAGGAATAGTCTTCTACGTTCTAACTTCTACTTTCCACTTTTTCCGTTATGGCTCATAAAAAAGGACAAGGCAGCGTCAAGAACGGCCGCGACAGCGTCAGTAAACGGCTAGGCGTGAAAAAATTTGGTAGCGAATTGGTCGTGGCCGGTAACATCATTGTGCGGCAGCGCGGGACGAAATTTTTACCGGGCCGAAACGTCGGTCTCGGACGCGATTACACGATTTTTGCCTTGGTCGATGGCAACGTGCGCTTCGACCGCGCGGGTCGACGGGTCAATGTCGACCCGGTGGTTGCTCAAAAGTAAGGATGGGCACCCTTTACGGTATAAACTAGCTTCCCTCATGAAATACAGGACGTTCATCCTCTTCGGCGCGCCCGGCAGCGGCAAAGGCACACAAGGCAAAACCCTCGGCACCATCCCGCGTTTTTTTCATTGCCCGTGTGGCGATGTGTTCCGCTCCATTGATACGCGCACGAAAGTTGGCAAAGCGTTCCTCGAATATTCGAGCAAAGGCCAGCTCGTCCCAGACGACATCACGGTCGAACTTTGGAAAGAGGCGATCCATGCCGCAGTGGACGCACATAAATTCAAACCGGACATCGACATCCTCGTCCTTGACGGCATCCCGCGAAACCTGGGCCAGGCCAAGATCATGCAGGAGATGATCGACGTAGAGAAAGTCTTCCATCTTTCCTGCCCGAATCGCGAGACCTTATTCGGCCGCTTGAAGAAGCGCGCTTTGAAAGACAACCGCCTCGATGACGCCAACGAGCAGGTCATTCAGCGGCGCCTCGATATTTACGAATCGGAATCGAAGCCGGTTCTGGTTTATTATCCGAAGGATTCCGTCACGGTGATTGACGCCATGCAAACGCCGTCAAAAGTCTTGTTCGATATCCTCGCCAGCGTGAATGGCATGGATGGCCATCATGACTCAGCCGCAGTTTGAAAATTTCACCGCCTCAACTCTCTACTGCGAAAAGTGCAAAGCCGCGATGCCGGTGCGCGAGCGGCTGCTCTTAGTTCTGCCGGGCAAAGAGATCTTCGATTACCTCTGCACCAGCTGCGCGTCTTCGGTCGGCCAGCGTGAAGTGACAGCAGGCGAAAAATTGATGACGCAAGCGATGGCTGGACAAAGCCGACGTCGCGCGCCGCGCGCTCATCAACGGATGCCGTAATTCGGCATGCGCATCATTTTTATCGGCACGGGCAAAATCGGCGTGCCGGCGTTGCAAGCGCTGCAAAAATCGGAACACGAAATCGTTGCCGTCGTCACGCAGCCGGACAAACCGGTTGGACGGGATCGACGCATCGATGCGTCGCCAATCAAACAAGCGGCCGCTCAAATGAAGATATCGATCTTGCAACCGGCGCGCATCAAAGATCGACAAGCGATTGAGCGAATTCGCGCGTTGCAACCGGATGTGGTTGTCGTCATGGCTTACGGACAAATTTTGCCGCGCGGCATTCTCGAAATTCCAAAAATCGCTTGTTTGAATTTGCACGCATCGCTGCTTCCGCGCTGGCGCGGCGCGGCACCGATCCAGGCCGCAATTGCGGCGGGCGATCGCGAGACCGGAATCACGATCATCTACATGGATGAGGGACTCGATACCGGTGATATCTTGTTGCAGCGAACGATCGAGATCGCGCCCAACGAGACCGGCGGCTCCCTGCACGATCGGCTGGGTCAAGTTGCACCCGCCGTATTGCTCGAATCGTTGCGAGCGCTCTCCAGCGAAAATGTGCCGCGCGCGCCGCAAGACACTGCGCTCGCCACTTACGCGCCCAAATTGACTCGCGAAGATGGTAGAATCGATTGGTCGGAACCGGCCGAAGCGATTGTGCGGAAAATCCGCGCCTTTGATCCGTGGCCGGGTGCGTTCACAAAAATCACCGCCAAAGTAGATGAACTGCGCAATTTGAAGATATTTTCGGCCGCGATTGTCGATCATAGCGGCGCACCTGGAGAAATTCTGGTGGCCGACAGAAATGACTTCGTCATCGCAGCCGGCAAAGGGGCATTGCAGTTGCGCGAAGTGCAGATTGAAGGAAAGCGGCGCATGAGTGCGGAAGAATTTCTGCGCGGGTTTCCACGCGATTTTCAAATCGCACACCTGTAGGGGCGACGTTGTTGTCCCATGGGAAACGAACGGCTTCCCTACAACTTTTGCCCAGGCCAGCCCGTCGCGGCCTACCATTTCATTTCATTTTGCTTTCAAAAGCGCGCGGCGTTCTGTTTGATCATTGTCGATCATGGAAAAGGAAGCGCCCGCTTATAAACGCATTGTGCTTAAGTTGAGCGGCGAAGCGCTGCAAGAGCGCGGCGCGCGAGAAAATATTTCCCCGTCCGTTGTTCGCGAAATCGCGGTCCGGATTAAAGAAGTGCACGATCTCGGCGTGCAAACGTCGGTGGTCATCGGCGGGGGTAACATCTGGCGCGGTCTTGCCGCCTCTAATCGCGGCATGGACCGCACGACGGCCGATTACATGGGCATGCTCGCGACCGTTATCAACGCGTTGGCGTTGCGGAGCACGCTCGCTGAGATGGGCGTGGCGACACGGGTGCAGACAGCGATTGAGATGAAAAACGTGGCCGAGCCGTTTATCCTGGGCCGCGCTATTCGCCATCTCGAACTTGGCCGCGTGGTTATTTTCGCAGCCGGCACCGGCAATCCCTACTTTTCGACGGATACGACCGCGGCCCTCCGCGCGAGCGAGATTCGCGCCGATGTCATCCTGAAAGCGACGAAAGTGGACGGCGTTTACGATCGCGACCCGAACACCGATCCAAACGCCCAACTCTACGAGCAAATCACTTTCACCGAAGCGCTTGCAAAACGGCTGCAAATCATGGATTCGACCGCCTTCAGCCTTTGCATGGATAACAAAATTCCCATCCTGGTGTTCGACATGAACAAGCCGAGCAACATCCGTGACGCCGTGCTCGGCCGCAAAGTCGGGACGCTGGTTTGCAATGAGTTGGAGCCGAAGTGAAAATCTAGCCGCATGAGCAGGGACGACATTCTTCTGGAAGCCGAGATGTCGATGGAAAAAAGCGTCGATTACATGGTGCACGAATTTGCCGCCGTGCGCACGGGCAAGGCCTCGCCTGCGCTAGTCGAGAACGTCGATGTTCAAGCATACGGATCAGCCATGAAGCTGAAACAGCTCGCCTTGATCACTACGCCGGAGCCGCGCTTGCTCGTCGTCCAGCCGTTCGACGCCGGCACGGTGCAGGACATCGAGCGTGCGCTCAAGGAATCGAAGATCGGCATCACGCCGAATGTCGATGGAAAAATTATCCGGCTGCCCATTCCGGAACTTTCCGAAGAACGGCGCAAAGATCTTGTGCGCTCGTTGGGTAAAATGGCTGAGGAAGCGCGTGTGCGCGTGCGCGTTAATCGTCGCACGGCGCTGGATGAGGCCAAGAAACTCAAGACCGCGGGGGGATTGAGCGAAGACGAATTACACGATTTGGAAAATGAAATCCAAAAATTGACCGATCGTTTCGTAAAATCAGTCGATGATCATCTCAAGCACAAGGAAGCCGAGATTATGAAGGTGTAACCCTGCGCAAGGTCGATAATCGCTGTAGCGGCGGTCTATGACCGCCGAAATTAATCCGATCCGGCGCTCATAGAGTGCCGCTACAACCTGACCAGATCGAGCAGAAACTGGCACCAAAGATAAATCATCCCTCGCCAGGAATATTTTACGTCCCCCGCTGCCGTCTGCTTGAGCACGCCCTTGTCGATGTTGTGCGCGATTTGATCGCGCAGATCGTTTTCCATCTCGGTCTGAATGCGCTCCTCATCCAGGATGTCGATGGTTCCAACATCCACCCGATTGCGGCGAAGAAATTCGCGATGGCTTTGGTAAAGCTGCCAGAACGATTGATCGGGACGCTGACGATTGATGCGGAACTGCGGAGTGAGTTTCAAGCCGTAGGAGAGCGGATAATTCCAAGTCGTCCAAATCGTGCCGCCCTTCGCGCGCGACGAGATTCGCAGATAATAAAATGAGAGATCGTGCTGCTCGTTCAGGCAGATAGTGGCCTGGGCGCGGTCCTCGTCCTTGTAAAACAAGCGAAAAAATTGCCGATAATCTTCCCAGTCCCAGCCAGCGTCGTTGACGTGGACGAATCCCTCGCTCTCGATCTCGCGCGTGATTTCATTGAGCGTGGGGAAAATGTCCGAGGAAGGCGGGTTTTTCGGCCGGAGCCGTTTTTCCTTCGGCAAACGCAAAGTGCGAATGCGGGTGAGAATTTCCAGCCAGGGCAGAAAGAGCCAACTCATGGCCGCGACCGCCCCGAGGACGTGGCTGCCGGTAATGAAATAAATCGCCAGATAGGACGAGATCAAAATGCCGAGAGCGCCGGCTTTTTGGGAAAAGGAGCTTTGATAACTGCGGAGGGCAACGCTCAGCACAGCCACCCCGAGGGTAAGGAAAAGTCCGAAAAGCATTACGGATGAATTTGGTGTTCGCGCAAAAATCTCTCGAGCTGATCGGTATCGAAATTCGCCAGAACCTTGTCGCCCGCGACGAAAGTCGGGACATATGTTTGATCGGAGAGCTCCTTCATTTCCTGATATGCTCGTCGATCTTGCCCAACGTCAATCTCGATGAACTTGTAACCGCGCTCGCTCAGATAATCCTTGGCATCAATGCACCACGAGCACCATTCCCGGCTAAAAAGCTTCAACTCGGTCGGCATAAAATCAAAATAGAACAACCGTTCTGGCGCAGTCAATTGTCTCGCTAATACGCCTTTGCCCAAATGACCCGGCGCAAGCTCTCTTCACCGGTGAAGATGCAGCGACCTGTCTCCGAGTCGCCGAATGGAATCAGACGGATCGTCACTTTGAGATCGTTTTTGATTTGATCTTCGATCTGCCGTGAGCCGTTCCAATGGGCGAGCGCGAAGCCGCCGTGGATTTCCGGTTTGGCGGAATTTTTCGGCGTAAAAAAATCGTAAAAATCTTTCTTATTATCGATCTTGCGCGTGTTGTCGTCGCGAAACTTTTGCGCGCGCTCGTAAAGATTTTTTTGGATCGACATGAGAATTTCGGGGGCGCGCTTCACGAATTCTTCCATCACCATAGACTCTTTCGCTTTCACCGGCTGATCGCGTCGACTCACTGTCACCGAATCTTTTTCGAGATCACGCGGGCCGAGCTCGATCCGCACCGGCACGCCTTTCTTGATCCATTCCCAATTTTTCACGCCGCCGCCCAAATCGCGCCGATCCACTTCCACTTCGATCGGAAGATCGACATAATGATTCGCGCTCAATTTCCGGGCGAGCTGATCGCACGCTTCGAGAACTTTCGCGCGCGTTTCTTCCTTCGGCGTGATCGGCAGAATCACAATCTGCGTCGGCGCGACCCGCGGCGGCAGAACCACTCCGTCATCATCGCCGTGCGCCATGACCAGCGTGCCGACCAGGCGCGTGGTCATCCCCCAACTCGTGGTCCAGCCAAACTCCTGTTTGCCTTCGCGGTTCTGGAATTGAATCCCGCTTGCGCGCGAGAAATTTTGGCCAAGAAAATGCGACGTGCCCGCCTGGATCGCTCTCCTGTCCTGCGCCATCGCTTCGATCGACAATGTTTGGATCGCGCCGGGAAAACGTTCGCTCTCGGATTTTTCGCCGCTGTAAACCGGAATGGCGAGGTGATCGCGCACGAACGTTTCGTAAACATCGAGCATCCGCTTGGTTTCCGCGCATGCTTCCGCTTCGCTTTCGTGGACAGTATGACCTTCCTGCCAGAGAAATTCGGTTGTGCGCAAAAATAAGCGGGGGCGCATCTCCCACCGAACGACATTGGCCCATTGATTGATCAACACTGGAAGATCGCGATAGCTCTGCAGCCACTTGGCGTACATCGCGTAGATGATTGTCCCCGGGGTCGGCCGAACGATCAGGGGCTCCTCGAGTTTTTTTCCTCCCCCGTGCGTAACGACGGCAGGCTGGGCTGCAAGGCCTTCGACGTGCTCGGCGTCCTTGTGCAGGAAGCTCTCCGGGATGTGCAGCGGGACGTACGCGTTCGCGTGCCTG
>Ga0066709_100005787_pt1 | contig 10280 bp, 18 predicted proteins | sample GraSoiAngelo_158_FD_79665 | JGI IMG/M metagenome (GOLD analysis project Ga0066709, IMG submission 79665) | Grasslands soil microbial communities from the Angelo Coastal Reserve, California, USA - 14_1009_16_30cm | ecosystem: Environmental > Terrestrial > Soil > Grasslands | place: USA... | reverse complement strand
CCCCGGTCGTCTAATGGTAGGACAGCGGCCTTTGGAGCCGTGAATCGTGGTTCGAATCCATGCCGGGGAGCCACAATGTTTTTCGCGCGGAAAGCGTCTCTGCAGTTCACGGCTGACCATCGTTTCTCTTTCGTGCGATCGGGAGGCGATGCAACCGGTGCACTCAGCATCCTGCTATGCGGGTTTATCACAGCTCGGCGTGACGCTCAGTCGATTTCAAGGGAGGGGGGCAGCTAATCCAGAGGCTTAATGCACTAGAGCCGAGGATCTGTGGCAATCCCCCACGGGGGACGTAAGCCACGCGTCGGCATCTGGCCAAGAGCCGAAGGGCGATTTGGGAATCGGGCCGCCAGCGGCCACCGCCCGCTCCATCAGAAGGATGGAGGGAAACAGGAACGTCTCTTCTTTCTGCATGTGAGACTCCAGCTCGCTCCGGAGATGAGCGAAAGCACGCTGCAGCGGAAGGAAGCGAGCACCGTGCAGGTCCGTCATCCTTTGCAGCAACTGCCCGATCAACGGCAGCTCCTCACGCAGCCGGGCGTGATGCTTGTCGAGAATGTGCTGAATTAGTTGCTTTAACGGCGCGGTGTTCCAATCCGGCACCTCCTGGGAAAGCGGCGTCCAGCTGGCACGCTCGACTTCTGCCATTACGTCCTCCGCCCGGACGCCAGCCACGCGGCAAGCCTCCGCAACTGGGTGTTTTCCCCCACAACAGTAATCGATATGGTGCTTTTCAAACACCCGCGCCGCGGCCGGGTATTCGGCTGCAATTTCTCCCACTGTCTTTTCAGCGTTTAGCGTCATCTCGGTTCTCACTTTTGTCTGTTAGGGTGCGATCAGACTTCTCTACCGGTAGGTGCGGTTCTTCGCCGTGCTGGCGACGATCCTCTACGAACATCATGAGGCCGGTCCTTCCCGGATGACATCGGCCATTCTGCTGCTATTGAAGTGATCGGATACGACTTCTATGATGGCATTTTGCGGAACCATCGCGGGGGTACGACGGCGGTCTGTGGACAGGATTCCGAGAGTCTCGGTTTTCAGCCCGAGGTGCTTGCCTTCTACCAATTCCTGGAGCATTTTGAGGTTCCTTTCTTCCGGATGAAAAGAGGAACGTCCAGCGCTTACGGGTAACCACGCGGCTCTTAGGATTCGGGTTGCTTTCTCACAGTATACTCCTGTTTCAGCACTTGGTGCATTGCGATATATTTTTACGAGATTAAAATACATCTCCATCCGGCACGTTTGCGTAACCTATCTTTCGGTACTTGAAGAACGTTCACAACGGCTACCTCGGCGCCGGCTAAATACCCAGAGTGCCGCCGGTCCCCTGGCAACTGGGCACTAACGATTCTGTTGAAGCTGCGGATTTGCTCCACGGTCACCTTTCGCGCAGCTAGCGATTCTGGCGCGCCCACACGCACGCGCGCGATTTCCTCAGGGGCCGGAGACGCGATACGACGTACCGATTGCGAGATATCCGGATCAAATTCGAACCCTGATATGCCCAGGGACCATCTGTTGTCAGCCTGCGGATCTCAATGGGGCGCTGACGAATAGTGGCCCTCCAAACTCTTGGTATGTGCGTCTCCGCAGCTAACGCGGCGACGCGGCCAGCGGGATTTGATGAAACGAAATGGGGACAAGTAGTCATCTCCGAACGGCGGGGGTCATCACAGTCGAGGAAGAAAAAGGTAGCAGGCGTGTTAGGGTTCGTCAGTCCTGGTGCCCACACCGGTGCTAAAAATCAGTAAGCGGCAGCCACTTTCCGCGGGCGCAGCGAGGCTGCCGGGCACTCGGTCTGATCACGGCGATCATCACCACGTAGGGGCTGAAGTGCGGAGACCGGCTTGCTCGGCTAGATGCCGATTTCTGTCACCTATATAGCTGGCAGTTGTTTGCCGCGCTCCCGTAGCTCCGCAGTGAACATCAACCGGAATCGTCACAATATGGGTCTTGCCAACAGTTGAAAGGGCTGAGCCTTCTGATTTGAGCCTATAACGTAATCCACGCATCAAACTCCTCTTTCTAGATTCAATTGGGAAGAGGAGTTTCCAGCTTTCCGTGCAGACGGCTCTTTGAAGGGAATCCACCTTCAGGATACGCCTGTGCTCAGAGGAACGCAAGTCTGGTTGGTTCGGGAGGTTCCAAAACTCCAGGCGCATTTGTCGGCATTCTCATAGCCGCGCACGTCGTACCATGCGTTGAGACCGGGATCGGTGGTTGCCTCCTCAAGTTCCGCGCGCAGGGCCGGAACCCCGTTCCTTTTTCGGCGGCCGCGACGCGAAATTGTTGATTGAATTCGGCGATTTCAGTGAAGACACTCCTTTGCCATCCCGGCTAGGATATCTCCACGTTGCCGAATGACGCAATGGGCACTCTCAAAAGATGGCCTGGATGCGATTTCCGACTTGATACGAACACTGGCTCCAAACTGTACTGGCTTGAGGCGTGGATGGCGGCACAGTCCGGTTGGAAAGTTGAGCTGATGGCGCTTGGCTTGGCGCTCGTGATTGTCGGGTGCTTCTTGGAGCTTGGGAGATGGCGCTTAAACCGTTTGTGAGCAATTAGCGCGACCGAGCCATGACGCCTTCTACGAGCCATGACCGGCGGCGGCCGGAAACATGGCTCCAGACGTTAAAGGCAATCTCGTAATCGCCAAATGGTTTCGGCGCGGCCAAGGTCCGTCGCCGAGCCGGCGAGACGTTCCGGGGCATTCAGGCCGGCGGCGCATGATCGTTTACGGATCGTGCAGCGATTCGGTTTTGTAGCGCTTCCTGTCAAATTAAGATTGGCTCACGGCGCGATTTCAGCAGGCCTACAGTATATTATACTTGGACTTACTGTGTTGAACGCATCGTGTTCCAGGGTCCAGGAGGAATTAGGCTATGCGTGGCATGTTCAGGAGCTGCGCAAGCGCTGGCATGAGCGGGTGGTCGTAAGCCGGCGCGGCCAGTGCCTTGGTCCTGTTCGGCGCGAAAACGACTGATCGGCGAGTTTCCGACCGTTTGGACGAATTCCCAGGGCAGTCATCCTTTCGCGGGGCCCCGCGCTCCGTGGTCCCCTGGCGGAACTACGGGCGATGCAGTGGAAACGTCGGCGGCTCGCTCGCAGTCATCGAGCGTGAGTATATTATCCGCGTTCTGCGGGAGACCGGTGGCGTGATCAGCGCGGCGGCTACCCGTCTCGGTGTGCCGCGGACGACCTTGAACGCCGTGATGCGGAAGCTGGGGATCTCTCGCCAGGATCGTTAATTTATGCGGATCAGGATGATGCGGATCAGCAAGCACGGAACCATAATCATCACGCTTGCGGCCTCATCCGCTCTTTTGGCTCAGAGTGCCGATGCTCCGGTCAAATCTCAGCATCGTTTCGCCGTGCCGGACGTTCGCCAGATCGTGGACTCATCGATCGCGGCGACGCAGCGTCACTGGCAGGCGCGGCTGCATTACACCTACGTGGAGCATGACGAGAGCCGGCGCCGGGACTTAGCTGGGCACGTGAAATCGGAGGATGTCGATGTCTCGAAAACGATTCTGGTCAATGGAGTTCCGTTCGAGCTTCTCGTGGAACGCAATGGGCGGCCTCCCTCGGCCGAGGAGGAGCGGAAACAGAAAGAGGAGCTCGACAAGTTGAAGCGGGAAACTCCAGAGCAACGGGCCGAGCGATTTCGCAGGCGGGAGGAGGAGAACACGTCCCTTGTCCGGGAAGTGCCCAAGGCCTTCGACTTCCAACTCATGGGCGAAGAGGTAGTCAACGACAGGCCTGCCTATGTACTCCAAGCGACGCCGCACCCTGGCTATCAAGCCCAGGGCAAGTACGGCAAGATGTTCGGCAAGGTAGAGGGCAAGCTTTGGGTCGACAAACAGAACCTCGGGTGGGTCAAGGTGGACGGGCAGGTGATCCAACCGTTCTCGCTGGGATTATTCCTGGTACGGCTGCTTCGAGGCTCGCAGATTAAGATGGAGCAGATATGCGTCGATGACGGGATCTGGATGCCGGAACGCGTCGAAGTGCGAGCGGCAGCGAGAATCTTCTTCGTGAAGAGTCTCGTCATCGAGCGGGTCCTGATTTACTCGGAATACAAGCGACCGCAAGTCGGCGCCCAAACGCAGGAGATCCGGTAATCCCGTTGAACACTGTGCGTCGCGGGCCAGCAGATGAGCGCGGGCCGGCGCGAGGCCTCGGCGAATCTACTGACTCCCAATTTCATTAAGGCCTAAAGTCCAGGAACATTTCCACTGTAGCGATGTTTCGGTGCCAGAGCCGCGCGGCGAGCTGCCTACGACGGAGAAAGTTTCCTGTACTCGCCCTCGGATCGAACAAAAGTGTTTTCGCCCGTCCGGATCTCACGCGCGAGGCAATAAGCCACAGGCAGCCCGTCGTGATATTCGACGGAGATCGTGTCTTCCACCGCCAGAGGAATGCCATTCACGTCCCGGAGTACAATGTCGGATGACACCTGGGGTTTTGAATGCGCGCTAGCGGGATCTTGGTGACGGGATTGGAATTCTGCAACAGTCATGAATTCGGAAGTGTACTGCTTCATGGCTCTATTGTGGCCCAGGTACGTTCGGTGAATCCCGGCCTCCTCGGCCAGTTTCTTCATATGGAGTTCTTCCAAGTGAAGTAGGGACAGAATACGGTCGCCAGATTGGCGCGCGCGATCCGATCCCTGATGATCGCAGTTCGGTTTTTCCGTAGTCAGATTGTGCTTTCTGTTGTTTCCGGATCGTCTTTTTCATGACGAAACTTTTCATCCATCTCTACGCGGGTACGCCGCCCACACTGAAACCTTTTGGACCGAGACCGGGAAACATCCGCCGCAATCAACAGAAGCGAAAAGTATTAGAAGTTGGGCTCGATGTTATGTTGAACACAACGGAGCCGTGCTTCCAGTGTGGTCACAAATGGGTTCTTGCTGACTTGAACCAACCGCGAAGCTCCCACGCTCTCTTTGTGAATAATGGGGGAACCAGCGGGGATCAACGCCTCTTTGGGAATGCGATACAGATCGCCGCTACCCCGTTCGACGTAGGCACCGGGCTCAGCCAGATCCGCCCACGTGACTTCCGGTAGAGTAAACAGATGTTGTGGCTCAACCGACCTAGTTCTCGCTTGTTCCATAGCTTACAACCTCCCTCGTTGGCCGCATTCAGAATGGACCCGCTGGTCGGCGCTGTCAAGAAAAGCAAGCACTGTAACGGTTACGCTGCTGTCGAACTCGAAGAGCTCGTCATAGTCGTTGTGGTCGCCGCAGCGTACTATTCGTTTCTGTTTACGGATCAGCAGGCGAGCATCTAGGTGCTTCCTCTCGAGACTCCGCTGAACGCGCTTAAGCAGAACGCGGCACAGGTGCCCAACGTCGCTAGTGACCGCAAGTACAAAAGGGTGGACCGGGCAGCGGCCTATTCGCTGCCTGATCGCTGCCTGATCGCTGCGTACTCGTTTCTCGTCAAGAGGTACATGCTTTCAGAATCCTTTTGAACAAGAATGATCACGTTCACCCTGAATGGCCTGGAGGGCAGCTGGCGGCTTGGGGTTAGATCAGGAACCGATGATGAATGACATAGAGCTCGTGACGCTGGGATCTTCTCGCGGTCACGTCGTGTTGTCGCCGCCGATTGCGACCCCCAGGGACGGTTAATTTGCCGTCGTTCACTACTCCAGCTCATCCCTCACTAAACTTGTGAGAACAACGAAAACGATACTGACGATGAGCGCACCCTCAAAAGCGGACCAGAAGCCGTCCACGTAGAAGCGTCGTCTTGAGTCCTTCATAGAAAACAACGGCGGGCTTTCCAGCCCGCCGTCACAATGTAAGGATTGTCTGGGTTTACCGCGTCGCCGCGGCGGCTCAGGTGACGTGCACCTTGATAGCACGAGGCTTGGCAAGTTCCTTCTTGGCTAGAGTGATCGTCAGCACGCCTTGGGCATAATCGGCGCGCACGCCCTCGGGGTCGACCGTGTCAGGCAGCGTGAAGGAACGTGCGAAAGCACCGTAGCTGCGTTCTATGCGGTGGTAGCCCTTAACCTTGTCGTCCTTCTCGAACTTCCGCTCGCCCTTGAGCGTCATTGTTCCGTTCTCGAGCTGGACATCGATGTCCTTCTGGCTCACACCCGCCGCGTCTACCTTGAAGATCAGCTCAGTCTCGGTCTCAAGGATGTCGACGGCTGGGTTCCAGGGCCTGACCTGGTTCTCATCGTTGAGGAGGTGGTTGACTGCGTCGTGAAAGAACTGCAGTCCTGTGGGGAAATCGCTGTAAGCGTTGAATCTTGCTAGTTCCATTGTGTTGTTACTCCATTTTCTTAGTACGATTAAAGTATATAATATTAGCGTATCAATGTCAAGATAATTATAGAGCAGCGGTGAGATTTATCGAGACCAGGAATCACAGAAGAACGCCCGACCGGTCACTGAGATCATCATCAGCGCAGCCGGAATGACCGGCCGTGTAGCCCAGACTATGACTCCGGTCGAGACCTGATACCTTGGACCCGTCAATACGACGCGTTGATCGCGTTGCGGATCGCGACATAACCGTAGGTCTGGCGGGTTTACCGCCTGTCCGAAGCCGCCCGAAATGATCACGTGTCTCGGGTTGCGCGACAATCGGGGGAGGAATTCTTATGCCTCAGCTAGGTCGCCGCAGTTTTGTGGGAGGGTGGGCGCTTGCTGGCTGGATGATCGACGCGGCTGAAGGGGGTGCCCGAAAATGAACCGCCGACGACGTCACGCGCCGGCTGGCACGGTACGTGGGTTCGGATATTCCACAAGCAGTGCGGAAGGAAGCGCGACGCACGCTGCTGAACTGGGTCGGCTGCACCGTGGAGGTTCGCTACATGAAAGGCCTGCGCGCTCTACAGACCTTCCGCCTCCCCAGCGGTCGTTCCACACTCCTGACTTGTGGGCGGCCTAAGTGCTTTGAGCAGCTTGACTTGTGCGGCCTCAAGCGAGTCTGCGAGTCCCTTCAAGGCTTCCGGAGGACCGTCCGAATCCTCGTTGCGTGCGCAATCGCGAGGCGGGATCGGCCTGCCGTCGCTAAAGGCAACTGCGCGTTCCAGCGCGTTACGCAGCGACGCCGCAGCTTGCGATATTCGGCGCTCTCGACGCCGGATTCCTGGTCGGCGTACTCGGCGACGTCGGCCCATTCCATGGCCTTTGCGAACTCGCGCAGCTTAATGCGCTGGTTCTCGACGTCTGGTCCTTGGTGGAGGTTCGGAGATAGAGGGCGGCGCTAATACCCTTGGCTTCCAGCTTCGTATCGATTCTCATTCTCCCTCCTCGCCAAGGAGTTCCTTGAGGCATTCATCGAGCTTGGCGTCGGTCATGTCGCAATAGCGCGGGATGTCCCCGCGCATGACGGCGCTGTACATGTCCTCCGGGAACTTGATGCCGTCGGCGAAAAACTCGTTGTCGGCCTCGATAAGGCGCTCGATCTTCTGCTGTCGGTCCATGGCCTTGAGAAGGCGCTCGATCTTCTGTCGGTTGGGGCTGGTCATTTTCATTCTCCCTTTCTTGCGTTGTGCGGCTTGACGCCCGTCCGCAACTCGGCGAGTACGTGGATGCGCCTCGAGGCCTCCTGCCACTTTTGCGGATGTCGGGGGATTGCGCTTCTGCACTTTCTGCTGTTCCGCGATCGCCTTCAGGATCTCGTCTCGGCTCATGTTCTTTTTCATGATTCAATAATGCCCCGTTTCTCCTGGAAAGTACGCGGAGGAACGCACCTAAAGGGGCGGGTTTGTGAACGGGGCCAGGGCGCGCGGCGCGGCGGAATTGAATCAAGGTTCCGGGGCCTGGGCCGGCGGGGGCCTTTTTGAAGCGGCCGCCCGCGGCTCGCGTTGCGAACGTTGTCGAATCGGAGGCCCGGGCGCGCGATGCAGCCTCGCGGCAGCGGGGTCGGAGAAAGGATCAGAGGTCGGGCGACGAAGCGCCCTGGGTTCACCCGGGCCGCGCCGGAGGAGTTTTTAGGAGCGCCGCGAGTCAAGCAAGCCGGTAAACAGATATGCATTCTCTTCCCCGATACAATTGCCAGCTCTTTCAAGCCTACGATGCGGTGATCGCGAAAATATGGGCCGGATTTTTCGAAAAGCGATTATGGCTGGGCCGGCCACCACCTCGGCAAGGCCAAGCCAACGTTCAAGGAGATCGAGAGCGCCGCAGGGATCGGGCATTTCCGGGCGAATTACCGCATGGCCAGCCACAACGTGCATGCCAACCCGAAAGGCGTGTTTTTCAAGCTGGGAATGCTCGCAGAGTCGCAAGTGCTCCTCGCAGGTCCCAGCAACGCTGGGCTCGCGGACCCCGGCCACGGCGCTGCGCTGTCGCTATCGCGCGTCACTGCGGCACTTGTCGGGCTGCAGCAGCCGCCGACGCTCGATAACCTCGATAACAATGTCGCTCTTTTGATGATGGTCCAGCTGGGCGACGTAAAGCGCTCTTCGGGAAGGCTCATTTTCTATGAGAAAACCGTAGTTTCAAGACCACGACAACCGCTAGGGCATTTGAGCCCATTAAGTCATTGTGTTACGGATCAGCCGCAGTCACAGGCTCGCGCAATCTCGCAAAAAGCGTAGGGGCCGTAGGTTTTCCGCAATCCTTGTGCGGGACAAAATCACCGAGATCTCCGTCACGGAAGTCGGCCAACACAAATGGGAGCTCGCGTCACCGGCATGGCGGTGACCGGCCCCGGCAGGCTCGACTTTCAATCGATCGCGTGCGGGCGGTCGACGACGCCTGGATCCCTCTCCGCTACATCCCACTAGGAATTCGGGAGGGAGCAGATGGCCAAAACCACGATCCTCTTGGCTGGCGCTGACTCGTTTTTGGACCCGCGGCACCCGTCGGATTGCTGATAAGGAGGAAAGACGACAAGCCGCGAGGATGCTGGGTCTTGGATGAAGGCAAGCTTTCCAATTGCAGACGCGCTAAAATTTATCGGCGAGGGTGACCATGGAAAAACAGCGAAGCATAGAACACCCAAGCGATCCCGTTTCGCAGCAGATGATGCGGGATAAAATCATCGCATGCCTTCAGGACGCCCGGAGTTCCTGCACAACGTCCAATTCCAGATCGAGCATAGTCAAGATCCATGGAGTTCGTGGGTCAGGGACTCCGTTGTCGAGAACCTGTCGCGGGTGCAAGCTATGCTCGCCGACGCCACCACCTTGTTCCTCAAAGGAACCCCGGCCTTATCGCGAGACGAAACGGAACCAAGCCACACTGCGTTAGCGCCAGGCTGACGAATGGCAACGCTGGATAATGTCAAAGAGCTGATCGCTTTGGCTCGAGAAGGGAAGTTCATCGAAGCGATTGAGCGATTCTATGCTGAAGACGCGACGATGCAGGAGAATCTCGAATCGCCGCGTGTGGGGTTGGCAGCTCTACTCGAAAATGAACGAAAAGTGCTCGCGGCTGTACCGGACATTCACCTCGAAGGGGTCGCGTCGTTCGTGGTGGATGGGGACAGGGCGGCGATCAACTGGGTATTTGCTTACACCGATCGCAATGGCCGGAAGATCCAGCTTGACGAGGTGGCGTATCAGGAATGGCGCAACGGCAAGATCATTCGCGAGCGTTTCTACTACGATCCAGCTCAGAGACTGCGGGGCGTATTAGACTTACTTACATAGCACCCTCCGCGGCGTGCATTATGCTCGCGGGTCGCTGTCAGTTGATCAAGCGCGCCGGCCAATGCATCACGTTGAGCGGTAGCTCGCGTTGCCCGCGAGAACGTTAACCGTGACGCCAGCCTCCAAAGACAGGGCGTCGGCGCGCACCATCGAAGTTGGGCTGTACGCGAGGGTGTCTAGCAAGGACCAGGAGAAGGAGGGTCTCAGCATCCCGGCGCAACTTCGCCTCCTGCGCTAGTACGCTGCGAGCAAAGGGTTTGCGATTGCCCACGAGTTGACCGATGTCGAAACGGCCGAGGAGAGCGGCCGAACTAAATTCGGCCAGATGCTGGTCTACCTCAAGAAGCATCCGAGCGTGTGCCGCACGATCCTGGTGGAGAAAACCGACCGCCTGTACCGGAATATCAAGGATTACGGAACCGTAGACGAACTCGACGTTGAGATTCACCTTGTGAAAGAGAACGAAGTGATCAGTCGAGAGTCCCGGTCGTCCGAGCAGTTTGTGCACGGCATCAAGGTCCTGTCTTCCATGCCAATGAGACAGGCGGGCGTGTTGGCAAGTTGACGGAGTAACTGGCTCCGTGAGGGTCGTCTCTTGAGCACCACATTTCCTGGCTGGTCCAACCCAACCACGTGAAAGACGGCCT
>Ga0066709_100005786_pt1 | contig 10280 bp, 9 predicted proteins | sample GraSoiAngelo_158_FD_79665 | JGI IMG/M metagenome (GOLD analysis project Ga0066709, IMG submission 79665) | Grasslands soil microbial communities from the Angelo Coastal Reserve, California, USA - 14_1009_16_30cm | ecosystem: Environmental > Terrestrial > Soil > Grasslands | place: USA... | reverse complement strand
GACTTGATCTTCGCGAGGTAGGTCTTCGTGACCACGTCGCGGAAGAACTGACCGGGCGAGCCGACCGGCGAGTTGGCGAGCACCACCAGCTCCATGTTCTGGGGCAGGAAGTACGCGAGGCTCTGCTCGACGTGCCCGCCCGCGTCGCCCCAGGCGCCGTTCTTGTTGTAGAGCGTGCCGAGCGGGGTCGATGTCCGCACATCGATTCCGAACCCGTCGTCGAGCATGGTCTGGGCCTGCTTGACGGTCATGATGGTGCCCTTGCGGCGGAATGCGCCCATCACGTCGAGCAGGTCGTCCACCGACAAGTGCCAGCCAGCGCCTCCGCTCATGCTGGCAAGATCGCCGGAGTTCCAGCCGTTTCCTTGCACGGGGAAGGTGTAGGCGAGCGCGTCGGGTGTCGGATGGCCGAGCGTCGGGCCCGACACGCCGGCCGGCTTGAACACGTGGGCGCGAACGTACTGGGCGTAGGCCTGGATAGTGACGTAGTCCCAGACCAGGTCGTTTGCGCTTGTGAGGAACGGCAGCTTGAAGCTCGCGTTCGGCGAGATGTTGCCGTTGATCGTCGAGATCAGAATCCGGCAGAGGCCGAAATTCATGTTCTGGTACCAGTACTGCCCGAGGTGGGTGACGCCGGCGGCCACCTGCGATCTCATGAACGGGTAGTCCGAGGCTGAGCTTTTGACGTTGAAGTCGAACCCGGACGTTTGGGTCATCAGGTGCCGGAACGTGATCTTGTTGACGTTCTGGCCCTTCGCCCAGTACGTAGGCAGGTACTTGATGATCGGCGTGTCGTACGGGATCTTCTTCTCGTTGAGCAGCTTGGTCATGGCGATCGCCGTGATCAGCTTGCTGCAACTCGCGATGTGCATCCGCACATCGGGAGTCCAGCCTTCGCCGCCGTCGGTCGGAGTCTTCGCCCAGTTCCATTCCAGGGTGTAGATGGTGGTGCCGTTCTGCCGCAGCCGCATCACGTAGCCGACGACCGAGTCCTTCAACGCGATGTGAAGCGCCTTGCCGAACCCGTCGACGTCAAGGTGGTAGCTCGGGCCCTCGGGGATCGGCACCCGCAGCTGCGGCGTGCCTTCCTGCGGACCCCTGCTCGAGATGACGCCCTTTACGTGACGCGGACGCAGAATGTGTGCGCGCAGCGCCTCCTCGTCGATGGTCAGGTTGTGAACGCCTGCCAACGCCATCACTGTTGCGTGCTGGGTCATGATCGTGCTCCTGTTCGGCTTGTGTATTCGATTGACGATTCGCCGGCATCGCCGGGCCGGAGAGTGACCTGCTTGCCGCCGAGCAGGGAGGATCGGATCTCGTTAAGGCCGTAGTCCGCGAGCCAGGCTCACCGAGTCAGGCTCACCTTCAACCAGGCGTACTGGACCTGGGCCGCCGCTTTCTTCCAATCGATGCCGTCCTGGAATGACGAAACGTCGATTCCCTCGGCGGCAACGAGACTGACCATCGGAATACCTCCAGTTCGTCGAGGTTGTCTTCTGGACGTCCAGGAAGCAGTCCGTCTTCCACCCGCCACCGTACGCGTGAAGGGCTCCGAAATCCTGGTTCAGCTCTGCGACAGCCGAGTGACGCCAGTCGGCGTGCGGGCGACTCAGCCGTTCGAGGTTGGCTCGGTCGCGTCGGCGAGCGCGGTGGTGAGAAAACGGTAGGTCCAGTCCTCGGCGTAGCGGCGGGAGTCGGCGAAGATGAGCTGGACGTCGGGATAGCGGACCTGGAGGCGAGTGAGCTGGTCGGCGAGCCAGCCACCATCGACGTACTCGAGCTTGAACAAGGCGGAGTATCTGGCCTCGACGACCACGGCGGAGAGCGGGAGCTCGGCCAGCCGTTGCAACCGGAAGGCGAGCGTTCCGTCCAAGAGCGAGGCGGCCAGTTCGTCGACGCTCTTGCGCTCGACGGCGCCGAGCAGGCTTCCATCCACCGCTTGAACCGCGTAGTCGCCTGCGGGGACGGTCCCCCGGACGGTGTTCGCGCGCTGCCGGGCGAAGCCGTACGGATAGCGCTCGCGCGTGTCGACCGTGATCGTCACCGGCTCGACGAGTGGCGCCGGCGACACACAGCAAGGCGACCAACCTCAAGCACCTCCGCACCTCTCGCTCGACACCTCCGACCGAGCGAGCCTCAACAACGGCCCGGACGCGGTCAGCGAAGCCACGAGTGGCGCACTTTTGGACTGCAGATCCCGGTGCAGTATTGGGCTGCGCGCATCACACACTGCGTATGACATCCCCACGGGCGAGCTCGGGTTCTCACGCGCGCGCCGCAGACCAGCTCGTTGACCTCGCGCGCGTCGTGGCTCAAAGTAACGCGGACCGCGAAGCAGTGGCCGAAAGGATCGTCCGGCCGGGCGAGTGAGGTTCGACCGGACGATCCTGACGGAGCTCGACTTCAGGAGCTCGCGAGGCTGTGCAGCTCGCGCGCGGCGATGTGCGAGACGCCGCTGACGTGTGCCTTCACGGGTGTGGCCGTGTAGTAGTCGCCGAGGTCGTTGCCGACGCCGAGCTGCCCGTAGTAGTTGGAACCGACCGACCAGACGGTGCCGTCGTTCAGGAGCGCAAGCGTGTGATATTGCCCGCCTGAGAACTCCTTCACGTCGTGCAGCGCCGCGATCGTCGTCGGCGTCGGGACCGCCTCGGAGGTGTAGCCGAGCCCGATTTGGCCGTTCTCGTTCTCGCCCCAACCCCAGGCGGCCCCGTCCGCGGTCGTGGCGAAGCTGGAGAAGTCGCCCGTCCCGATGACGGTCGCGTTTGCTATCTGCGCCTGAACGAAGTTCGGCTTGTCCGGCGTTTGCGCGCCGATACCAAGCTGGCCGTAATCGTTATTGCCGGCACCCCAGACACTTCCGTCCTGCCGGAGCGCCAAGACGAAGTAATCACCGGCTGAGACCGCCGCGACACCGCTGAGGACGGGCGTCGGCGTGAGCAGCGAGACGAAATCGCCGGTACCGAGCTGACCGTGGCTGTTGCCGCCCCAAGCGTAGAGCGTGCCGCCGACGAGTGCGTAGCTCGACTCGCGGCCGGCCACGACAGCGGTCGCGGCCCCGAGTCCGGGCACCGCCTTCGGCGCCGAATCGGTCGTCGTCCCGTCGCCGAGTTGCCCGGCCCAGTTGCCGCCCCACGCCCACACGGAGCCGTCGCCGAGGAGCGCCAACGTGTGGCCATACCCGGCTGCGACGTCGACCGCGCCCGCGACCCCGTGCGCCTGCACCGGCGAGTCCTGCTCGCTGCTCGTGCCGTCGCCCAGCGCCCCGCCGGAATTCATCCCCCAACCCCAGACGCTGCCGTCGCCGAGCACGGCGAAGCTGTCATAGTCGCCGGCCGCGACATCCCGAACACCATCGAGTGGCACCGTCTGCGGCTCCGAAAGGCTGTTGCTCGAAAAGCCCTGGCCGAGCTCACCGTAGATGTTCGAGCCCCAGGAGAAGCCAGCACCCACCGCGGTCGGCTTCGTCGCCGTCCACGTTCCGATCGAGCTTCCAGCCGGCACGTCCTTCACGTGGCTCGTGCCGCCGATCGTCAACTCGCCGCTTCCTGCCTGGATCGCATTGACGACAACACCTATCAGTCCGATCGAGCCGGTGCAGCGGCCGCGCGAGGTTTGCGTGACCGCAAATGTAATCGTCGTCGGCTGCGGCTTCACCGCCTGCTTCGTCGAGCGCTGCGGCCCGAGCCGAAGCGCGATCGAATCGCGACAACCGCTCTTGGCGTCCGCGACGACAGCAACCGCAGTCGACGAGGTATCAAACTCGAAACCGGCCGGTGCGATCAGCACCAATGTGCCCTCTCCGATCTGACCGGCCTCCCCCTCACCTAGCACCGTCTGGCTCGGCAGCGCAAACGGCTCGCCCACTGTCATCGCGGCATCCAACCGATACAGCACCGTCGCGCCGGCAGCCGGCACGAACAACACCATCGCGGCCGCAGCGACCGCAAGACTCCTTACGAATACCATCATCCCTCCTCGAAAACGACGCGCCAGCCTAGCAGCGAAATTTCGGCTTCGCGCGGAAGGCGAGGCAAGCAGGGACGCTAAGCGTGAGCGAGCGCTATGGCCTCGACGAGCTGCTCGACCCGATCCTGATCTCGGCCTGCTACATCGCCGCGGAAAGCGCTCACAACGTCGCCAAGCACGCAAGCCACGCAAGCGTCCTCGTGACACGCCGAAACGGTGGGCTGACCGTGGAGGTCACAGACGACGGAGAGGGAGGGGCCGATCCAAACAAGGCACCGGGCTGCGTGGCCTGGCCGACCGCGTCGCTGCCATCGACGGGCGCCTACGCGTCGAGAGCCCACCCGGCGCGGGGACGCGAGTCTCCGCCGACTTGCCATGCGCCTGATCCTCGCAGACGACACTGCGCTGCTTCGAGCCAGCCTTGCTCGAGCCCTCGGCGCCGAATTCGAGATCGTAGGCGAAGCCGGCGACGCCGAGCAGCTCCTCCGCCTCGTCGCCGAACAGCAACCGGATATCGCCGTGGTCGACATCCGCATGCCCCCGAACCGAAACCGCGGTGCTCGTACTGTCCCAATACCTGCAGACGGCATACGCGATCTCGCTCATCTCGTCGGGACCAGAACGAATGGGTTACCTGCTCAAGGACCGCGTCTCCGATCTCGAACAACTCGAAAGTGCGCTGCGCGGGCTCGCCGCCGGCGAAACGGTCATCGACCCCGGACATCGTTACGCGGCTCGTCGCGCGCCAGCGCGAGCGAAACCCGCTCGGTCAGCTCACCGCCCGTGAGCGCGAGGTTCTTGAGCTCATGGCCGAAGGCCGCTTCAACGAGGGCATCTCGCAAACACTCGTGCTCTCTGAGCGAACCGTCGCGACACACGTCGCCAGCATCCTCAGCAAGCTCGGACTCCCCTCAGGCGCTACCGACCACCGGCGCGTCCTGGCCGTCTTGACGTACCTCCGTCAATGAGGGACCAGAGAGTGCATTTCGCGTCAGACCGGTCCGCACTCGACCAGACAACTGCTCTTGGAAGCGTCACGGACGACAGACGCTCAGCAGTCGGCGTCCGAGCGTCGCGAACAAGCATACGGCCACACAGCTGAGTGGCCCTCCTCGGCCCCCTAGGGTCGACGAACGGCTTCGACAAGCCGTTTCTCCGTAGACGTCGCACTTCGACGGGCCTTCTCACCGAGCAGTTCCTTCTCACGCAAGGCGACTACCAACGACTTCGTCCCGTTCTTGCGCAATCTGCCATCCAGGCGCGGCCGCCGAACTCGCAGCGACAAGTAGGGGTATGCCGGTGCAGACCGCGACCGAACTCCCGGGCGTCGCCTCGGGGGCGCGCCTTCGCCGCTCGGCGGTCAATCAACGCGAAACAGCCGGTACTCCGTCTGCGCGTCCTCATCGGTGCTGCCGAAGTAGAACGTTGCTCTCGCACTGACGACTCGGCTTCCGGCTAATACGATGCTGTGTGACTCTTGGTAGGTCACGCCGGGTCCGATCACACGGCGGTGTTGAGTCGTACTTTCGCGAGAAGATCGTGAGCATCAACGAGGGCTTCCCCATCTCCGGCGCGGCCACCGTCGCGCCCTCCGGTAGATCATCCGGCACCTCGTACACAGACAACTGGCACCCTGGCCGTCCGGAACGGATCGGAACCTTGCCGACATTCTCCAACGTGACCACGAACGTCACGATTCTCATGTCATGACGGTACGCGACGACTTCGCACGTGAGGTCGAGCTTCAGGTTCGAGTACGTCGTCTCACCGATCTCATCGACAAGACCGGCCGGAGAAACAACCAGCTTGAGGAGCGCCCACGTCAGGCCGACGAGCAGGCCAAGCACCGTCAACAGCTTCGGTGCGAAGTCGACGCGCGTGACTGCTCCCTTCACGTCCTCGCCAGGGATGCTCGCCGTCACCACGGCAATTAGGACGCCGGCCGCGACCGCAACGATCACTGCCGCCGCAACCCTCCGCACGCGCAAAGGCGCGCCAAGACGCCACGCGTCCAAGCCCCGCAGCCGTTTTGCGACTGCCGTCGGCTCCGACGTCCTTAGGGCCACGAGAAGACGGAACCGACGGCGAACGCCAAAGCCGTATCGGAGATAATGAGGCGCAGGTGACCTTTAGCACTACCAACATCAGCGAGCACTCGCAACAGCAACCTCGCGTTGGCACCGGGTTCGCGCTCGACCACGGTTAGATTTGCATCTGTCGCTGCCGTCGGACGTGACAGGAGCGAGTGATCGACGCCGCCGCTCGGCATTTCAACGTCACGAACAACGTGTCGGCTCCGCGGGACGGAGGCGCAGGTTGGGAATCAGAGATCGAGCGTGAGGTGATGTCCGCAGGCTCGAGTTCGTACAGAACTGGGTCGACCGCTTCGGCAAGCTGGCAGCCGTAGCGAAAGTAGAAGCCGACCGCCGATTCGGTCTCGGTCGCCGAGATGTACAGCTGCTTCGCACCCCTGCTGCGCGCGCAGAGGCAAACCTCGTCCATCAACTGCCTGGCGATACCGCGCCGCCGGAAGCTGTTGCTGACATACAGGAACACCAGCTGAAGCTGATTCGATTGCGCGCCGATAAAATCGCCGCCCAACACCGCCACGCCGACCAACGTGTCGCCGGCGAATGCCCCCAAAAGGACACCTCCGGCCGCGAGTTTCGGCGCGAGCATTTCGGTTGCTTCGGCAACCATCTCCTCGCTCCACCTCGGTATCTCATGGTTGATCTCGACCGGACGCAACTCCCCACGGTCGTACACGTGCTTGCGCCGCACGCTTTCGGACCGATCGATCTCGCGGATACGACCGAGATCGGCGGCGTCCATCTCGACCACGCACCCGTCAGCTCCGAGACCGGCTCCCGCCACAGCGATTGTCCCGGCGCACTCATCGAGCATCAAATCGTCGCCCGCCGGCAAGCGGCCAGATCGTCGATCTCCGGGCGTCATTCGGGCTCTCCGGCGAGTGCCAGCGCAGGATGGGCGCCGCCAACCGACCGCTTCACCGCTGTCCAGGTGAGAGCACCGCAGCGAGCATCCCGAGGGCGGTGAGCGCGGCATCCGTGTGAGCTACCCGGATCCGAGAGACGGAAGATCCAGCGCGCATCGCGCGTCGGGGAAGAAAGACCTGAGAAAGGACCGGCCGCCATGTGCGCTTCTCCCCTTCCGCCGACGCATCGATTCTGTTGCGCCGATACGCCGCCCGACATCCTCGACCACGAGCTGTGCCTCTCCGGGCTTTCGAAGAACCTCGAAGGGGAGCTCCGGCTCCTACACCACCAGCGGGAACGCTGCCCGAAGCTCGAGTGCGTCACGCTGAAGACGGAGCACTTCCTCGCCCTCAAGGTCTCGAGCAACGAGCCCTGCGACTCTTCGCAGGCGAAGCTTCTTGACGGCGTCATCCGCGTCAGCGACTTGGCCCACGCCTTCGAGGGCGGCGATGGCACCCGGCGCGGCTTCCACGGCGGCGACTTTCGCTGGCAGGGGCAGGGCGGCCTGCTCGTGCTCGGCACGCTCTCGGGGATGACGAATGTCGGCACTCTCCGCAAGCCGGTCTTCGAGCCCGCCTGCGAGCGATGCGACGAGCGAGGCGTCATGCAGGGCCGCCTCTGCGGCGTCATTCGGCGCTCGCCAAAGGATCCGCGTCTCATCGGCTGCCAGGTCTTCGGCGTCTATCGTTTCGCCTTCGAGCCGAGCAAGGAGGGCGGCGAGGGCGGGATCAAAGGCACGCTCGAGGGCGTCATCGTCTGCGCCTGCCCAAACGAGCAGCCGGGCCACTGAGGCCGCCGCGTCCGGACTGAGGGCGCCTCCTGCTTCGCCTATCTCGCATTTATGCGGTCGCGATGGGGACATGGCGGGGCGTGAGCCAGGCCCCGCGCCGTTTACAGACGCGCTTCCATGGCGCATACCTGTTCGACAACCAGCGGAAGGGGCGCCAAACGGCTCTTCGGAGCGGTGGACCAGTCTTACGCCCTCCACGCTTGTCCGACTAAGGAGCCTCGAAGGAACGAAGACTGCTGACCGGCCTCGCGCGCGCGAGTGACTAGTGGGCTAGAAGGAGGCTGCGGCTGAAGGGGCTATAACGAGAGTCAGCGACCTCATCTCCAAGGGGCCCGCCAGGCACGACGCGGTCGCACGGCCAAGCCGTCGCCTTTCGGTGCCTGCAGCGCAACGGGCCACGTGCTAACGACGAGACCCTCTCGTCGTCCGGGCTGCGACATTCTGCGGCTGGTTCGCGGAACGAGCAGAAGTCTCGAGTTCCCGAGACTGTGAAACGGATGTCAAGCGGCGCCGAAAAGTGCGCCAGTTTCATGGTGCACTTCGACGCCTGACGATGAAGAGGCGACGACGCTGCGTTCGCGGTGGCGCGGTTACGCCGCCGGCGTCGCCCCCAGCCGGAAACGGGTCGGGCTTCAGGCCCGATCGGCGTGTCTCGACCTTTCTCGCCCGAGTAGACCACGGTTCAGTCGACCTGGCGAATCCGGCAGGCACTCGACTGCTCGATGTCGTCCGGATCAAACGAGCGGCTCCTTCTCGTGAGGAGAAGCGGGCGGCGGCAAGACGCCCGCTCACAACCGGCGCCGCATTACCGAAAACCGGTCAGGCCCGTTGGCGCGTAGTGCAGGTATACGTCCCTCCCAAGCGCATCCAGTACGAGAGGGGGAATCAGGAATGAGAAAGCGCCTGACGGGCATGGCCGTCGTGGTCATGCTGCTGTTCTCGGCCGGCGGTATCGCCGTCGCGGCCAATCCCGGCACGACCGGTCAGCCGAACCAGAGTTGCGAAGAGCAGCCGATGACGCCCGGAAACGCCGCGACCGCCACCGGCTCGGCATTCAACCCTGACGGGACGGCGGGGACGCACTATGCGGGCGAGCAGCCGCAGAACTCGAACAACCCGGCGTCGGTTTCCCAGTACGACGTCGCCTGCTTCCAGGTCTCCCAGCGCTAACCGATCATCGTCTGGCGGCCGGGCGCGCTTCGGCGCCTCGGCCGCCGCCGAGAACCGAGACGCCCCCGGTAACGCCGCGGTGGTGAGCGGGACGCCAGCCGCGACGCCCGCGACGCCGTCCCAGAGCGCTCGCTCGCGAGGGAAGGCGGTGCCGGGTAACGGGCGGACCGGATCCATCGGCGTAGGGTGCACAAACTCAGCCGCGTAGCGAATCTGCGAATCTAGGCGATTTGCAGGACTATCGAATAAGTGCACCCACGGGATCGAATAGGTGCACCCCACGGGCCTCCAGCTGCCGGACGCGCGCTTCCATTTCGGCTTCCGTCTGCGGCTGAAGGTCGGCGCGTTTAGCGATCTCCGGCGGCGCATGCCGACAGAGTAAAGCGTGGGCATCCGAAGCCACCCCGCCGCTGCACACATGGCATCGGGGCCCCTTGTTCGACTCGCTGCGTCGGCGAGCGCCGCGCCCGCCCACCGCCTTTGCAGCGACGTCGCTGGGTCTCCCGATCGGTCGCGCTAGTTCATGGAAGGCGTGGGTAACCCGAACTCTCGCTCGGCGCACTCGGCGCCAGAACCACCACCGCAGGCACCTGCGGATCGTCGTCGGGCAGCTCGTCCGGGAGCGTCATTCGACTTCCGCGGTGGGAAATGACACTGACCCGGTACGCCCTGCGTGAAGAGAGTGGAGCCGATCACCCACGCGGATACGACACTGTCGCACGATCCGTCAATCGTAAAGCTCGCGGTTGTTGAGCAGGAAATCCTGGATCGGCTGACGCGCCAGCAATGGTTGATCGCCCAATCCGAATAGATCGCCGAACGCGCGACCGTATGGTTCAGCCGAGTCACGATCGCCTTTCGGCCCACGTGCAGAGGCAGAAACGACGACGCGGCGGCCGAAGCCGTACCCGGGAGCGAACAACCGACTACTGCAGCAGCGACAGCGACCGATCGGATCACCTGAACGACGATGCAACGCGGCATCGCCTACCCCTTCCTCCTCGCCTGCCGGCCGCTCCGCGACCGCTACGAGCCGAAGGATTGGCATACGATGGAACGAAGTCAACCTGCCCAGACGTACAGATTCAGCTTGCGGCACCGGGCCACCCCGCGCCGCGATCAGGCGATCGGGGCCCCCGTTCGACTCCCTACAGCGGCGATCGTCGCTGCGTTACGCGGTGGTGCAGAGCTTACCGGGCTCCGCATGAATCGTGCAGTCGCAAACCGTCGTACGATCCGAGGTCTGAGCCCCGCCCGGGCGGACGCGGCCGGCTCGGCGATTCCGAACGGTAAACGTAGATTCTCTCGAGAATGCTCATGTCCGTCAGCAGACAGCGACTCTTGCGGTTTCGACACCG
>Ga0066709_100005785_pt1 | contig 10280 bp, 13 predicted proteins | sample GraSoiAngelo_158_FD_79665 | JGI IMG/M metagenome (GOLD analysis project Ga0066709, IMG submission 79665) | Grasslands soil microbial communities from the Angelo Coastal Reserve, California, USA - 14_1009_16_30cm | ecosystem: Environmental > Terrestrial > Soil > Grasslands | place: USA... | reverse complement strand
TGGGTCGAGGGGCACTACGAGCCGCGCGGGTACACCTGGGGTTACTACCAGCCCTACTGGGTTCCCGAGCGCGCCTGCTAGCGGGTGTACCCGCTCGCATAGCACAGCCCTCGCCGGGTCGTGTATGCTCGCGGCGATGTCCACGAGCCATTTCTTCGCGTATCTCTCGCGGATGAAGTTCATCCGCCGCTGGGGCCTCATGCACAGCACGTATCCCGAGAACATCCAGGAGCACAGCCTGCGCGTGGCGCAGATCGCCCACGCCCTCGCGATCATCCGCAACCGGCTCTTCGGCGGCGACCTGAGCCCCGAGCGCGCGGCGACCCTGGCGCTCTACCACGACACGAGCGAGGTGTTGACCGGCGATCTTCCGTCGCCGGTCAAGGAGTTCAACCCCGAGATCCATCGCGCCTACCACGCGCTCGAGGCGGCGTCGAAGGAGAAGCTCTTCGGACTGATCCCGGATCCGCTGAAGCCGGGCTACGAGCCGTTCTTCCGACCCGACCCGCGCGATCACACGCATCGCATGCTGGTGCGAGCGGCCGACAAGCTTTGCGCGTACCTCAAGTGCCTCGAGGAGACCGGGGCGGGCAACCCGGAGTTCGCGCAGGCGGAGAAGAGTCTGCGGGCGAGCGTCGAGGGGCTCGACCTTCCGGAGGTGCGCTATTTCCTGGACACGTTCGTCCCGAGCTTCCGGCTCACCCTGGACGAGCTCAACTGATGAGCCTGACGGTGTTCACGAACGCGGTTCTGATCGACTGCACGGGCGCGGAGCCGATGCCGGGTGCCGCGGTCGTCGTCGAGGACGAGCGCATCAAGGACGTCCTGCCGAAGGGAAAGGTCGGCCCGCTCCCCGGGCCCGTGACGACCCTCGACTGCCGGGGCGCGACCTTGATGCCCGGGCTCACCGACGCCCACGTGCACATCTGCGCGGTCGAGGGCAACATCACCGACCAGCATCGCTATCTGCCGCCGAGCCTCCTGGCCGCGAAGGCGCTCCGCCGGGCCGAAGAGTGCCTCATGCAGGGGTTCACGACGGTGCGCGACGCCGGCGGCGCCGACTACGGATTCCGCGAAGCTATCAACGAGGGAATCTACCCCGGGCCGCGGATGCTCGTGTCGGGCAACTACATTTCTCAAACCGGGGGCCACGGCGACAAGCGCCGGCGCTCGGAGTGGGTCGCGCCGATCGATTGCTGCATCGGCATGATCGGCTCGATCGCCGACGGCGAGGCCGAGGTGCGCAAGGCGGTTCGCGAGCAGCTGCGGCGCGACGTCGACCAGATCAAGATCATGGCCTCCGGTGGCGCGATGTCGCCGGCCGACGAGCTCGATACGACGCAATTCACGATCGGCGAGATGCGCGCGGCCGCCGAGGAAGCGCGCGCCGTCGGCAAATACGTCCTGGCCCACGCCTATTCGGACACCGCGGTGCGCAACGCGATCGAGGCGGGCGTGCGCTCGATCGAGCACGGCAACCTCATCCGCGAGGCCGCCGCGAAGGCGATCAAGGACGCGGGCGCGTTCCTGGTGCCGACGATGATCACCTACGAGATGATCTACCGCGAGGGCAAGCGCTACGGCATCGGCGATCATCAGATCCAGAAGATCAATCTGGCGCGCGAGCAATCCGTCCAGGGCCTGACCTACGCCTACCGGGCCGGTTGTCAGATCGGCTCCGGCTCCGATCTCCTGGGCGACATGATGGTGCAGCGGGCGGTCGAGTTCGAGCTGAAGGCGCAGGTGATGAAGCCGATGGAGGTGCTGCTGTCGGCCACCCAGGTCAACGCCGCGCTCTTCCGCATGTCGGACCGGATCGGCACCGTCGAGCCGGGCAAGTACGCGGACCTGATCGTCGTCGCCGGCGACCCGCTCCGGAATCTTCGGGTGTTCCAGACGCAGGAGAACCTGAAGCTGATCATGAAAGGCGGTCATGCCTACAAGCAGACCCTCTGAGCACCAGCACGAGATCCTCGACCAGTTCACGCGCCAGGCGACCCCATTCGCCACCGCGCCGGGCATCCGCGACGAGGCGGCGCTACGGCTGATCGTCGAGTGCAGCGGCGCCGGCCCCGAGGACACCGTGCTGGACGTGGCGTGCGGGCCCGGCCTCGTCGTCGCCGCGTTCGCGCGCGTCGTTCGCCATGCGACCGGCATCGACATCACGCCGGCCATGCTCGAGCGCGCGCGCGCTCACGCCGCTGAGCTCGCCCTGACGAACGTGACCTGGCGCCAGGGCGACGTGCTCCCGCTGCCGTGGCCCGATGCGTCGTTCTCGATCGTGACCTCGCGCTTCGCCTTCCACCACTTTCTCGATCCCCTGGCGGTGCTGCGCGAGATGAAGCGCGTCGCCGCGCCCGGCGGTCGGATCGTCGTCGTCGACAGCACGCCGGAGCCCAGGCGCGCCGACGCGTTCAATCGGATGGAGCGCCTGCGCGACCCCTCGCACGTGCGCTCCCTACCCGTCGACGAGCACCGTCAGCTCTACGCCACGATCGGCCTGGCCGAGCCGCGCGTGACGTCGTATCGGCTCGAGGGCGAGCTCGAGTCGCTGATCGGGCGGTCGTTCCCCCACCCCGGCGACGACGAGAAGATCCGCGAGATCTTCCGCGCCGCGCTCGCCGACGACGCGCTCGACATCCAGCCGAGGCTCGAGAACGGGCAGCTCCGCTACGGCTTCCCGGTCTCGGTGCTCGTCGCGGCGCGGTGACGGTCGTGCGCCTCGTCGACCTGAGCTTCCCGATCCGGCCGCACTTTCGCTGGAAGGTCGCGCCCGAGCTCGTGGCCGCGCACACCACCGGCCATCCGCTGCAGAGCACGGTGCTGACGATCAGCTGCCACGCCTACACGCACGTCGATGCGCCGCTCCACTACCTGGTCGACGGGCGCGACATGGCTTCGATGCCGGTGGATCAGTGGGTGGGTGACGCGGCCGTGGTCGATCTCACGCACCTCGGCGCCAACGGCGAGGTCACGGCCGCGGACCTCGAGCGCCACGCCGCGCACGTGCGGCGTGGCGACATCGTGCTGCTGCGCACCGACTGGCCCCGGCGCATGGGCGTCGACAAGGAGCAGTTCTGGAAGGACGCTCCGTGGACCGGCCCGAGCGCCTGCGAGTGGCTCGTCACGAGAGGCGCCAAGGCCGTCGGCTACGACTATCCGCCCGACCACTGCATCCGCGACACGATCGCCGAGCCGCGACGGCGTCCGGGCCGCTCGGAGTACACGACCCACGCGATCTTCTTCCCGGTCGGGATCACCGTGATCGAGTACCTGACCAACCTCGACCAGATCGGCGCCGCGCGCTGCCGGTTCATGGCGCTGCCGCTGAAGCTCGAAGGCGCGGACGGCTCACCGGTGCGCGCCATCGCGCTCGTGGAGTAGCCCCGGCCCTTCCGTGAGATGCTGGACGGCATGATCGACCTGCGTCTGGCGCCGATGGCGGCGGTGACCAATACGCCCTTCAGGCTGATCGCCCGTGAATGCGGCGCCGGCCGGCTCACCAGCGAGGAGATCGACGCCCGCGGGCTCGTCGAGGGCAGCGCGCGCACGGCCGAGCTCGCGAGCTTCCTGCCCGAGGAGCACCCGATCGCGCTCCAGCTCCTGGGCGCCGATCCGGACGTGCTGGCCGAGGCCGCGCGGCGGCTCGAGGCCGCCGGCGCCGACGCGATCGATCTCAACATGGGCTGCCCGGTGGCCAAGATCGTCGCGAAGGGCCAGGGCTCCGCGCTGATGCGCGATCCGCTCGGCGCGGCCGTCGTGTTGCGTACGATGCGCAAGGCGATCGGCGTCGACTTGACGATCAAGATCCGCGGCGGCTGGGACGACCGCACGGTGAACGCCGTGGAGATCGCCCGCATCGCGGAGAGCGAGGGCGTCGACGCGATCACCGTCCATCCGCGCACACGCTCGCAGCAGTACAGCGGCCGCGCGCCGTGGGAGATCATCGCCGGCGTCGTCGACGCGGTCGCGATCCCGGTGATCGGCAACGGCGACGTGCAGAGCCCCGCCGACGCCGAGGCGATGGTGGCCGCCACCCGGTGCGCGGCCGTCATGGTCGGCCGCGGCGCGCTCGGCGCGCCGTGGATCTTCCGCGGGTCTCAGGTGCCGCGAGAAGATCGCGCGCGGATCATCCGCCGCCACGACGCGCTGATCGAGGCGCTCCTGCCGCCGCGGACGGCGGCCATTCAGCTGAAGAAACACCTGGCCTGGTACGCGAGCGGCTTTCCGGGCGCCGCGCGCCTGCGCGTGGAGCTGTTCCGAGCCCAGGACGCCGCGGAGGCACGCGAGGTCTTCTGGAGCGCCTGGTGACGGCGCAGCGCTACTTCGAGGACTTCACCGTCGGCGATCGGTTCAAGAGCCCGTCGCGCACCTTGACCGACGCGCACTTCATGTTCTTCGCGGGCATGACGGGCGATAACCACCCGATCCACTACGACGAAGAGTACGGAAAGAAGACGCGCTACGGCGGACGACTCGCCCACGGTCTGCTCCTCGCGTCGCTCACCGCGGTCGGCGCCTCGACCCTCGCGCCGTCGATCGAGGACTCCATCGTGGCCTTCGTCGAGCAGACCACGCGCTTCCGCGGGCCGGCGCTCATCGGCGACACGATCTCTCCCGAGCACGAGGTGGTCGCGCTGGAGCGCAAGCGGTCGGCCGGGCTCCTCACGCTGCGCGTCGCGCTGAAGAACCAGCGCGGCGAGGTCGTGCTCGAGGGCGAGCACCGCTACCTGATCGCGTATCGTCCGGCCGCCTGAGCCGACCAGCCCGCGCGCAGTCCGAATATGGAGCTAATCGCTCCGGCCGCGCGCAGCGATGTCCCAGACCGCCTCGACCTTGTCGCCGCGCATCGCGTAGATCCGATCGTAGAGGTTGATCGTCGGATCGCAGTGGGGCGGGAAGAACTCGATGCGCTCGCCGAGCCGCGGCGCGCGCGACGGATCCGTCACGGTCAATCGCCCGTGCTCGTCGCCCGCGAAGCTGAACTCGACACCCGGGCGCTCCACCGATTCGGGCGGAAACGGCTTGTCGGTCGAGAAGGCCTTGAGCCCGCCGTCGACCATCGCGCGCTCGGTCGTCGGCACGCTGACCACGGTGGTGATCACCGTCAGCGCCATCTCGAAGTCGCCGTTCACCGCGCCGGCCCGAGCGCCGATCCGCCGATAGTCGATGTCCATCACGCAGTAGGAGCCCGCCTGCAGCTCGGTGAGCCCGGGCAGCTCGATGTCGATGTCCCACGTGCCGGTCGAGCCGCCGGCGACGATCTCGACCGGCAGCCCGGCTCGCTCGATCAGCTCGCGCGTCTCCATCAGCGGCTTCAACGCCGCGTGCGAGGCCTCGCGCCGCGCCTCCCAGCCCATGACGTGCGCGCAGTGGCCCGCGTAGCCCTGGAGCCCACGAAAACGGAGCGACGGCTGCGCGACCGCGGCGCGGGCCAGCGCCAGCGCCGGCTCGCCGGGGGCGATGCCGGTGCGCCGGGTGCCCACGTCGACGTCGACCAGCACGTTGACCGTCACGCCGTCGGCGGACGCCTCGCGGCCGAGATCGGCCACGTTGGCGGGATTGTCGATCACGACGAGCGTGTCCGGCGCCGCCGAGACGAGCCGCATGAGCCGCCGGATCGCGGCGTGGGCGACGACTTCGGTCGTGATGAGAAGACCACGCACGCCGGCCCGCGCCATCACCTCCGCCTCGCCGAGCTTCGCGCAGGCCACGCCGAGCGCGCCCGCGCTCACCTGGCGGCGGGCGATCTCGGGGCAGCGATGCGTCTTCGCGTGAGGCCGGAGGTTCTTGCCGGTGGCGCGCGCGTGCGCCGCCATCCGGCGGAGGTTACGCTCGAAGCGGTCGAGGTCGAGCAGCAGCGCAGGCGTTGGAATGTCGTCGCGGGTCATCGGCGCAGGTTGCGCTGCTGGATACCCCCGGTCACCTCGTAGCCGAGATCCGGGCGCCGGAGCGCCGGGCGCGTCTGCTCGCGCACCAGCTGGTCGTCTCGCTGCCGCTGCTCGTACTCGGCCGCGGCGCGCGCAGCGTCACGGCTCGCCTGGCCGCGGTCGCTCTCGGGGCGCGCGATCGGCCGCGCCGGCTTCGCCTCGCGCTTGAGCTCGAGAGGCGCCGGGGCCTCGCCGGGCCGAGCTTCCTGAGCGCTCGCCGCCGACAGGACCAGCGTTGTCGAGAGGAGTCCAACCACCGCGACGCGCGCGACCATGCCCGTACAGTACACCCGACGCCGCATCTCACGACACGCTGACCTCGTCGCTCAGCTCGTTCAGATCGTCGGGCCGGCGCGGATAGTGCGCGGCGAGCGCACGACCGAGCTCTTCGACCGCGCGCTCGATCGCCTCGCGCGGGGCGTTCGACCGCAGCCGCTCCAGCATCAGGTCGCGCACGCGGTGCCAGTGCGGATCCCCGACGCGCCCGTGGATGCCCTCGTCGCCGACGACCGCCAGGCGCCGGTCCTCGACGGCGAGGTAGACGAGCACGCCGTGGCGCTCGGCGGTCCGGTGCATGCCGAGGCGCCGGAACACGTGGCGGGCTCGCGTCATGACGTCCGGCGCGCGTCCGAGCAAGAGCCGCCGCGGCACGCGGCGCTCGAGATGCACCCGGATCTCCGCGGAGGTCCGCGACTCGGCGGTCTTGATCGCGCGCGTGATCGCGTCGAAGTCCGCCTCGCTCAGAAACTGCCGGGTCCAGCTCGGATGCTTCGCCATTACCAGCTCCCGCTCGCACCGCCGCCACCGGAGCTCCCCCCGCCACCCGAGAAGCCACCACCATCGGAAAAGCCGCCGCCGCCCGAGTAGCCTCCGCCACCCCATCCTCCGCCATACCAGCCGCCCCCCGACGATGTCCAGCCTCGCCGACCCGCGGTGTAGCCGCGCTGGTGCGAGGCTTCCCACGCCAGCCCGCCGACGGTCAGCGCGACGAACGCGAGGAGAATGAGCAGGTAGAGATTCGGGCTCGTGTTGTCCCGCCGCCGTTGCGGCGACTCGGCCCACCGCTTCAGCTCCTCGGGCGGCGTCGAGCCCGGCTTGATGCGCTCGTAGGCGGCGATCGTGGCGGCCTCGAGCCCCGCCGCGTAACGCTGCTCTCGAAAGCGCGGCGCGATCGCGCCGCGGATGATCTGCGCGGCCTCGGCGTCGGGCAGCACCCCTTCGAGCCCGTACCCGACCTCGAGGCGAAGCTTTCGATCCTCGACGAACACGACGAGCAGCACGCCGTTGTCGAGCTTCTTCTGGCCGAGACGCCATTGCTGGAAGAGCCGGTTCGCGACGTCCTCCAGGCTCTCGCCGTCGAGCGACTTGAACACGGCGATCGCCATCTGGGTTCCGGTGGTCCGCTCGCGCTCGGTCAGGAGGGCCTCGATCCGCTCGCGCTCGGCCGGCGTCAGAAGACCGGCGTAGTCGTTCAGCCGGGCGGTCGGCGCTGGCGGCAGGACGAGGGCGACGGCGAGGACAGCGGCGAGAAGCAGACTAGAACTTCACCTTGGGGACGGTCGCCGCGTCGGGCGCCGCCTCGAAGAACGCCTTGGGTTGATAGCCCGAGAAGCGCGCGACCGCCGAGCCCGGGAAGAGCCGCAGGCGCGTGTTGTAGTCGCGGACCGCCTGATTGAAGTTACGGCGCTCGACGGTGATCCGGTTCTCGGTGCCTTCGAGCTGGCTCTGCAGCGCCAGGAAGTTCTGGTTCGACTTGAGCTCGGGGTAGCGTTCGACCGTGACCAGCAGCCGCGAGAGCGCGCCCGAGAGCTGGTTCTGCGCGGCCTGGAACCGCTCGAGCGCCTTGGGGTCGTTGAGCGCCTCGGGCGTGAGCTGGATCGAGGAGGCGCTCGCCCGCGCGCGCGTGACCTCCTCCAGCACCGTGCGCTCCTGCGCCGCAAAGCCCTTCACCGTCTCGACGAGATTCGGAATGAGGTCGGCGCGGCGCTGATAGACGTTCTGCACCTGCGCCCACTTCTCGCCGACGTTCTGGTCGAGGACGACCAGCTGGTTGTTGATCGAGACTGCCCACGCGCCGACGCCGATGACCAGTAGGGCGATTACGACCAAGGGGATGAGGAGCCCGCGCGACATGACCGCGTTGATTATATACTTGCCGGACCTGGGGCGGCGGCCGTGCCGTCGACGAAGGAGGCCGATACGGATAGCCAGGAGCGCCTGCCCGAGTATCACGTCAAGGCTCGCAACACGTCCTCGAGCTCCGAGAACAAGATCCACGACGAGCAGATCGCGCGTCAGTACGGCTTTCGCGGCGCGCTCGTGCCCGGCGTGACCGTCTACGCGTACCTGACCCATCCGCTGGTCGAGGCGTTCGGCGCCGCCTGGCTCGAGCGCGGGACCGCGAACGCCCGATTCCGCAAGCCCATCCACGACGGCGAAGAGGTTCGGCTGGCCGGTGTGGTGACCTCGCGCGACCGCAAGGGTCTCACCGCGACGGTCACGGCCACGACCGCCGTCGGCGGCGAGTGCGCGACGTTGATCGCCACCCTGCCGGCCGGCTCGCCGGTCCCGGTGAACCTGGCCCGGTACCCGGCGGCGCCGCTACCGGCCGACCGCCCGCTCGCGACGCGCGACCACCTCGCCGGCCTCAGCGCGCTCGGCACGCCCATCAATCCGTACGACGACGAGCGCGCCGCCGAATATCTCGAGCGCGTCAGCGACGGTCTCTCGATCTATCGCGGCGCGCGCGGCTGGGTCCATCCCGGGTTCTTCCTCGACCAGGCCAACAAGGCGCTCTCGCAGAACGTCCGCATGAGCCCGTGGATCCACGCCGGAAGCGTCGTGCGCCACCTCGGCGGCGCGAAGGTCGGCGAGACGTTGTCGACCCGCGGCAAGGTGCGCTCGCTCTTCGAGAAGAAGGGCCGCGAGTTCGTGGAGGCGGACCTGGTCCTGGTCGCCGGCGAGCGCCGCCCGATCGCCCACGTGCTCCACACCGCGATCTACCGGCTGCCGGCCCCCGCGCGTTGATTCGTGCTGGCCGGCGTGCTAGAAACGTGCATTCGTCATAGCCGCGCCTCGGCCGGCGGGGCCCCAGCCCCGCGACGGCCTGCGGCGCGCACTGCGGAGGCCGACCCGATGGACCTGAACTACTCGCCTGAAGACCGCGAATTCCGCGCCTCGACGCGCCGCTGGCTCGAGGCCAATGTTCCCAAGCAGGATCTCAAGACGCTCGACGAGCGCAAGGCGTGGCATCGGAAGCTCTACGAAGCGGGCTACGTCGGGATGCTGTGGCCCAAGGAGTACGGGGGCTGGGGCGCCACGCCGATGCAGCAGGCGATCGTGCAGGACGAGATGGCGCGCGTGAGCGCACCGCCGGCCATCAACGGTCTCGGCATCGGGTTCATCGGCCCGACGATCATCGTCCACGGCACCGAGGCGCAGAAGCAGCGCTATCTGAAGAAGATGCTGACCGCCGAGGAGATCTGGTGCCAGCTCTACTCCGAGCCGAACGCCGGATCGGACCTCGCGAGTCTCAAGACGCGGGCCGAGGACCAGGGCGAGCACTTCGTCGTCAACGGCCAGAAGATCTGGACCTCGAGCGGCCCGATCGCCGACTGGGGCATCCTGCTCGCTCGCACCGATCCGAAGGTGGCCAAGCACCGCGGTATCTCGTGCGTGCTCCTCAACATGCGCCAGCCCGGCGTCGAGGTGCGGCCGCTCAAGCAGATCACGGGCAGCTCGCTCTTCTCCGAGGTCTTCATGACGAACGCGCGCGCCGAGAAGTCGGACCTGATCGGCAACATCAACGAGGGCTGGGCGATCGCGCAGACCACGCTCGGCTTCGAGCGCGGTGGGAACGCGCTCGGGCGCGTCACGCGGTATGTCACCGCGTTCAACCAGCTGGTGAAGGCCACGAAGGAGCTCAAGCGCGGCGGCCGGCCGCTGATCGAGGACCCGGCGGTGCGCGCGCGGATGGGGCGCATCTACGCCGATCTCGAGGTGCAGCGCTACGCCGCGCTGCGCGTGCTCTCGGCCCTGCAAAAGGGCGATGCGCCGGGCGCCGCCTCGTCGATCACGAAGCTTTCGTATACCGAGTTCGAGAAGCGCTACTACGAGCTCGCGCTCGAGATCCTCGGCCCGTTCGGCCAGCTCATGGTCGCGCGCGAGGAGTTCGAGGAGGTCGATACCTCCTCCGGCGAGCCCGGCACCTTCGCGACCGCGTTCCTCTGGTCGCGCGCGGGCACGATCTACTCGGGCTCGTCCGAGATCCAGAAGAACATCATCGGAGAGCGCGTGCTCGGCCTGCCGAAGGAAGTGCGCGCCGACCGCCTGAAGGCCTGACGCCATGGA